>Ga0302326_10022783_pt1 | contig 12790 bp, 11 predicted proteins | sample Palsa_T0_3_FD_202264 | JGI IMG/M metagenome (GOLD analysis project Ga0302326, IMG submission 202264) | Peat permafrost microbial communities from Stordalen Mire near Abisko, Sweden - Palsa_T0_3 | ecosystem: Environmental > Terrestrial > Soil > Palsa > Peat permafrost | place: Sweden: Abisko... | reverse complement strand
CGGGCAGCCCGTAGACCGGCCAGGTAAATGCGAACACGGTCGGCTCCTCGGCCCGCTCCACCCTCATCTCGACCGCAGACCCGTCCGTCCACCGCATCCGGGCGGCCCCGCCGGGACGCAGGTCGATCGTGGCCTCGTGGCCGAACCAGGCGGCCAGGCCTTCGGCCGTGGTGAGCGCCGCCCACACCTGGCTGGGCGGACGCGCGATCTCCACGGTCCGCTCGATGCGATCGGGAAAGACCATGACAACCTCCTGGGCAGCCGACCTATAGCAACTAACTGATTGCTATAGTATGGCAACCTGCTGGTTGCGTCAACCGCGCTTCGGGCTGGCCGGGATCGGCGGGTCGGCGGGATCGGCGGCCGACCGGAGCAGGTCGGCCAGGACGGCGGCCTGGCTGTGGTCGACGTCTTTGGTCGCGGTGAGCAGGATCAGCGGACCCGGAGCCGAGGCGAGCGCGCGCAGCTGGCCAAGGGCCGCTTGCTGCGTGGTCCCGGCGAGCTCGGCCAGGTAGCGCCGGCGGAACTCATCGAACAAGGCCGGGTCGTGCCCGTACCAGGTGCGCAGTTCGCTGGACGGCGCGACGTCTTTCGCCCAGGCGTCCAGCCTGGCGGCATCCTTGCGCAGGCCCCGCGGCCAGAGGCGGTCGACCAGAACGCGGGTGCCGTTCGCGGCCGGTTCATCGTAGACGCGGGCGACCCGGACATCGAGCGGCACGACTGACTTCACCTCCGGGCGGGCAGAGCGGGAAGGTTGATGGTGCCGTGCGGGCGGTCATGGCCCGACGTTCGGGTAAATTCTGCCCATTTCCCGGCCTCAGCCTCCCAGCCGTCCCGCACCCTCACCCGGAAAGCCTGCCACACTCCGGCGGCGGGCACGGCGCCGGCCGCCGCACCGTCCCAGTGCGCGCACCGGCAACCACTGACCCCATAAACCCCAACCCGGTTTGTATGGTTGTCACAACGTGCACACTCTTGTGTTCAGGTTGTCACAACCACACCACAAGGTGGAGCCCGCAGGACGCGGCGGGACGGGGTTGGGGTGGGGCTGGTGCGATCGGAGTGGCGGGTGAGACAGTGGGTCACTGGCGGGAACTCGTCCGACCGGATAACCGGATAGCCAGCGGACGGTCAGGCCGCGCGGAGCCGGGAGAAGATCTCGGGAGCTTGCCGCTCCAGGCGCCGCTGCGCCAGCCGGCCGGACCACCAGCCGAGCAGGGCGCCCCAGGCCAGGCCGGCCGGCACGGCGAGCCACTGCAGCCACCGCAGGTGCCAGGCCCCGCCGGCCACCAGCAGGGCCACGGCCGGAAACAGCGCGGCCGCGGGCACCGCGATCAGGGCCACGTGCGTCTTGAGCACCCGCATCGGGCTCGGGCTGCCGTCGGCGGCCGGAGCGTTCACGGACACCACCGAGATCAGCGCGAGCAGGCCGGCCGAACCGAGGACCAGGGCGGGCTCGGTCGCCAGCACCACCGGCCAGAACCGGGGCTGGCCGCTGATCGCGGTGAACACCACGGTGAGCAGCAGGCCGGCCGGGCCGACGACCAGGAACCAGGCCCATTCGCGGCCCCGCAGGTCGGCCCGGTAGGCGCCGGGCACGACCAGGGTGAGCCAGAGCGAGGAACCGTCATCGCCGTAGAGGTTGGTGAAGCAGGCCGCCGCGATCGTGGTGAACAGCAGCCCGGCGAAGGGCAGCAGCGAGGTGTTGCCGCTGAACGCCGGGATGACGCAGACCAGCACGCCGACCAGGAACGAGATCATCAGCATCAAGCTGCGCAGCACCGAACGAGAGTAGAGCCGCAGTTCCTTGCCCAGCACCGCGCCCAGCGGCGTGGGCGGCAGGATCGGCCGCCGGGTCCGGGCCGCGGCGGGCCGCGCCGCGGACCGTCCGCCGGCCCGGACCGACATCGTCAGCCTGCGCGCCAGCAGCGGCGGCCAGGCCGCCAGCAGAACCGCGATGAGCAGCACCAGGCCACCGAGGGCCAGCGCCATCAGGCCCCAGTCGGACCGGCTCGCGGCCTCGACCGCGACCGCGCCCCAGCCCGAGGGCAGAATCCGGACCAGGGCGGACAGCGCCGGCGAATGACCGTTGGTCAGCCTCCTGGCCAGGATCGGGACCAGCCCCGAGGCCACCGAGAGCAGGGTGATGACCAGGGCCAGCACCATGGTGCCGAAGTCCCGGCCGCGGCGGGAGCTGACGACCGGGCCGAACACCGCGATGGCGACCGTCGAGGCCACCACGGCGAGGACCAGGTCGAGCAGCACCGACGCGACTCCGGCCAGCGCCGCCGCCGGGCCCGACCGAGCCCCGTAGGCGATCAGGGAGGCGAACGCGATCAGGCTGAACACCAGGGACACGTTGGCGAACGCGACGCCCATAATGGCGCGGGCGAGCCTGCGCGCCGGGACCGGCAGCAGCTTGAAGTAATCCATCCGCAGCGCGGCGTCGTCGCCGGTCACCAGCGGCCCGGTGACCCAGCCGAGCAGCCAGCCGAAGCTGAGCGTGGCCAGCACGTCGGTGCCCGCCCCCGCCACGTGGTAGCGCACCAGCCCCGCCCACAGCGTGCCGGCGGCCAGCAGCGTCACGAGCAGGACCAGCGCCAGGCCGCCGAGGGCGCGCCGGCCCTGGGTGCTCCGCCGCAAGATCGCGGTCCGCATCTGGATCAGGACGCCAGCCACGACAGCCCTTCCGTGCCGCCGGGGCGGGCGCCGACGATATGCACGAACGCGTCCTCGAGCGAGCGCCCGGCGCTCACCTCGGCCACCGGGCCGCTCACCTCTACCCGGCCCTTGGCCAGCACCGCCACGTGGTCGCAGAGCTGCTCCACCAGGGCCATCACGTGGCTGGAGAAGATCACCGAGCCGCCGCCCGCCACGAACCGCTGCAAGATCACCCGGATGGTGGCGGCCGACACCGGGTCGACCGCCTCGAACGGCTCGTCGAGGACGAGCAGCCTCGGGCTATGCAGCAGCGCCGTGGCCAGCGTGATCTTCTTGCGCATGCCGGTGGAGTAGTCCGCCACCACGGTGCCGTCCGCCGAGTCGAGCTCGAGCACGCGCAGCAGCTCGTCCGCGCGGTGTCCGACCACCGCACGGGACATGCCGCGGAGCAGGCCCAGGAACGTCAGCACCTCGCGGCCGGTCAGCCGGTCGGGCAGGGCCAGGCCGTCAGGCAGCACGCCGATCAGCGCCTTGGCCGCCACCGGATCGCTCCACACGTCCCGGCCGAAGATCCGGACCGTGCCGCCGTCCGGCCGGAGCAACCCCACCGCCATCGACAGCGACGTGGTCTTGCCCGCGCCGTTGGGGCCCACCAGGCCGAAGAACGAGCCCCGCGGCACCCGCAGGTCGATGTGATCGACGGCCACGTTCGGGCCGAAGTGTTTATACAGCCCGGCGAACTCGAGCGCGGGCGCATCGCCTTCGCCGGGCGGTGACCCGTTCGGGGCCTGCGGGCCACGCATGGGACGACCTCCTGGACGGGCAAGGTACCGGCCGCTGACGCTGGCGACGGCTAGCTCGGTCACACCGTAGGCAGGATCCCCAGGGCAATTCAAACCAATTAACCCGAACGGCACTGATGCCTGCCCCAGATCCACGGCCCGCCCGGCCGGGGAAGGAAGCGGCGGGACGTCCTGGCGCGCTTCGCCGGCCCCGCGTTCTTCGAGGATGACGGCGTATGAGCAAATGCTCATAGGCTTGGCACATGAACACCGAGGACGGGAGGTCTCCATGCCGGAGGATCAGGAACCAGCCGCGCCGGCCAGGCCGCTGCTCTCGCTGACCGACGCGGGGCTCAGGGACGCCGTCGTCATCGTGACCGGCGGCGGCAGCGGGATCGGGGCCGCCACCGCACGCCAGCTCGGCGCCGTGGGTGCGCGTACCGTCCTGGTCGGGCGCCGTGCCGGACCGCTGGATGAGGTGGCCACGCAGATCGCCGCGGGCGGCGGGCAGGCGCTGTGCGTCCCCGCCGACCTGGCCGACCCGGCCAGCCCGCACCGGATCACGGACGCCTGCCTGGCCCGTTTCGGACGGATCGACGGGCTGGTCAACAACGCGGCGGTGGTGCGGCACATGCCGCTCGGCGAATGGGACACCGGCCTGTTCGACGAGCACGTCGCGACCAACATCCGGGCCCCCTTCTTTCTCATTCAGGCCGCGCTGCCGGCGCTGCGCGAATCGCCGGTGCGGTCCGTGGTCAACATCGGTTCGTCGTCGGGCACGCTGCGCCGCATCGGCCAGTCGGTCTACGGGATGACCAAGTCCGCGCTTGACTACCTGACCCAGAGCCTGGCCGGCGAGCTGGCCTCCGCCGGCGTGCGCGTGAACAGCATCTCGCCCGGGCCCATCGACACGCCGATCCACGCGACCTGGGCCGACGACCTGGAACAGGCGTACCAGTGGCTGGGCAGCCAGGTCCCGCTCGGCCGGATCGGTGCTCCCGAGGAGGTGGCGGTCTGGATCACGCTGCTGCTGAGCCCGCTGGCGGCGTTCATGACCGGCGCGGTAATCCCGCTGGACGGAGGTCAGGTTATTGACCGCGAGTAGACCGGGCAAACCGGAACAGTAGGCCGCGGCTCGGATAATGGGCAGTGACGACGACGTCAGGTTACGGAGAGGGCAGGCCGTGAGGGCAGAGCAAGATGTCCGCGAGGGCAGGTCCAGCAGCGAGGAGCTGCTGCTCCGGGTGGCCTGGTTCTACTACAAGGACGAGCTGACCCAGGACGAGATCGCCAAGCGGCTTTCGGTGTCACGGGCATCGGTGGGCCGGATGCTGGACCGGGCCCGCAAGGTCGGCCTGGTCTCGATCAACCTCAACGCGGATCATCTCGACGCTTTCGAGGTGAGCAGGCAGCTCCGGCAGACCTTCGGCCTGGCCGAGGCGCTGGTCATCCCGGATCACGAAGCCGAGGTCGGTGATCATCAGAGCCTGAACGCGCGGCTGGGGCTGGGCGGCGCCCAGTTCATGAGCACCCACCTGCGGCCGGGCGGAACGCTGGGCGTGGGCTGGGGCGACACTGTGGCCCGGGTCATCGCCTCAACCAATTTCGGCGCCGTCGGGCCGGTGCACATGGTGGCCCTGACCGGCGGCGTAGACGCGTACCTGCGCGCCTTCCTCTCCTCCAAGGGCGAGAGCGCCACCGAGGGCGAAATGGCCAGCGCCACGGTCATCCCGACCCCGATCGTTGCCTCCACCCCCGAGCTGGCGGCGGCGCTGAAGGCCGAGCCCGCCATCCAGCAGGTGCTCGAGCAGGCGTGCGGCGTCGAGCAGGCGATCGTCGGAGTCGGCACGCCGACCGTCGACGCCACCATCGTGCAGATGGGCTACCTGGAGCCCGACGACGTCCTCGCGCTGCACGACCGCGGCGTGGTCGGGGACATCCTCGGCCAGTTCTTCGACGCCTCGGGCCAGGTGGTCAGGCTGCCGATCCACGACCGCAGGATCGGGATCGAGCTCTCCGATCTGGCCGGGATCCCCAAGGTGGTCGGCGTCGCCGGAGGGCTGCACAAGGTGGAGGCCATCCTCGGCGCGCTGCGCGGCGGGTTCCTCGACGTCCTGGTCACGAACGAGCTCGCCGCGCTCCGGCTGCTCGAGCTCGAGCACGCAGCCACCTGAGCCTCGGTTTCACCAATCTCGGGGACGCCCGCTGACGTGGGGCAATCCGGTATTAGCCCTTGCCATCACCGGTCGGCGGGCTGATAATTGCCGGAACGAGCAGATGTGCAGTCGGTGAGCGGATGCTCTTGGCTCGATGCGGAGGAGGCCTTGCCCGTGGCGACCCTGTGGGGGCGGCAGTGGACCAGGGCCAGCCCGGCATGAGCGGGCGGCCCAGGCCGCCACGCCTCAGCGCCGGGGTGATCACCGCCGATCTGACCAGGCTCGGGGACGAGCTCGGCCTGCTGCGCGGGAAGGCGGCGTGGGCGCACGTCGACGTGATGGACGGCGCCTTCTGCCCGCAGCTGACGGTCGGGCCGGCCTTCGTCGCGGCGGTAGTCTCCACCGGCATTCCCGTGGACGCGCACCTCCTGGTCGAGGAGCCGCGCCGGCTGCTGCCCGAGATCGCCGCGGCCGGGGCCGCGGTGATCACCGTGCACGCCGAGGCCACCAGGCACCTGCACCGCACCATGGCGGAGATGACCGAGCTCAGCCGCCAGGGGCGCCCCTTTATCCGCGGCGTCGCGATCAATCCAGGCACCCCGGTGCACGCGGTCGAGCCCGTCCTGGCGCTCGCCGACCTGGTCCTCGTCCTGGCCGTCAGTCCCGGCTGGTCCGGGCAGGCACCCGCGGCCAACACGCGCCAGCGGGTGGCCGACGTGCGCGAGCTGGCCCGGCAGGCGGGAGCCGAGATCCTGGTCGGCGTGGACGGCGGGGTGACGATCGGCAATGCTGCTGAGGTGGCCGGCTGGGATATCGACGTGATCGTGAGCGGCAGCGCCATCTTCGACCGGGTAGACCCGGCGAAGAACCTGGACCGGCTGAACCACGAACTGCTCCACCCCGTGCGGCAGGCCGCCGGGCGTTCACCCAAGGAGGTATCGGATGGCAACCGGTAACGGCGGGCGCATTGTGCCGCCAGTGGTCCCGATGACGATCACCCAGATCGCCGTCGTCGTGGCGGACATGGAGTCCGCGCTGAAGGCCTACACGGAAAACCTGGGCTGGGGACCGTGGAGCGTGTTCGACTACAAGCCGCCGCTGCTGCACGACACCGTGGTGCGCGGCCGGCCCACCGAGTTCCGCATGATCGGCGCCGAGACCTCCGTGGACGGGCTCGGCTTCGAGCTCATCCAGCCGGTCAGCGGCCCGAGCATCTACCAGGAGTTCCTCGACACCCACGGCGAGGGCGTGCAGCACATCGCCTGCATGAAGCACTCCATCGACGACAGCGAGGCGCTGAAGGAGCACTGGCGCGACCGCGGCGCGGAGATCCTGATGGGCGGCCGGATCGGCGAGACCATCGAGTTCTACTACCTGGACACCTCGCCGATGCTCAAGTTCGTCCTCGAGTCGGGCAGCGGGCACGCGATCGACCTCAAGCCCACCTACGTCTACCCGTGAGCCTGCCTCAGCCGGTGCGCATCCTGGTGGTCGGCGACCCTTACATGCCGCTGTCCGCGTACGACGACGCCCTGGCCGGCCTGGCCGAGGCCGACCTCGACGCCAAGGTGGAGCTGTCGACGATGCAGATCGGCGAGGTCGCGTTCGCTCCGCCGCGCACCGATTCCGAGCGCACGCTCAGGGAGTACGTCGGCGATCCGGCCGAGATCGCGCGCGCGGTGGCCGGGCACGACGTGCTCATCGTGCACGGCGCGCCGGTCAGCGCCGAGGTCCTCGCGGCCGCTCCGCTGCGGCTGGTGTGCTGCGCCCGGGGCGGCCCGGTCAACGTGGACGTCGCGGCGGCGACCGACCGCGGCATCCCGGTGGTGAACACCCCGGGCAAGAACGCCGAGGCCGTCGCCGAGCTGACGATCGCTTTCGCCCTGCTGCTCATCAGGACCGTGCCGCGGGCCAGCCGCTACCTGCTCGAAGGGGGCGGCTTCGCCGAGTCGGTCTTCGAGGGCCGGGAGTTCTTCGGCCGGGAGGCGCCGAGCCTGACCATGGGCCTGGTCGGGCTCGGCCACGTCGGCCGCGAGGTGGCAAGGCGGGCCCAGGCCCTCGGCTTCACCGTGGCCGGATACGACCCGCAGCCTCCGCCCGCCGTCGTTCCCGGCGTCGAGATGGTGTCCCTGGACACGCTGCTGGCCTGCTCGGACATCGTCTCGGTGCACGCCAGGCTGACGCCGGAGAACCGGCAGATGTTCTCGCAGGAAAGGTTCGCGCAGATGCGGCCGGGATCGTACTTCATCAACACGGCCCGCGAGTCCCTGGTGGACGAGGCTGCCCTGGGCGAGGCGCTGGAACTCGGCCTGCTCAGCGGCGCGGCCCTGGACGTGCTCGAGCGGACGCCGCCCGGAGAGCGGCACCCGCTGCTGAGCATGCCGAACGTGTTCATCACCCCGCACATCGGCGGGGCCACCGCGGAAACCCTGGCCCGGGGCGCGCGGCGAGCCGTGGCCGCGGTGACCGACCTGCTGGCCGGACGGGTGCCGGCGAACGTGGTCAACCCGGAGGTGCTGCGCTTCCAGGCGGCCGAGAGCACGCCGACATGACGGGCCGCTACCTGCTCGCCATCGACGCGGGCACCGGAAGCTGCCGGGCCGTGCTGTTCACCGAGACAGGGACCCAGGTCGCGGTCGGGCAGCGCGAGTGGACCCACCACGAGCCCGCGGGCGTGCCCGGCGGGCAGGACTTCGACGTGCACGCGGGCTGGCAGGCCATTGCCGCCTGCATCAGGGACGCGCTGCGCGACGCGGACGCGACCGGCGCCGACGTCGCGGCCGTCGCGCCGACGAGCATGCGCGAGGGGATGGTCCTGTACGACGACGACGGCCGGGAGATCTGGGCGTGTCCCAACGTGGACAGCCGGGCGGCCGCGGAAGCGGAGGACCTCATCGCCGAAGGCGCCGCGGCGAAGATCTACGCCGAGGCCGGTGACTGGGTCTCGATCACCGCCCCCGCGCGGCTGCGCTGGCTGGCCAGGCACCGCGCGGACATCCTGGGCGCGACCGGCAGCCTGGGCATGCTCAGCGACTGGATCGTGTACCGGCTGAGCGGCCGCCACGTCACCGAGCCTTCCTGCGGGTCGAGTTCTGGCATGTTCACGCTGGCCGCCCGCCGCTGGTCACCGGTCATCCCGGCGATGTGCGGCCTGCCCGCGGCCGTGCTGCCGCCGGTGGTCGACCCGGGCACCGTGGTGGGGGAGGTGACCGCGGCCGCGGCCGCGCAGACCGGGCTGCGGCCCGGCACGGCCGTGGTGGCGGGCGGCGGCGACACCCAGCTCGCGCTGCTCGGCGCCGGGGGGCAGCGGGACGAGTACACCGTCGTGGGCGGCACCTTCTGGCAGAACACGGTGTTGCGCGCCGACCCGCTGATCGACCCGGAGGCGCGGCTGCGGACCCTGTGCCACGTCATGCCGGGCGAATGGATGCTCGAAGGCATCGGTTTCTACTGCGGCATGAGCATGCGGTGGTTCCGGGACGCGTTCTGCGACGCCGAGGTCGCGCTCGCCCGCAGCCGGGGCGTCGACCCGTACGAGGTGATGGAGGAGGCGGCGGCCAAGGTCCCGGCCGGGGCGGCCGGGGTGATCGCGATCTTGTCCAACGTGATGAACGCGAAGCGCTGGGTGCACGCGAGCCCGTCGTTCCTGCAGTTCGACCTCTCCGACCCCGCGGCGAGCGGCCGGGGGGCCTGCGTGCGGGCGATCGAGGAGGCGGCGGCCTACGTGGCCCGCGGGCACCGGGACATCATCACCGGCCTGACTGGCCTGCGCTTCGACGAGGTCGTCTTCACCGGCGGTGCCGCCCGGGGACGGCTGTGGCCGCAGATCATGGCCAACGTGCTCGGCGTCCCCGTGCACATTCCCGTGGTCACCGAGAGCAGCGCCCTCGGGGCCGCCATCTGCGCGGGCGTGGGTGCGGGCGTCTACGCCGACCTGGCCGAACCACGGCCGGCCCTGCGCCGCCGGGCGGCCACCTTTGAACCAGAGGCGGCCATCGCGGCCGGCTACGACGAGAAGTACGCGGCCTGGCGCGAGATCTACCGCCGGATGCTCGACCTCACCGAAGACGGCCTGCTCAACCCGCTGTGGCGGGCCGCAGGTGCCTAACCGCCGCCGGCGGCGTCACCAGCCAACATCCCAGGGAGAGACGTAACGATGGCCGACAATGATGACCTCACCGACGGCGCCAGGTTTGCCACCTCCGTGCCCGCGCGCCACGAGGCCTTCACGCTCAAGGGCTGCGGGGCGCTCGACTGGGGCATGCAGAGCAGGCTGGCCCGCGTCTTCCGGCCGGAATCGGGGCGGACCGTCATGCTCGCGATCGATCACGGCTACTTCCAGGGCCCGACCACCGGCCTCGAGCGGGTCGACCTGTCCATCGTGCCGCTGCTGCCGTACGCCGACGCGCTGATGACCACCAGGGGCATGGTCCGCTCGACCATCCCGCCCGCGTCCCGCACCCCCATCGTGCTGCGGGCCAGCGGCGGGCCCAGCATCTTGACGGAACTCTCCAACGAGCAGGTCGCCGTCAGCATGGAGGACGCGGCGCGCCTCAACGCGTCCGCCGTGGCCGTCCAGGTGTTTATCGGCGGCGAATACGAGACTCAGTCGGTGCGCAACATGACCCGGCTGGTGGACGCCGGGCAGCGATACGGCATCCCGGTGCTCGCGGTCACCGCCGTGGGCAAGGAACTGACCAGGGACGCCCGCTACCTCAGGCTCGCGACGCGCATCTGCGCCGAGCTCGGCGCGCATGTCGTCAAGACCTACTACTGCGAGAAAGACTTCGACACGGTGGCGGCGGCCTGCCCGGTTCCGCTGGTGATGGCCGGCGGGAAGAAGCTGGCCGAACGCGACGCGCTCATCATGGCGTACAACGCCGTTGAGAATGGCGCGGCCGGCGTGGATATGGGCCGCAACATCTTCCAGAGCGACACCCCCCAGGCGATGATCCGCGCGGTGGGGGCGGTCGTGCACGAATCCATGAAGCCCGAGGACGCCTACGACCAATTCGTGCAGCAACCAGCCCCTGCCGGCTGAAAGGGAAATGAGATGGCCACAGAAGTACCCCTGCAATCATCGGGGCAGTCCGGGACCAGGCTGAGGGCCGGTGCCATCGGCCTGGGCGGGGCCACCATGCAGGCGGTCGCGACGATCGCGCCGGCCATCGCCGGGTTGTTCTTCACCCAGTACGTGGTGTCGCTCACCGGCGTCACCGCGCCGCTGGCCTACGTCCTGGGCGTCTGCATCGTGCTGATGCTCGGCAGCACCCTGGTCCAGCTGTCGAAGCACATGAGCTCGGCGGGCGGTTACTACACCTTTGTCAGCCGGGCGATCAATCCGCGGGTCGGGTTCCTGACCGCGTGGATGTACGTGTTCTACAACCCGCTGTGCGCCGGGCCCATTTACGCGTACTTCGGCTACATCCTCCAGCAGGAACTCAAGACCCAGTACGGCATCAACGCGCCTTACCTGTGGTGGCTGTGCCTGATCACCGGGGCGCCGTTCGTGGCCTGGCTGGCCTGGCGCGGCCTCGCGCTTTCGGTGCGCGTGCTCGTCGGCCTCGGCGTGCTCGAGATGTCCATCGTCTTCGCCCTCGCGCTTTCCGGGTTCATCAGCCCCGGGCCCGGCGGGGACAACGTCAGCAGCTGGATTCCGAGTCACAGCCTGTCCGGCGCGGGCTTCGCGCTGGCGGTCGTCTTCTCCCTGCAGGGGCTGACCGGGTGGGAGGCCGCCGCTCCGCTCGCCGAGGAGACCACGAACCCGCGCCGGAACATCCCGCGGGCGACCATGATCGCCATCCTCGCGCTCGGCGCCTTCCTGGTCATCGTCTACTGGGGGCAGATCATCGGCTGGGGCACCAGCGTCCTGGTCGGCACCAGCCCGAAGTCCATGGTGAACTCGCCCGACTTGCCCGGGCTGGCGATCGCGCACCGGGTCTGGGGCGCGGGCTGGGTCTTCGTGCTCGCCGCCCTGTTCAGCTCCACCCTCGCGGTGTGCCAGTCGTGCAACAACGTGTCCACCCGGATCTGGTACAAGATGGGCGAGACCGGCACGCTGCCGAAGTGGTTCGCCCATGTCCACCCGAAGTACCGGACCCCGACCAACGCGATCCTGGCCAACATGGTGCTTTCGCTGGCCGTCGGCCTCGGCGTCGGCGCGCTGCTGAACGCGTCCAGGTCTTACTTCCTCATCGACGGCCTGGTCCTGGTCCTGGCGGTGCTCTACATCTACGTCAACGCCAACCTGGCCGTGGCGCTTTACTACCTCAAGCAGCGGCGCGATGAGTTCAACTGGCTCCTGCACATCGGGTTCCCGGTGATCTCGACGGCCGCGCTGGTCTACGTCACGATCAAGTCCTTCCAGCCGTTCCCTGGCTTCCCGTACAACTACGCACCGCTCATCGACGGCATCTGGCTGGCCATCGGCGTGGTCATCCTGCTGACCCTGTGGCTGCGCAAGAAGGACGACTGGATCGCGAAGGCCGGCGCGGCGACCGTCGACGACATCCCCCAAGCCGGCTCGTCCAGCTGAGCAACGGCCGCCTTCGGACCCCGCACCCGCGTGCGGGGTCCGAAGGCGGTGATGAACCCGGTGCTGCCGGTGACCGATCGTGGTGGTGGGGAACTGGGGGCGCCCGGGTCCCGACGCTGAACTCGGGACGCTCAACTCAAGGGTCCAGTGTGGCCCGTATGGCCAGTGTGATCCGCAGCAACCGGCCCGATGGAACATAGGGCCGGATATAACCGGCCCGATGTGACATAGGTACGGTTTTTTTTCGAGTCGGTGCCGGGGTCAGCGGGCGGACCAGCCTCCGTCGAGCACCCAGGACGAACCGTTGGCGAAGGAGGCGGGCCCGGAGCACAGGAAGGCCACCAGCTCGGCCACCTCTTCCGGCTCGATCAGCCGCTTGATGGCCGGCTCGGTCAGCATGATGTCGGTGACCACCCGCTCCTCGGAGATGCCGTGTATCCGCGCCTGGTCCGCGATCTGCTTTTCCACCAGCGGCGTACGCACGTAAGCGGGGCAGACCGTGTTCGAGGTGACCCCGTGCTCGCCGCCCTCGAGCGCGATCACCTTCGACAGCCCCTCCAGGCCGTGCTTGGCCGCCACGTAGGCGACCTTGTAGGGGGAGGCCCGCAGGCCGTGCACGGAGGAGATGTTCACGATCCGGCCGAAGCCGCCGGCGT
>Ga0302326_10022781_pt1 | contig 12790 bp, 18 predicted proteins | sample Palsa_T0_3_FD_202264 | JGI IMG/M metagenome (GOLD analysis project Ga0302326, IMG submission 202264) | Peat permafrost microbial communities from Stordalen Mire near Abisko, Sweden - Palsa_T0_3 | ecosystem: Environmental > Terrestrial > Soil > Palsa > Peat permafrost | place: Sweden: Abisko... | reverse complement strand
TACGTGGCCGATGCCAGTGGCAACGGCGCACCGAAACGGTCGGCGACTTTCTTCAAGTCAGCGGTTAGCGTGTAGCGCCCACACATATCGCAGTCACAATAGCTGGACGTGTGTTGAAGCGCAACGCCGCCTCACCGAGTCCGCACTTGCCAGGTGAACACTCAAACGGCCGGATGTTGCGTGTGACGCGTTGCCAGACGTAACGGCTACCATGGCTCCGGAACGCGGCCTGCATTCATCACGAGTCAGCCGCCCGCGCCACGCCACGTAACATTCCGGCAAACAGCACCTGGTGCAGGGGCCACACGCTGTACCAATACGCCAGTCCCCACAGACCCACCGGATCAAAAATCGCCGTCTGCCGAATGACCGCACCGTTCTCCGCTGGTTCGACCACGAACTCCAGCCAGGCGCGGCCCGGCAACTTCATTTCGGCGAAAAAAAGCAATCGTTTACCCGTGTCCAGCGCTTCCACCCGCCAGCAGTCCACAGTGTCGCCAACCAGCAGTGACGCCGGATCACGCCGCCCGCGCCGCATGCCAACGCCGCCCGCTACCAAGTCCATCCACCCCCGCAACGTCCACAACCAGTTGGCATAGTACCAACCGGTCTCCCCGCCAATGCGACAAACTGCGGCAAACGCCAGTTCGGGCTTCACCTGCACCAGCAGCGCGCGCACGTCCACCAACCGGTTCCCAAACCGCGTACCACCCCACGTCCGATCCGTGCCGCTGGCCGACACCGCGTCCGACCACCGGGTTTGCGCGCAATCGTGGTCCTCGTTGCGCAACGCCCGCGCAATCGCCTCCGTCATGCCGACCGGCTCAATTGTAAACGCGTGCCGCGCCGTGCCATCTCGCACCACCGTCGGATGGCGGATGCTGTCAATCAACTTCCGTCCCACCCGCGCATACAACGGCGTCACCAGCCCGAGCCACAAGCTCGACAGCCGCGGCGTCAACACCGGCACCGGGATCATCCATCGCCGCAGCCCGCGTTGCCGCGCATACTCGCGCATCAGATCGGCGTACGACACCACATCCGGCCCGCCGACTTCGAACGTCGCCGAACCCATGTTCGGCAACTCCAGTGCCGCCAACAGGTACGCCAGCATGTCGTTGATCGCAATCGGCTGAGCCAGCACGCGCACCCACCGTGGTGTCACCATGATCGGCAACCGTTCCACCAATGCCCGAATCATCTCGAACGACAGACTGCCGGACCCGATGATAATCGAAGCGCGAAACTCGATCACCGGCACACCGGTCGAGCGCAGGATTTCACCAACCTCATGCCGACTGCGCAGATGGGGCGACAGATCGCCTCCATCCACGCCCAAACCACCGAGGTAGATAATCCGCTCGACACCGGCCACCTTCGCCTCCGCCGCGAAATTCTGCGCCGACCGCCGGTCCTGTTCCTCGAAGTTGCCCGCCGACCCCATGGAGTGGACGAGATAATACGCGACCGCCGCCCCTGCCAAGGCGGGTCGGAGTGATTCCGCGACGAGCAGATCGCCGGCAACCACTTCCACGTCGGCCGGTACGCGCTGGCGAAAGTGTTCCGGCCGTCGCACGAGGCAGCGCATCCGGCAGCCCGTGCCCGCCAGTTCCGCCAGCAACCGGCCGCCGACGTAACCGGTGGCACCGGTTATGAGAACAAGTTTTGTTGGGGCGCTAAGCGGCATGTAAGAGATAGTAACACAGCAGTGACGCGTTGCAGCCATCTCATCGCGATGATTGCGCGGCGTGCACCAAGTCAACGCTGCGAGAGAAGTCGGTATCCTCCGAGTCGTATCCAGTGCGCGATCTTGGAGGGATTCAATGCCCACACTCCGGCCGGACGCCCCACTACCGGGCAACTGCCGCAACAGCGCATTCCGTACGCGGGTCGGCGGCGGAAAGTTGCAACCACGGAACCAAGCGACGATGTTAATGGCTTGAACTCAACGATCATGGGACTGCGGACGGCGGGCGCCGTGTTTGCCGTCGTGTGTATAGGTCATCTGTTGCGGGTGGTGACCCGTGTCGATTTACTCGTCGGGGGACATCAACTGCCCGTATGGGTAAATGTCGTGGCGTGCGTGATGGCGGGGGTCTTAGTGCCTGGATGTGGAAACTCTCGTCCCTGCGGGCGGACACGACTGCCGACCGCCAAGAGCCATAATTCCGCCGGCGGACTTACAAGCGGCACCCGGGCGCGGTCCGGTTAAGAGTAAGCAACTAGCGGATCGTCAACTCGACACTGCTCTCGATGATTCCCGCGCCGATGGCATAGCGGGTACGAGATGGCTTCCTACGGCTTCCTCCATGCCTGGGCCGAACTATTGGACAATTCTGAGGCGGCGGCTTTATTGGAGGAAATTCTGGCGCAGGAACGAGCCGCAAATGCTGCGCTCAAAGATTTGGCTTTGACCCGGAGCAATAAAGAGGCTCTCGGGGAAGCGGGCTCGCGTCTGTCTTCCAAGGACGAGGAACTGACCGAAGAGACCCAGCACGGCCAAGGTCGCAACCCCGCCGAAGTTTCAAGACGCTAAATAGCCCCGGTTACCGAGTGCCTATCACAATCAAATCAAACAACAACAGGAGTAACAATATGTCCCAAGAACAATCATCCCCTCGAAGCGGTTTCACCATCTTCGCCGTTGGTGCCCTTATCGGCGCTGGCATTGCGCTGCTTTACGCGCCCCAGTCCGGGAAGGAAACGCGGAAGCTCCTCGTCAAGAAAGGCAAGATGCTTAGGGACAAGGCCCAGGACACCGTCGAGGACGCGCAGGAATTTATTAAAGATCGGAAAGCCGATTTTGCCGCGGCTATCCATTCCGGTAAGGAAGTCGTCGACCACGCCAAGCACAAACGGTCATGATAGACTCGAAGCAGACCTTCGGATGTTGAAATCCGTCCGGGATGGGGATGATATTCGGGTCAAAGTGACGGCACAATCGGGAATGACTGTAGGTTTTGATCAACATCGTCTATTAGGTCGCAGGGCAATTGCTGGTTGCAGAGGGAATCCAGAGCCATGGCATATCTCCACCAGTTTTGAAGAACGCCAGAACCTTACGATGCGTACGGGAATGCGCCGGTTCACTCGGTTGACTTACGCTCAGTCAAAGAAGATTCAGAACCACGAGGCCGCAGTCGCGTTGCATTACATGCACTACAACCTCTGCAGGATTCATTCCAGCTTGCGAGTGACGCCAGCTATGGAGGCGGGTGTTGCCGACCACGTTTGGAGCTTGGAAGAGGTTGTTGCTCTACTGGACTAACTGAATTGGCCTTATTCCAAGCGGTAATCGCTTCTTTCTCGGAATCGAACATCAACCGCTCCTTGCAGCCACACAAGACGTAGAATTTGGTCAAAGGCGGCCCTTGCCCCCACTCGAAATGATCTATCATCTGTAGAGATTCCGAGGGCAACTTACATTTCACACAGGGATTTAATGTTTTCGTGCCCAAATTGCACTGCTATCGCCCAGGAGCTGGTTTACATTTCCGAGGCCATGCAAGGCAAGCTAGAATTGGGGGTTAAAAACGCACCAGTACCGAAAGGTGAGGGGTCTATTCGACTTTGAGTTCTAGTAAAAGCGCAATTGGTCGGCATGGGCGAAATGCGTGGATGAAGCGAAGAGGGGTTGGGGGCTGAGTGCAATCCCAGCGTGTGTAGCACAAGACGATCCATCTGCGCCACGATGAGGGTGCCCGTGGCGCGCTGGAGCAGTTCGGACATGATGCCTTTGCGCGTCGGGTCGAGGTGCTGAACAATAACGAACGCCATGCCGCTGCCTGTCGGCACTCGCCCCAAGAACTGATCCAAGGCTTCGAGTCCCCCGGCGGAGGCACCGATGCCGACGATGGGAAACGTCGCGCTCGCGGGCGTGGCGGACATTTCCGGGCGAATAGTTGGAACGGGCTTTTTTTGTCGGCGTGACGATGAAGACTTTTTTTCCATGCGCTTATTTCCTGCGCGTAATCATCGCATCTTTGGTTCCGGTTGAACAGTGCGTCATTACAAGTTTTTAATGGCTTGCGAGTGTGCTTTCCTGTCAGCGGTCGTCCGGCTATTTTTTATCCTCTGCCCGCACCAACCAGCTCGATTAATTTGGGAGCAATTGCGTTCAAAGGCAGGATAAAATCAACATCACCGGTCTTGATGGAAGTCTCCGGCATACTGAAATCTTGCGACGTGGGTCGGTCTTGCGCGATGACTATGCCGCCCCGCTCCTTGATGATCTGCACTCCGAATGAGCCGTCGCCGTCGCCACCGGTGAGCACCACGGCAATGGCGCGCCTTTTGTATATTTCTGCCACCGAAGCAAACAGCGGCTCGGCGGACGGACGAGCAAAATGAAATTTTTCCGCAGCGGATGAGGAAAGTTTAAGTCGTCCACCTTCGACCACAGAAAGGTGGTGATTGGGCGGGGCGACAAAAACGCCCCCGCGACTTAACACGTCGCCCGTATGCGCCTGCTTGACCGCCAAATGGGTGCGACTATTTAAAATCTCGGCGAGAATACTCTTATGTTCGGGAGCAAGGTGCATCACGATGGCAATCGCGGCCGGCAAGTTCGCCGGCAAACCGCCCAAGATGACCGATAAAGCGTTCAAGCCTCCGGCCGAGGCCGCCATGGCGATGACGCAACGGGCCGGATCACATTGAGTAGCATGCATGAATATTTAGCGTGGTGACAGTATGTTGGAAAACCTTGCTTCCGCTATGGGGTATTCGCCCCATCCGCGATTCTCGACACTGGCGTGGTGTTACGCATGATTCGAAAAGATTGAGTAACACGAAGACCCACTGGATCAGTTCACTTTAGCTGGAGATCGACAGTGCAAGCCCTGCATTGTCCCTCACCGCGGGCATACTTGGTGCCCGTCAGATCGAGATCGTCGCGCAGTCTATGCGGTGGGTCGGCATCCGTAGGGAGTTTGTTTCCGTTGACCTGAAGTTGAATGGTTGCGGCCATCAGCCCTCCTCACAACGGGTCGCTTACTTAGGAGAAATCCGGTATCATCCAAAACATTCCATCCGATGGAATTCTCACGCTCGCCATACGGCACGAACATCAATAGGTGAAGTCACTGAGTAGAGACGCCGTTCGGGGTTGCAAGAGAAAGTGAGACGAACCATCCGTTCGACGCCAATTGACAAAGAGACGATGGACCTCGCTCGACGCACCTGATCTCGACCCGGCGTTGGGCTTTCAATTCTCGCGTTGAGAAATCTGAAATGGCCCGAGTATCACAGCGAGTATCACAGCCCCCTCTTGCTGTTTTGCATCACAAAAACAAATCCCCACAACTCGTTGAAGTTGTAGGGATTAAAATTGGAGGCGGGTGTGAGAATCGAACTCACGATAGGAGTTTTGCAGACTCCCGCCTTACCACTTGGCTAACCCGCCCTCGACCAGCCCGCCGAAAATACCACGCACGGCAGTTTGACGCCACTGGAAAAAAGCTGACGCCGCCGCCGCTCCCCTCTATACTGTGCAGCCAAATGCCTGAGACCTTCCAACTTGTGTCAGTCCTGATTCCGGTTTTCAACGAGGTGCATACGGTGGAGGAAATCCTTCGTCGCGTACGCGCTGCCGATACCTGCGGCCTCCAAAAGGAAATCATCCTCGTTGATGATGCGTCCACGGACGGCACGGGCGATGTTCTTCGGAAAATCCCACAGGGCGCCGGGATCAAGATCGTTTCGCATCCGCACAACCGCGGGAAGGGCGCCGCCCTCCGCACCGCTCTCGAACACGCGACCGGCGGTATTATCCTGATCCAGGATGCCGATCTCGAGTACGACCCCGCCGACTATCCGATCCTGCTGAAGCCCATCCTGGATGGCCGGGCGGACGTGGTCTACGGTTCGCGGTTTGCCGGCGGGACGCATCGCGTGCTGCTGTTCTGGCATTACATGGCCAACCGGCTCCTGACCCTGCTTTCTAACCTGCTCTGCAACCTCAACCTGACGGACATGGAAACCTGCTACAAGGTCTTTCGCCGCCAGTGCCTCGAGGGCATGACGCTGACTTCCAATCGATTCGGCATCGAACCCGAACTCACCGCCAAGCTGGCCCGGCGCCACTACCGCTTCTACGAAACCGGCATCAACTATTCCGGCCGCGATTACAGCGAAGGGAAAAAAATCAATTGGAAAGACGGCCTCGCCGCCCTCTGGTTCATCTTCCGCTACCGGTTCTTTGATTGAGCGGCATCACGCCCGCGCAAACTGCCGCAGCCGGTCGACAACCTTGGTGAGCGCGTCGAGAATGTAGTCCACATCCTCGCCGGTGCTGCTCTTGCCGAACGAGAACCGCACGGCGGCCCGCGCCAATTCATGTGGCAGGCCCATCGCCTTCAGCACGTGTGATGGTTCGAGCGAACCGACGGCGCAGGCTGAGCCACTCGATACGGCGACGCCTTCGAGGTCGAGTCCGAGCAGCAACCCTTCTTCCTCGCAGCCCTCGAAACTGAAGTTGATCGTATTCCCGATGCGTTGCGTCGCGTGGCCGTTGCGGTGGGCGCCGTTGACGCGTTCGGCGATGCGCGCCCCGAGCTTCTCGCACAACTCGAACAGCCGGCGTTGCTCGTCTTCCATCGTAGCGGTGGCCAGCTCCGCCGCCTTCGCCAACCCGACAATCGCCGCGACGTTTTCCGTGCCTGCCCGCCGGTCGTTCTCATGGCTGCCGCCGAACAGCAGCGGATCGAGCTTCGCTCCGCGACGAATGTAGAGCGCGCCCACGCCCTTTGGGCCATAGAATTTGTGCGCGGCAATCGAGAGCAAGTCCACGCCCCAATTGTTCACGTTTACCGGCACTTTGCCGAAGGACTGCACGGCGTCCGTGTGAAACGTCACGCCGCGCTCCCGGCAAATTGCCGCCAACTCCTGTACCGGCTGGATCGTGCCCGTCTCATTGTTCGCCGACATGATCGACACCAGCACGGTGTCCTTGCGAATTACCTTCCGCAGATCGTCGGTCTCGACGAGACACTCGCGGCTCACGGGCAAATACGTAACGTCGCATTCGCCGGCCTTTTCGAGATACTGGCAGGTGTGCAGCACCGCATGATGCTCAATGCTGCTGGTGACGATGTGCCGCCCTTTCTTGCGCAGGGCGCGGGCCACGCCGAACACCGCCGCATTGTCAGCTTCCGTGCCGCCGCCCGTAAAGACAACCTCACCTTCCTGCGCCCCGAGCAGCGCGGCGATACGCACCCGCGCGTCATCGATGGCCGCGCGCGTTTCCCGGCCGAACACGTGTACGCTGCTGGCGTTGCCGAAGTGCTCGCGCAAATAGGGCGTCATCGCGTCGAAGACCTGCGGATCCAATGGCGTCGTCGCGTTGTAGTCGGCGTAGATTCTTCGCATGGCTCAGAAAATCCGAAATCCGAATGTCGAAATCCGAAGGAATCCAAAGACTCGAATCAGGAAATTCCTACGCGTGTGTTCCTTGACTTGTGGATTCGAATTTGTTTCGAATTTCGGGTTTCGAGTTGCGGAGTTGCATTTCTAGATTCCCTCGCCATCCGTGTGACCGATCATTTTGTCGCGCGCGGCGGCCGCGGTTTTCATGCGCGTCTGGCCGCCCTCGGAATACACGACCGTCTGCGGCGGCACAGGCTCCAGCAACCAGACATTGCCGCCGATGATCGAGCCTTTGCCGATGGTCACGGGGCCGAGGATGGTCGCCCCAGCGTAAATCGTCACGTCGTCCTCGATGTTCGGATGGCGTTTGATACCCTTCACGATGCGCCCATTGGCGTCCTTCGGGAAACTCTTCGCGCCGAGCGTCACGCCCTGGTAAATCTTCACGTGCTTGCCGATCATCGTCGTCTCGCCGATCACCACGCCCGTGCCGTGATCGATGAAGAAGTGCGGACCGATCTCCGCGCCGGGATGAATGTCGATCCCCGTCTTGTTGTGCGCCCATTCCGTCATGATGCGCGGAATAAGCGCCACGTGCCGCTGGTACAACACGTGCGCCAGACGTTGGACCGCGATGGCCTCGATGCCGGGGTAGGCGAGGATGATTTCCTCGTTGCTGATCGCCGCGGGATCACCCTCGTACGCGGCCGTCACATCCGTCTGCAAAATCGCCCGCACACTCGGCAGTTCGCTCAGGAACTCCTGCGTCACGCGCGCCGCCGTCCCCGCCAGATCATTCACGTCGCAACCGTCACATGGCCGATAATCCAGGCTCCGCTTGACTTCGTTCTCCAACCGTCGCGCAATCGACGACACCAACTCCGATGTGTACTCGGCCAGTTGATTCGAGTGGATGGCATCCTTGTCGTAAAAGCCGGGGAACACCAGTCGCAGCAGGTCGCGCGTGATCTCCACCACCGTCTCGCGCGAGGGAAGGTTCACCCCGTCCAGATGATTGATCCCGCCGAACTTGTGAAATGAGTCCACCAGGCTATCGGCGATCTCTGTCAGTCTCTTGGCCATAGCACCGCCCAATTTACCCGCGAATCCCCCCAATTTCACGCGAATTATTCGCTCCTCGGTGAACTCGGGCGCATCTTGGCACTGCCACTGTAGTGGAGCGGGCGTCCCGCCCGCTTGTCTTAGGAGCTTGCAACGAGGCGGGCGAGACGCCCGCCCCACTATTGTAGGGTCTTGGCGGAGGTGGCAGTATCAAGATGCACCCGGTGAGCTCCCCAATGCCGTCGTAGGAGCGATTTTCAATCACGACCGGTCGCGGTTACAAACTGCTCCTACCAGGGGCAGATTCTGCACTGTTGAGGTTATGTTAGGCGCTCTTGGTCCGGACACCATACAGCGAACTGCGGGCTGCGAATGGATCAGGCCTGGTTTCCACTTGCGACGGAAACCAGAAACGGGTCCAACGGATACGCCCGCTCGCGCCAGGCATCGATCCCGCCCGCCAGCGGGCGCACGCGGGTGATTCCGCGGCGGCGCAACAGCAGCGCGGTGCGCGCGGCGGTGGCTTCGTTCGGGCACGAGCAGTACAGCACCACGTCGCGGTCGCGCGGAATCTCTTGATGGCGCGTGTCCATCTCTTTGGGATTGAAATGGAGCGCCCCGGCAATCAGCGTGGGATTTTCCTGGAGATCCAGTTCCGAGCGGAGATCGACCACGAAGACCGCCTCGTTCGCTTCCTGCATTCGCCGCAATTCATCCACGGAAATGCGTGCGATGCGCAGCTCGCGGAGAACGCGCTGGCGTTGCAGGTATTTCCAACAGATGTACGCCGCGAGCAACGCCACCACCAGCCACAGCGCCCAATGTCCCATCTGCCCCAGCGCCATCAGGATCGGTTCCAACTGATGGCTGAAGAGAAATCCGATGAACAGGAAAACGCCCGTGTAGAGGAGCGAACCCAAACCGTCATAGGCGAAGAAACGCGGCAGGCTTATGCCAACGATGCCCGCCAGCGGCGGTATGATCGTGGCGAGGCCGGGAACGAATTTCCCGCCCACCAACGCCTTCATGCCATGGCGCGAGAACACATCCTGTGTCTGGCGCACGCACGAATCCGGTTCCAGGGAAATCCGACAGAGAAAACTCAGAATGCGGGTGCCGTAATTGCGTCCCAGATAAAACCAGATCAGGTCCGCCACCAGCGAGCCGATCGTGGACAAGACCAGCAGCACCGACAGATTCAGCTTGCCGGCCCCCGCCAACACTCCCGCCGCCATGAGAAACGGCACCGCCGGCACCGGCAGCCCCATCTGATCGATGAACACGATCACGAACAGAAACAGCGCCCCATGTCGCGCCAGCATGTCCAGAATTTCGTTCATGCAATTCCCTCATTAGCCATGGCACGCAAAGGGGGATCGGAGCCGTATATGGACATGGAGGAAATCACTTGCGGACTCGCAATCAAACAAACTCCGCCGCGACTTCGTCGGCAAAGAGGATGCCGCGTGGGGTGGGGGCGAGACGGCCGTTACGCCATTGGACCAACTCGGCGGACAGTAGCTCGGCAATTTCCTTGTCCCAGCGGCCTGTCACCAACTCGGCGGGCACACCGGCGTTCATCCTCATGCCGAAGGCGGCGCGTTCGGCAGCGCGGAGTTCGGGCGTGATGGGTTCTTCGTAGGCGATTGGGGCGCGGCGTTCATCCACCTTAAGCGGCTCGGCAGGAGCCCTGGTCGCCTCTGGCGCCGCCTTCGGCGGGTAAACCTCGCCCTCCAACGGCTCATCCGGATGGCGCGCCCGGCCGTCGCGCTCTACCAACGGCTCATTTGTTCCACACATTGCGGCGATGTACCGGTCTGTGTCGGGAGCGTTTTGCCAGCGACGCGCGCCGACGGTGCTGCAGGCACTCGGGCCGAGGCCGATGTAGTCTTTGCCTTCCCAATACGCAATGTTGTGGGCGCACTCACGGCCGGGTTTCGCGAAATTGCTGATCTCGTATTGCCGATAACCTGCGGTGGCGAGCGTCTCCATCCCTGTCTGGTACATCGCCAGTTCCAGTTCTTCGTCGGGCTTGATCAATCCCTGCTGGAGCAGCGACCAGAAATGCGTGTCCTCTTCCAAAATGAGGCAGTACGTCGAGATATGCTCCGGCTGGAGGTCGATTACCCGCTGCAACGTCCTGCGCCAGTGCTCCATCGTCTGCCCCGGCAACCCGAACATCAAATCGATGTTGATGTTGTCGAACCCGGCTGCGCGCAGTCTCTCGTATGATTCGACCGCGGCTTTCACGGAATGAATGCGTCCAATGATATCGAGCAATTCGTCATCCAGAGCCTGTGTGCCCATCGAGATGCGGTTCACGCCGAATTCGCGAAACAGTTTCGCCTTCTCGCTTGTGACGGTTGAGGGATTGCACTCGACCGTCCATTCCAGCGGCGCGACAGCCGAGTTGGGGGCAGTTGGTAGGGCGCGACCGCCGGGCGCGCCGCGATTGAGCTTCATCGCGACGCCTTCCAAAACGCGGCGCATGAGCAGCGCGGGTAGTAGGCTCGGCGTCCCGCCGCCGAAAAAGATAGTTTTGGGCTCAAGTTGCGACGCGAAACCTTCCAACTCCGCCACCACCGCGTCGACATACCCTTCCATCTTCGCTGCGTTGCCGGCCTCGGAATAGAACGCGCAATAGTGGCACTTCGCCGCGCAGAACGGCACATGCACATAGAGGTGCTCGACTTTGACTGACGGAATTTCCATACTTCGGCCCCAAACATAGCGCCATCCATGAGTTCAGACAAACCTCAAATCGTCCTGGCCAGCGCGTCGCCGCGACGCGAGCAACTGCTTCGCGAGATGGGACTTGATTTCGTCGTGGTGCGGCCCGACGGCGTCGAAGAACTGCTCGGTGGCGTGGCCCCTGAGGTCTTGGCGATGCAGAACGCGCAGCGCAAGGCCCGCGCGGTGGCGGGCCGTTACCCCGACTCGCTGGTGATCGGCGCCGATACGATTGTGGTGCTCGACGGTCACATCTTCGGTAAACCACGCGACCGTGACGACGCAGCAAGAATGTTGAGGCAACTGGCGGCGCAACAGCACGAGGTCATCACCGGCGTCTGCCTCATCCATCGCTTGCTGGACACGGAACTGACGTTCGCCGACACGACGCAGGTTTGGATGCGACCACTGACACGTCAACAGATTGCCGACTACCTCGGCAAGATCAACCCGCTGGACAAAGCCGGCGCGTATGCCATCCAGGAGCACGGCGACGGTATCATCGAGCGCATCGACGGCAGCCGCAACAACGTCGTGGGACTGCCAACCGAGAGGTTGCAAGCCACATTGGAACGGTTGGGTATGGTCTGAGCGTCCGCGCCACATTTGTCATCCACTCGAACCACTTGGCGCCAAGAGTGGTCCAGCCATGCGACCAAAAGATCGCGATGGCCTCAGACACTCTTGGGACTCGCGACCAGCAACACGATCCCGCCGGCCAGCGCGAGTGCACCAGCGACTGGGGGGATAAAATGGCTGTGAGTGGTCTCGATGTGTACTCCCAGAAAATCGACGGGTTTCCCAGGGGTCTTGTAGGTGATGCCCGAGTAGGCGAGCACCACGATGCCCAGTGCGATGAGTATGGCCGCAATCATTCTCGAATTCATTTTGAACCTCCAGTTTCTTTATTTCAGTTGGCCGCCTCTTACACTGCTCGTCGGCCCTGAATGACGTTGACCAGGATCATGATGATGGCAATCACCAGCAGGACGTGAATCAACCCGCCCATCGTGTAACTGGTCACCAGCCCCAGCAGCCACAAAACGATCATTACTACCGCTATCGTGTACAACATATGATTCTCCTCTCAGTTTGGTTCGGATTCACCACCGACCGGTGCACCCCTCATCGCCCCGCACCGGCCAGCAATGAGTTAACGTCTAGTTGTTACTGGACACGGTCGCTTCGATGGTCATGTTGTTGACCACACTCTTCACACCGTTGATGTCCCCAACGAGTTTGGTGACCAGAGCCTTCTCGGCGTCGTTCCTGGCTATGCCGCTCACTGTTACCACGCCATCGTTGGTTGTGACCTTCGTGCTGAGCATGCTGGTCGAGTGATGCGTCAGCAATGAGCCCTTGACCTCGGCGGTGACCGATGCATCATCAATCTTTTCGCCCGTTGTTGCGTCGGTTGTTCCCAGGCTCCTGGACACAACGATCTCGTTCTGGACGCTTTTCACGCCATCGATATCTTTGGCATATTCGGTGGTCAGGTCCTTTTGGGCCTGGTTGGCGGCCACGCCTTTCAACGTCACAATCCCATCTTTCACATATACCTCGGTCTTGGTGCCGCTGACATTGCGACGATACAGCAGTGCCGCTTTTACTTTCATGCTGATCCATGTATCCG
>Ga0302326_10022780_pt1 | contig 12790 bp, 7 predicted proteins | sample Palsa_T0_3_FD_202264 | JGI IMG/M metagenome (GOLD analysis project Ga0302326, IMG submission 202264) | Peat permafrost microbial communities from Stordalen Mire near Abisko, Sweden - Palsa_T0_3 | ecosystem: Environmental > Terrestrial > Soil > Palsa > Peat permafrost | place: Sweden: Abisko... | reverse complement strand
AAAAAGATGCCAGTCGCTGGAGATGCCATCGTGTCGGGACATCTCGTGAAAGCGGCGTTCGACTATTTCGGCCAAAAGGGCGCGCCGCGACACATCGGGCATTCTGTCGGGGTTGGAACTGTCTCCGCTCCCCTCGCCGACGCGGGAGGCGGCTGGGCCGATGATCCCGATCCCGATCGCGCCCGGTCCGTATATCTGCCCGTGAATCGACGCCTGTTCGGAAAGCAGATAGGCGGCAGCGAGACGCGCCCCGTGCTCGCGCGCGAGACCCGCCGCGAGCCTGAGGCGGCACGCGCCGGCTTCACTGGCATCGAGGCAAACCAAGATATCTTTGATCGCCATACCGTTTCTCCATGAAAGACGGCCTCAACGAGACGTTCTTCGCCGGCCCCGCTCTCCCGTCTCAGCGATGGACCAGCACCGGGATTTTGCAATGCGTCAGCACCTTCAGCGTCTCGCTGCCGAGGACGATCGCGGCGATGCCACCGCGGCCGTGCGAGGCCATGACGATCAGGTCGCAGCCTTTCGCATCCGCGCTGACGATGATCGCCCGGTAGGGATGCTCATGCTCCACGTGAACGATCTCGCAGGCGACGCCTGCCGTTTGCGCCGCATCGGCGATGGCACCGAGGGTTTTCTCAGCGTGGTTCCGCATACGTGTCTGGTACTGGGCCGGCGTGTCCTCGATCATCTGTGTGTCGGTCGTGAACGTATGAAACGGCGGCGAGACCATCAGTGCGGTGACTTTGGCGCCGATCCTCTGGGCCAAGGCGATGCCGTGCCGGACTGCCTTCCCGGCGAGTCCTGACCCGTCTGTCGGGATCAGAATGTTGCTGTACATCGCACTTCAATTCGCAAGCTGCTCGCGGATCGACAGCAGCTCCGCGTGGCGCTCTGTCGTAGTTTTCGGATAGGCCATCTTGAGCCCTTCGAACGCATCGAGGACGATCTGGGAGACAATCAGCCGGGCGTTTTCCTTGTCGTCGGCGGGCACGACATACCAGGGCACGTCGCTCGTGCTGGTCGCGCCGAGGCATTCCTCATACGCCAGCCGATAATTCTTCCAGAATTTCCGCTCCTGGATGTCCGCTGAGCTGAATTTCCAGTTCTTTTCCGGCTCGTCGATGCGTTCGAGGAAACGCTTTCGCTGCTCTTCCTTCGACAGGTGCAGGAAGAACTTGACGATGCGGGTGCCGTTGCCGTGGAGGTGCCGCTCCAGATCCACGATCGAACGATAGCGGTCGTGCCAGACAGCCTTATCGACGATCAGGGCGTCCGGGAGCCCTTCGCCGCGGAGAATCTCAGGATGCACACGGGTGATCAACACCTCCTCGTAATAGGAGCGGTTGAAGATCCCGATCCGCCCGCGTTCCGGCAGATCGCGGGTCGTGCGCCAGAGGAAATCGTGCTGCAGCTCGGTGGGGCTGGGATGCTTGAAGCTGAACACCTGGCAGCCTTGCGGATTGACCCCAGACATCACGTGCCTGATGGCGCCGTCCTTTCCCGCCGCGTCCATCGCTTGAAAGATCAAAAGGACGGCATAATGGTCGGACGCGTAGTGAAGGTGCTGCATCGCGCTTAGTTGCGCGACGTGGTTTTCCAGAAGTTTTTTGTAGTGTTTCTCCGACTTGTACACGGGCTTGACATTTGTCGGCCATTTTTTGAGATCGACCTCGTTGCCTTCCCGGACACGGAACTCATTTGTATCGATTTTCATCTCGACCCCTTCGGCAGAGCTGACTGCATAACCCGATCCGGCTCATCGTCGCGGCGGTTCCCCCGCTTGATGTCTTGAGACTCACTTGGCGGCCTGCGGCGTCACATCGGACGGCGCCTTGGTCTTGGTCTCGGGGTCAGGCCCGGGCGCAGCCTTGGCGTCGGGCGAGTGCGCGGTGGCGAGGGGCGCCCCGGCATGGGTGATGGCCGCGGCAATGATCCGCCCGGCATCTTCCGGGTCTTTGACGAGGCCGGCCAGGAGAATGTCGCCGAGCGTCCGGTCGAGCAGCGCCGCGCCGCCGGTGTGGGCTTCGGGCTGAGCCTCGGCCTCGGGCTTCGGCTCGGCCTTCGCTTCGGGCGGAGCATTGGCGTCGGCTTCAGGCTTCGGCGCGGCCTTCGCTTCGGGCTTGGCGTCGGCTTCGGGCTTGGCCTCGACCTTCGCATCGGGCTGAGGCGCGGCTTTGGCTTCAGGAGCCGCGTCGGGTTTCGCGCCTGGCTTCGGCTCGGCTTCGGTCTTGGGCTTGGCCTCCGGTTTCGTTTCGGACTTGGCGTCCGGCTGAGGCGCCGCATTGGCTTCGGGAGCGACCTCGGGTTTTGCGTCTGGCTTCGGCTCGGCTTCGGTCGTGGGCTTGGCCTCCGCTTTCGTTTCGGACTTGGCGTCCGGCTTGGGCGCGGCCTTGGCTTCGGGTTTCGCCGCGGCCTTGACCGGATCGAGAACCCGGTAGGCGATCAGTTTCACGGGATCGGTCATCAGGAACCAGACGAAGGCATAGGCCCAAACGATCCCCGCATACTTCCAGCCAAGCGGCGTCACGAGCCAGGCGCCGTAGACCGCAATCAGCGTTGCCAGGGTCTGAGTTCCGATCACCGCCGCCAACAGGATCCATGCCGGGCGCGTGGACCACCATGGGCCGCGCGTACGCGTCTGGAAGATCGTCAAATGCCCGGCGACGGACAGCATGAGGTACATCATCGTTTGCAGCTGCGGATGGCCGAGATGAAAGACACGGTCGCCGAGATAAAACAGCCCGAACGCGGCGATGGGACCGACGAGGCCCAGCACGGTGGCGATGCCAAGAACCAGGCGCATGTTCCATGCTTCGGGCTGGTTCCGGTAGATGACATTGTCATAGGCGATCGACAGGATCGCGCCGTCGTTGAGCAATGCCAGCATCACGATCATGATCGCGGTCAGCGGATAGAAATTGAAGATGACGATGGCCAGCGTCATGAACAGCAGCACGCGCAGCGTCTCGGCGATGCGGTACATCGCGTAACTGTTCATCCGCTGGAAGATTCTCCGGCTTTCCTTGAGCGCATCGATAATCACCGATAGTCCCGGAGCGACCAGCACAATGGCGGCGGCTGCCCGCGCCGCGTCCGTTGCGCCGGATACCGCGAAGCCGCAATCGGCCTTCTTCAGCGCCGGGGCGTCGTTCACCCCGTCGCCCGTCATTCCGACGATGTGATCGTGCTTTTGCAGAACGTCGACGATATGGAATTTGTGCTCCGGGAACACCTGGGCGAAACCATCGGCATCCTCGATGGATTTGGTTATCCCCGCGGTTTCCTTGGCCTTGGAGTCACCGAGGGTGGCGCCGTCGAGAATGTTCGTTCCCATTCCCAACGTCTTCGCGGTCTCCTTGGCGATCGCCAAGGCGTCGCCCGTGACCATCTTGATCTTCACGCCCATCGCGGCCGCGGTCGCGACGGTGGATTTGGCGTCTTCACGCGGCGGATCGAATAGAGGCAGCACGCCAAGAAGCTGCCACTTCCCGTCGCCATCCGCCCGGGCCACGCCAAGAGCACGAAAGCCGCGCGCGGCAAAATCGTTGACGGCCTTGTCGACGACGGGCTTAACGGCGGCGGCATTGGCCGACAACGCCAGAATGACCTGCGGCGCCCCTTTCGTTACCTTGAACGTCTTCCCGTCCTTGTCCTTGACGGTCGCCTCGGTGCGCTTATGGACCGGATCGAAGGGCTGGAAGTGCGTGACCTGGTAGGGCTTCAGCGCCGCCTTGTCTTTCAGTCCTCCGAGGACGGCGAGATCGATCGTGTCGTCGTTCTCCGTTCGCGAGGCCAGGGCGCCGGCAAGGATGACCTGGTCGGGTGTGATCTTATCCAAACAGAACGGATCGCCCAGGGTCAGCTTGTTCTGCGTTAACGTGCCGGTCTTGTCGGCGCACAGCACGTCCACGCCGGCCAGCTCCTCGATCGCAACGAGCTTGCTGACGATCGCCTGTTTCTTCGCGAGCAGGCGCGCACCGACCGCCATCGTGACCGACAGCACCGTCGGCATCGCCACCGGGATCGCCGCCACCGTCAGCACGAGGGCGAACTGCAACACCGTAAGGATCGGCTCGCCGCGATAGATCCCCATGCCGATGATGATTGCCACCATGGCCACTGCCAGCATGATCAGGTAATTGCCGATCCTCAGAACCGCTTTCTGAAAATGGCTGACCGTGACGGCCGACTGCACCAGTTCCGCCGTCTTGCCAAAATAGGTCTTTCCGCCCGTCGCATAGACGATCGCGCCGATCTCGCCGCGGCGGATGATCGACCCGGAGAATATCGCGTCGCCGGGCTTGCTTGTTTTCGGCAAGGATTCGCCAGTCAGCGCGGACTGATCGACGGATACTTCGTCGCCTTGCAGCAGGCGCGCATCCGCCGGCACGATGTCCCCCAGGCGCAAGCGTATGGCGTCGCCCGGCACCAGTTCGCGTGCCGGCGGCGTCAGCCACTTGCCATCCCGTTTCACGCGCGCTTTGATCGCCAGCCTAGCCTTTAGTGCATCGATGGCGTTGCCTGCCTGGCGTTCTTCCCAGAATCCGACGACGGCGTTGGCTATCAACAATAGCAGAATGATGAAGAAATCGGGCCAGTGCCGGACGACACCGGACAGCACGACCGCGACTTCGATCATCCAGGGGATCGGCCCCCAGAAATAGGAGAGGAACTTCAAAATCGGATTGGTCTTCTTCTCCTCGATCTCGTTCGGCCCGTATTGCTTCAGCCGTTTCTGCGCCTCGGCTTGGGTGAGGCCTTCCGGAGACGAGCCCAATTTATTCTCGAGCTCCGCCATCGGCAGGGTTTTCAAATCATCCTTCGCATCGGGCGTGGATCCCGGCTTGGGCGCGGCCTTGGTTTCAGCCTTGGGCGTGGCCCCGGATTCGGCCTCAGCTTTGGCTTCGGGTTCCCTCATGGCTGTTCTTTCTGTCTTTTGCTACGCCGCAGGTTTCGAGTGCGCGGGCAAGGCTTGTGAGGCGCCGGCATTCTCCATCGCGGCAGTGTATTCGCCGCGGCGCGCCGCCCGGTTGCAGGCGGCCCGGTGATAGAGAGCCCGCTGCGCCGCTGGGACGCGAGCCGCCTCGCCGCGCCAGATCTCCAACGCCGGTTGCTGGATAGCGCGGGCGAACGAGAACGCCACCGCCCATGGCAGGCGCGACTTGAACCTGACGTTCATCGCATTCAACCGGGCTGAGGCGAGCTCGCCGGATTGTCCACCCGAGAGGAACGCGATCCCCGGAACCGCCGCGGGAACGGCCCGCAACAGGCATTTCACCGTGGCGTCGGCCACCTCATCGGCGGCTTCCTGCCAGGGGCACATCAATCCCGGAAGCACCATATTGGGCTTCAGGATCATCCCCTCCAGGATCACCCGTTGTTCGCAGAGCTGGGCAAAGACCGTGCGGAGGACTTCTTCGGTCACCTGCCGGCACTGCTCCAGCGTATGGTCGCCGGCCATTAGCACTTCGGGTTCGACGACGGGGACCAGCCCGGCTTCCTGGCACAACGCGGCGTAGCGGGCCAAAGCCTGCGCATTGGCCTCGATGCAGCCTCGGCTGGGAATGCCGTCGCCCAGAGCAATCACGGCGCGCCACTTGGCAAAGCGCGCGCCCATCGCGGAATATTGTGCGAGCCGCTCACGCAATCCGTCGAGACCTTCGGTTACCTTCTCTCCGGAGTGGCCTGCCATGTCCTTGGCGCCGGTATCCACCTTGATGCCGGGGATGATCCCCGCGTCGGCGACGGCTTTAACCAAGGGCGTGCCGTTCTGCTTCTGCTGGCGGATCGTCTCGTCGTAGAGGATGACGCCGCTGATGCACTCGCCGAGACCCGGCGTGGTGACGATCAGTTCGCGGTAGGCGCGCCTTGCCTCTTCGGTCTGCGGAATTCCCAATGCGGCAAACCGTCGGTTGCAGGTCGGCGTGCTTTCATCCATTGCCAGCAGACCCTTGTCATCGGTGACCAGCGACCTGGCGGTGCCGATAAGGTCTCGTGTGGTCACGTGGGGATGCCCCACTTCCAGTCCCGGACCTCCGGCATGTCCTGGCCGTGCTTATCGATGTAGTGCTTGTGCTCGATCAGCTTGTCCTGGACCATCTGCTTCAGGTAGGCGCCCTTGGTGCCCAGATGCGGCAGCCGATCGATCACGTCCTGCACCAGATGGAAACGGTCGAGGTCGTTTTGCACTCGCATATCGAAGGCGGTCGTAATCGTGCCTTCTTCCTTGTAGCCGCGGACGTGCAGGTTGCGGTTGGTCCGGCGATAGGTCAGCCGGTGGACCAACCACGGGTATCCGTGGAAGCCGAAAATGATGTGCTTGTCCTTGGTGAAGAGAGAGTCGTAATCGGTCTCGCTCAGCCCGTGCGGGTGCTCGCTCGCCGACTGCAGCTTCATCAGATCGACGACATTGATCACCCGGATCTTCAGGTCGGGCAGATGCTCGCGCAGGATCGAAACCGCGGCCAGGATTTCCAGCGTCGGCGTGTCGCCGCAACAGGCCATCACCACATCCGGCTCAGCCTCCTGATCGTTGCTCGCCCATTGCCAAATGCCGATGCCTTCGGTGCAGTGCACAGTCGCCGCATCCATCGTCAACCATTGCGGCAGCGCATGTTTGCCGGCCACCACCACGTTGACGTAATGCCGGCTGCGCAGGCAGTGATCGAAAACCGACAGCAGGCAATTGGCATCGGGCGGAAGGTAAACCCGTACGATGTCAGCCTTCTTGTTGATGACGTGATCGAGGAAGCCAGGATCCTGGTGGGTGAAGCCGTTGTGGTCCTGCTGCCAGACATGTGATGCGAGCAGGTAGTTCAGCGAAGCGATCTTCCGGCGCCAGGGCAGTTCCGAGGTTACCTTCAGCCATTTGGCGTGCTGGCTGAACATCGAGTCGACGATGCGGATGAAGGCCTCATAGCTGTTGAACAGCCCGTGCCGCCCGGTCAGCAGATAGCCTTCGAGCCAGCCCTCGCATTGGTGCTCGCTGAGCATCGAGTCCAAGACCCGTCCGGCGGGTGCGAGGAATTCATCATTGGCAACTTCGCGGGCGTCCCACTGACGGTTGGTGGCCTCGAAAACCGCGCCCAGCAGGTTCGACAATGTCTCATCCGGACCGAAGATGCGGAAATTGTGCTGGTCCTGGTTCATCACGACCACATCGCGCAGGAACTTGCCCAGCACCAGCGTGTCTTGAGCATCGACGGCGCCGGGCGACTGCACGGTCACGGCGTGAACATGGAAATCCGGCATTTTGAGGTCGCGCAGCAATACGCCGCCGTTGGTGTGCGGATTGGCCCCCATCCGCCGGTCGCCTTCCGGCGCCAGCGCGGCCAATTCGGGCATGAGCCGCCCCGCCTTATCGAACAGTTCTTCGGGCTTGTAGCTCTTCATCCAGCTTTCGAGCTGCTGGACGTGATGGGGATGCGCGGGGTCCACTAGGAGCGGTACCTGGTGCGCGCGAAAAGTGCCCTCGACCTGCAGGCCGTCGACTTCCTTCGGTCCGGTCCAACCCTTGGGTGATCTGAGGACAATCACCGGCCAGCGCGGCCGAATGACGGCGTTGTCGGTCCGCGCGTTCTTTTGGATCAGCCTTATGTCCTCGATGGCCTCCTCCAGCGTGGCGGCCATCAGCTGATGCATCTTTTCCGGCTCGTCACCTTCGACAAAATAGGGCGTCCAGCCGCAGCCGCGCAGGAACTGCTCCAATTCCTCGGGCTCTATGCGGGCAAGGACGGTGGGATTGCTGATCTTGAAGCCATTGAGGTGCAGGATCGGCAGCACGGCGCCGTCGCTGATCGGGTTGAGCAGCTTGTTGGATTGCCATGCGGTCGCCAACGGGCCGGTTTCCGCCTCGCCGTCGCCGATGACGCAGGCGACAATCAGATCGGGGTTGTCGAACGCCGCCCCGAAGGCGTGGCTCAGCGAATATCCCAATTCGCCGCCCTCGTGGATCGAGCCCGGCGTGGTCGGCGCGACATGGCTGGAAATTCCGCCCGGGAACGAGAACTGCATGAACAGCTTTTTGAGCCCGGCTTCGTCCTGGGTAATGTTCGGATAGACCTCGCTCCAGGTACCTTCGAGGTAGACGTTGCCGACGATCGCGGGGCCGCCGTGACCGGGGCCAGCGATGTAGAACATGTCCAGATCGTACTTCTTGATGACCCGGTTCAAATGCACATAGATGAAGTTCTGACCCGGCGTCGTGCCCCAGTGCCCGACCACCAGCGGCTTCACGTGCGACAGCGTCAGCGGTTCCTTCAGCAGCGGGTTGTCGTAGAGGTAAATCTGCCCAACCGACAGATAGTTGGCGGCGCGCCAGTAGGCATCGATCCGGCGCAGCTCGTCGGAACCGAGTGTCGCCCGCTTTTCCGAAGACCGATTGAGAACGTCTTGGTTCCGAGATTCTGGGGTCGTAACGACTGTGTCCATTCTCGTGACTCCGCGTGTGATTTTGCCTTCGGTTACACCGAAACTGTGCGGGTCGCCGGCTGCATGGCGGCGACATCGGCATGACCGCAGGTGCGGCAGTCGACATCGAGCCCGCAGCCCGCGACATCGAGCCCGCAGCCCGATCGAAGCATCACCCGACCGGACTTTAACGATCGCCAAGTCGCCAAGAGGAGCCTCGGAAAATACTTACGCGGGCGAGCGCTTTGGGCGATTTGAAGCAAGCGGCGGTGCTGGTACCCGGCTGAAGCCAACCGCGCGGCGGCTCAGCCGGATGGCGTGTGGGGCCGCGACAGAGGCCACCCATCCGCGACCGAGGGACGCCGTCGGGCAAAAGACGCCTGGTCAGCGGCCAGATGATGTGTCGCGTTCCGATTTGCGTAGTTTCCGAGCCTCCCGGTCCTACTTCCCCAACGGCTACGGTGGTGGCCACGGCGATGGCGGGCTAACCATCATCATCATTTGAAGCGACCTCGCGACCGATAACCCGTTCTATATTCCTAATATATGGGCGCTTGATGATGGATAATCTCGCTTCTCCGGATGCGATGGAGAAAGCGCCGCCAGGACGCACTGGCATGCCTTCTGCCGCCCCGCCCGCCTCATCAGCGGTAGAGCCGCCCCCGACCGGCCAGCGCGTCACGCCGTGGCTGGTCGTGGTGCTGGCGGTCGTCCTGTTTTCAGGCGGGCTCTTCGGTTACGACCAGGGGGTGATTTCCGGCGCGCTGCACGGCATCAAGGCGAGGTTCTCGCTCGCCCCGATGCTGGTCGAAGTAGTGACGAGCTGGGTCACACTGGGCGCGCTGTTAGGTGCGCTCGCCGCGGGCGAACTGGCCGACCGGATCGGTCGCAAGCGCACCGTGCTGATTGCCGGCGCGATGTTCACCTTGGGTTCCCTCGTTCAGGCGCTGGCACCCGCCACGGCTATCCTGGTCGCGGGGCGGTTGATCGTCGGCATCGGGGTCGGCGTCGCTGCCGTCGCCGCACCGCTCTACGCCGCCGAATTGGCACCGACTGCCTTGCGCGGCCGTTTCGTCTCCGCCTACCAGCTCGCCATCACTATCGGCATCTTCCTCGCCTATCTGGTCGATGGCTGGCTGTCGCAGGGCGATGCCTGGCGGTTCATGTTGGGAGCCTCCGCCGTGCCGGGGCTGCTGCTGTTCGGGGTGGCGCTGATCGCGCCCAAATCGCCGCGCTGGCTGATGAAGATGAACCGCCGGGCCGACGCTGCGGCGGAACTCCGCAAGATCCGGCCCGGCGTCGACTTCAAGGCACGCCTCGACGCCATCGAGACGGCGTTGCGCCGGGAGGGCGGCCGCGCCTCCTGGAGCGAGGTGTTTCATCACCAGTGGCGGCGTCCGCTGTTGATCGGGATCGGGCTCGCGATCTTCCAGCAGATCACCGGCATCAACGCCATCATCTACTATGCCGACCAGATCTTTGACGCCGCCGGCTTTGTCACGCAATCGTCGCAGACGACGGTGACCACTTGGGCGATCGGCGGCGTCAACGTGCTCGCCACGCTGATCGCCATCGCCTTCATCGATCGTCTGGGACGGCGGAAGCTCCTGCTCGCCGGGCTGGTCGGCATGGCGATCAGCCTGGCCGTGGTCGGCATCGCCTTCCGGTTCATCGGCAACGCGGCTGGAGGCGCGGCCGCGGCGCCAAGTGGCGCCGGCATCGTCACCCTGTTTGCTCTGGTCGGCTTCATCATCTGCTTTGCCTTCTCGATGGGGCCGGTGACGTGGACGGTGATCAACGAGATCTTCCCAGGGCACATCCGTGGCCGGGGCGTCGCTGTCGCCACCGCGGCCAACTGGGGCTCGGCCTTTCTGGTCAGCCAGTTCTTTCTGACATTGATCGGGGTGATAGGGGATTCATCGACCTTCTGGGTGTTCGCGCTGTTCTGCGTCCTTGCATGGGTGTGGATCTATTTCCGTGTGCCCGAGACCAAGGGACAGTCGCTGGAACAGATCCAGCAGCTCTGGAAAGCGCCGGCCTGATTGCCAAGGGACAAAGGAACCGATCCATGACCTCAGACGCACCCAAGTCACTCAACCGGCTCGGCCAGAGCCTGTGGCTCGACAACATCACCCGCGACCTGCTCGATAGCGGCACGTTGAAGCGCTATATCGACGAGCTGTCGGTCACCGGCTTGACCTCCAACCCGACGATCTTCGACCACGCCATCTCGCGCAGTTCCCGGTACGACGCGGAAATCGGCCGGCAGCTCGACAGCGGCGCGACGGGCGAGGGGCTGTTCTTCAAACTCGCCATTCAGGATCTCAGCCGCGCCGCGGATTTGTTTGCGCCGGCCCATAAGCGCACCGGCACGGTGGACGGCTTCGTGTCACTGGAAGTGTCGCCGCTGCTCGCCTATGACACGCAGGCGACCGTGGCGCAGGCCAAGAAACTGCATGCCCAGGCGAACAAGCCCAACCTCTTCATCAAGATCCCCGGTACCGCGGAAGGTTTGCCGGCGATCGAGGAAGCGATCTTCTCCGGGGTCCCGGTGAACGTCACGCTGCTGTTCTCCGCCGAACAGTACACCGCCGCGGCCGACGCCTATCTGAAGGGGCTGGAGCGCCGCATGGCCGCCGGCCTATCCCCGGACATCCGCTCGGTTGCCTCGCTGTTCATCAGCCGGTGGGATGTCGCGGTGGCGCAAAAGGTGCCGGCCGAACTACGCAATACGCTCGGCATCGCGGTCAGCAAGCAATCCTACAAAGCCTATCGCGACGTGCTGGAGAGCGATCGCTTCCAGCGCCTGGCGAATGCCGGCGCGCGCGCGCAGCGCCTGCTGTTCGCCAGCACCGGCACAAAGGACAAGAGCGCGTCCGACACGCTGTATATCTCCGGCCTGGCCGCGCCCAACACGGTGAACACGATGCCGGAGGAAACGCTATTGGCCTTTGCCGATCACGGCACGATGGGCAGCGTGCTGCCGCGAGACGGCGGCGACGCGGACGCGGTACTCTTGGCGTATGCCAAGGCGGGCATCGACCTCACGGCGTTGGCGGCGCAACTGCAATCCGACGGGGCCAAGGGTTTTGTTGCTTCCTGGAACGAACTGCTCGCGGCGATCAACGCCAAGAGCAAGGTCCTGGCTTGAACCTGGGAGAATTCCAATGACCGCTCTTACCGCCACGCCCTCCTGGCAAGCGCTCACGGCACATCATGCGCAGATCAAGGATTTGCATCTGCGCGACCTGTTCGCCGACGATCCCGGCCGGGCGGAGCGCTTCTCCGCCGAGGGGGCGGGCTTCTTCCTCGACTACTCGAAGAACCGCATCACCAATGAGACGCTGCGCCTCTTGCTGCGGCTTGCCGAAGAGCGCGGCGTGATGAAACGCCGTGATGCGATGTTCGCCGGCGAAAAGATCAACACCACCGAACGCCGCGCGGTGCTTCACGTGGCGCTGCGCGCGCCGCGCGGCACCCGCATCGAGGTCGATGGCGCCGATGTGGTGCCGGATGTCCACAAAATGCTCGACGCGATGGCCGACTTCGCGACGTGCCTGCGCAGCGGCGCCTTCGCCGGACATACCGGCAAGCGCATTCGCAACGTAGTGAATATCGGCATCGGCGGGTCCTATCTGGGACCGGAAATGGCCTACCGCGCGCTTCGCCCGTTCAGTGACCGGTCGATGACTTTCCGCTTCGTCGCCAATGTCGACGGCGCGGATTTCAGCGAAGCGACGCACGATCTGGACGCGGCGGAGACGCTGTTCATCGTGTCGTCCAAGACCTTCACGACGCTCGAGACGATGACCAACGCGGCGACGGCGCGCACCTGGCTGGTGCAGAAGCTCGGCTCGGACGCCGCGGTGGCGAAGCATTTCGCCGCGGTCTCGACCAATATCAAGGGGGTGACCGAGTTCGGCATCGACGCGGCCGATATGTTTGGCTTTTGGGACTGGGTCGGCGGCCGCTATTCGATGGATAGCGCGATCGGTCTGTCCACGATGATCGCGGTCGGGCCCGACAATTTCCGCGCCATGCTGGGCGGCTTCCACGCGATGGACGAGCATTTTCGCACCGCGTCCGCCGCCCGCAACCTGCCGCTGCTGCTCGGCCTGCTGACGGTCTGGTACAATAATTTCTTCGGCGCGCAGACCATCGGCGTCATGCCCTACGCCGCGCATCTCGCGCGGTTCCCCGCCTATCTCCAGCAATTGCAGATGGAGAGCAACGGCAAGCATGTCGATCTCGAGGGGCATGGGGTGGACTACCAGACCGGCCCGATCATCTGGGGCGAGCCCGGCACCGACGGCCAGCACTCGTTCTACCAGCTCATCCACCAGGGCACGAAGCTGATCCCCTGCGACATGATCGGCTT
>Ga0302326_10022778_pt1 | contig 12791 bp, 11 predicted proteins | sample Palsa_T0_3_FD_202264 | JGI IMG/M metagenome (GOLD analysis project Ga0302326, IMG submission 202264) | Peat permafrost microbial communities from Stordalen Mire near Abisko, Sweden - Palsa_T0_3 | ecosystem: Environmental > Terrestrial > Soil > Palsa > Peat permafrost | place: Sweden: Abisko... | reverse complement strand
GTGGGGCAGGCGAAGTTGTTGGTGGAGCTCGCAGCGCAAAGCACCTGCGAACCGGACGGGAAATCGTTGATCATCAGGATTGATTCCGTTGTGGTGGTGGTGCCACCAACGAGACGGCTCGTCACCTGGGTATTGAGGGCCACGGTGATGTTAACCGTAGGAACTGAAACGCCGATCGGCGTCGCAGTACCGCCCGTGCAACTCAACACGAGATCGCCGACGAGTTCGGTAATTCCCTCGGCGCGATCCTGTTGCGGGGTGGCGGCGTTTGCAAAACAGGTAATCCCGTTTAGCGTTTGCGCACTAGCAGCGCCGGTGATGCCCAGGAAACAGGCAACGCCAGCAAATGCTAGGGCGTACTTTCTGAAATCTGCCATTCTTAATTCTCCTTGTAAGTTTCGAAACAAAATTTGAATCGGTCGAAGTTCTCTTTCAACCTGAGCCTCAACTACAACAAATATCTTTACTGCCTTTAGGGAACTTCTCCGTGTCGGGCGGAGAACCAGACTTCCGAATATCCTCAAGTGGATGAATCCGGGTAAAACTTGAAGCAGCCTGCACGTTCACCAATTCACTGCCGAACTTCACAACACTCCGTGCTCGCGGGATGGAAAGCTGAAGATAGCCATGAAACCACGGATGCGCTCATGTCATTAATAGCGTGTGAGGATGGCGGAGTCAAGATATTTTTTTCGACTTTTGTCTTTATTCTCAACACGTAAACCGGCTTTCTTGCCTCGAAATGCGTCTAACTGGGACTACACTGTGTCGGATTGTCCCCAATCGGGCGGCCGCGTGGCCTCACTGCACGGCTACCACCACCGTATTACTTGAAACACCTGCGGATTGCAGGGAGAGCGGCAGGAGCAGGCCAGGCGGCGTTGCGGCGGGAACGGCTAGGTTTACCTGATAAAGGCCAACAAAGCCAGGGGTAAGCCCCGCGAAGGCAACCGGCAGAGTTGTATTGGACAGTACCCCGAATACCACCGCCGAAGTTAGGGATAGCCCACTTTTTATGGTGGTAGCGCCCAAGCCAGTGCAATAGATCGTAATGGTACTGCCTCGGGGAGCCGGAGCCGTCGCGCCGTTGATCGTACCGTTTTGATTGACCACGGCCCCCAGGGAGCTCACGCCGTCGATGGCGGTGCCAATGATAAAGATGCCCGGTGCAACCGCCTGGACCGGCAAAGATTGCGAGGCGGCGCCATAAGGCGAAGTGACCTGAATAAAGGTATTGCCCACGGTTGTGGCCGGGGGGAGCTGCGCGTTGATCTGGAAGGGTGTCGCGAGAAGAACTGTGGCCGGGAGGCCTCCCACGGAAACGGTGGTGGGCCTGGCGGGGCCGGCGAGTCCGGTTCCAAAGAGGGAGAAGATCCCTCCGGGAGAAAGGCCGGGCTGGAAGGTCGCGGCGTTCAGGACGGCGGAAGTACTAAAGGATACGGTTGCTGGCGACGGGGTCCACTTCCCGCCCGTTTGAATGAACTGGTAGGTAGATCCGCCGGGCAGAGCCGAAGTTCCCGAGCCGGGCGCGGAGGAGAGGTCGATGAGTGACCCCGCGTTGCCAAGCGATGCCTGATACACCGGCTGGGTGCCGTCGCAATAGACGAACTGAGAGGTGAGGACGGGTGACTGGAGGGCGGCTCCGGCGGCGAAGGCGTCCTGGAACGAAAGGGTCGCGCTGCAGCTATTCCCCGCCGATTGAATGGCGAGGGCAGTCGAGGGAGTGACCGGCTTGGAGACGGAATCGAAGACAAAGCCACCCGCGGACGGAGCCTTGGGCAGTAGGCGCAGGGCGGAGAGTACGGTGGCCTGATAAGTGTGGCCGCCCGCGCCAAAGCTGTTCAGATAGTCGTTCAAATTCTGCCGCGCGAAGGCGGTGTTGGGATCGAGGATGGTGACGCTGCCATCCGCGCCGATGCCGGTTGAGACGACGGTGGTTCCTCCGGCAGGGGCACCGTCCTGGGTCAGCGCGAGGCTCAGCAGTAGGGGATCTCCAGCCGCGGTAAGGGTCCGGATCGAGGTTAAGTCCGTACTTTCGGCCGAAACGTAAAGGCTGGAGCCGGTGAAGTTAACCAACCGCCAGAAGTTCACGAGTTGAAGCGAGTTTAAGTAGCCATCGGGAAGGGTTTGGAGAAACTGGTCGAGAGTGGCCGTAGTGGCCTGCCCGTTCGCGGCCGGCATGAGGGCCGCGTTCTGGTAGAAGCGGATCATGGACGCCGCGGCTGCCACTTGCGACCCGGTGGGAGTGGCTGCGGCGAACTGAGGGTAATTCGGCAGGGAATAGGACCCGGAAGACTGCGCATCGAAAATTGTAATTGTGCCCAAGGCTTGTGCCGTAACGGCGGCGATGCCGGGTGTAACGGGCAGGCGGAGTGAGGTTGCGGCGCGTCCATTGGAATCGGTCAGCGCGGAGGCCGGGGTGACGGCGGCCCCGGGTGACGGAGAGAAAGTAACGGTAGCTCCGGAGATGGGAATGTTCGAACTGTCAGTAAGTGTGACCGTTAAGGGGGTAGCGAGGGCGCTTCCGGGAGGAGCGGTCTGGTTATCGCCTTCATACTTGCTGAGCTGCGGCGCAGCGGAGGCGATGGAACGCACGGTGTAGGAGCCGCTGGCTGTTGTCGAGCCAGCCGTGGCTTTGATGGTAACCGCGCCGGCCGCGGCGGTAGGAGCAATATAGGCGTCCCATTGATAAGCGCCGGCGGGAACAGTCACGAGGAAGTTCGACTGGCCGGTTTGAGAGACGGTCAAGGCCGCGTTGTTACTAAAGCCGGTAATCGCGATGTGGACGCGAGTCCCGGGTAGGACTATGGAGGGCGTGACAGAAACGGTGGGCACGCGCGGATTAAGATGCTCGACGGCGGCGGAAGCGCCGGGTTGCAGGTCGATATATCCGTTTTCGAAATTCTGGCGGGCGACGCCGGCGGTGGTAGTGACATCGCCGAGCGGTACGCCCATTTCCCCCGCAGGACCGGATAGAGCGAGGTAACGCGCGAGGATGAGGCCTGTCGAAAGAAAACCTTGTCCCGCGAGGCTGCCGCTTGAGATACCGAAGATGGCCCCGCCCGCGAAGGATTGCATGTAACCCGTGTAGCCGGATATCGAAGTGAAGGCCGATTGAGCGGAGACGGGAGAGCCGAGAGCACCGGCTTCGTACCCGGTGGCGGCCCATTTCGTGAGCACCGCTCCCGTGACGGACTGAACGGGGCTGCCTGCCAGAGCGCCGCCTTCGAAGAGCTGAGTGCCTTTGGAATCGGCCTCTCCCGACGGGTAGGCAAGAGAGCCAGCCGGGCCGCCGAGCGCAGTGTATGCAGTGAGTATCGGACCGGTGACAACGAACGCAAGCTGGTTCAGATCCGACTTAGCGACCAGGTAATGAATGGTTCCATCGGGCGAGTAGAGATCCTGCACATAGCCGGTGCCGAGGCGCCGCACAGGGGTGGCTGCCGGGAGGAGCACGGTCAGGTTGTCGCGCGTGACGGCGGCTTGAAACGCTGCCTGGATCGCGGAGGTAGGCGCGCCCTGGCCAATCTGGCAACAAGGTTCGACGGCGGTCACGATTAGCGGCTTACTGACCAGGCCTTCGCTGGTGGCGGTGATGCTGGCGAGCCCGGAGCCAACGCCTTTCAAGGTGGCCGAGTAGCCATTGGGGGTTACAGTAACCGCGCTACCGTTGGAAGTGGACCAACTGATGGTGCGCCCGGTGGCGGCTACTCCGGCGGTATCGAAGACACTGACGTTGACGACAAGGGTCTGGCCGTATTGAAGAGTAGCGGAACCAGCGGGTGAGATATCGATTTCGTTGACCGGAAAAACAATGGTTGGCGTGCTGCCGACGGTGTAGACGATGCGGCCGCCTTCGAATGTCTGCTTGTGAGATCCATCGGCAAGCGTGAGATCGTTTGAGGTCGGGAGGCCAAGCGTTCCAGTAGGGCCGCTGAAGGCGTTATAGACATCCCAAATGGGCTCCACGATCGCATAGGTGGAACCGCTATCGATGCCGGAGGTAACGGAGACAACCATTCCGCTGGAGAATACCTGCGCATTGGCCGTGGTCTTCGCGGGCGAGGTGACGGCCGCTTGAGCCGCGTACGCCATGCCGAGCGTAGAGGAGGGTCCGCCAAGGTTGTTCCAGACTGTATAGATATTTCCGCTGGCGCTGAAGCCGGTGCCGTTGACATTGGTACCGGCGGTGTAAGTAAAGAGTGCGTAGTTATTGGAGAAGAGCTGGTATTGGCAACCGGAAATGTTGGGGCAGATTGCGGTGTTGCCGGTGGGATATCCGGCGGCGTCCTCGGTGATGGAGCTGTAATAGGTGTACATGGGCGCCAGCACCTGATAGACGCCGGTAGTGGTCAGAGTGGAGAGGCTGGGAATGATGAGCGCAAACAACGAGGTGGAGGAGGAAATGCCCGAGAATTCCTGGTAATAACCCGTGGTTCCCAGCTTTGAAACATTGATGCTGGGCGTTGGATTGACCAGCAGATTGAAGCCGTTCTGGAAGAAAGCCTGCTCGAAGGCGTTGACAGCCACGGCGTTGGGCGCGCCTCCGCCTACGGTGTTTTGCCCGCTAAGAGAGGCAGCAAAGCAGAGAGAGAGAAACGCGTTCCGGTAGAGGGACATTCACTAGGCGGCAATAACGTACAGACTAGGATGATAGTACGCTTGGAACCCCGCCCGCTTCTCGAAGTTGCAGTGCGGGTGTGCGCCATCGCTTGAACCTGAACTCTTATAATACTATGGCGGGCGCTGGTGCATGACAAGCGCAATTATCATTGGCGGCGGCATAGCCGGACTCAGCACCGCTTTGGCGCTGAAGAACGCGGGTATCGGCGCGACAGTGTTTGAGCGAGCGCCGGCCATCGCCGAACTGGGCGCCGGCTTAACCCTCTGGTCGAACGCGGTCAACGCACTCGGCGAACTCGGGGTACGCCGTGAGATTTTGGCGTCGGCATCCATTCTCCGCAAAACGGTGTCTCTCATGCTGAGTTCAGGACGCGGAGGCAGTATTGATCTTGAGAAGCTCGCACACCGGTTCGGCGCGCCTTCCATCTGTATTCATCGCGGCAGGCTGCAACTGATTCTTCTGGGCGCATTAGGCGAAGAGAACGTGCGGACTGGATGCGCCTGCATTCACGCGGAGCAGGCGGGCAACCGGGTTAGAGTCCACTTCGAAAACGGCGCCGATGCGGAAGCGGATTTTCTCGTCGCCGCCGACGGCATCCGGTCCGGAATTCGACGCCAACTTCATCCGCATGCGGTGATCAGGCACGCGGGATATCTTTCGTGGCGGGGGATCGCGCGGAAATCGGAAGTCGATCCGCCGCCGGCCGGTCAAAATGTAACATTCTTCGGCGCCGGCTCTCAGGCAGCCGTGCTCGAGTGCGGCACAGACTACTTGTTCTGGTACGTAACCCGCAATGGCCCGCCGAAACCGTCGGCGTCAGCGAGTGAGAGAAAGGCCGAAATCACGCGCCTCATTCAAGGCTGGCCGAAAGCGCTCACCCGCTGCATCGAAGCAACGCCTCCCGAATCGATTCTGGAAACCGACATCCTCGATCTTCCGCCGCTTTCGACGTGGGGCGCCGGCCGAACCACCTTCGCCGGGGACGCGATTCACGCGACCACGCCGAATCTTGGGCAAGGAGCAGGTATGGGAATCGAAGATGGGGTGGTTTTGGGACGTTGTTTTTCGGCCGGCCGCGATGTTGAGGAATGCCTGAGGGATTACGAGCGCCGTCGCAAACCGAGGACGGATTGGATTGTGCGCGAATCATTCCGCATCGGACGCGTGCTTCAGATGGAAAATAGGCTTGCCGTGAAGCTGCGAGATGCCCTTTCTACCACGCCCTTAGCGCGATGGTTCGGGGAACGGATGTTTGCCCGAATGATGAAATTCGAGTAGGCCGGATCCGCTGCTTCGAGGATTACTGGGAGAGCCGCCGGCCGGGTTGGCTTCCATTTCTATGTCGCGCACCCCTCGCAGTGCGGAGGCCGCCGCTCACGTACAGTGAATGTAGAAATGCCTTACGTAACGTCCCGCAAAGCGAGGATCTATTGGGAGAGCCACGGGACCGGCGAGCCGGTGCTGATGATCATGGGCCTGAGTTTCCCGCTCGAAATGTGGAACCGGGCGCTTCCGGAGATCTCGGGGCGGTATCGGGCGATCGTGTTCGATAACCGCGGCGTGGGACGGAGTGAAGTGCCACGGGGGCCTTACCGCATTGCGGGGATGGCGCGCGATGCGTTGGCGGTGCTGGATGCCGCGGGCATCGAGAGTGCGCATGTGATGGGCGCGTCGATGGGCGGGATGATTGCACAGGAATTGGCGCTGCGGCATCCGGAGCGTGTGCGGAGCTTACTGCTGGGATGCACCAGTTGCGGCGGATTCCGGGCGAGACCGCCGAACTTGCGGCGCGTACCGATCTTCCGGAACTGGCGCGGGATGAACAATGAGCAACGCGCGCGGGCCGTGGTTCCGATGCTTTATGAGCCGTCCACTCCGAAAGAGACGATCGAAGAGGATTTGCAGGTTCGGCTGATCCGCTATCCCACGATGCGGGGCGTTCTTTATCAGGCCATGGCGATTCCTTTCTGGAGCTCTTACCGGAGGCTAACCAGACTGAAGATGCCCGTGCTCGTGATGCACGGAGATCACGACCGGATCCTGCCGCCGCTCAATGGCGAGAGGCTGGCCGCGCGAATTCCGGGCGCGAAACTGGTCATGATTCCCAATGCCGGACATATGCTGACAAGTGACGCGCCGGAAGCTACGATGAGCGCGATCTTAAGTTTCCTGAACGAGAACCGATCAACGGATAACCGCTAGATCGGTTCCGTAGATTACTTCTCCTTTGAAAGTGGATTTCACTTCGGCAAGAAGCTGCGCCGGCGTTTGGCCCATGGGGAGCTGATGATAGAGGACTAACTTCTTTGGCTTGATTTGAGCGGCTATCTTGCCCACGTCAGGGCCACTGGTGTGGAATGCGGTGTGGTAGCGCTGCCAGTCTGCGGTGCGGTGCGAGAGTCCCTCTTTCGAATAGACCTCGTGGATCAAAATGTCGCACGGCGCCGCGGCCTTGATTAAGCTTTCGCTGTAAGTGGTGTCGCCGGAGACGACGATCGTTTTGTCTTTCGCTTCGAACCGATAGCCGTACGCATATTTCCATGTGCCGTGGTTGACGGGGAAGGCGATGACGCGCATGGTTTCGTCCTTGTAGATTTCCCCGGGCTTGATGTCTTGCGCGGTGATCTCGTAGGCCTTGGCAACTGACGGTTCCATGCCGTGCAAGCGGATTTCGATGTCCTGCTCATAGGCCTTGAGAAGGTTCATCGTCATCGCGTGAATGCCGGGTGGGCCGTAAATCTGGAGAGGTTCAAGACGGCCGGTCACGGCGGGAGTAAGGATGAGATCGGGCAGGCCGATGGTGTGGTCGGAATGCAGGTGCGTAATAAAGGCGCGCGTGAGTTGCGGCATTTTAATACCGGCCTCGACGGCGCGGCGGACACAGCCTGTACCGGCATCCACGATATAGACGCGATCGTTCGAGACAATGGCTACGGAAGGGCCCATGCGGTCCGGCTCGGGGTTGGGGTTGCCGGTGCCAAGCAGAATGGCGCGGGTGTCCTGGCACAGCGCGCAGGCCGCGATGACGAACCCTATCGCCACCTTCATTGTTTGTGCACGTTGTCGATCCAGTAGTTGAGGTCTTCAGGCACGTGGGCCGTGGCTGTGATGTGGTCGCCGGGCTTGAGTCCTTCGAGGACCTTGGCGTCGTGGACGGGATAATCCATGGTCATGGCTTCCATCCAGCCATCGATCTTCTCGGCGTCGATCGCGGCGGATTTGCCGGCGGGGTCGACTTTCACGATGACGCCACGGATCGTGTAGAGCTTGATGTTCTGCTGCTTCTGAACGCAAGCTACCAGGGCGAGGAAGAGGGTTGTTAGAAAGAAGATACGCGCCACACTTAGGATTGTATGCTGGAGTGACGTGAGCTTCGAAGTTGGGCAAATGGCCGGGGATTATGAGGTGCTCGAGCGCATCGGGCAGGGAGGCATGGGCACTGTATATAAGGTGCGGCATGCCATCTCGGATCGCGTGGAAGCAATGAAAGTGCTGCTCGCGGACCTGCACGCAGCGGAGGACATGGAAGAGCGGTTCCTGCGGGAGATCAAGCTGCAGGCCAGCTTGAGCCATCCGAATATCGCGTCGCTGCATACCGCTTTCCGGTTCGGCAATCAGTTACTGATGGTTATGGAGTTTATCGAGGGCGAGAGCTTGAGCACGGTGATGAAGACGCGCGGCTCGACAATTTCGGAATCGGTGATGTATGCGCGGGAAATATTGAGCGCGCTGAGCTACGCGCACGCGCGCGGCGTGGTGCATCGGGATATTAAGCCGCAGAACATCATGATCACCACGGTGGGCAGAGTGAAGCTTCTGGATTTCGGGCTGGCGACTGGCGCGAAAGGAAAAACACTAACCAGGAGCGGGGCGGTGATGGGCTCGCTGCAGTATATGTCGCCGGAGCAAGTGAACGGCTTGACCGCCGATGGGCGCTCCGATATCTATTCGTTGGGGGTGACCTTGTACCAACTTGTCACGGGCGTGGCTCCGATTCCCGGCGAGAGCGATTATCAATTGTTGCAAGGGCATTTGAATTACGTGCCCAGGCCGCCTTCCGAGGTGAATCCGAATGTACCGGCTAACATTTCCGCGGCCGTGATGAAGGCGCTAGAGAAAGACGTGGCGGCCAGATTTCAAACTGCGGACGAATTCTCAGCGGCACTGTTGGCTGGGGAAACGGTGGCAATGCCGGCAAGCCCGGTGATGGACGTGCCTACAATCGATCCCGAGATGGTTGAGAAGGCAACGAAGATCTTGGCGCAATCGATCGGGCCGATTGCGCGAGTCCTTGTGAAGCGCGAAATGAAGAGCTCCAGCGATTGGCGGACGCTGCGTGAGCGGTTAGCGGCTGAGATTCCCAGCGCGGCGGAGCGGGAGAAGTTTCTGGCCGCGACGAAGTAGGGAGTTTGCGGGGCTCCGGACTACGCCCGCCCGCCAATCATGGCGGTTAGCCGTTCCACGACCTCGTCCAGAGACGCGGCTTGCCAGGTGAGTTCCTCCGCCGCCGCAGGGCTCTCCTCAGCAGCCGCCGATCGCTGGGTTACCTGTTCGATTTGCGCGAGCGACTTGGTCACCTGTTCAACACTGCGGCTCTGCTCTTGACTGCCAATGCTCAGCTTGTCGACCAGCGCTTTGATCCTGGCCGATTCTCCGGCGAGAGGCCGGAATGCGATCGCCACGCTGTCCACTGTCGTCTTGCCATCGTTGGACTTGGCAATCGAGTCGTTAATCAGCGCAGTCGTATCCTTTGCGGCCTGCGCGGAGCGCAGCGCGAGGTCTGGAAAGCGATCTCGTCGATGACCTTGATGATTCGGGCCACCTTGTCGCTTGAGCTTTTCAGATCGATTATGGCCGCGACCATTGTTTCGAGGGATTGGTCAGTCTTAGTCCGGCGTCTTCGGTAAGATCGCGCACGGCTCGCCGCAACGTACCGGAGAGATCGCCAATGATGAAGGTCACCGCGATACCGATCGCCGCGAACAGAACCAGCACCGAAACAGCCGCCCAACGGATTGTTCTCGCCACGGCTTCCTTCTCCGAGGCCACCGCGGCGTTGGCTTGCGCGACCATCCCGTCCACAACCCTATCGAGAAGATCGGTAGAGGAGCGGTCCTGTCCTTTGACCATCATGTCTACATCGCGCGGATTTTGGCCGGAGGCCTTTTCGAAAGCGCTCAACGCAGTCTCGTTCTTGTTTCGCATTTCGGTGAATGCCTGGGGGAAGTCGTCCACGGTCCGGCGTTGCGCGGGGTCCGTGACCGACGACCGAAGCGCCGAACCGAGGTCGGCTACTTTATCAGCCTGCGCATGGAACTGCCCGGAGTATTTTGTCAGGTCCTCTGCGTTGTAGCCTCGCAAGAGAGAGTGTCCTTCCATTCCTGAACCTGTCTCTTGAAAGTGACCTGCATCACTCGTGCGGCGTCCATTCGCCGGGATGACTCCTGAAGATTCTTCAGCGCCTCCTCGCTGATCGCGCTTTACATTCGCAATTGCCATAACCGACTAGGCTAATAAGTTGTGGAGCGCTTCCTCCAGTCCCGGGTATTTCCACTGAAAACCAAGCGATTGAGCCGCCACCGGAATCACTCGCTGCCCCGTGAGAAGCACCTCGGCCATTTCTCCATAAAGCGCCTGTAGGGCAAATTCCGGTATCCGAAAGAATGTTGGCCTGCGTAAGACTTTACCCAATTTTGCTGTGAATTCCTTGTTCGTGACAGGATTCGGCGCCGTACCGTTCAATGCTCCCGCGGCTGAACCCTCTATGGCAAAGAGGAACATCGCCACCAAGTCATCCACATGGATCCAAGGCATCCATTGCTTGCCGGAGCCCAACTCGCCGCCTGCGAATAACCTGAAGGCGGGCAGCATCTTAGCGAGCGCGCCGCCGTCCTTACCCAGCACGATTCCTGTGCGGATCTTGGCGACGCGTAGCCCGAGGGGCACCGCCGCATCCGCCCATTTCTCCCATCCGATGCAGGCCTGGGCCAGAAATCCAGTACCAGGTCCGGAGTTTTCATCCAGCAGTTCATCTCCGCGCGAGCCGTAATAGCCTGTCGCGGACGAGCAGATCAGCGCCTTTGGCCTGTGCTTCAATTTCGAAATGGCACTCACCAGCCTGTGCGTTCCCAAGACGCGGCTGTCGCGAATTTTGCGTTTCACATCATCATCCCAGCGCTGCGCCACCGGTTCGCCCGCCAAATGCACCACCACATCGAACCCGCTGAGACTGTCCTCGGTCGGCTCACCTTCCAGCGGATCCCAGTGGAACACCTCGACTCCCGAACGCTTCTCTGTGCGTGGCTTGCGGCTCCAGATCGCCACGTAGTGACCGTCCTGGCGCAGCGAATCCACCAGCCGCCGCCCGATAAAGCCGGTTCCTCCCGAAATGATGAATTTCACGGCTCGGCCACATCCTTCCCCGTCCGCTGCAGGTAGGCGATCTCACCGATGTACGCATTGATATCGCTCTTCCGCTTCATTCCTTCGAACGACATCCAACGGAGCAGTCCGAATACCGGACGCGTTCCCCATGGCCGGTCATGCAACCCGAAGCACCACAGAATATTCGCATAGGTGTTCGGATCGCGCCCGTCGAGCGCATACCGGTCGTGCAGATCGATCATGATTTCGAGCGCCTGCTCATAGGTGGGCGACCACTCGATGATCTTCTTTCCCCAGTACATGCGATAGTAGCCGTGGATTTTCCCACGCAACAGAAGTTCCTGCTGTGCCGCGTTCCATAGGGGATCGTGCGTCGCGGCGGTTTCGAACTGCTCGGCGGTGTAGACCGGATCGCGCTTGTCTTGCGCATGTTCGCGCATGGTTGCGAGACACCAATCCGGCAGCACGGAAAGCGAATCGGCGTTTGGCGTGAAGTGCGCAAAGTTGAACGCGAGTTCCCGCCGTACGATCAACTCTTCCAGGTATTCGCCCACCATATACCCGTGTTTCTCGGCATGCTCTTTGGCTTTCAACGCAATCTCCAGCGTCGAAATCATCCCGAAGTGCAGATACGGGCTCATGTTGGAGGTGGCGTGGCAGCTCGGCTCGTTGCGATCCTTCGCATAACGGCGCAGACGGTTCTCCAGGAACTGGTCCAGATGGCGTTCGGCCTCCTTTTGACCGCCCCTAAAGCTGGTGGAAGCAGGAATGGAATGGTCGATCTCGCATGAGGCCACGAGCTCCGGGATGGTTTCCGGCGAGATCGGCGCGGGGACGGCGCCTTTCCAGCGATGCACTACCCGCTCCTCATCGAAAGGTTTCAGGTAATCGGGCAGCATCTTGGTGATGCGCGGACGAATCGTATATGCGCCGTAATTCCGCTTTTCATGCTTGCTCATCGGCACGATGCAACTGGAATCCACCGCGTAATAGGCGACGCCGATCTTGGGCGGCACCGTAGCGTTGTGATGCGCGGCGATGAATGTGGGGTAGTCATCCGTCACGACAGCTGCCGCGTCTGCCGCCAATTGATAGAGCACATCGTTGGCGTCCTGCATGCGGCGCCGGAGGTAGAAGTGATAGCCGATTCCCCGTTCTTTCAGCCGCTCCGCCATATCGGGCACGTTCTCCAGGATGAACGTGTGCATCCGGTCATTCGCCTTCTTGTACGTGCAGGTCAACCCCTCATAAACGAGCAACGGCAATCCTAGTCGATTCGCGGAATGCACGGCATATTGCAGGGCGTGGTTCATATGAACACGCCGGTTCATCTGCGCCCAGTAGAGAACGTATTTGCCTCCCACGCGTTCCGCGTCGCGATTCAGCTTACGGATTCGTTCCCTCATTCCTAGTACCGATTTACCGCCCCCGCTCGTCATACGCCCTTGGGACTTTTGACTTGCCGTTGCGGATTCTGAGAAACTTCCTGTTCATGCAAAACATGCGCTGGGGCCAGCGGCTGGCACTTCCCGTTCTCGCCATGCTCACTTTGAGTTCGGCGAAGCCCCAGCAAGAGATGAAGGCGAGCCCCGCCATGCGTGAAAACCTCGAGTACGAAGTCGAATGGCGCTTGATCAATGCCGGCCACGCTAAGTTGACCCTTTCCGAATCCAAGGCCGAGCGCGAGATGAAGATGCATCTGGAATCGACCGGCCTGGTTTCACGTCTGTTCCATGTTAATGATGACTATACTGCCACCGCGACGGAAAATTATTGTGCGGAA
>Ga0302326_10022775_pt1 | contig 12792 bp, 8 predicted proteins | sample Palsa_T0_3_FD_202264 | JGI IMG/M metagenome (GOLD analysis project Ga0302326, IMG submission 202264) | Peat permafrost microbial communities from Stordalen Mire near Abisko, Sweden - Palsa_T0_3 | ecosystem: Environmental > Terrestrial > Soil > Palsa > Peat permafrost | place: Sweden: Abisko... | reverse complement strand
TTGGAAAGCAGAACGCGAACAGCGAGAAAAAGCCGCCGGATCGCGCTATCTACTCCGAGACGAACTACGCCCACCGCGTCTTCGGGTGGAGCGAGCTGCGCTCCTGGCGGGTGGAAAAATTCCTCTACGTGCAGGCGCCAAGAACAGAGTTGTACGACCAGTCTTCCGATCCGGGTGCTCTCAAGAATCTGGCGCCGACCGCCAAGGCGGTTGCCGATACCTTGGATGGCCAGCTCTCAGATTTCAGGAAGAAGACCGGCGGCGCGCCGGTCGAGCAAGCGGAACTGGATCCAGCGGGGGAGGAAAAGCTGCGTGCTCTAGGCTATCTCGGTTCCGATGGCGGAAACTCGAACGGCAGCAAGCAAGGGCTGATTGACCCAAAGGACAAGATCGATTTCGCCAACAAGATTCACCTGTACATTTCTAGCCTTGAAGCGGACCATTACGATGAGGCCTTGGCGGGTTTCCGCGAGATCGCCCAGCAGTACCCATCCGACGCGGGCGGCGCCTATCTCGAATTCGGCAGAGCGCTGATTCACCTTGAGAAATACCAGGAGGCCGTGCCGATCTTGCGCAACGCGGTAGAGAAAATGCCGGACTCCTCATCGGCACATTACCAACTGGGTCTGGCACTAGCCAAAACGGGACAGTGGGAAGCCGCGCTTCCCGAAATTCAGGCAGCGGTGAACTGCAAGCCAACCTCTGCTCAGTTGCACTACTATCTGGCAGCCGTCCACACCCGCCTGAAGCATGTGCCCGAAGCGACCAGGGAATACGAAAAGGCTCTGGAACTTGATCCCGATCATTTCCAGGCCAACTTGAGGTACGGTCGATTGCTTTTCTTGGAGGGACATCCGGAGGCAGCACTAGCGAAACTGACCCGTGCTGCCAAAGTGGATCCGGAATCGGCAGATGCTCATGCGTTTCTGGCCGATGCCTACCAGCAACTTGGGCAAACTGAGAATGCGAGCCGGGAAAGAACCAGGGCTGCGCAGCTGAAAACTCAGCCGTCCGAGTAGGTCCCCGCCCTGTTCATTGCCCCTTGCTCCGCTCCCGTTTCGCGTCTTCGGCTCTGCCCGTGTGTTCGTAAGCTTCGGCAAGCGAGAGGTGTGCTGGGCCGAAGGCAGGCAGGCGTCCGGCAGCGATTTCAAGGTGCACAATGGCGGTTTTGAAGTCGCCCGTTTTTAGCAGGCAGGCGCCGATTTCGTAGTGCGCCCATGCGGAATCAGGCTGGAGCTCAACCGCTTTGTGCAGATGCTTGACCGCCTCGGCGTATTGCGCTTTCCGGGCCAGAGCCGAACCAAGCGTGTATTGCGCCAGGTAGAGGTTGGGATCGGCCGACGACACGGGATCGAGCGCGGCGATGGCGCGCTCCGGTTTTGATTGGTCGCGAGCCGTTGCTTCGATCACTTTATTCGCCGTCGCAATCTTGGCCTTTGGGTCGGTTCCGGCAACGGTGGCGACCGAGCCTGACGACTTTTGCAGTCCGATGTATCCGAGCGACGCCAGTTTCTGCATCTCGGAAGAACTCAAATCCGCGTTAGACTTGCCGGCCTCGCCATTGAACCGCCGGTCAAAGTTATCGAGCTGCGCGGCCATCGTGTCGAGCGTTGCCTTCGAGCTCTGAGCCAGGTTGTGGGCAGCGGCCGGGTCCGCGGTCAAGTCGTAAAGTTCGGGCTTGGGTGCGCGGATGTAGAGATATTTGCCCGCGCGCCAGGATTCGAGCGGGCTCCAGCCAAATCCACGCTGCGGCAGATCGCTGCGGGAATATACGGGCTGATCACCACCGCCGCCACCGGCCTTCGCGATCCGCAGCAGCGACTGACCCGGCATTTGCGAGGGAACTGGGATCGCGGCGATTTCGAGCAGAGTGGGCGCGATATCCACCAGACGCACCTTGGCCGCTACTCGGGTGGTTGCCGGCTTCGTGGCCGGCTGGCCCTCGGGAAGCTTGATGACCAGCGGGACGTGGATGGTTTCGTCGTAGAGAAAAACGCCGTGCGTGTCTTCACCATGGGCTCCGAGGCTCTCGCCATGGTCGCCGACGACGATCACAGCAGTATTTCCGTAGATTTTCCGCTGCTGCAAGGCGCCGATTAATTTGCCGACATCTGAATCGGCTGCGGTGATGGAGGAGTTATAGGAAGTGGCGGGTGCTCGAGCATCGCCGATATGAACCCATAAAAAAAATTGCCCTTGTCCTTGTCCCTGCGCATTATGGTCCAGCCACGCGACGGCTCGTGCGACCACCTGATCTCCGCGGCGCTCAGTTGCGGGAGGACGGGCGTCACCGGGTATCGCAGGCCGAAAGCCAGCATCGTAGCTCTGGAAACCACGGTCAAAGCCCTGGGCGAGCCCGTTCTGCGGGTCGAGGTCAATCGAGCCAACAAAAGCGGCTGTTCGATAGCCCTGCGATTTCAGCAAGTCCGGAAGGTAAATTAGCGCCGGTGGGAGCGTGCCGCCAATCTCGCTCATGCCTGTGCTTTGAGGGTAGGCCCCGGAAAGAATGGTCGCGTGCGAAACAACGGTGCCTGGCGCCTGCGCGTATGCATGTTCGAAGACAATGCTTTCCCCGGAGAGGCGATCGAGGTTGGGCGTAAGCGCTCCCTTCGCGCCGAGGAAGCCCATGTGGTCCGCGCGCGTGGAGTCGAAGGTAATCAGCACCAGGTTGGGTTTGGGTGCGGCCGCGGCGAAAGAGAAATTAAGACCAAGGACGATCAGACCCACGCCGGCAGCGATTTTTCGTATCATGACAGTTAGTGTAAACAATCTGGCTCGGTGCCCCAAATGCGAGCAAGTGCGACGGGTTCTCATCGAGGTTCCACATCCTTGATCCCCGTGAGCATCGGGACATTGTCCGCCAACGAGTCGAGGTCGTGAATCCGGGAACCTTTTTGCCAGTGCACGCCAGTTGCCCCCTCGAGAATATGCTCAAGGGCCGATGGCCTGGACACTCCATTTTTCACAATTCCCGGTGCTCCGCAGGGGGGTCGGACTTTCCAGCTTTTTGCTGATATCTGTCACGGGGGCACTAGTTGGACGGTTGGAGATTTGTCAAAACCAAACTGGGACACAAACTGGGCAAACTGGGACACTGCCTTGACGTCTCCGCGCCCCCTTGTACAATCGAGAGTACCTGCTCCTCGGGATTCCCAATACGCGTGGCGATATCGTGATCGCCACTCATCGTTAGCCCGAAAGGCGCGATGGCCCTCCGTGAAGCTGGACCGAATTGCTGGCAGATTATTTTGTAGTGACCGCACCCTTCAGAAAACGTCTTCGCCTGGTATGCCTGCTGGCTTTGTGCGCCGCGGGCCTGAGCCTGTTTCTCTCCTGTCAGCACACGCGCGGCGGAGCGGTAGGATCGAGGAAGATGATTATCCTCGGCATCGACGGCCTAGACCCCGACCTGCTCACCAAGTTCATGGCGGAGGGCAAGATGCCGAACTTTGCCCGGCTCGCCGAGCAGGGATCGTTCCGGCGTTTGACCACCAGCGTCCCGCCGCAAAGCCCGGTGGCGTGGTCGAACGTGATCACCGGGATGAACGCAGGCGGGCATGGGATCTTTGATTTCATCCACCGCGATCCGAAAACCTTTCAGCTCTATTTTTCTACCTCGAAGGTCGAAGGCCCGAAGCATAGTTTTCGCGTCGGGAGTTGGGTGATTCCGCTCGGCGGCGGCTCGGCGGAACAGTTGCGGCACGGCAAGGCCTTCTGGGAGATTCTGGACGAACAAAACGTGCCCAATTATGTTTACCGCATGCCGGCAAATTTCCCTCCGATCGCGGCCAAGGGCAAGACTCTTTCCGGCATGGGCACGCCCGATCTGCGCGGCACCTACGGCACGTTCACTTTTTACACCGATGATCCGACCGCCGCGGTCGGCGCCCTCGAGGGTGGGGAGATCGTGCAGGTCGAAGTGAAAAACAATCAGGTCGCGAGCAACCTGATTGGACCGGACAACACGTTTCACAAAAACGCACCTCCCGCTACCGAGCCCTTCACGGTGGACGTGGATCCGATGGAGTCGGTAGCGCGCGTAGCCCTCGAGGACCAGCAGTTTGTCTTGAAAGAAGGCGAATGGAGTGGTTGGATTCCGGTGGAATTTCGGCTCATGCCGGTGATCGGGAACGTGAAGGGGATCTGCCGCTTTTATCTCAAGCAGACGCATCCCCGTTTTCAACTTTACGTTTCCCCCATCAATATTGATCCAGAGAATCCGGCTTTGCCCATTTCGACGCCCACCAGTTATTCACGGGACTTGGCCAAGCAGATCGGCGAATTCCACACCCAGGGTATTGCCGAAGACACCAAAGCGCTCACCGCCGGAGTGCTCGACAATAAGGAATTTCTCGAACAGTCGCACACCGTGCTGGCTGAACATCGGCGGGCTTTCGATGTCGAGTTCCCAAAATTTCACGACGGCCTTTTCTTTTTTTATTTCTCGAGCCTCGACCTGAACGCGCACATGATGTGGCGGCTCACCGATCCTCAGAGCCCCGCGTACGACGCCGCGGCTGCGGCCCAGTACGGATCGGCGCTCGAGGAGTTTTACGAGCAGATCGATCAGGTGCTCGGCGAAGTGCTGCCGAGGGTCGATGCGAATACCACGCTCTTAGTACTATCGGATCACGGATTTGCTCCCTACCGGCACTCCTTCAATCTGAATACGTGGTTGCTGAACAATGGCTACATTACGCGCAAGGAAGGCGCTGGCGGGGATCCGAACGAGCCCTTCTCCGACGTAGACTGGAGTCGAACCCGCGCCTACGGAGTGGGGTTGAATGGCCTTTATCTTAATATCCGCGGACGCGAGCGTGAGGGCATCGTCGAGCCCGGTTCTGAGGCTGATGCGATGCTCAACGAAATCCGCCAGAAGCTCTTGGAAGTCCGCGATCCAAAAGATGGTTCTCAGGTGATCACCCGAATCGATCTGGCGAGCGAAGTCTACCAGGGCCCATACGCGCATTCGGGTCCAGATGCGCTGGTCGGCTACAACCGGGGGTATCGCGCGGGATGGACAACGATCACGGGCGGGTTTCCCCGGGACGTTCTTGAGGACAACACGAATGCGTGGAGCGGCGATCACTGCATGGACTTCACCAAGGTTCCGGGAGTGCTGCTGAGCAACCGCAAGATTGAGGCGCAGGCTCCGGCGTTAACTGACATCGCTCCCACCATTCTGTCGGAATTCGGAATCGCGAAAACCAAGGATATGATGGGACAGTCGGTATTTCAGCAGCGCTGAGCGCTGTCGAGGCCCGCGATTCGTATCAGGGCACGCCTCCGGCGTGCCGCAAGTGCATTTCGTATGGACGTGCCTTTAGGCGCTGCGCGTAACAGGAGAAATCATGTTTGGTTCACACAAAGTTAAGATCGAAGGCGAGCTGCTCGAAAAAGTCAAGCAATGTTCGGACGCGGCCGGCTATGAATCGATCGACGAATTCGTAATCCACATGCTGGAAAAGGAAACCAAGAAAATCCTGCCGGACGAGAGCAGCACCTCGAAAGAGGAGATCCAGAAACGGCTGCGCGGACTGGGGTACATCGAATAGCTTGACTGTCCTCTCAAAAGCGACGGTGAGTGCGGGACACGTCGTGGCAGTTGCGGCGCTCCAGTCAACGTTCTCTCTGCTGACTGGTCCGCTGGCGATGGTGGTGGTACTCTCGCTGGTCGTCGGGCTGCTGATGGTGGTGTTGTTCGGCTACACCTCGGATCAGAAGGCAATCGGCATCGCGAAAGATCAACTGAAGGCTCATCTACTGGCGGTACGTCTCTATCGCGATCAGATCCCGGTGGTGATGGGATCTTACGGCAAGATCCTGCGCGGTACCGGCCGTTATTTGAAACTCGCCTTCAAACCGTTGCTGTACGTCATCATTCCGATTACTTTGCTGATCGTACAGATCGATCGTTATCTGGGCGCAACGCCGATTCCTCCGAACGTGCCGTTCCTTCTTACGGCCCATCTTGCCGGACCGCAGTCGACCGGACCAACGGCGGAGGGAGATGCATTGAACAATGTGACGCTCGACCTCCCGCCCGAGATCGCAATGACCGCGCCCGCGGTGCACATTCCGGCGGAGAATAAGATTGTCTGGCGACTCACCGGCTCCAAAGAGGGAAAATACGAAGTGAAGGTTGCCGCTGCCGGACCTGCCGCACAGGCAGAAACAAAGACGGTGTGCGTGGGCGGCGATCTCCCGCGAATTTCCGCCGTCCGCTTGCGGGGACAATTCTGGGAGCGCATGTTCTTGTCGGCAGAGCCTGCGCTGCCCGAGAGCAGTCCGATCGAGTCCCTTTCCATCAGTTACCCGGATCGTAACATCGAGATCGCGGGCTATGGCATGAACTGGATTTGGCTGTTCTTCATCGTGTCGATGATTGCAGGGTTCGTTTTCAAGGAATTGCTGGGGATCCAAATATGAACAGATTCTGTAGGGCGGACACTGTTTCCCGCCTGCGTGCGTTGGTTCTCAAGCCGCGCGACGATCGTGGCCGATCGCTAGTGGACGATCGTGGCCGATCGCTAGAGATCGAGCGCATTCGTTTCGCGGGCCGGAGCGCCCGCGCCACGAGTTTGTTGCTGATTGCCCTCATTTTCCTTCCGACGCTCGCGCATGCATACGCCGGCCCGGGTGCGGGATTTGCGGTACTGTCATCGTTCTGGGCGATTTTCGTCGCGTTCCTCTATTCGTTTTATGCGCTGATGACGTGGCCGTTTCGCCAATTGTTCCGTTTTATTCGACGGCGAAACGCGTATGGTAAAGCGACCTTCAAGCGAGCGGTGATTTTGGGTTTCGACGGGATGGATCCCGATCTCGCGGATCGCTTCATGAAAGAAGGCAGACTGCCGAACCTGGCGAAGTTGCGCGACCAGGGGACCTTCACCAAGCTACGCACGACCTTCCCGGCAATTTCTCCGGTGGCATGGTCGACGTTCATGACCGGGGTGAATCCGGGCAAACACAACATCTATGACTTTCTGGCACGCGATACCAGCAACTACCTTCCCTATCTTTCATCCGCTGAAATCAAAGGGCCGAAGCGGCATCTCAAGATTGGCAAATATTCCATTCCCTTCGGCAAGACAGAAATCAAAGCCATGCGCAAAGGCACCCCCTTTTGGCACTGGCTCGGCAACGCGGGAATTTTCAGCTCCGTGATACGCGTTCCGGTTACGTTTCCGCCGGAGAAATTTCAGGGCGTGCTGCTTTCCGGGATGTGCGTTCCGGACCTGAAGGGCAGTCAGGGCACGTTTTGCCTGTGTACGACCCGGGCTTCGAACGACAAGTTTCGCGAAGGCGGTGTGCGTGTTCCGATCGAGCGCAACAATGGTGTTTGCCGTTCCTACGTTCCGGGCCCGGATAATCCGCTCGTCGAGAAAGCCGGCGAACTGCGTGCAGATTTCGAAATTCGCGCGGAGCCAGGATCGAAGTCGGCGCGTATCGTATTCGGTTCTGAAAAGTTAACCTTGAAAGTCGGAGAATATTCCGAGTGGGTTCCGGCGGAGTTCAAGGCCGGCATGGGGTTCACGGCGCACGGCATCTGCCGTTTCTATCTCAAGGAACTTTCGCCCGAGGTTGAAGTTTATGTCACTCCGGTCAATATCGATCCCGGCCATCCCGACCTGCCGATCTCGCACCCGGTGACTTACTCGATTTATTTGGCCAAGCTCTTCGGCCCATACGCGACGCTCGGCCTCGCAGAAGATACCTGGGCGCTCAATGAGCATGTGCTCGATGACGATGCCTTCCTGGCGCAGGCCTACGGCAACCACGAAGATCGCGAGCGCATGCTTTTCGACGCGCTGGACAAAACGAAGCAGGGTTTGTGCACCTGCGTGTTCGACACGACCGACCGCATTCAGCACATGTTCTGGCGCTATCTGGACGAAGACCATCCGGCGGCGCGCGACGTGCCGCACAGCCAGCATCCGCCGGTGATTCAGGATCTATATGAGCGCATGGATCGCCTGATCGGACGGGTGATGGAAAAACTTGACCAAGACACGCTGCTGATGGTGATTTCCGATCATGGATTCAAATCGTTTGCGCGCTGCATGAACCTGAATGCCTGGCTGCATCAGAACGGATATCTGGCGCTGAAGGATGCGAAGACCGAGAGCGGCGACTGGTTCGAGGATGTGGACTGGTCGCGCACGCGCGCCTACACCATGGGCCTCAATGGACTTTATCTGAATCTCAAAGGCCGCGAAAAACAGGGAACGGTCGAGCCAGCCGAAGCCGAGGCGTTGAAAGACGAGTTGCAAACAAAACTGAACGGGCTGGTCGATCCGGCTTCTGGTGCGGTCGGGATCACGGGCGTGTTTATTGCCGACAATGTTTATCGCGGACCTTATACGGAGAATTCGCCGGACCTGATTGTCGGCTACGGCGCCGGCTATCGCGCCTCGTGGGATTCGGTGATGGGCAAGGTTACCTCGCAAATTTTCGAGGACAATATCAAAGCCTGGAGCGGAGACCACTGCATCGATCCGCGTCTGGTCCCGGGAGTTTTGTTTTCAAGCCACAAGTTCATCGCAGAGAAGCCTGCGATCGTGGATGTTGCGCCGACGATCCTGAAACTGTTCGGGCTTGCGCTGCCCGCGCATTTCGACGGCAAACCGTGGACGCTGGCGACGAAGCCGCCAGCCGTAACTGCGACTTAGTCCCAGCCCCGGGTGAGCGAACCGGCACACGCCAGCATCCCCTACCGGCCCAGCGTCAACAACGGCGGCATTGGCCGTGTCGTGCCGCAGAACGCCGAGGCTGGTGAATTTCCGGAAACTACTTCCCAAACATCGGATAGTGACTCGCCGCTCCCATCAGAAAGAGCATGGGGAATGACAGAACGAAGCTCGCGCGCGAGATAAGAAAGCTTTGTCGTGCCAGATACTTCGCTTTGTCTGGCATTGCCGTTCCATTGGCCGCGTTGTCGACCGTCCACTTGATAATTTTTTTCTGCGCACGCCAGACTACGCCCCAGACGTTCAGCATCATGACCCAACCCATTCCGCCGCCGATGCCGACCGCGAGTAGGCGATTGCTCTCCCATCCATGATCGTTGAAGCGCAGAAACAGCCACGACGCCAGGACCACAAGGATTGTGTAAATCACGGCGAGCACCGGTCCCTTGTCAAGCGCGCCCTTACCGGGGATGGTGCAGGCATACATGAGCGCCCAAACAACCGTCCAAATTACAAAGAAGGTCACCATCGGACCGCCGGAAGATGCACCGCCGTTTCTGGCATCGGAGGCGACCACGCTGCCCCAATACGCCAGGCCCATCAACACGGTCAGCACCGATGCCCAACGAAACCACCAAAGGGCGCGCGACATCAGGCTGGGCAGGATTTTGCCTTTCGTAGCGGAATCCAGTTCCTTCATAAAAGGAACGTTGACCAGGTTAAAGAAATAAAGCAGACCCAGCCAGGTTATGCCGCCGACAAAATGGAGCCAACGAAACAACATAAGAAGGTTGGTGTTGGGGCCGGAGGGAAAGTTGATTTCGATCAAAATCAGGCTCCTATTCTGAAACACGGTCACGGAAGTGACGATTGTAGATGTCCGGCCAGAGAAATGAAACTCAATCGATGTTTTAGGGCGGAGAGGAACTGACCCCAAGGCACGCCAGCACGGAGACCTGAGAATATTATTAGGCAGGAAGTTGAAAAGCGCGAGACAAGGCCGTATTGTAGGAACCCATAGGAAGAGATCTGCCGCTCATTGCCCTCCCTAAGCGACAGCATCTAATCCGAAAAAAGGAGATCGGCACATGGAAGCCAAGCCGGCACAGCAGAACATTCAGGATTCCTTCCTCAACACGGCGCGAAAGGAACGGCAGAATATTACGATTTACCTGGTCAGCGGCGTTAAGCTGACCGGCCGTATCCGATCGTTCGACAAATATTCGGTGGTGCTCGAAACGAGCAACCAGGAGCAGCTCATTTTTAAACATGCGATTTCGACGGTTGTCATCTCGCGCGGAGCCCACAGCCACACCGAGATGAAGTCGGCGGCCGTGGCGTCCCATGGGGAAGCGGCGATTCCGAACTCCGCTTCCGGCACTGAAGGATGAAGTGAGTTTGCTTGCGCCGAGACGACTCCAGACTGGGCAGCCGCGTTGGTTCGCGAAAAGGTCCGCGGATTGAGACCAAGGCGGTGCCGAATCCATCGGAAAGGCAGGAACGTGCGTTCCTGATGGGGGTGGAATTTCGCACCGAAACTCAAGCGGGCCGCGCAGGTCGAGGAAGAACGAGTTCAGCGGCCATTACTCCCGGCGCGCAGGCGGCGCGAGATTATGCCACCAGCGTCGCCGCCTCGTCTTCGTCCTTGCGGACAGATTCCCCGGACTTCAGTTCCGAGGAATCGCTCGACGAATTGCGGGCGCTGGCGACGAGCGCGGGTGCCGAGATCGCCGGCGAATTCACCCAGCGCCGCGATCGGCCCGATCCGGCCACGCTGATCGGCAAGGGCAAGCTGGAGGAAATTGCGGCTGCGGCCGCTTCGGTTTCCGCGGACGTGATTCTGTTCGATCACGACCTCTCGCCTTCGCAACAGCGCAATATCGAGCGCGTGGTCCACACGCGCGTCATCGATCGCACCCAACTGATCCTCGATATTTTCGCGCGGCACGCCCGCACCCGGGAAGGTCAGTTGCAGGTGGAGTTGGCCCAGTTGGAATACATGCTTCCGCGGCTTGCCGGTCGCGGCGTGGAAATGTCGCAGTTGGGCGGTGGCATCGGCACTCGCGGACCAGGCGAAACGCAACTGGAGACCGACCGGCGGAAGATATCCCGGCGTGTGCGGCACGTTCAACGGCAAATTGAGAATGTTCGCCGCATCCGGGCGCAGCAGCGGCAACGGCGCGAATCGGTTCCGGTGGCCACGGTGGCGCTGGTGGGATATACGAACGCGGGCAAGTCCACCCTGTTCAACGCCCTCACCAAGTCGAACGTGGTGGCGTCGTCGCGCATGTTTGCCACGCTCGATCCGACGATCCGTTCGACGGAACTGCCCTCCAAACGCAAGGTTCTTTTCTCCGACACCGTGGGATTCATCCGGCATCTTCCGCACACCTTGGTTTCGGCGTTTCGGGCCACGCTCGAAGAAGTGCAGCGCGCCACGCTCATCATGCAGGTCTCCGATGCCAGCAGCCCGGTGTCCGCCGAGCAGGACGCGCAAGTCGAAAGCGTCCTAAAGGAACTCGAAGCCGACAAAAAACCGCGGCTGCGGGTCATGAACAAAATCGATCTGCTGCTTCCCAAGCAGCGCGAATCGCTGCGTGACACTGATCCGCCGGACGCTGGTCTGCCAGACAACCCTTTGCGTGACCACGACCAGATCATCCATGTCTCGGCGGCGAAGGGAATCGGACTGGGCACTTTGCTCGAGCGCATCGATGCCCTACTCGAACCGGACCGCCCGCGCCGCGTTCGCCTGCGCATTCCGCAAAAAGAGGGCAAAATGCTTTCCCAGTTACAGGCCGGCGCGCGCATCTATTCCCGCCAGTATCAGGACGGTTTGGTTGTCCTCGAGGCGGAAGCGCCCGCCTCGCTGCTGCGGCGCATGCGCGAATGGATCGTCGAGTGAGCCGCTTCCACCCCGAGCGTTAGGCCTTCCCGAACGGATGCTCCAAAGAAGGGCTTTGCGGGGTGAACAATTCCGCACCGTTTTCGAGGATGTGCATATCGTCTTCCAGTCGGACGCCGAATTCTCCGCGGATATAAATGCCCGGCTCGTCGCTGAAGGTCATCTCCGGCTGAAGCTTCGTAGGATTGCCTCGGACCAGATAAGGCCACTCGTGGCCATCCATCCCCATGCCGTGTCCGAGACGGTGGGTGAAGTACTTGTAATCGGGGCCGTAGCCCGCGTCGGTGATGACTTTGCGCGCGGCAGCATCGACAGAACCAGCTTCCACGCCGGGTTGTGCCGCTGCCAGGGCGGCACTCTGGGCGCGATGCACGATGTCGAAGACCTGTTTCATTTTGTCGCTGGCTTTGCCGAGTACAAACGTGCGCGTGATGTCAGACTGATAGCCTTCCACCGAGCAACCGCCGTCGATCATCACAATTGTGCCCTCCCGAATGCCCTGCGGTTGGACCGAGCCGTGGGGGAAAGCTGAAAACTCGCCAACCTGCACATCGGCGCCGCCTTCGAAGCCCAATCGGCGGTGCGCGGTTTCGAGCAGATCGCTGACATCCCGCTGTGTCATACCCACTTTCAGCGAACGATATGTGGCTTCATAGGCGGCGAGGGTGACCTTAGCAGCCAGCCGCATCAGTTCGACTTCGTGGCGGCTCTTGATCCTCCGGCAGCCGGCGGTGACCGGAGTCGCACTTGTGAAGGTGGCGCTGGCTGCGGCTTTTCGCAGATCGTCGCTGAACACAAACTTTACCGTCTCTTCGATACCGATCGTGCCGCTCGCGACGCCGCGGTCGCTGAGCCCTTGCGCGACGAGTGCGTACGGGCTCTGGTCTTCCTGCCAGACGCGCAGGTCGGGCTTGCTGCCCTCGGGCGATTGCGCGATCTGCTCGCGCGCGCGGCCTTCCTCAAACGCTGGGGAAACGTAAAACGCTTCGCCCTGGGCTGGTAACACCATGGCAAAGAGACGCTCTCCGCCCTGCCAGCGGATGCCGGTGAAGTAACGGAGGGACGTACCTTCTGCAAGCAAGATGGCGGACAACTTGTTCTCGCGCATCAATCGGCGAGCTTTTTCCTGGCGCTCGGAGCGCTCTTCAACGGCGATGGGCTTGGCTTCTGCGCGCAGTGTGAGCAGAGCGGCGATGG
>Ga0302326_10022774_pt1 | contig 12792 bp, 11 predicted proteins | sample Palsa_T0_3_FD_202264 | JGI IMG/M metagenome (GOLD analysis project Ga0302326, IMG submission 202264) | Peat permafrost microbial communities from Stordalen Mire near Abisko, Sweden - Palsa_T0_3 | ecosystem: Environmental > Terrestrial > Soil > Palsa > Peat permafrost | place: Sweden: Abisko... | reverse complement strand
CTGGGAGGTCAGTCCCAGTGCCGAGCGGGCATCGCGTGAGTTGTCGACGCCGAAGCGCACACCGGAACTCGACAGCCACCACAGCGATTCGGAGGTGCTCGAGCCCGGGTCGTTTCCGGTGACGACGACCCAGTTGCCGTAGTCGGGGCCGAAGAAGACGCGGTCGGCTTCGCGGCCGGAGGTGTCGGCCTTGACCAACGAGACGACCTGCTCGGTGGAGCTGCTGCTCACCGGGATGGTCGGACCCGAGATCACCTGGACGCGTGCGCGCTCTTCGCCCGCGGTCTTCTGCCACCACCAGCACGTCGCAGGGTTTTCCTTGAGGTCCACCGGGCTGAGCGGGCTGTCGGGATAGGCCGACAGGTCCAACCCGTTGACCACCGGCATCTTCGCCAATGAGGCGGGCGCCACCACCACCGGCGAATTGCCTGCCGGCGTGCCTGCGTTCTGCAGGATCTGGGCGACCACCGGGTTCACCGTCTGCACCCCGTCGCCCAGCACCAGCGAATACTGTTGCGGACCACTGATTTGCGGCGTCACGATAACTGTCCCCACCGGTCCGGGCGCGCCTGCGAATCCCGCGGGCTGGCCCGCGCCCGGCACCTTCGGCACCGACAGCTCGGGGCCGACCGGCAAGGAGTCATACAGTGCCCGGCTCATCGGCCGCGCTTGGGTGACGTTTTCGGGGGTCAAGCCCAATGGCAGCAACACCGCACGGTTCATCGAGTCGATGCGCGACCGCCGTCCCTGCCGGATCACCCAGGTGTCTTTTTCGTAGTGCAGCACTACGGCTTCAGAGCCGTTGAGGACATGGCGGCGACTCGAGAGGTCGGGTGTCCCGTCGATCACGGTGACGGTCACCGGCGACGGCGCTCCGACTCCCTCCTTCTGCGCCACCGAGTCGCAGACCACCCACGACGACGTCGCCGGGGTGGTCGGGGAAAACTCTGACGGCGCGCCCGGGATTCCCACCAGTGGCCCGTGCGGCTGCTGGGCGATCTGGCTTCCGCGGACCTTGTGCGGGTTGTCCGCGCGTCCGGCGATCAGCCTGGCCGAGGCCAGGTTCAACGCTGGGTACAACTTGTCGGCGACGCGCACGTAAAGCGCTCCGGAGTCGCGGTCGGCGATGATCGGCGTCTCGTTCAGCTGGCCGGACGGACTGATGAAGGAGTACAGCAGCGCGCCCAGGCAGCACACCAAGGCGGCTGAGACCGACGCGACCACTGCCAGCGTCTGGCGGCGGCCTGGTTCGATCTCCATGCGGACCCGCCAGCGGGTCAGTGCCATGGCGGTCCGGCGGGCCAGGAACTGGTATCCGGTTACCTGGGTCCGGGTGGAGAGTCCGAGGCCGTAGCCCGATCCTCGCTGGTCACCTGCCATTTTGGGTCGCGCCCCCCGCCAACTCAGCGCCTGAGTGCCATCTAGTCCCACGATTCACAGGGATAACGGTAGGGCACCCCGCGCGACCTCGCCATGTGAAAGTTCTGACGCGGGCGATGTTCACGTCCACGCCGGTAGTGGTTTGCGCCACTGTGCTGTCACCTGCCAATGCTGAGCGGGAAGGGTTCGAAGAAATCTTCTCTGCGCATCGTACGGCGACGGGCAAACTCAGCTCACCGAAAAGACGACGCTGAGGTGAACGGTCGGCTCGTGTCTCGTTCACCTGGGCAAGCAAGATGGCACGCAGCACCCACGCCGGCGACGACGATGCCGGTAGGGCCGGGATTGAGGAGTCGCGTATATGACCCAGCTGCCGCTGCTGTTGTCCGAACTCGCGGGTCGCTTCGGCATCGCGACCGATTACCAGGACTGGAGCGGCCGCCGGATCGACGTTCCGGAAAGCACCGTGATTGCCGTGCTCGCCGCATGCGGCGTGCCCGCCGCGACCGACCCGGAGCGCATCGCGGCGCTGGCCGCTCACGAGCGCACACACTGGTCGCGCGCGCTGTCGCCGACCATCCTGGCGCGAACGGGCGGGCAGACGTCGTTCTGGGTACACGTGACCCACGGCCAGCCGGCCCAGGTCCGGTTGCAGCTCGAGGACGGGACGATCCGCACCGGATTACGCCAGATCGACAACTTCACCGCACCGTTTGACTTGGATGGGCGCTTGATCGGCGAGGCCAGCTTCGCGCTGCCCGACGATCTGCCGCCGGGCTATCACCGGGTGTTTCTGGGTTCCGGGGCGGACGAGACCAGTGCTGCGCTGATCGTGACGCCGGGGTGGCTGGGACTGCCGGAACGACTGGGCGCTCGCCGCACCTGGGGGCTGGCGACGCAGTTATATAGTGTCCGGTCCGCGCGGTCCTGGGGAGTCGGCGACCTCACCGATCTCACCGACCTGGCGGTCTGGTCGGCGTCCGTGCACGGGGCCGGCTATGTGTTGGTCAATCCCCTGCATGCGGCTGCCCCGACCAAGCCGATGGAACCGTCGCCGTATCTGCCCACCTCGCGGCGCTTCGTCAACCCGCTGTACTTGCGGGTCGAGGCGATCCCGGAATTCGCCGACCTGCGCAAACGCAGCCGGGTGCGGCGGCTGCGTAAAGAGGTGCAGCACCACGCCGCCTCGCTGGACTCCATCGACCGCGACGCCGCGTGGAAGGCCAAGCGGGCGGCGCTGAAACTCGTTTACCGGGTGCCGCGCACCGCGGGCCGCGAATTGGCCTACGAGGCATATCGCGACCGCGAGGGCACCGCGCTCGACGACTTCGCAACCTGGTGCGCGCTGGCCGAGAAGTACGGCGGTGACTGGCATCGGTGGCCTGAGCCGGTGCGGCACCCCGATGCCGACGGCGTCACCGGATTCGTCACCAGATATCAGGCAGCAGTGGATTTCCACCGCTGGATGCAATGGCAGCTCGACGAGCAACTCACCGCCGCGCAATCGCAGGCGTTGTCGGCCGGAATGTCACTGGGGATCGTGCACGACCTGGCGGTGGGCGTGCACCCCAACGGGGCCGATTCCTGGGCGTTGCAGGACGCGTTGGCGCTCGGGGTATCGGCCGGCGCGCCGCCCGATGAGTTCAATCAATTAGGGCAGGACTGGTCGCAGCCACCGTGGCGCCCGGATCGGCTCGAAGAGCTGGAATATCAGCCTTTTCGGGCGTTGATCCGCAGCGTGCTGCGGCACGCCGGCGGGGTGCGCATCGACCACATCATCGGCTTGTTCCGGCTGTGGTGGATTCCGCGGGGCGAACCGCCCACCCAGGGCACCTACGTGCGCTACGACCACGAGGCGATGATCGGCATCGTCGTGTTGGAGGCGCACCGCGCGGCGGCGCTGGTGGTCGGCGAAGACCTTGGCACTGTCGAGCCGTGGGTTCGGGACTATCTGCGGGCGCGCGGGGTGTTGGGCACCTCAATCCTGTGGTTCGAGCTCGACCGTGACGGTGACGGCGGTCCCCTGCCGGCCGAACGGTGGCGCGAGTACTGCCTGTCGTCGGTGACCACGCACGACCTGCCCCCGACCGCCGGCTATCTCGCCGGTGATCATGTGCGCCTTCGGGATTCGCTCGGATTATTAACCCGCCCGGTCGAGGACGAGTTCGCCGCGGCCGAGGCCGAGCGGGCGGCCTGGATTGAGGAGCTGCGTCGGGTGAGGCTGCTGCCCGAGCACGCCGACGTCCAGCAGACGGTGCTCGCCCTGCACGAGTATCTGGGCCGCACACCGTCGCGCCTACTGGGATTGGCCCTAACCGACGCGGTCGGCGATCGGCGGACTCAGAATCAGCCGGGCACCACCGACGAATATCCGAACTGGCGTGTTCCGCTGAGCGGTCCCGACGGTCGGCCGGTGCAGCTCGAGGAGGTGTTCAACGATCCCCGCGTGGTCGCATTGGCCGAGGTCATGAACGCCGAGACGGCCGTCGGCCGGACAGAGACCTGCTAGCTTCGGATTGCCATGAAGTCGTTGAAGTTCGGCGTGGTAGCGCCGGTCGCTGCCGGCGTGACCGCAGACCCGCGATGGATGGCGGCCTTCGCACGTCACCTCGAGGCGTGCGGCTTCGAGTCGATCGTCGTAGTCGAGCACACCGTTCTGGCCACCCGCTACGACAGCGTCTACCCGTATGACCCCTCCGGGCGGGTGGAACTGGAGGCTGACTGCCAGGTCCCCGATCCGTTGGATCTGTTGTCGTTCCTGGCCGCGCACACCGACCGGCTCGGATTGGCGACCGGGGTTCTGGTGCTGCCCAATCACCATCCGGTCGTGCTGGCCAAACGCGCTGCGACGGTGGATGTGTTGTCGAACGGCAGGCTTCGGCTGTGCGTCGGCGTCGGGTGGCTGCGTGAAGAGATCGAGGCCTGCGGCACCGCATTCGAAACTCGCGGTCGGCGTGCCGACGAGCAGTTGGCGGTGCTGCGCGCGCTCTGGGCTGACCAACCAGAAGGTGTCACACATCGGGGAGAGTTCTTCCAGTTCGACAACGCCGTCTGCAGCCCGAAACCCATTGCTGGACAATATCTTCCTGTGCACATCGGCGGTCACAGCAAAGCGGCCGCACGGCGGGCCGGACGTCTGGGCGACGGTTTCCAGCCGTTAGGCGTCGCCGGTTCGCAGCTGGAGAAGCTGTTGACGGTGATGCGCGACGAGGCGGTCGCGGCCGGACGGAAGCCGGCGGATATCGAAGTGTCGCTGGGCCATTCGGTCACCAAAATCGATCCCGAACGTGCGGAGCGGCTGGCTGCTTATGGCGCCGGCCGACTGGTGCTGGCCATGCCGCCGATCACCGATATCGAGCAGGCCAAGGACGAGCTGTCGGCCTGCGCACAACGTTTGTCGTTGCCGACGTGATGGCCCGCGCAACCAACCGGCCCGGGATCAGCGACTTGGTACATCGCTACGCCGCGGCAGTCGATGACCGTCAATTCGATTCTGCTGTAGCGCTTTTCACCGAGACGGCTGAGTTGGTCCTGCCCGATCCGCCCACCGCGCTGGAGCCGGTCCATCGACACCGCGGGCACACTGCGATCAGCGCCGCATTGGCCGCCGTCGCCACCGTTATCCGCACCGAACACGCGATCGTAGGCGAGGTCTACGACGACACCCCGCGGCCGGACGTCGCACACGGCCGCGTTGCCTGTGTTGCCCATCACTGGAGCAAAGCCGCGGATCAGCTCACCGACGTGGTCTGGCATTTGCGCTACGACGACGACTATCAGCTTACCGATGCGGGATGGCAGATCGCGAGGCGCGCGTTGACGATCAATGCCATCGAGACCAGACCGGTGCGCCGGTTGCGAATCACCGGGCCTTCAGAGTAAGACGCGTCTCGGCGGTCAGCCGGAGCGCCCGCGTCGCGCGGCTTCTTCAAGGAGATCGGCTGCGCGGGAGCGGCTTTCGGCTGGTCTGGTCATCTGGGCGGCGGCCTGACGGGCTTGATCGGCGTAGTTCGGAGCAAGAATGGAGCGTAGGTCTGCAACCAATGAATTCACGGTGCTTTCCGAAAAGCACCGTCCAAAGCCGACTTTCAGGCGGGTGACCGTATCAGCCCAGACCGGCTGATCAAGTCCGTTCCAGAGGACCAACGCGGGGATTCCGGCGCGTAGGCCCGCGGCCGTGGTGCCTGCGCCGCCATGATGGACGACGGCGCGGCACAGTGGAAAGATGGCCGCTTGGCCTACCGTGTCCACAACCTCGACGTGTTCAGCCTGCAGGACGTCGGTGAAGTCATTCGGCCCAGACCAGATCAACGCCCGCTCGCCCAACTGGGCGCATGCCGCGCTGATCGCGGCAACCGCGTCAGCGGGGTATGCGATCGGCGTGCTGCCGAAGCCGAAGTAGATCGGCGGCGGTCCGGCGGCGATCCAGGACAAGACCGCGTGGTCAGCGGCCGTCGGCATCTCCAGGGTTAGCCCTCCGACGAATGGGCGTCGCAGACCCTGGTTCGACCATTCGTCTGCCAGCCCGGGAAAACAGATCTCGTCGTAAGCCTGGATCTCCAACGGAACATGTTCCACGGTCGGTCGTGTCGAGAGCTCAGTCGCCTCCGGTAAGCCGAGGGCCCGCCGCTGGGCAAGTTCGGCTTGCTTCGCCACGCTCCCGTGGGGCGACTCGACCTCCAAAATCTGCGGCGGGAAGGAGTGCAGTACGGCCAGTGGAATGCCGTAATACTCCGCGACATTGGCGGCCAGCGCCTGCTCGTTCATGCCCGCCAACAGCAGGTCGGCCCCATCTGCCAACGATGTCAATGCCGCGCTCTTCTCCGCCGAGAGCTTGGCGACGTAGTCGATAGCGTCTTGGATTGCGCTGAGTGGATTCTGGACCATGCGGACGAAACCCTCGTCGCGGATTTGTGCCTGCCAGTCCGGCCCGTAGGGAACCGCAGTGAGCCCCGCGGACTCGATGAACGCAAGCATGTCAGGCGGCGCAGTGACGGCGAGGCGCACGTCGTGACCTCGCCGCAGCAACTCCCGACCGACGGCGATGCAAGGCTCCACGTCGCCGCGACTTCCATAGCCAGCCACCACAAACTTCATCGAGAAACCTAACTCGCGCTGATGCCCCCGAGGTCCGAGCAGGAACGGTACCGCTTGACACAAGGCGTCGCCTTGACGTCGACGTCGGAAAGGCTGGTTGTTGTTTGGGCGCGACGATTCAAAGGACGGCGATTGCCTGTCGTCGGCCACGGCGTGCGGCCCACCAGCGGGCGACAATGGGGCTCGTCAAAACGCCCGTCTGAAGCCTTAACTCTCAACTGTTGAATGTTCTGTGCAGGTAAGGAGATTATCGGAGGTTGACACCGTGCAACTGAACCGGGAGATATCGATGAAACTATGGTCTGGCTCGATCCTTCGCGCCGTCGCGACGACATGCAGACCGTAATCCTCTGCGGCGGAACGGGCGTCCGAGCCATGCCCTCGACCCTCGAGGTTCCCAAGTCTTTACTGCTCGTCGGAGACCGTCCGGTTCTCGCCCATGTGATGGAGATCTATGCCGACCAAGGCTTCACCGACTTCATCCTCGCGGCCGGATATAAGGCAGAGCTGGTATGGAAATTCGCGCAGAGCCTGCCTGCCGGTTGGCAGGTCGAGGTGGTCGATACAGGTGAGCAGACCAACACTGGTGGTCGGGTCATGAAGGTGCGCGAACGTTTGGGCGCGGAGTTCTTCCTCACGTACTCCGACGGTCTGGGCGACGTCGACCTCCACCACCTCCTGGACTTCCACCGCGCCCACGGCGGGGCAGCGACAGTAACGACGGTCTCTCTTCCTTCTCCATATGGAACCCTCGATCTCGATGAAGAGGGAAGGGTGAGCGGATTCCGAGAAAAGCCGAAGCTGCACGACCACCCCATCAATGCCGGGTTCTTCGTCATGGGCGGCCGAGTCTTCGATAACTGGGACGGAGAAGATCTCGAACGCGAGATTCTTCCTTCTTTGGCTGAAGCCGGCGACTTGTTCGCTTACCGTCACGACGGATTCTGGAGATCCATGGACACTCAGAAGGACGCGCAGGCGTTGACCGCGCTCTGTGCGGGGGGACGCGGGCCCTGGGTGCGATTGACCGGCACCGGAACGGATCCAAGGCAAGTGGAAGACCAGCGATGACAACCGGAACCAATGTCACACGGTTCGAACCCGACCCGGACTTCTGGGACGGACGCCGCGTAGCGGTGACAGGAGCAACCGGATTCCTCGGCAATCATCTGACCGCTGCACTCTTGGCACTCGGGGCACGCGTCGTCGTACTCGTGCGCGACACGGTTCCGTTCTGGGCCATCGGAGACGGATGGTGGCCGAAGGTATCGATAGTCACGGGGGCGGTCGAAGATCAGACCCTTATGGAGCGGATGCTCGGAGACTACGACGTGACGACGGTCTTCCACCTGGCCGCCCAAAGTCAGGTGGGAGTGGCGAATCGCAATCCGGCGGGAACCTACGAGGCCAATGTGCGGGGAACCTGGGCGCTGCTGGAAGCGGCACGCCGTACCAGTACGGTTCTCCAGATCGTTACGGCGAGCAGCGATAAGGCGTACGGAGAGCAAACCGTGCTTCCGTATACGGAAGATATGCCACTCCGCGCTGTCCATTCTTACGATGTCTCCAAGGCGTGCTCGGACCTCATCGCCCAGAGCTTCGCTCGTATCTACGACCTTCCTGTCGTCATCACCCGGTGCGGCAATTTCTTCGGTCCAGGCGATGTGAACTGGGAGCGGATCGTCCCGGGCACGATACGGCTACTGCTCCAAGGCCAACGTCCAGTGATCCGCTCGAACGGAACGATGACGCGGGACTACCTCTACGTGGCCGACGGAATGCTCGCCTACCTACAGCTTGCCGAGGCGATCGCCAAGGACCCGAAACTTGGCGGCGAGGCGTTTAACTTCTCGACCGAAAGCCCGCTCTCAGTGCTGCAATTGGTCGAAATTCTGCAGGCCGCAACTGGGACTGAACTGGAACCGGACATTCGGGCCACCGCCCGCCATGAGATACCCCACCAGTATCTATCTGCCGCGAAGGCCCGCAGGATGCTGGGCTGGGAACCCCGTCACACCATGCACGAGGCGATCGCCCACACAGTTGACTGGTATCGGGGCGTTGTGTCTTCCGGGGACCGAGCAAGACCCTGATGACTGCTTTGGCAAGCGCTGCGCGATAACGACTTTCAACGTGAGCTTCCCGACGGGTATCAGCCGGCTTCTGGTAGCGGAATGCCTTCGCTGGTGGCGAATTCTGCGTCGTTCTGTGCCGAGAGTCCCAGCGACACCACCGACCGGGCGAATAACGCGTCGGTGAAATACGCGAGCGTGACCGCCCAGCGGTTTACGCCTCGCGGGATGGCATAGAGGTGGTAAGCGCGCGCGACGACCTTGGCCGGGAACCCGGACAGCGGGATTTTCAGCGGGTTCGCCACTGCATTGTGCGGCCCCAGGTCGACAACCAATCCCATGTCGTGGTGTTTGTATTCGTGCGTCTTGCCGTGTCCGAGGCTGGCGGCGACGTTCTTGGCCAGCGTCTTTCCTTGCCGGGTCGCGTGCTGCGCGGTGGGTGGGGTGATTTTTCCCGGCTGGGTCACGTCGGGCACCGCGGCCGCATCGCCGGCGGCGAACACGTCCGGATGTCCGGGAACCGCGAGGTCGGTTCGCACCTTGAGCCGGCCGCTCTCGGTCGGCAAATCGAGCGTCTCGATCAGCGGTGCCGCGATCACCCCAGTCACCCACGCGACGGTGTGGGCGTTGACCCGTGACTTGTCGCTGAGGACCACGTGGCCCGGGTGAACTTCGTTGAGAGTCAAGCCCAACCGGACGTCCACCCCGCGCTTACGCAGAACCCGCTGCGCGCGAGCCCCTAACTTTTCGCCGACCTCCGGCATCACCTGTTCAGCGAGGTCGAGCAGCACGAATTTCACCGCGGCCGGGTCGAAATTCATCTGTTTGGCCGCGGCGTTGGCCAGCGCGCGGAGTTGCAAGACGAGTTCGGTGCCGGAATACGAGGCACCGACCACGACGATCGTGCGTCGAGCCTCGGCCAACTCAGCGTCCTCTTCCAAGCAGGACAGCTCCAGTTGCTCCAGAACGTGATCGCGCAGATACAGCGCCTCGGCTACCGACTTCAAACCCCTTGCGTATTGCGCCAATCCGGGAATGTCGAACAGACGGGTCACCGACCCGGGAGTCAGCACCAACCGGTCCCAGGACAGCTCCCGTGTGCGGTGCTCGAGATCGGTGAAGTGCAGCCGGTGGTCCTCCAAGTCGACGCGATCCACCCGGCCGCGTATTGCACGGACCCCTTTGAGCGTTCCTGCCAGAGGTATGGCGACGAACCGCGCATCGACGACTCCGCCGGCCACATCGGGAAGAAGAGGCGTGTAGAGCATGTAGTCGACCGGCGAGATGATCGTCACATCGACGTCCGCCCTGCGGAACTTGCGACCCAACCGGCGCGCGCACTCGAAACCGGTAAAACCACTGCCCACGATCACTACCGACGACGTCACCATGTCCCTGTAACCGCCAACCCTTGACCACAAACCGATTGCCGTCGGTCTCGTCCGTGGGCCTTTAGTGGCCGCTGGCCGTTTTCCTGCACGCGATTCGGGTAGTCGACCTGCACGGATTTACAGAGCGAGCGTTACCCGAAGGAGAGACGCATGGGAGACACCGCTATCAAGACCGTCGATGACCACAGCGCCACACAACCGCCGGTCGGCGAGATGACCGAGAACTCCGCCACTGCCTCGGTATTGCTCTTCGTCTCGGTCAGCGTGTTGTCGTTCATGGTCTGCCTTGCAAGCTTCGCGATCCGGCAGATCGACCTCGGAGTGGGTGCGGCGAGCGTCACCCTGCTCGCGGCGGGCGCGGCCATGGCGTGGCGGGCCACCGAGGCCCGGCGAGTTCGCCAGGTTCAGCGGGATTGGGACAGCACCCACCACGCACTCGTGGCGTGAGCACTGAGCGCGGTCGGCACCGGTGTCATTGCAGGGCAGCCAGGTTGCACACCGACTTGCGCACGTCCGATTTGATGATCTTTGCCACGAGCTTGCCGAGCGCTCCGTTCAGGAGACCGCCGCCCAGATCGGCGGTCAGATTGAAAGTCGAGCCAGGGTGATTGTCGGTCACGCCCATGGCGACGGTGATCTCAACCCCGCCGCGACCGCTGCCGGCCAATTCGATCGCGCTCGGTTCGTCGTACTGGGTCACTTCCCAGTGGATGACGTTTCGGAATCCCTTGACTTTGATGAGCGACGAAACGCGGGTGCCTTTCTCGATTCTTGAGGGAACCTTGCTGCGCCAACCGCCGAATATCGTCATCCAATCGCCGAATCGACTGAGATCTGACGCCAGCTTCCACGCCGAATCCGGCGAAAGGTCCGACGTCGTCGAGACATCTACTCGTGCCACGTCGTCTCACTTTCTTTGATCTACCTGGTAGTCAGAGTGGCGGTGAATACCCAGACAGCCACGGCATAAACGCCCGGCCGACTCCCTGCTTCGACGATCAGATACCCGTCCAGGTCTGATCGAGTTGCTCGGCGACATCGATGATCTGCGCCGCTTGCGATTGCGGAGCGTCGATTTCCTCGTTGACGTACTGCGCGATGAACCGGCGGATCTCTGCATCGACGCCGGCGACGATCCGTAACAATTCGCCCCGGATGCTTTTCGACGTAACGTGCACGGTGATGTCACTCGGCCGCGGTCTGGCCACATCGACGATCAGGAGCAGCGGTGCCGCGGCGCGTGCGGTGGCGCTCAAAGCGATATCGCCGTCAACCTGGAACCGCTGCTTGTCGATTCGCAGATCGACGAGCAAATCGATCAGCAGCGGGATGTGGATGTCGAAAGTGATGCTGTCGCCGACGTGACGAGTGACCTTCGGCTCCTTGATCGTCACACCGGCACTGACCTTGGCGATCTTGCCTGGCCCCTGGGCCATTGGCGGCATGTCGAACTGGTTGCCGGCGATCGCGGCGAACGCGGCGCCGACGCGTTCTTCGGTCACTGCCACTTCGAAGAAATGTCGCCCGAAAGACTCGTAACTCATGTACTCGAGGCCCTGCATAAGTGAATACGGTCTCACGTCGCCTTCCAAGACCGCGACTGATCGCGTCGTGTCGGCCGAGCGGGATCGCAGTCGGTTAGGCAAACGTCGCCGCGGGGTACACCGGTGCCGATGAGCACGCAGCTATTCCGGTCGGACCGGGCCTGCTGACATGAGGCTGCGCAAGAGCACCGTCAACGGCCCCGGGCTCAGACGCGTCCGGCGTGGGCGCGGATTCTCCTACGTCGACGTCGACCAGGATCGCGTCGTCGATCCGGAGGTGTTGGCGCGAATCGAGGCGCTCGTCATTCCGCCTGCATGGAAGAACGTGTGGATCTCGCCCCATTCCAACGGGCACATTCAGGCCGTCGGGACCGACGCTGCTGGCCGCCGCCAGTACGTGTATCACCAGCGATGGCAGGCTGAGAGGTCCGAGGAGAAGTACGACCGCGCGGTGAGCCTGGCCAAGCAGCTGCCGGATTGGCGCCTGCACCTGATCACCGATCTGAGAGACCGCGGCGTGGGGCGAGATCGCGTCCTGGCGCTGGCGCAGCATCTGATCGACCAGGGCTATTTCCGGGCCGGTGGCGAGGAATACGTCGAAGAGAACGGCAGCTACGGACTGTCAACCCTGCTGCGTGACCACGTTCGATTGCGTCGAGACGCCGTCGACTTTGACTATCCCGCCAAAAGCGGTGTGCGGCGGACGGTTTCGCTGGAAGATCCGTTGGTGCTGAGCGCGGTCCGATCATTGCTGCGCGCCGACACGTCGACTGACCGGCTGTTGGCTTACCGGACCACGGACGGCTGGTCCGAAGTCCACGCCGACGACCTCAACGCGCGTTTCCGGGAGTTGGTGGGCGCGGATTTCAGCGTCAAGGATCTGCGGACCTGGCATGGCACGGTGCTTGCCGCCGAGGCGTTCGCGATTGCCCGCGAGCCGAACTCCAAGACGGCTCGCCGTCGTGAAGAAGCTGCCGTGATGCGCGCGGTCTCTGAGCAATTGGGTAACACGCCGGCGGTAGCGCGGCGCTCCTATGTGGACCCGCGCGTGGTGACGGCCTATGAGCAGGGGCTCACAATTGCTCCAGCGCTGCATCGAGCCAAGCGTGAGCGAACTCCGGAGGCGCGGCGCGAAACCATCGAGCGCGCGACTGCGCGAATGATCGGCCGCGTCAAGCACAACTGAGAGTCCGACCGCGTAGCAGTGTGGTGGGCGGCGCGTGTGAGAGAATTCACCGATCGCACTGGCGCGATCCGGGCTGGCGACTCCGCGCGCTGTTCATCGCGCCACACAGCCAGCTATTGACT
>Ga0302326_10022773_pt1 | contig 12792 bp, 14 predicted proteins | sample Palsa_T0_3_FD_202264 | JGI IMG/M metagenome (GOLD analysis project Ga0302326, IMG submission 202264) | Peat permafrost microbial communities from Stordalen Mire near Abisko, Sweden - Palsa_T0_3 | ecosystem: Environmental > Terrestrial > Soil > Palsa > Peat permafrost | place: Sweden: Abisko... | reverse complement strand
CCGCTGCTCTTGGGCGATGATGCCCAGTTGGTTGTATGTCGCGGCAGCGTAGTGAAGGTTGCCGTGCTACTCTGAGATGGCGAGAGATTTCAGATACCACTCGCGCGCTGCCTCGAAGTCTCGCTGCGCTTGGGCGATGCGGCCCAGTTGGTGATAGGTGCTGGCCGCGCCGTGCAGGTTGCCCTGCTTTTCTTTGATGGCGAGAGATTTCAGGTACCATTCGCGCGCCGCCGCGAAGTCCTGCTGCTCTTGGGCGGAACTGCCCAGTTGGTGATAGGTCATCGCGGCGCCGTGCAGATCGCCCTGCTTCTCTGAGATGGCGAGGGATTTCAGGTACCCTTGGCGCGCCGTCTCGAAGTCCCGCTGCTCTTCGGCGATTACGCCCAGTTGGTGATAGGTGCTAGCGGCGTGCTGCAGGTTGCCCTGCTCTTCTGAAATAGCGAGAGATTTCAGGTACCACTCGCGCGCTGTTTCGAAGTCCCGCTGCTCTTCGGCGATCCTGCCCAGTTGATGATAGGCGGTGGCTTCGCCCTCCAGGCCCTCGCGCGCTGCATAATGCTGGACAAGTTGCCCGTAAAGCCGCGAGGCTTCAACAAAATTCCGCGAATTCTGGGCGTAGTGGGCAAGGGATTGGGTGAGCGCAGCGAAGTCCTGATCCCTGCTGAGACTCTTAGAAAGTTGCAGGGCGAAGTGGAAATCGGCCCCGTGCAGTAGAAAAGGGACACGCTGCTCGTGATACTCTCGCGGTCCCAGATTGTTGGCAAGGCGTCCCATGACGTCCACGAAGGCGCGCTGGCAGGGTCCGGAGGCTGCGCCTCGCGAGCGCAGATAGCTGGTGAGCAAGGGATGCATCTCAAATGTGGCGCTTCCGATGTCTCGGACGAGTCCGGCCACGGCCAGAGCCGCCATGAGCCGGTCGATCAGCGGGCGAGTCCAGCCGATATCGACTTGCTTCGCCATTAGTTCTAGGAGATGAGGGCTCACGTACGATTCATGCAGCCCAACGAGACTCATCAACGGCCGCAAGTTCTTAGGCAGACCCTGCTCGACAAAACGCAAGGTTGCAAATAAGCGGCCTTGTTCTTCCTGCTCGTTCAAGCCAAGCGCGGCGATGTTGTTGCGCAAGGCCTCGGAGATCTTCGCGGCTGGCATTTGCTCTAACTTCGGGAGAACAACCCGCATGGCGAGCGGATGGCCAGCGAGTTGATCCATGAGTTTGCTCAACTCCGGGTCGTTTCGGTTGACCTTCAGGCCGAGTTCACGGAGGATCGCGTCGCAATATTCCCAGCGTTCTTCGCCGTCCAAGCCTCGCAGTGGTAGTTCGAAACGCTGAGAAGGTTTGAGCCATTCCTCGCGCGACCGGCTGGTAATGATTACTTTCCCACGCATGCCGCGAATGACGTCGAGAAAGCGGCCTAGCTCGGCTCGATCCTCAGCGGTGAGGTTTTCTTCGGCGGATTCGAAGTTGTCCCAAACGATGATCACGCGCAGTTTTTTTAGCGCCGATGCGAGCAGTTCGAGTTTGTTTGGCGCGATGGTGAAGTTCTCGCTGTAGAACGCTGCGCCGGTTTGGTTGATTACGTATTCGGCAGAACGGATGTCGCGAAAATCGAACCAGACAGCTGCGTCGAGGCCGCCGGTTTCGTCGAGCCAGCGAAGGAAGCCGCGCGCCAGGGTGGTTTTGCCGACTCCTCCTAGTCCTTGGAGGAGAATGCATGGGGCGTTGCGGTGAAGGGCGCGCTCCATTTCGAGGATGGGGCCGTCGCGACCGATGAAGCCGTATTCGTCGCGATAATCGAGAACTTCTTTTGGCAATCGCGATTCGTGAGGCTCGAGTTTGGCTTGGGCGGCGAAAGCGAAATCGAGCGGTTCCTGTTGGTAGAGGACGGGAAGAAGCCAGTCTTCGAGTTCGAAAGGGCCGCGCGAGGAGACGCGGTTCTTGTTGGCGAACATTTGTTGGCGGCCGGCGCGGACGGCTTCGCAGATGCTGCCGGCTTCGAAGAGGCGGCGGTAAAAGGCTGGCAGAAAGACCTGTGCGCCGCTTACGTAGAGCGAATAGGCCATGGCGACGACGCTGCGCATGCCGCTTTGCAGAAGCGCGGTCGCGACGGTGGCGAAGGCGTCTTCGGCTTTGTCATCGAGCATGGCCGCTTGGCAGGCGTTGAGGACGACGGCGGGCACGGCGTGATCGTGCAAGAGAGTGCTGAGATCGGCGGCGGATTTCGGGTCGGCGTCGCCGTTAGCGTTTTCGAAGACGAGGCAGCCTTGGCGGGCGCGGAATTGATGGGGTCCATATTGGCCGGCGTTTTCACCATAGGACCCGTGGCCGTCGAAATGAAGGACGTGATAGTAGCCGGGATGCTGGTTGAGATGTTCGCGAAGCTGATCGAAGGTGGGAGGGCGAAGGACATCGACATGGGCGGGGAGGTCTTGCTTTTGGATGGGCTTCCCAGGGCCAGGATAAGACGTGGGGGTCGTCACTGCGGATCTGGAGGATGGCGGAGTGGGTGAGCCAGTCGGCGGCAGCGCGGCGGTCGAAGAGAGTGTTGAAGGTTTCGGCGCCCCAGGATTTGAGGGAGTCGAGGACGTGATCGGCGTGGATAGTTTCGGGAGGGAAGGGGTAATCGAGGAATTTTTCGAGATACCAGCGGAGTTCGCGCATGAGGTGGGAGTTGGGTTGGCCTTCGACCATGGATTCGTAGGGGGAAGGCAAGGAGACGGGCGGGAGGGATTTGCCGTCGGCGCGAGTTAGCTTGAAGGAGGGAGGGGTGGAGTTAGCGAGGTGCTCGATAGACAGCGTGGCGATGGGAGCGGGGCGGGTTCCACTTATAGAGTTAGTTTAGCGGAGTTAGTGGGCGGTTGCCCAGGGGTGCTCGGGTGAATTGTTCCGTGCCGACTTTGGTGAATCCGCACGGCACTGCGCGCCTTAGCAGGTCCTCGACGACCCGTAGCGGATCATCGCACTGCTTCAAGTGGATGGCCTTCGGTGGCCAACCCAGGCTTGTGCGAAGGCAACGAAGTCCGAATCGGTTGTGATGACGCCGAATCCATCGGCTTTGGCCCACTCGAATATGACGATTTCGTCGGACCGCTCAAGGCCGAGTTGCCCGACATGTGCAAGGCCGGGGAAAAGGCGAGAGACGTTCGTCGGGAAGGAACTTCACCGCAGATTGGCTTGACGAGGTATCTCAGCAGCGTGTTGCTAGACAGCCCAGCCTCCAGCGTGCCGGATTAAACAGGCTGTGACTGTGGGTTGAGGTGTCCGTTGGCGGCGGCTGGAAAGCCGCCGCGCGGCCAGGAATGGCGCCCTACGGATCGCTGTGTACGAAGGTTGGGCGAAAATCGAAGAGAAGTTACAGGCCTGGATGTTCATCCAGAATCTCTTCCTCGGTCATGCCGGCGCCCGGCCAGCCCAGCATGTCACAGATCGGGCGGGAGTTCGTTCAGCAGAAATCGGCTGAGCCGGTGGGCAAGGGTGAGGCGTTGAAGGGCCCGCCGCAGTAGCGTTCAGATTGCGCTTCGGTTGGCGGAGGCGGATCTGGCGGAGCCGAGGAGGATTGCGGCGCTGGGCGGCGATGACGCGTCGCAACAGGGGCGGCCGGTTTCAGTCACAGGCTAGGGGAAATCCTAGACGTTTTTAATTCCAATGTTGTTATAGAGTTGTGGACAAGCAAGGGTAATTGTTCCAAAATCGGTCATGGCCCGAAGTCTCACTCTCGATAAGATTATCGTGTGAAGGCCAGTCTCCGTGTATATTCGCGAGGAGATCATGGTGTGGGTCCCAGTCTGTGCTCCCAGCAGGGGTTTTTGCGGATTGCTGACAATGATGCGGTGAGGCTGAATGGCTGAGGGGAAAGTGCCGATAGGATTCGTGAGAGAGTTTGGGCTGTTCGGGAACTGTATCTACGAGCGGCAATTAGGCCAGGGCCTAAGCGGGTAAGTCGAATCTGCCGTGATGAAATTCCAGGCGGTTTCTGTTATGGCGAGCACTGTTCCCGTGAGTTTGGACGATTTGAAGTGGTTCATTGGCGGTATCTTGACGACATTTACTGTGGTAGTCGGTGGCTTGGTCACGTTACTCACGTCGTCAATTAACCGACATATTGACGGCTTAGGGGACGAATGCAAGTAATTGAACAACAACTTTGCGAAGAACTTAGGCGGCTCAACAGCAAGTTCGATGAAACGGGTAAGCAAATTGCCGACCTGACCGTGACGGGCAGGAATGTGGTAAAGCGGATTCCTAGCGATTTAACGGACAGGCTCGGGAGAATAGAAGAGCGGGTTCCGGCCGATTTAAAGGTGGAGCTTTCCCGGTTGGAGCAGACAGTCGCGCTGATTCCGAGCAACCTCCATGCTGAGATTGCGAACTTGGGGGGTGCCCTGTCGGGACTGCGGGCGTCAGTTGATCAGATTGCTAAGACCCTGGCGGCAAAGCCAGTTTCTGAGCGAGGAAAGTCGGCCGGCGCCGGTGATTAGACGGCTTCCCTAGCAACGGTTCGATCTTTGAGATGTTGGTAGAGGCGAAAGAGGGCTGAGTTCCAAGGTATCGGTGCGGGCCATTCAGTCACTTTCGGTGCATGGTCCACGGAGCGCAAGCGCGAGGCGACTTTTAACAGACGCTAGCGGACAGGCGGAGGCGCGCGTTGCGGGTGGATATCGGGAAAGATGTGAAGGCGGGACTGGCGAGGCTGCCGATTTGGTGAGCGCGGCCGTTCCGCATTAATTATCGAGTTCGAGGTATTCGCTCACACGCTCGACGGTGCGATCCAATCCTTCGGCGAGACGGATCAAATTTTCGGCGTGGAGTTGGAGAGTAACGACTGCATGGTCACGCTGTTGAAGCTCGGTTTGCGTCTGACGGGCGGCGAGGCGGCAGCGTTCGGCTAGTTGACGCAAGTCCTCGGCGATGCTTGCGACGGGTCGATTCGCTTGCGACGCTTCGAGCGCGCTATTGACCACGAGCATATCGGTTGCGAAGGCGATTTGATCGATCGCTTCCATGACGCTGCTGAAGGAATCGCTCGAGGCGTTGCTGTGGCGAATGGCGAGACCGATTTCACCGGCGGTGCGCCCCGCTTGGCTGAGGAACTCCTCCGCGCCGTGTTGGCGATCGGCGCGCTTGGCTTCGGCGGACAACTCAGCGGCCGCCATGCTGACCTGTTTGGCGTTTTCGGTTACAGTGGTCAATAAGGCGCTCAGTTTGTCGGCTAGATCGCCGGAGAACTTGATCCAGATTCGCACGGCTAAGCCGGTTCCCGCTAAGCCGACGCCCAGCAACAGCCACATTCCCCAATTCAACAGCGCCTGAAGCGCAGTAGCGCCGGCGAGAAGATCCGCTTCGGGCTGGGCGTAGCCGACCACCCAATCGAGTTCGGGAAGGTAAGTGAATTTCGCAATGATGTTTTGCGGTATGGAACCGACGCGGGGCCCTTGCTGATACTTGTATTCGGCAATTTCTCCCGGCGGCAAAGCGATCGCGCGCGAGCAGATTTGCTGAACATAGAGCTCACCGGAGGAATCTTTGTGGTTCCAGAAATCCTGCCCGTCAAAAGAACTGTCCGCCATAATGAGGGCCGTACCTTGATCGGCGCCGGTGGCGCGCCAGACGAAGAAACCCATGCGATCAACGCTGCTTTGGCCGTCGGCGAAGCTGCGTATTTTGGCGCTGATTTGCCTTTCCGGAAGAGCGGTGGATAACATTCCTACCACTTTGCTTGTCCGGTCGTGGAGCGGTTGCCAGGCGGTCAGATAGTTCGCGATGGAGGCAACGCGGCTTTTCCCGAGGAGGACATCCGACAAGGCATCAGAGGCCGGGATGTAGGTTCCGATCTCACGAACTCCGGCTGGCGATTTCAGGCTGCTACTGACGCGCAGCATGTCGCCGCGCTCGTCCATCCTTTGGAAGATTGTGGCTGGTGTTCCGTTGATCCGCTCGATCTCATCCACCAGCGGAGCAGAGTTGGAGTCCGCGAGCGGAGGAAAATGTGTGGCGCCAGCCGACATGAGGGGCAGTTGCAATTCGGCGACTTCGCCGGTGGCTTCGTTTCTAGCCTGCCAGGAGACCAAGCGTCCCTCATTGAGCGTGATGCTGCCGGCGGCGTTCAGGACAGTGAGACCGCTCTTCAGGATTCCGATACTTGCCTGCTGGTAGCTCCGGCAAGTGTCCGCCAGATTGCGCGTCAGATCTGCCAAACGAGCACTCGACGTTCGCGCGCTGGAAACAATGACAGTCTGGTTGATGCGCTGCATTACGATCCAACCGGCAATGCTCAGCATCAGTAACGGCGTCACGATGAGGGCGCCACCCACGAGGGCGATTCTGCGTCGAAGATTGGTGTGGTGAACGTCTGAAAACACGAGTGTCGCTGGAGATCCATCGGCTGAACCGGCGGTTTGCTTTAAAGCCGGCGGAGCAGAACATTTTGGACGCGGTGGTCGGCGCCTTTTTCGAGGATCAATTGGGCGCGCTCTTTCGTGGGACCGATGTTGTCGCGCAAGTTGGGTAAATTGATCTCTTCCCAGATGCGGCGGGCGGTTTGGATGGCTTCCGATTCGCTGAGCTGGGAATAGCGATGGAAATAGGAATCTTTGTTGCGAAAGACGGTTTCGCGGAGGCGCAGAAAGCGTTGGATGTACCACATCTCGATGACCTGATCGTCGGCATCGAGATAGATGGAGAAGTCGAAAAAATCCGAGACAAAGAGGCGCGATCCCTCGCGCGGGGATTGCAGGACGTTCAAGCCTTCGAGGATGAGGATGTCGGGCTGCTCGATGCGCGCGACCTCGCCGGGAATAATGTCGTAGCGCAGGTGCGAGTAGACGGGCGCGCAGACCGCAGGCGCGCCGGCTTTCAAATCGGTGAGGAATTGCAGGAGGAGGCGTTGATCATAACTCTCCGGAAAGCCCTTGCGCAGCATGAGGCCGCGATTTTCGAGAATGGCGTTGGGGTAAAGGAAGCCATCGGTGGTAATGAGATCGACTCTGCGGTGGTCGGGCCAGCGGGCAAGCGAGGCGCGCAGAACACGCGAGAACGTGCTTTTGCCGACGGCTACGCTGCCGGCGATTCCAATAATGTAGGGCACGCGCTGGGGAGCGGAGCCGAGAAATTGCTGACGGGCCTCGTACAAGTGCTGGACGGCGGCGACGTGCAGATTGAGCAGGCGCGAGAGAGGGACATAGATGTCGCTGACTTCGCTGAGCGAGACCTGATCGTTGATGCCGCGTAAGGCGGACAGGTCCTCTTCGCTCAGCAGGAGCGGGGTGGAGGCGCGCAAGGATTTCCAGCGTTCGCGATCGAAAGTGTTGTAGCGGGTGAAGGCCAAAGTGTCCCCGGGGCTGTCCTACCTAAGGTATCGTGGCGGGAAAAGGGCGGGTTGGCGAGAGCGCGCTACTTGGCTGCGGTTTCCTGGGTGAACGTGCAAACCCAGATCTTCCGCCGTTTCGTCCAGATGGAGGAAACATAGGCTTGCGCGGCAAACTCCTTGCCATGGGAGTTTCCCTTTTCATTGATTTTGTAGGTGATCAGGCCGGCTTTCGCCGAAATCGGCATGAATTTTACGTTTTCCATTGAGTAATCCAGCAGCTTGAACCCAGCCACGTTCTTGAGGACTTGAGCCTTATTCGCGGGGCCGCGGGCATCGATGAGCACGGCATCGTCCGCGGTGAGATTTCCAAATGTCTCCAAATCGCCGGCTTTGAGAGCGTCCAATCCGGCGCGTTCTTTGGCGACGATTTGCTGCTCCATTGAGCCTGGGTTAGGTTCGCCGGCATCGCCAGAGGCGCGCTGACCGAAAAACAAAAGCCCAGAGAGGACGATTGCGAAGGCGCTGAAACAGGACAAGGCTGCTTTCATTTTGGTTTCCTTCCGAGAAGATACAAATGAATTCTAGCGAAGCTGGTGCCCGGCTATCCCTGGAAATGTCGCGGTGTTAGTTATAGCTAGTTCCCGGTGCAAAATTCAGAAATCGCTTACTAGCGTGCGCGGCTCAGAAACAGCCTCGAGGGGGATCGAATTTTGCGCCGGAAAGTAGCTGGCCGGGATCGGCCCGATGAGATAGAAAAGTGCCGGGCGCAATGGCGGGCGCGCCCGGCAATCAGGTCAGCAATACGCGGCGTAAGAGATGCGCCGCCGTTACAACGCGCAGGGGAATGCGCGCACAGGATCAACCAAGAAGTCCACCGTGCCCGAGGCAGGCAATTTCCCAGCCGGAGATACGGTACTTCGCTAACATCGGAGGCAAAATCAAATCGAGGATATTGGGTTTGACGGAACGGAAACAGCAGGGAGCGGACACGATGGGTACATCGTCTTTGTAGCTCAGAAGCATTAGGTTGCCGGGTTCGACGGGGGCGAGGAAACGTTCGACGTGGGCTCCGAGGCGCACCATGGCGCGGCCGACAACGTCCTCTGGCCCGGCAGGGGCCGTGGTTGAGGCGATCAGAATCGCCGCAGGTTTGGTGCGCAACAAATGCTGAAGGGCGCGCACCACTTGTTCTTCGTCTTCCACCGCCGAAAGCGCGTAGCGGAGATTGCCGCCAAAGCGTTCGACGCGGGTTCGTACGATGTTTTCAAACAGCGCCCGAGCGCGGTCTCCGTGAACGGGGTCGGCATAAAGAACGCCGACGCCGGGATCGCGAATCGGACGGGCTTGGAGAATGGCCCCGCGCTCGCCGAGAATGCCCAACACCGTTTCCAGTTGGGCCTTCGAGACGGCGAAGGGTGAGCTTTTGATGGTGGCAATCCGTTCGCCACTGCGCACGTATCGATAATTGTTGACGGTGGCGATGACCACGCTACTGGTGCAGTTGATCTGCTTCAGTAATTCGTCGTCCACCAGTACACAAGAATCGGCAGTGGCAATTAGGTTGGCGCGTCCACCCGCAGCCAAGCGAATCTCCACAGACCCACAGCACATGACTTCGGCAACAGCCATGACTGCTTCATCCTCGCCGATCTCGCCGTCTTCCAACTCCGTCACCCAGACCTGCTGCATGCCTTCGGTTGACAGCAGGCGGATGTCTTCGTCGCTCAATACATGGCCTTTGGCCAACAGTTTTCGGCCGCCGGGACGGAAAATCGTGCAGCAAAGAATTCGTCCGGCAGAACTCTGAACGTCGACTGTAAGAGCTCGCATTTTAGTTTCTCTTCCCCCTCGGAAGATTCAGCCAAGTACCATTACGGCTGTGCAACGAGTATATGGTACTTATTTGCAAAATACTAGTATAAAGTTGAGCAAATCTGAAATATTTACCAAGTATTCTTGACCTTATAGCGATTAAATGGCGAAATTATTCAAAATGTCATTTGCTGAGGAGGTCGAGAGAATCGTGAGGAGCCGATTAGTTTTTAAGTTCTAGTACCATACAAACTTCTGCGAGGCGAAGCTATCTCTTGCTGTGTGAGGCGTTTGAGGGCGGCGATCTCATCGCAATTCTGGAACTTTGGACAGCGTAAACAATCTTTCCACGCTTTTAGGCGAAATTCGCCGCGCTCGACCTCGGAAAAACCCAAGCGCCCGAAAAATCCAGGGACATAGGTAAGCATTGATGAGCGAGAGAATGTTCGGAATGTCGCGCATGCCTGCTTTGCGGATGGCTAACGCCGAGCTGGTGACATCGGCAGTGATGGTCATGCTCTTTGTCCTTGCAATTGCCCTGAAGTGAGACGCGTGCCGAGGGCTTCGCCAGCCAATAGACGGGCGCAGATTTCCGGTTCCTGGCCGGATGCCACTATTACTTCACTCAGACGACCTTCCAGCGCCCAGACAGCGGACTCCAACTTGGCCTGCATGCCGCCGTGAGCGATGCCGGATTGAACGAGATCGCGCACTTCTGCCGGTGTTAATTCAGGCAGAATGGCTCCGCTACGGTCTTTGACGCCGGGGACGTCGGTGAGAAAGAGCAGTTTGTCCGCCCCCCAACCGGTAGCACAAGAGACGGCCATTTGATCGGCATTTACGTTGTAGATATTGCCGGCGGCACCGGCGGCGATGCACGCGACTACCGGCAGGTAGCGGGCGGCAATCAGGATGTCGAATAGCCTGCCATCGGTATGCAGCGGCTTTCCAACGAAAAGCAGATCTGGATGGACGGGTTCGGCGGTGGTGAGCAGGCCGTCTACGCCGGATAGTCCGACGGCAGGTTGTCCGGCGGCGCAGAGCGCGGCGACCAGTTGTTTATTCACGCTGCCGGCGATGACTTTGGTGACGGCGTCGATGACCGTTTCATCAGAGACGCGCAAACCGCCGACGAAGCGGCTTTGGATGCCACGTTCTTCGAGAAAACGCGTGACCTGTTTGCCGCCGCCATGCACGACCACCAGTTCCACTGTCTTTGCGACCTGAGCGAGTTGGCGCGCTAGATCCTGGCGTTTGGCGGCGTCGTCCAGCAGAGTGCCGCCGAGCTTGATTAAAACCTTCATAGAAGGGCCTCGGTCTCGCTATAGCCCAACACAAGATTCATGTTCTGTACGGCCTGGCCGGCGGCGCCTTTCAGCAGGTTGTCCTCCACGACCACAATGGTGGCGCGCTGGCTGGCCACGTCAAAAACGAAGCCAATATCGCAGAAATTGGTGTGCTGGACGGCGCGAATATCGGGCGTTTTGCCCGGGGCGTAGAGGCGCACAAACGGCTCATTCGCGTAAAAATCCTCGTAAATTGCCAATAAATCCACGGCTTTTTCGATTCGCTCGGTGCGCAGATAGATGGTTTCGAGAATGCCGCGCTCGATCGGGAGTAGATGCGCGGTGAAGGTGAATTCGCGCTCACCCAAACCGGAATTCTGCAAGACCTCGGGTACGTGACGATGCTCCAGGAAGCCGTAGGCGCTAAAGTTATCGGCAACCTCGCAAAAGCTGGTTTTGAGCGAAGGCTTGCGCCCGGCACCGCTGACGCCGGATTTCGCATCGCAAACGATGCCGCGCGCACGGTCGACCACTTGCGCGTCAACCAGGGGACGGATGGCCAGATTGGCGGCCGTGGGATAACAGCCGGGATTGGATACGAGCCGCGCGCCGCGGATTTTATCGCGATAAAACTCCGGCAGACCGTAACGCGCTTCAGCCAGCAATTCGGGTGCAGTGTGGCGTTCCTTATACCACTGCGAATAGGTTTCGGCATCGCGCAGGCGGAACGCGCCGCTTAAATCGATGACTTTTATGCCAGCAGCCAACAGGGGCGCGGTCAACTCAATCGAGACTTCGGGAGGGGTGGCTAGAAACACCAGATCGAGGCCTTCCTGGCGGGCGGCATCGGGCGTCGCTTCGATAGTTTTAGGAGGTTGGGAGCCGAGCGGTGTCAGAGGCTGCTCTGAATCGACGCGGTGTTCGAGGAGAAACAGATCAATGTGCGGATGCCGGCTGAGGAGGCGGACCAGTTCGGCACCGCTGTAGCCGCGAAAGCCGACGACACCCACGCTGTGCCGTTTTGAATTATTATTCACTCTAATGAATAATTATACTATAGCTGCTCGGAGGTGGACCGGGCGGCCAAATCGCCCAGGATGGGCAGATGGACTTGCTCCGACTGGCTGGCCTTGATGAGAAGAAAAATCCAGCAGATGGTGAGAGCGGTTTCGAGCAACGAAGAGAAGCCGTGGCGGAACGGCAAGCCCAGAAAGATGAGCGGACCGGCTGAGGAAACGATGAGCCAGGCGACAAAGAGATAAACGGATTGAAAGGCGTTGAAACGGACGCGCTGGTTATAGCGGAATTTTTGAGAGGCGAGAAAAACGATGGAAGGGATGACGCCGAAGACCGGGATGTAGCAGAGGATGGAGGCGGTGCGGTCGCTGATGCCGTGGAGCAGGTCTTGCGCTTGAGCTGCGGAGCGCGGCTGGGCGGTGCCGCAATTCGCGCAAAAGGAGGCGGATTCGTCGACACGATTCCCGCAATTGGTGCAGAAGGGCATTGAGTTCTTGTTAACATGATGACGCAGTTGGGGTTGGGGATGTTCGAAGGAATGGCGCGGGAGGCGTGGATTTTTGGGACGGCTTTATTCTTCTTTTGAAATTACTACACGGCCCCGAGCTGGCTGTAGCGGCAGAAGGTGCGGCCTTCAAGTTCCCTGTTGCATTTCTATGTCCCGATGCAACAAAGCTCATCGGCAGCCAGCGAATATCACTTCTGCCCGAGCGGGAGAACGGGCGGGATTGGCCAGTTAACGCCATGATGCAGGAGTTAACCGGAAATTGGCTACTACGCCGATAGCGGAACCCTTGACCATAGTGAATCTATTTCACATAATTTCACATACGAGAGGTATGGAACTCGGCGCTTCTCGCAGAGATGCGACTTTACGCCGGTTGAAACCTGATTATATAATTGGAGGCACGCCGTTTACTGGAGCGGAATCGTATTCCGTCCCTCGCCCAGCGCGCTAAACTTGTACTCGTCTATGGTCGAGTCTTTCCACGTTTCGGGCTTCAAGCTCTTCCGCGACATTACGCTGCCCAAGCTGGCTTGGCTGAACCTGCTTGTCGGAGAGAACAACACAGGAAAAAGCTGCTTGCTAGAAGCCGTTAATTTGTACTCCGGCAGGGCTCCCTCGGCAGACGTTGTTCGAGTCGCAGCTGAGCGCTCAGGTGAACGGCTGAGTTCTTGGGATGTGGTTGGTATCAGTGAGGAGGGTACCTCCCTAGTACACCCCATCTTTGACCTAGGGATGGCAGGTAGAGTCGAGGATGGGCGCGGTTCTAACCGGTAAGGCTAGCCCGTTTCCCATCTCCGCTCATCAAACCGGACGTGCGGATTTCCCGCATCCGGCTTTCCGACTGGTTTCAGCGCAGACTCAC
>Ga0302326_10022770_pt1 | contig 12792 bp, 13 predicted proteins | sample Palsa_T0_3_FD_202264 | JGI IMG/M metagenome (GOLD analysis project Ga0302326, IMG submission 202264) | Peat permafrost microbial communities from Stordalen Mire near Abisko, Sweden - Palsa_T0_3 | ecosystem: Environmental > Terrestrial > Soil > Palsa > Peat permafrost | place: Sweden: Abisko... | reverse complement strand
GGGTTTGACGCCGCGCCGGCGGACTACCGTGTTTATATGCAAAGGCGCACGATGGCGCCGCGAATCATGGTCGTCTATCGCACCCAGGCGAATCCCGCCTATCTCGATTTGTCCATCGACCCGTCGGAGCGCGTAGTCGGATCGATCTTTTCGCCGCGCCCGGACCTGTTCAATTATCACCCAATTGGATTGGCGCACGTGGTGACGCCCGAGGCCTGGCTATCGACGTGGTCGGGACTCACTTCGTACGCGAATCTCGAGCGCAACCTGCCTCGGGTCACAGTGCCGACGCTGGTGGTTGGTGCGATGGCCGATCAGGATATTTTCGTCGCCGACGTTCGCAAGGAGTATGAGCTATCCGGCGCGGCGGACAAGCGCATCGAGTTTATCGAGGGAGCCGATCACTTCATGCGGGCCGGCGGTACGAGGGCTAATCACGGCGAGCCTCGGCCGCGCCTGATGAAGGTGCTGACCGGATGGACGCGCGAGCGTTTCGCCCCCTGAAGCGAACAGCGGCGATTTATGCTTACGGCGATTGACGCCGCTGGAACGCCGCGGTTAGTGCGCGGGTAATCGGTTCCCAGTCGCCAACGAGGCCCAGGTTCGCGCGCTCGAAGATCACTGCGTCCGGATCGCTGTTGATCGCGACGACGGTCTCGGCGCGCTTGATGCCGACAGTATGATTCGGCACGCCGCGGATGCCCACCGAGAAGTAGAGCCGCGGACCGATCGCCTTGCCGGTCAGCCCGACCTGCAACTGATGCGCGACCCAGCCCTTGTCCGTGACGCGGCGCGTTGCACACAGACCCGCCCCGATCGTCCGAGCGAAATCCTTAACCGTTTCGACGCCGTCAGGTCCTCCGACGCCCATCCCGATACCGACCACCACTTCGGCGCCATCGAGCGGAACGATCGTGTGATCGAGGTTCGAGGTTGAGTCGATCAGCCGAGTCATCGGTGTTCCAACTTTCACGCGGACGGTCTCGATTTCCGCCACCCGCGCCGGATTGGGTGCCGCGAGTTCCAGAACACCCTGGCGAACGGTCGCCATCTGCGGATAGGTCTTCGAAAGGATTGGCGCGACGATGTTGCCGCCGAAGGCCGGCTTCAACGCGACCATCCGATCTTCGCCATCAAGCTCCAGGCCGACCGCGTCGCCGGTAAGCCCGAGCCCTAGCCGCGCCGCCAGCCGCGGACCCCAGTCACGACCGCGTTCACTCGCGCTCAGCAGTAGCGCCCACGGTTTGCGTTCGTGTACCAGATGCGCGATCGCTTCCGCTGCCGTTTCTGGGGAGTAACTTTCGAGCGCATCGCCTTCGACCAACAACAGGTGATCGGTGCCATAGCTCGCGAGCAGTCCTGCGTGATGCGCCGCCGCGCCGGGCAGCGCGACCGCGATCAACGCACCACCGAGCTGACTCGCGAGCCGATCGCCTGCCGAGAGCAGCTCCAGAGTGCACAGTGTGATTTCACCGTCGAGGCTGGTCTCGATTACTACCCATACGTCGCGCCCGCGAATCGACTTGCGCGCCCGCGCTGCAACCGGCTCGCGATTGTGCACGCGCGGTTTGAGCGCGCCCCGCCCCTCGAGCTCGGCGATGACCTCCTCGGCCGCGCGCTCCGGGTCCGCAGCATCGATCATCTTGCATTCGACCTTGGGCGATTCCTGTGCGCGAACCTCCTGCACCCACGTAGGCGATCCGGCAAAGCCGAACTTCGCGGCATCGGCGTCCAACTCTGCCGCGCTGACGGTTTCGACCGTGCGCGACTGCGCCGCTTCGCGCGTCTTCGCGTCGATTTTCACCGGATTGATCAACCGTTCGGCACACGTCAGCAGCGCTGGCATCCGCGCCTCGACCCTCTCGACGCCTTCGTCACTTTCGCGATCCGCCAGGATGCGATCGCCGTCGAGTTCCAGTTTGCGCACGCCGGTGATCTGCGCGATTCCCAGCAGTTCGGCGATCTCGGGGCCGACCTGTCCGGTCTCGGCGTCGAGTGAATACTTTCCCAGCAGGATGAGGTCGAAGGCCTCGCGTTTGAGCCATTGCGCGAGTGCGCGCGCGGTCGCAAGCGTATCCGAACCGGCGAAGGCCCGGTCCTGGAGATGCACCGCGCGATCGATCCCCATCCCCATCGCGTCGATCAACGCCTCACGCGCCTGCGGCGGTCCCATCGTCACCGCCACGGTCTCGCAGTCCAGGCGGCCCTTGAGATCGACCGCCTGCGCGATCGCCCGCAGATCGTACGCACTGATCACGTTAACGCCGTCGCGCCGGATGGTGCGGGTCGCGGCGTCGAAGTTAGCGTCCTCGACCAATGGAATCTGCTTGATACAAACTGCGACCTTCAGCACCGCGCTTTACCTCTCGCAGCGAACGCTAACCAAGCCGCGTCGTGGATGCAAACCGCCGCCGCCGCACAGGTGCTTAATCCCGCGCCAACTATCGGATAGTTTCGCTGTGTGAGATCCGACGCCGATACTTCGCGAAAGCCGGCAACGCCGCTGCTGGTGACTATCGTCCTTACGATTATTGCGGTGTTTGCGGGCTGCGGCGGACGCACTAGCCCGATGCACGAGCAGAACGGACAGCAGCGGGTCGTATCGCTGGCCCCCGCGATCACAGAAACCCTGTTCGCACTGGGCGCAGGACCGCAGGTGGTTGGTGTTTCCCAATACTGCGACTACCCTCCCGAGGTTCTGAAGCTGCCGAAGATCGGCACTTTTCTCACCCCCAATATCGAGGCCATCGCGGGCCTGCGTCCGACCATCGTAATTGGCCTGCAAACTTCGTCCGACCTGCGCGAAATCCACGCCCTCAGGGAAATGGGGTTCAGCGTTTTGATGGTGGATGACAACTCGATTGCGGGAATTGAGGCGGGTATCCGCATCATTGGTGACGCGATCGGCCACGCTTCAGACGGTCGTGCCTTGCTCGAGCGCATACATCTGCAAGTCGCTGCGATCGAGGCGCGCCTGCGCAGCGTCCCGGATTGTCGCGTGCTGATGGTCGTCGGGCATCAGCCGATGGTCGCGGTCGGCGGCGGCACCTACCTTGACGAACTGCTGAAGATGGCGCGCGCGACCAATATCGCCGCGGACTCGGCGCAGACCTGGCCGCGCCTCAGTCTCGAGTACATCATCGCGATGCGCCCGCAGGTTATTCTTGACGGGCAGATGGGTACCGATCCCAATTCGCCTTCGGCTTTCTGGGCGAAATATCCCACCATTCCGGCCGTTCGTGACGACCGCGTGGTCGGTTATCCCGAGAACCCTACGCTACATCCCGGTCCGCGCATCGCACAGACGCTCGAATTGCTGGCGCGCCTGATTCATCCCGAAGCATTTTCGCGCGCGACCGATTCCCCCGCGCGCATCGGCATCCGTCCCAACCTGGTTGTATCGAGATTGGCAGGATGAGCGAACCCGCGATCAGGCGCAATCCCTCCATTGCTGACGCGGCGCTGGCCGATTTTGCCGACGCCCATCTGACGCGTGCCCGGATGGCGATGACGCTAGCCGCGCTCGGTGCACTCCTGATCGTCGTGTCGATCGTCGCGGTGGCCTTCGGCAGCGTCCATATCGACCTGATTCGCGCCGTGATGGATTCGTCCAGCCCCGACCGTGCGATTCTGTTCGGCGCGCGAATTCCGCGCGTCCTCATGGGCGCGATCGTCGGCGCGGTCCTCGCCGCGGTCGGCGCTGCCCTGCAAGCGCTGGTGCGAAATCCTCTCGCCGAGGGCGGCATCCTGGGCATCTCCGGCGGCGGCGCGTTCGGTGCGATCGTCGCGTTGGTGGTCTTCTCGAAACTTGGCGGCTCCGACGTCGCGATTCCCCTCTGCGCGTTCGCGGCCTCGCTTCTTTCCACCCTCGCCGTGTACCGGCTCGCCCAGGTTGACGGCCGCCTTGAGCCCTTCACGCTGCTGCTAGTCGGCGTCATCTTCAATGCTTTCTGGGGCGCCGCCATTATGCTCGTCAACAGCATCGTGAACTTTTTCTTCACGCACAGCATCATCTTCTGGCTGATGGGGAGCTTCGAGGCCCCTACTTATCGCGAAGTTCTGATGGTCACCGTACTCGGCGGCATCGGCTTTGCCGTTCTCATCTCGCGCGCGCGAGACATGAACCTGCTAAGCCTCGGCGACGACGAAGCAGCGGAGTTGGGTGTCGAAGTGGACGCCGTGCGACGCACCATTTTCATCGCGACCTCGGTGATGATTGGCGCGGCGGTCTCGGTGAGTGGCATCATCTCGTTCGTCGGTTTGATCGTCCCTCATATCATCCGCACTGCGATCGGTGCCGACCATCGGATGCTGATTCCGGCATCGATCCTCGGCGGTGCGGCATTCACGGTCGCTGCCGATCTAATCGCGCGCACGGTCATTGCGCCGTCGGAGCTGCCGGTCGGAGCGATCACCGCGCTATGCGGCGGCCCGTTCTTCATCTATGTGCTGCGGCGCGAAGGCCGCAAATCGCTGGCCCTGTGAAGAGTGACGCGGAACGGCTCGGGATAGCCGCGGATCGCGCCGGAAGTGGTGCTGCGGCACCCGTCCCGGTTGCCGCCAAGGCCCATGCTCGAGCCACGGCAGGCACCGTCGTCCCGCTCGATCGCGACGATGCGACCGAATGCGCCGCGGAGGCGGGCGCAGTCGCGATGCGCGCGATCAACCTCACCGCCGGATATGGCGATCGCCGCGTGCTCCACGGCGTTTCAATCGACCTGCACGCCGGCGAAATGCTCGCTATCGTCGGGCCTAACGGCGCGGGAAAATCGACGCTGCTCAAAATCCTTGGCGGCGCGCTAAGGCCTTGGAGCGGTACAGTTGATTTGGAAGGCCGCCCACTCACGGAGTATGACCGGCGGGCGATCGCCCGGCGCCTCGCGATGGTCGCGCAGGAGAACCTCGTCGCATTTCGGTTCTCGGTGTTGGAGATCGTCCTGATGGGGCGCGCGCCGCATCTCGGCGCATTTCATTTCGAGACCCGCCACGATTTGGAAATCGCGCACGCCGCGCTCGAACGCTTCGATCTGATCGGACTGGCCCGCCGGCCGATTCAGGAGCTCTCAGGCGGCGAGCGCAAACGCGTTTTCCTGGCCCGCGCCCTCGCGCAGGATCCTCACGTTGCGCTGCTCGACGAGCCCACCGCATTCCTCGACCTGCGCCATGTCGCCGAGATCTTTGGCCGTCTGCGAGAGCTTCGCGTCGAGCGCGGCCTCGCGGTCGTCGCGACGCTGCACGATCTCAACGCGGCCGCCCTCCATGCCGACCGGGTGCTTCTGATGAAGGACGGCGCGACCGCCGGTTATGGCACCCCGGAGGAGGTTTTCACGGCAGACAATCTGCGCGCGGTTTACGAAACCGAGGTTTACGTCGGCCGCAATCCCGCCAACGGCGCGATCACCGTCCTCCCCGCCGATAATCCTCGTCCAACTAGGTGAATGACTCATGACCGATGAGATGCGAAAAGCGCTTCAGGAACCACTCTTCGATAGTGCTATCGTGAGGCACGGTTTTGCGCCGTTTCTTAGAGACTACGATGTCGTCGCGGAAATTAACAAACATCAGTTCCTCTCGGCACTTGGTTAGCTGGAATTGCGCATCGGCGGGTACGCCGCTACGCTCGGGTGAGGACCGTCCCAGAGATGACACAACCCAATGGGGAAGTCTGAAACCTCGGTGAGGTTTCAGAAAAAACCGTAAGTCTCGGCGTTCCTTGACGATCATCCCCTCAAGTTTCAATTCATGACTGCGAACCCCGACGGCGCCCTCAATCTGATCTTCGACGCCGACGATACGCTGTGGGATTCCAATATCCATTTCCTCGAAGCCGAGGCCGCTTTCCACGAGTCGCTGGCGCGCGCGGAGATCCGCGATAAGCAGGCAATCCGTGCCACCATGAGGCGCCATGAATTGCGCATTATAGAGAGCCACGGTTACGGCCGGCGTCCCTATATAATGGCGTTGCATCAGGCGGCCATCGAGTTGGCACAGGCGCATCATCATGAGAATTTGCGCGCGGAAGTCGAGCGTATTGCAGGAAAGTTAATCGACCGGCATTGCGAGTTGCTGCCTGGGGTCGAGCCCACTCTCACCGAACTGGCGCGACGTCATCGCCTGCTGCTGTTCACCAAAGGCGACCCTGGCGAGCAACTGCGCAAGCTCGATCGATCCGGGCTGCGTCACCTGTTCAGTCGCATTGGCGTGCCAGCGGAAAAACATCCCGAAAATTACCGCCTTTTGATCGCACAGGCCGAACTCGATCCGGCGCGCACCTTCATGATTGGGAACAGTCCCCGATCCGACATCAATCCGGCGCTAAAGGCCGGACTCAGGGCGGTTTTCATCCCGCATCCGCATACCTGGGAATTGGAGCACGAGGATATTGATCACACCAATGAACGGGTCGTCACTATTACCGCCTTCCCCCAGCTACGCGAAGTGTTCTAGACTGTAGTAGGTAATGGCAACAGCTCATCTCAGGGTCGCTGGCGAACCGGCCGAAATCCGGCGGCCTCCGCAGAAGAAAACGCGTGCGCGCAAACCGCCGATCGCGTTGCGTCCTCTTCATCGGATATGGCGGCGGACCATCGACGATGTCGAAGTCGTGCCCATTGATCTTCCGGTGCGCCAGTTGCCAGCTGCGCTCGAAGGGCTGGTCGCGTGCCAGATCAGCGATTTTCATGTCGATCGCGAAGAGGATCTAGCGCGCCTCCAGCAGGCCGTTGAGACCATCAACCGGCAGAATCCCGACTTCGTTTTCCTTACCGGCGATTATTTTTCCGGGCCGGACACGATGCGCCGTTATATCGACGACTTCCGTCGCGCACTCAAGAAGCTGACTCCGAAGCACGGAGTCTTTTCGATCGCCGGAAATCACGATCATTGGTCCTCGTTCGGAATGATTTCCGAGGCGTTGCGAGCTTCCGGCGCGCGCGTATTCGCCAATCAGCACGAGCGTCTGAAGATCAACGGCGAAAGCCTCGTCATCGTTGGCATCGACGATCTATGGTCGCGACGCGCGGAACCGTCGCGTGCGTTTCAGGGAATCACGCCCGACGACTGCACGATTGTCCTCGCCCACAATCCCGACACCGCGCTTTACACACATCATCTTTCGCCCGGCGTGATGTTATCCGGGCATACCCATGGCGGCGTCGTGCGCATTCCCTACTATGGCTCGCTAATCCGATCGATCTTGCGTATCGGCAAGGATTACTATGCCGGGCTTAATCGCTACGGCGACTTCTACATCTATACGAATCGCGGATTGGGCACCTTCTGGATGCGTATCCGCATCAATTGCCGCCCGGAGATTTCCCGCTTTCTGCTAACAGCGTTGCCCGACAGCGTCCACCGCGAAGTACCGACGCCGCGGCCCATACGCCGCCGCCGTCCGCGCCACGCCTAGCTTGGGCTCCGAATAATCCGCGCGAAAATTCGCATGCCATCCGGCGCCGGATGGTTTTGACTCGCGTATGTATTCGCACTACATTTTGTTGTGCGACGCTACAGCTCTGGCAGATTCACCAGATTGGTGAGTTTCCTACCGCGAATTTCGAACTTGAATGGCTATTTAGCTGTATGAACTCACTAAACGAACAAACCTGTTTCGGCCCTCGCAATACCGCGGCTTCCAGCCACTTTCAACACAGGTTCGTAAACAATACGACAACCACTACCATCAAATAAAGTTCGATTCTCCATGCCCTCGGCGATAGGATCTCAGGGGGATAAGGCCCCCGGCGACACGATAATCTCTATGAGTGAAAACGATCGTATCATAGCTATCGCTGGAGGCTCCGGCTTCATCGGACGCGCAATCGTTCGCCGTCTCGCCGCAACTCCGGGACTTGGTGTGCGGGTGCTCACTCGCGATCCGGAAAAAGCCCGCGCGCGCATTACCGGCGAAGGCAAAGCCGAATTGGCCGATAAGATAGAATTCGTCGCCGCCGACGTCAACCACCCGTCGAAGCTGGCGAAAGCGCTCGCGGGTGCGGACACGATCGTCAACGCGGTCCAGTTCGACGGCTACCCGGTCGAGAATCCCCGCCGCGGCCTGACTTTCAGTCGCGTCGATTACGGCGGTACCGTCGCGCTGATCGCTGCAGCGAAACGGGCGTCGGTCGCGAACTTCATTTACATTAGCGGTGCTGCTGCCGACGAGCGTTCGTCAAATCACGCATTTCGCGCGAAGGGACGCGCCGAGCGGGCGCTACGCGCTTCAGGACTGGCCTTCACGATTTTTCGGCCGTCGCTCGTCTATGGACCCGAGGATCGCGTGGTCAACGGACTCGCCAGCGCGTTGCGCACGATGCCGGTGATGGTCGTGCCGGGCAGCGGACAGCAACAGTTGCGGCCGTTGTTCGTTGACGACCTCGCGGCCTGCGTCGCGCTCGCAATCGGTGGTCGCGGACGTAATGGAATTTTTGAAATCGGCGGCCCCGACGAAATGGCCTTCGACGATCTGGTGCGGCTGCTGATGGAAATTACCGGGCGCAAGCGGCCGCTGTTCCACCTGTCCGAAAGCATGCTGCGTATAGCAGGCGCAGTCGCCGAGAAGTTGCCGGGGGCGTTCTTTTCACGCGACGCCGTCGCGTTCCTGGTCGGCGACAATGGTTGCGATATCCAACCTTTGGTCGCGGAGTTTCACCTCAAGCTCACGCCCGCCCGCCAAGGCCTGGCCTTCCTCGGCCGCGCCTGATCCCGCGTCGGCGACGCTAGAGGCTGCGCCAGCCGGCGCCTTGATGGCCAAAGTTGAAGAGTTCGGCCTGAAAAATCTCGGCGAGAATCTCGAGAGATTCGACGATACGCGGCCCTGGCCGATTGAAGTACTGATTACCCTCGCCCAGAAATACCTTCCCTTCCTTCACGGCTTTCAGTCCAGTCCATTCAGGGCGCGAAGTCAGTGCGGGTAAATCGGTGGCGGCGCGATCCATGTTGAAGCCGCACGGCGCAATCAGGATCAGGTCGGGATCGGCGGCGGCGAGTTCCTCGAACTTCATCCAGGGTGAATGCTCGCCAGCCTTGCCGAAGAGATTAATGCCGCCTGCCATCTCGACAAGCTCGGGCATCCAGTTCCCGGCCGCCATCAGCGGCTCGATCCATTCGACACACGCGACACGCGGACGCGACTTCGCAGCCTTGGCGCGATCCTCTATAGCACTCATCCGCGCACGGAGGCCGCCGACGACCTCCTTCGCATGAGCGGGCGCACCAAGTGCCGTGCCGACGTGCTCCATGTCCGCGAAGACATCGCGCAGCGCATATGGCGCTAGCGATATGACCTGTGGATGATTTCCCGTCCACTGTGCGACCGCATCCTCGACCTCGCGCATGCTAACGGCGCACACGTCGCACTGCGCCTGCGTGACGATAAAGTCGGGCTTGAGATCGCGCAAAAGGTCCGCATCGACGCGATAAACAGCAAGCGCCTCGGAAAGAATCGTCTTGACGCGCTGGTCGATCTCAGCACTGGTGCCTTCGGAATTGAACTTCGGGCTGGTGAGCGAAGGCAGATGTGTGACCGAGGCCGGAAAGTCACATTCGTGCGATCGTCCCACGAGCCCACCTTCGAAGCCCAGTGCGCAGACGATTTCGGTAGCGCTCGGCAACAGCGAGACAATTCGATGCACTGCGTCAATTCTCCTGGCCGGCACGTCAGCCGGATGGTCTAACCGATCGTGTGTCAGGTTATCCGTACCCTGCCGCTGCCGCAAAGAGCCATCGCGATGCGCTAGTACGAGGCTGTTCCGGAGCCGCGCGCGAATGCTATACAGCCGGCATAGTTCAAACATCGATCGCGAGCGAAGATGGCAGTCGCAACGGACCAGGCGCGCGATTACATTATCGATCAGAGGAAGCACATGGCCGAATTACTCACAGGAAAAGTGACGCTGGTAACTGGAGCCGCATCGGGAATTGGGCGGGCCGCGTCGATCGCATTCGCTCGTGAGGGCGCGAAGGTACTGGTCGCCGATATGACCGAGGATGGCGGCCGCGAGACCGTCGAGTTGGTGCGGAAGGCTGGTGGCGAAGCGGCGTTCTTCAAATGCGACGTGGCCCGCGCCGCCGATGTTGAAGCGCTGATTGCTGCTGCGGTGAAGACCTTCGGGCGGCTCGACGGCGCCTTTAACAATGCCGGCGTGGCGGGCAAAATCGCGCGCACCGGGGACGATACCGAGGAGAATTTCGACCGCATCATGGCGGTGAATCTGCGCGGCGTATGGCTTTGCATGAAGTACGAAATCCTCCAGATGGTGAAGCAGGGTCACGGTGGCGCGATCGTCAACACCGCTTCCGCCGCGGGCCTGGTCGGGTCGCACGGGATGCCGGCGTACACCGCCTCGAAGCACGGGGTGATCGGCCTAACCAAGACTGCGGCGCTCGAATACGCGCGCACCGGCATCCGCGTCAACGCGGTATGCCCGGGTGTAATCGACACCGCGATGGTGGCCGGAATGGTATCGACGCATCCGCGGTTGAAGGACAAGCTGGTCAGCGTCGAACCGATCGCGCGGATGGGCAAACCGTCGGAAATCGCCGAGGCGGTGACGTGGCTGCTGTCGGACGCGGCGTCATTCGTAACCGGCGCGTCGATGCCGGTCGATGGCGGCATGATCGCTCAATAAGACGAGCGTCAGCCGCCCAAATCGGGCAGCCGAACCTCGACCAGCCGTTGAATTACGGCAAAGATCATTGCGGTTGAGACGCCGAACATCAGCATGCCGTCGGCGGCTTCGAACGGACCCAGGAGCCGCCACGATGCCGACATCACAACGTCGCCGTAGCCGAGCGTCGTGTAGTTTTCCGCCGAGTGATAGAAGGCTGAGGCGAAGTCCATAAATTCACCGCAGTAGTAGAACACGATTCCCCACGCCGCGATCTCAACAACGTGGGCGGCGAACGACCATAAAATAGCTCCGGCGATTATGCCCAGGTCCTTCCAAAAGCTGACACCCGCGTGGCCGCGCCGGCGTTCGCGACGCACGAAGTCAATCATCGTTCGCATGGCCAGCGCGTGAATGACGATGGTGACCAGGGTCGTCCCCATGCCAACGATCAGCGGCCAGAGGATGCCAACGCTCTCGCGCGGAACGTTCACGCCATCCTCGTGAAGTGCGCGGCGGGCGGCGTTCGATTGAGCGCCCGGATCACATGCCCGCGAACTTTAAGGATGGGCTTGGGCGACGGCACGATGGATGTCGGCTTGCACAAAATTCGGAGTGCATTCATTGCCCGATAATCCTGATGATCTCCGTTCACTAGCAGAGTCGTAACACGCAGACGAGGGCAATGTGGTGCGTTAGGTGAGATCGACTCAGTTTTCTTCGGTCCTTCAATTTCTCTCTCGCGCAAATCAATTCGGCGTGCGGAAATGCGCAATGCGATCGCATGCATCGTAGATGGTATCCGCCTGCCGGTCGCGTTATGCCTCGCGATCGTGGCGTGCGCAATCGCCGTGTCTGGTTGTAACAGTCCGCGCCCGTAGCGCCGCCGACGGTGCCGGAAGTCGTTGTAACGAATGTCATCCAGAGGGACTGTCGATCTGGACCGGGTGCAGGTGCAGAACCGCCTGTCGCAAGCGACCTCGAGCGCCTTTGCGATTTTCCTGGTCCCGGCGCTCTTCATGATCGTCGAACGCGCGGCGTTCCGGTGGAGTGGAGACAAGCCACCGAGTCCACCAATGCAGACGCTATCGCCGGCGCCGGTCGAGGCACCGCCCGCACCTGAACAGGCTGCGGGCAGTGCGTAACCTCAGGGTCTAAAGCTTGGCTGCGGGCTCGACAAAGTCGCGCGCAACCTTTTCGATCTTCGCCACCAGTTCACGCTCAGTCGGGGGAAGATCGAAGACCACCACCGCAACTTCATCGACGCCGAGATCGCGATAGCGCTTGAGATCATCGACCGTCATCGGCTTCATATATGGCGACACGGCGAGCTCCACGTCCGAGCGTTTGCGGCCGGCCGCTTTCAGCAGTTCTTCGATTCGCCTGATTTTCGGCGCGGCCTCGTCGGGTGTGAGGTTGAAGCCGATCCAGCCGTCGCCATATTCCGCCACGCGGCGAATCGCCGGACCGCTCTCACCGCCGAACCACACCGGAACCCGGTTGTTATGCGCAGGCTTCGGAAAGCTCAACGCGCCGCGAAAGTTAACAAACTCGCCGCTGTAGGAGGCTTGCTCGTGCGACGACCACAACAGGCGCATTGCTTCGATATATTCGCGCGTGCGATGAGCACGCCGCTCCCAGGTGACGCCAATCGCCTCGAATTCCTCTTCCAGCCACCCAATACCAGTGCCGAGAATGAAGCGCCCGCTGCTCAAACGATCGAGGGTGGCGACGGTCTTCGCCAGCACGAGGGGGTTATGCTCCGGCACCAGGCAGATGCCGGTGGCGAGGCGAATCTTCGAGGTCAGCGCGGCGGCATAGGTGAGCGTCGTGAAGGGATCGCCAAAGGGCGTATCGACCGGCATCGGGAATTCGCCGGACGAATAGGGATATTGCGAAGCGTACTCCGAAAGCAGCACGACGTGTTCAGGCGCCCACAGGGTCGAGAAGCCGAGACGCTCTGTGGTGACGGCCACGGCCTTGATCGCGGAGGGCTCGGTCAACGGCCCAATGCCGACGGCGAAATATCCGATTTTCATTTCTGTTTAACTCCTGAGGTTTATACTGATTTGGCCGCATCAGGCGGCGACTCAACATTACAGCGCCGCGGCTGGCTCGACCCAGTCGCGCGCGATTTTCTCGAGATCGCTCACCGTCTCGGCCTCGGCGCGGGGCGGCCTCAGCG
>Ga0302326_10022768_pt1 | contig 12793 bp, 12 predicted proteins | sample Palsa_T0_3_FD_202264 | JGI IMG/M metagenome (GOLD analysis project Ga0302326, IMG submission 202264) | Peat permafrost microbial communities from Stordalen Mire near Abisko, Sweden - Palsa_T0_3 | ecosystem: Environmental > Terrestrial > Soil > Palsa > Peat permafrost | place: Sweden: Abisko... | reverse complement strand
AAGATGCTCATCCTCCTGATCCTCGACCTCATCGGCGGCGGCCTTGAGCACTTTCTTCTGATTACCGGTAGATTTTTCCGCAATCTTGCTGATGAGTTCCCAATCGGCGTGATCCTTGGTCTCTGCCAGCACGACGCATTCGCAGGCGACGAGCTCGGCAGCAGCTTGGTCGCCGGCCTTAAGCGCCGTCTGCATGGCTTGTACCAAGGCGCCACCAAGCAGCTTCACCACGCTGCGTCCGGGACTTTCCTCCTCGGGATCGAGTGAAAGCGCTTTGAACACCGCCAACAAGATACGCTCGTGGTTGCGGGTCTGATCCAGGTACTTGTCAAACTCTTCTTCCAGTTCATCATTGACGACGCACTGCAGCGCCGTCTCATAAACTTTGATGCCGCCACGTTCATGCTCGAGGGATTGAAGGAGAAGTTCCTTCACTTGTGCTTGCTTCATTTCTGATTTCTCCGAGTAGGCTGAATGGATGACCATGTGTTCTGATGCGCGCGGCATCTTTTCACACGGGTCACCAACCGGTCAGAGGCGAAGACCTATACGCGCGTAGGACAGCGACGTTAGTTCGAAGTCGAGCTGCCTACGCGCGAGCAGAACCACAGCGCTCGCTATGTCGCTGGTGGGTCCGTTTCGCGCGTGTAGTGACGATGCTTAGCAATCGCGGCGATAAAGCTCTTGAGCGACTGCGTACTATCGGCGTGCGTACTCCGCAGTATGCCAGGATCGGCCGGGGCCGGTTTTATTCCGGCCTTTGCGAGCAGGTCCGCTCCCGCGCCTAACGCCAGAATCGATTTGCAGTGGCGAAACTGATCGCGAACAAATTCCAGAGCATGACCGTTCTGCGTCAGGGCGCTGACCGCGGCTGCGCCGTCGGGCAGCACCAGCGCATCAAACAACACGGACGGCGCTGTCTCGAGCGTGGCGTCGACTTCTATAGCCTCGCCGTCGGCCGCGGCGACGGACCCCAGGCGCTCGCCGACGAAGCGCGGCACAGCCCCTTCTGCGGTAAGTCTTGCATGAATGCGGGTCAACGCCGTTGCTTCGACGCCGTCTGCGACCAAAATCGCAACCCGGCGCGTGCGGATGGTGCCGTCGCCCGGGCGTGCGAACAGCGAGAGCGCAGCCGAGGTTTGAACTTCGGGTCGCACACTGTGCTGATGCGCTTTAGGCATTGCTGCCGGCACCTCTGACATTCCTAGATTTTGCGCCAGCGCTTCAGCGATCTCTGGCGCCACGTTCGCAAGCGATGACACCATGCGTTCGCGGATGGCTGGAGTTTGCACGCGTGTCAATTCGAAGCGGAATGCCGCAAGGATGTGCGCCTTCTCGGGCGCGCTTTGGCTCGCCCAGAAAAGCTTCGCCTGAGAATAATGATCGGCAAAACGTTCCGGCTTGCCGCGCACCTTATGCTGACGTTTTTCCAGCGGCTCGGCGAATGGAACAAACCCTTTCATTCCTGCCTGGAACGGACAGCCGCCGCCAAGCGAGTTGGGCTCGTACGACACGCGCCCGCGGTTAATGGACTGCCGGTGCATGCCGTCTCGCTGATTGTTGTGCGCAGGTGCAAGGGGCGCATTAATCGGAATTTCATGAAAATTCGCGCCTCCGAGGCGCGATATCTGCGTGTCCACGTATGAATGAATGCGTCCTGCAAGCAGCGGATCGTTGCTGAAGTCTATGCCGGGCACGACGTGTGCCGTGCAGAACGCGACCTGTTCGGTTTCAGCAAAAAAGTTGTCCGGATTCCGGTTCAGCACCAGCTTGCCCACGCGTCGTACCGGCACCAGATCCTCAGGTATGAGTTTGGTAGCGTCGAGTACGTCGAAGCTGAATTTGTCGGCCTGCTCCTCCGTGAAGATCTGCATGCCAAGTTCCCACTCCGGGTACGCACCCGCTTCAATTGCCTCCCAGAGATCGCGGCGGTGAAAATCCGAGTCTGCGCCTGAAATCTTGACCGCCTCGTCCCACACCAGCGAGTGCGTGCCGGCGACCGGGTTCCAGTGAAATTTCACGAACTGCGACTCGCCATGCTCGTTGACGAGCCGGAAAGTATGAACGCCGAAGCCCTGCATCATCCGATAGCTGCGGGGAATCGCCCGATCGGACATCGCCCACAGCATCATCGCGGTGGATTCGGGCATGAGCGAAATGAAATCCCAGAATGTGTCATGCGCGGTGGCAGCCTGCGGCATGGCGAAATGCGGCTCGGGCTTTGCGGCGTGAATGAGGTCCGGAAATTTCATCGCATCCTGTATGAAAAAGATGGGAATGTTGTTGCCAACCAGATCCCAGTTGCCCTCGTCGGTATAGAACTTGACAGCGAAGCCGCGCACGTCACGCGCAGTGTCGGTTGAACCGCGCTCGCCGACGACGGTAGAGAACCGAACGAACACCGGAGTGCGCTTTCCGGCCGCGGCAAAGATCGATGCGCGTGTATATTTCTTCAGCGACTCCTCGCATTCAAAGTAGCCGTGGGCCGCGGAGCCCCGGGCATGCACGATTCGTTCTGGAATGCGCTCATGATCAAAGTGCGTAATCTTTTCGCGCAGAATGAAGTCTTCCAGCAGTGTAGGGCCGCGCAATCCTGCTTTGAGCGAGCTCTGATTGTCCGCCACCGCCACGCCTTGGTTAGTCGTCAGCGCGCGGCCACCTGAGTCCACTCGCGCCCGATCAAGTGAGTCGTTCAGGGGATTCAAGCCCGCAAGAGGATTTCCCGCACCCACCTTGGCGGAGGAATTTGCTTCGGAGACAGTACTGCCGGTCACACTTGAGTCGCGAGGCTTTGCGGTCTGCCCGGCGGCGGGATGAAGCGCTGCGGCGGCGTCATATTCCAGTGCCTTGTTGGCGTTTTCTTGAAACTCGGCCGCAAGCGCTTGGGTCGCAGCGACCTTTGCAACCAATGGTTCACCATCGGCCATCGCGCGCGCCTTGGCCGCAGCGCGTGCCGGACCGCCGACGGTCGCACGCGACGCTGCCTTGACGGGCGATGCGGAACGAGAGTGCGCGGCGGCGCGTGTGTTTTTTGAAGAAACGCGCGTGCGCTTGCGGGTGGCCATTTTTCACCTGCTCGTGTGTAGTAAGCGGAAATTGGTCGCTACACAGCAAGCTTTGTGCCCAAGCGTATGGGCGTACACACGTTCGATGCCTAATGAACCTGTGCGTATTTACCCATGAGCTCGATGCTGCGCGAAGCAGCGAGGCCACCGTACCGCGCATCGATTTTCCCTAATAGTCCGCGTCCTTCATCACGCGCCCCACTTTCAAACAACTCTTGCACGTGCTTCAGCTGCGCGGTCATGTTGGCTTCCGTCCGTGCTCGGCAAGCGCCGGAGGAGTTCACCTCGGCCGATGCAGGCATGAGGAGCGCAGTGAGCGCGTGGTTCAAGGCGGTTGAATCGGCGAGCTCGTGGCCTCTGCCTGGCATGGTCCGCGTTGCAAGATCAAAGACGCACAGCTCTTGCATCGACTTGCGACTGCGCACGTCTTCCGCGAGGCGCAGATCGTCAAGTTCGCCTGTCACGAAAACAATACGAGCCGAATCTTGAAATTGGCGGAACAGTTCTGCCGGCGGTAAGGGGATCGCGGCATTGCCAATCGGATCGCTGCCAGAGTTGAGTAGCGCGCCGCGAAATACATCCGGATAGCCGAGCGCGAGCCGCAGCGCAACGCGCGAACCACCCGAGAAGCCACCGACAAAAACCTGCTGCGCGTCGACGCGGTAGCGCCGCATGACGTTGACGGCCGCGAGCAATGCCAATGGTTCGCGGCGATCGAGCACGTTTGCATCGTTGCCGGAATTCGCCGCACTGACAAATATCGTTCCATGGCGCTCGAGCGTCGAGGTCCACTGTGGCGGGACTCGCGCATCGGACCACGGCGAAATGAACACGAGGAGCGAGAAGCCCTGCGCCGGTGCGTGCGAGGGTACGTAAAGCGCGAATTTTTCCTGCGCCAGATCGACGGCTTGAGTACGTAAGTCCTGACCTTTGCTGCGCGCTTCCTGCTGTACCGCGAGCGCATTCAACGGGCTCAATAAGCGCCTCACGAGTTCGGCGCTGCTTGACAGCGGATCGTACTCCGTGAACACCACGTTGCTCTGGGCGCCCGGGGTGCCGGTACCTAATGGGTCCCCACAGGCCAACAAGGGGATGCAGACAGCCGTGAGGAGTGCCAGAGCGCAGCCGATTGTGCTGGTACGGTGATTGCAGCGCTGCTTATGGCGACATACACGCTGAGCTGCGCTGGCGTGTGGTGATTCGAAGGATGTTCGATCAATCTGCATTTTGTCAGCAGCTGATGTTTTAAAGTCGCCTCGGCCTCACTGCGGTTGAACACCGAAGCGGCGCGCCATCTCACGACTTCCGGCCGCTGTCACACGCAGCGCGCGGCTGTCGAGATCCTGGACGACCCACCTGCGAGTCAGGGCCAACTTTAAAATGGCAGCCCCGAGCGCTCCACCTATGTGCGGGCGCCTTTCGCTCCAATCGAGGCAGGCGTAGGCGAACTTGCGACGCACTGAGCGCAGCGTGTCAACATCGATACTCAGGGCGGACAGCGCCTTTGCACCTACAGGGGTGAGCTCGTACTGGGTGTCACTCACCGGCGCCGTCGTAAACCACGCGAGCTGCCAGAAATGATCGTGCAAGGCTACGGCGACACGCCCGGCCATGTGATCGTAACAGGTGCGTGCGGCACGTAGTCGTGGCGAGGCGCGGGCGACAAACGCCGTTCCGGTGGCGCTCGCGACATTCAGCAATGCCTCGAGCGCGGTGGCGACGCTCGCGCCTTGCAAGGTGTAATAACGGTGCTTGCCCTGCGCGACCATCTTCACCAGTCGCACGTCCTTGAGTCGGGTCAAGTGTGCGCTGGCGGTCGACGGGCTTACGTCCGCGACAATCCCCAGTTCCGTGCTCGTGCGCGCCTGACCGCTCAGCAGGCAATACAGCATGCGCGCCCGCGCGGGCTCGCCGATAGCGCCGGCGACTCGGGCTATTACGAAATCAGCGGTGACCTCGACATCCATATATAGATGATAAACGAATCGTTGAAGTTGCGTTAGTCGCACACTCCTGCGCGACGTACAAAATTCGCCTGAAATAAACGGAAACAGCATGGCGCAAATTCTGCGAAGCGACTTACTGTGCGCATCTGCGCGGAGCGGTCACTCATGACGACAACCTGCCTCATCCGTTATCAGATCGATCCGTTCCAGCGCGATGGATTCAAGAAATACGCCGAAAACTGGGGTCGGATTATTCCGCGCTGCGGCGGCAAGCTCATCGGCTACTTTCTTCCGCAGGAGGGCACGAATGATGTGGCCTGGGGATTGATCATGTTCGACAGTTTGGCTGCATACGAAACTTACCGGCGGCGATTGGCGTCCGACCCCGAAGCGTGCGCAAATTTCGCCATGGCACAAAGCATGCGTCTGATTCTTCGCGAAGAGAGGAATTTTGTAGAGCTTGTTGAGGGAACGTTTTGCGTTCCACCGGAGTTCGCGCGAAGCGGCTAGCCGGCCGTATGTGAAGTAGGTCGCAGTCCTGCGCTCCGATACGAACACTGCGTGTGCTGCCGCACCGTCAGGAGTGTGAGGATCCGAGTTCAATAAAGATGGCGAGGGACTGAATGCGCCGGAAGGACCCGAATGCATCCAAATATGCTGCTGATTCAGAACGATGCTGCGCACCGCGGGGCTGTTCTGGATACGATGCTGGACTCCAGTGACGAGTCGTTCCGAGTCGAATGGGTCAGTCGCTGTTGCGATGGACTCGCGCGCCTACTTCGCTGGGGCAGACCGGAAAACTCGCAGCCGGACGGCGTCGCCGGGATATTGGCCGACCTCATCCTTGCCGACACTCTGGAGATCGAGGCGTTCGCGCGTTTATTTATTGAGCCCTCTCACGCCCCGATAGTGATCCTCAGTGCTTCGCTGATCTGGCGCTACGGCACGACGCACGCTGGATTGTCTTTCTAGGGTGGCTTCCAGACGCCTATCTCGGGCGCAGCTTGACACAGGCTGGCGAGTGACCTGTGGGCGAGGCAATCGTTGCAGCGTGTGTTCTAGGATAATCGAATGGCTCAACCGAGCCGGATTCAAGAGCAGGAGTAATTGTAATCCATCAAGGGGGTTTGCGATCCGACCCGCGCCTATATGATCATAAGTTGCGCAACGACCGGCATGTCGCGAATGCGGTAGACTCGATCGACAGACGAGGGCGGCAGATTGCGATGAGTGATGATGAGTTCATTCCGTATTTGATACTCGTAAGGTTCGATAAGGGGGAAGATCTGCGCGATCGTCTCCATGAATCCTTGCCTTTGCTGCAAAATTCGCTCAAGGAGCTTGGAGAGGCGATTCCGGCCCTATCGTCCTATGACGGTTCGGCGGTTGCGTATCTGCTCTCGGCGCGACCGAGCGTACAGCCTGAGCATGTTCTCGCACATTTGCGAACCGCGAAGTCTCATGAAGGCGCGCCGCTGAAGACGCAGGACAAGGTACTCGTGATTTCAGTTGAGCTGGGTCTTGCTTCACGGTTGGATCTCGTCACCGACTGGCTTCGGAACTGCGGTGCGCTTGCATGAAGAGGTAAGCGCCGATTCGCGGGAAGATCGTCGGATTGGCCGTTACGCCTTTGCTTGCTCCCGCATCGACGGAATTCGCTGTACCAGCGGATGCATGGCTTTTCCCCCAGTACCAAACGCAAAGAAATGTTCCTCGACTCCTTCGCAGGGTCCCAACCGTCGTACCTTTGATCTCAACCAGTGCGCCTTGGAGACTCCGGAGGCGATGCGACGGGAGATTGAGCCGCAAGGCTTGGTGCTCGAACTGCACTCGGCTGCGCAACTGGTATGTCGACGCCGATGCCGAGTGCTGCACCGCGGAGCAATTTTAATTGAATCTGATGCCAACTCTTAGCTTCAGGAGTATGTTCTGCTGACGGGGGCGGAAGACATCGCACTTTGGGCCTACGTTTGCCGTGCTCATTCGGCGTGCTCACCGAACCCAACATCAACAACTTCTGTTCAAACGATTCGGGGAGACGACATGAGTACGATGCTGGTCAGAGTAGTGGCAGGTGTGTGCCTTGCTGGCGCGCTGGGACTTGCAACAACGCCTGCGAGCGCGCAGTCGAGCGATGTCAAAGAAAAACCGCAGATCTACAGCTACGTGTCCAACTGGGTGCTGCCGCGCTCGAAGTGGGCGGACATGGAGAAGAACAATGCCGCGTCGCAGAAAACCATCGATGCCGCGCTTGCCAATGGCACGATCTTCGCAGCCGGCGATGGCGAGGCTTTGATTCATACTGAGCATGGTGCGACGCACTACGGCTGGTGGTGTGCGACATCTCAGGCTGGCGTGCTGAACTTGCTCGATGAGTTCTACAAGAATGGCTCGACTACCAATGCGACTTTCGCAAGCGCCACCGCGCACTGGGACGCGCTCTACGTCAGTCGCTTCTACAACTACAAGAGCGGTCCTTTGAAGCATGGCTACGACCATGCGGCGTACTACAAATTGAAGCCGAGTGCGCCGAGCGACGCCGTCTCGACGCTGAGCAAGGCGCTGTTTGTGCCGTTTTTCGACAAGCTCATGAATGACGGAGCGGTTGTTGCGTACCAGATCGCAGAAGAGGCGATTCACACGCAGGACCCCGACGGATTCTTCATCTTCTACCTCACGCCCGATGCGGCGGGTCTCGATAAGGTGAGTGCGGCGCTGAGCGCTGCCGTGCGGAAAGAGCCGCTGTCCGGCGCGGCTTTCAGCTCGATGGTCGACTTCGCGCCACATCGCGATGAGCTGTCGCGCACCAACGCGATGTTCAAGTAGAAATTTCCGCGGATCGCGGGGGCGGACGATGCGCCCTGAAGTAGATGGGGCCCCGACGGTGCAGAATCCGCCGTCGGGGCCGTTCGTTATAGATCCGGCTATTTACGCGGCCGGTCTTGGCCGCCGATCGATATTTCAGGGCATTGCCGCAATCGGTTTCCGCAGATTGAACGTACGCACCGCTCGCCATGCCACGGAGCGGGCGATGTGCCGCTCCCAGAGCTACTGCAGTCCACTGCGAACAGCGGTGATTCGCCCAGTGTTGAACCCGAGCCAGTGCATTCGGCCCGCGTAGCGGGCATGTTCGACCTTGATGCAACGATCCATGACGACTGAAAGGCCGCCTTTCTCCGCGATGCGCGCACCTTCCTCGTTGATGACCGCGAATTGACACCACAGGCACTTGGCGCCGATCGCCACCGCTTCAGTCGCGATCCCGGGCAGCGCAGTCGGTGCGCGGAACACGTTGACGACATCGACCGCAACCGGTACGTCCCGCAGACTTGCAAAGCTGCGCTCGCCGAGGATCTCCGATTCGCGCGGATTCACGGGAATTATGCGGTATCCATGCCGCTGCAGATAGAACCCGACGAAGTAGCTGGCGCGCAGCGCATTGCCCGACAACCCCACGATGGCGATGGTTTTTGCGGCCAGCAGCACGCGCTGGATGGCCAGCGGGTCCTGGTAACGCGCAAGATCAAACGTGGTCATCGCGCGCCCTCCACGGATCCAGACGCACGGGCACGAGCGAAGCCCTGCTCGAGGTCCCAGATGAGATCTTCCGCATCTTCGATGCCGACCGACAGTCGGATCGTTCCCGGCCCGACACCGGCTGCTCTGAGCTCCGGCTCGTCGAGCTGTCGGTGCGTCGTGCTGGCCGGATGAATGACGAGGCTCTTCGCATCACCGACGTTGGCGAGGTGCGACCATAGCGTGACGCCGCGGATGAAGTCCTGTCCGGCGTCTCGCCCACCCCGGATATCGAACGACAACACTGAGCCCGCGCCATACGGCAAGTACTTGTCCGCAAGAGGACGGTACCGGCTAGCGCGCAAGCCGGGATAGGTGATGTTCGATGCGAGTTCGTGCGACTCGAGGTAGTCGGCGATCGCGAGCGCGTTCTCGACGTGACGCGCCATACGCAGCGACAGCGTCTCGAGTCCCTGCAGGAAGAGGAAGGCATTGAACGGGCTCATGCAAGCACCCAGATCGCGCAGGGTCTCGGCACGCAGCTTCATGAGGTAGCCGTACGTGCCGAAGGTCTCGTGGAACTGGAGTCCGTGATAGGCGGGAGAGGGTTCGGCGATAACCGGGAACCGGCCATTCGACCAGTTGAATCCGCCCGAGTCGACGACGACGCCGCCGATGCTGGTGCCGTGGCCTCCGATGAACTTAGTGGCCGAGTGCAGCACGATATCGGCGCCCCATTCGATCGGACGGCACAGATAGGGCGTCGCGAACGTGTTGTCGACGAGAAGCGGCACCCCGTGCTCGTGCGCAACGGCCGCGATTGCCTCGATATCGAGCACGTTGCCACCGGGGTTACCGATCGTCTCCCCGAAAAACGCCTTGGTGTTGCTGCGAACGGCGGCCTTCCATGCACCGAGGGCGTCGGGATCGACCCACGTGAGCTCCACATTCAGCTTGCGCAGCAGGTGCTTGAACTGGTTGACCGTGCCACCGTACAAGGCCGCCGACGAGACGACATGGTCGCCCGGTGAGAGCAGCGTAAAGAGCGCTGCGGCCTGCGCGGCCAACCCACTTGCGAATGCGACCGCGCCGCAGCCACCCTCGAGGCTCGCGATGCGCTCCTCGAACACGGCCACGGTCGGGTTTACGATCCTCGAGTAGGTGTTGCCGTACTCCTGCAGATTGAAGTAGGCGGCCGCCGCCTCCGGGTCCTCGAAGACATAGCTCGTGGTCTGAAAAATGGGCACCGCACGCGCACCGGTATTCGGGTCCGGACGCTGACCAGCGTGAACCTGACGGGTCTCGAAGCCGAAACGACGTGATGTTTCCACGGGCGTGGCTCCCCGGCGCGACTGACTGCGCGATCATAGGCTGATGCTGCGCCGTCTCCAATTACCGCAGCGCACGAGCTTATAACCAATAGGTCATAATGTTCCGCCAAGGCACCTTGCACGCCCGCCCACCGGGGCGTAGCGTCCACTGCTCTGCACGCGCGCAAGCTGTCGGCACGACAAATTCAAGTTATCCGGGAGGCGGGATCATGGCGCAGCTCAGTGTTAATAATGGTGTCAACGTCCAAGCGCTCCTTGACGCAAGAGAGGCGTTGAGGAACGCCCCCGCCGCCGCCGAATTCACCTGGCGCGCAGCCTGCAAGTGGCAGAACGGCACCCATGCGCGATCGACGGTAAAAGGATTCCGTGGCCTCGGCGAAGAGCAATCGCACAAGACCGAGTTCTCGTTCGAGACCGATCATCCGGAGATCTTTGCCTCCGCAGACCTCGGCGCAACGCCGGTTGAGCTGGTGCTCGTCGGGCTTGCGAGCTGCCTGACGGCTGGTGTAGCGGCGGTGGCGCAGAATCGCGGCATCCAGCTGCGCTCGGTGGAGGCGCGCCTCGAGGGCAAGATGAATATTTACGGCATCCTCGGCGTCGACAGTAGCGTGCGCAACGGTTACGACGACATCAAGGTCACTTTCCATATCGACGCCGACGCGTCAAAGAAAGACATCGAGGCGCTGGTGGCGCAGTCGCAAAAGCGCTCCGCCGTGTACGACATCGTGACCAATCCGACTAATGTAACCGTCGAGGTGGTCTAGCGGAACTGCGGCGCCCGCGGCGGGCTCGCCATCGAACACCTCACCACGGTCGTCGTCGGCGGCGGGCACACGGGGCTTGCGATCAGCCGCGTTCTCAGCGAGCACTCGATCGATCACGTGGTGCTCGAGCGCGGTGAGGTCGCGAATTCCTGGCGACACGAGCGTTGGGATTCGCTGCGCCTGTTGACGCCCAACTGGCAATGCCGGCTGCCAGGTTATCCTTACAACGGCGCCGATCCCGATGGCTTCATGACGATGCCCGAGGTGGTGGCGCACATCGCCGGGTTTGCTGCGGCGAGCTCAGCGCCCGTGCGCACCCACACGACCGTCACTGCCGTCGGGCGAATCGATGGCGGCTATCGCGTCGCGACCGACCGCGGCGAAATCCGCTGCCGCAGCGTGGTGCTGGCGAGCGGCGCCGCAAACATTCCGCGGGTGCCGCAGGTGCGGGAAGCGGTACCGCAGCACATTGAATCCTTCACGGCATTCGACTATCGCAATCCGGCGCGGCTGCCGCCTGGCGGCGTCCTTATCGTGGGCGCCTCGGCCACCGGCGTGCAGCTCGCTGATGAAATCCAGCGCTCGGGCCGGCCCGTGACACTCTCGGTCGGCGAGCATGTGCGGTTGCCGCGCACCTACCGTGGCCGGGATGTGCTCTGGTGGATGGAAGCCTCCGGTGTCTGGAGCCAGCGTTACGATGAGATTGACGATCTCGAGCGTGCGCGGAGGTTGCCTTCGCCGCAGCTCGTGGGCACACCCCGGCACATGACTCTCGACCTGAACGCGCTGCGAACTGCGGGAGTCGAGATTCTCGGCCGGCTGGGTGCAATTCGTGACGGCCGCGCGCTCTTCTCGGGCGGGCTTGCCAATCAGCTGGCGCTTGCCGATCTAAAGATGAACCGGTTGCTCGATACGTTCGATGTCTGGGCCTGCAATAACGCGCCGCACGGCGAGGTTGGCCTTGCGGAGCGCTTCGAGCCAACCCAGGCGCCGGCATCGTCACGTCTGTCACTCGACCTCGGCAACGGCGAAATTCGCTCGATCGTCTGGGCCACAGGATTTCGTCCCGACTATCGCTGGCTCGAACTGCCGGTCGTCGATCGCAGCGGTCAGCTACGCCACGACGGTGGTGTCGTCGTCGGCGTTCCCGGTGTCTACGCGATGGGATTGCCTGTGTTGCGGCGTCGCAAGTCCACGTTCATCCTCGGCGCGGAGGACGATGCACGTGATGTCGTCGGGCACCTCGTGCGCTACCTCGCGGATGGCGTCCGGACCGTGTGAGTCGCGAAGTCGCGCTCGGCATGCAGGCGTTGAAGCGTGTGGCTCAGCCGGACGACATCGCGCTTGTGGTAGCGTTCCTCGCCTCTGACGACGCCCGCTGGATCACTGGCGACACCGTCAAGGTGGATGGTGGTTCCAAGCTGTGAACCTGAATCGTTCGCCCTCGGCCCGATCAACCGCGTGGTGAGGCGCAGGGCGCTGTTGGCTGTCCCGCATTTCAGCAAGCGAGCTCCGTTGAGTGGCGCCGCCCGCAACGATGATGTGCAGAACGCGAGCAGGTCCGGGCTGAGCCCAAACGCAGGAGTTGGTGCAGGCATATGAATGACTTGTCACGATGAGGTGAGTTTGCAACGCGCTATACGGCCGCCTGGTGCGGCCACAGCGCATCGAGCGTCGCCGCGTTTTATTCGAAGTCGGGCTCACTGACGATCAACGATGGGCTGCCTGCTGTGGGTCGGAAGGCAATCGAGAGTGCTGTACAGAGTTTCATTACGGCGTATCCCGACCTTGCCGTGGAGTTTGATCGCCTCGAGCTAAAGGGCGACCGGGTCCTGTATCACTGGACGTTTACCGGAACGGCGTTGACCTAACGCGCGGCGGGATTCGCTGTGGCTTCAGTAGCAGGCGTCGCTCAGGCAGCGTGCGCGGAACTGCGGGATCTCTTCACTTGTCTTCGACGCAAATTTTGCGCTTGAGCCGCAAAACAACTGTCGAGAAATCGCATTTATAATACGCTATAAGTACTTGATTATAGTAATAAGAGCATTACCACTAGGCAGGCAAAGCGGACTCGAGCGCGGGCTGACGTGGGAGCGCTTGGCCTTAATTGCCCCATGAGCCTTCCTGGTAGTCGTCACAACAACCGGCCTACTCCGCGCGATCGCCGCTTT
>Ga0302326_10022767_pt1 | contig 12793 bp, 8 predicted proteins | sample Palsa_T0_3_FD_202264 | JGI IMG/M metagenome (GOLD analysis project Ga0302326, IMG submission 202264) | Peat permafrost microbial communities from Stordalen Mire near Abisko, Sweden - Palsa_T0_3 | ecosystem: Environmental > Terrestrial > Soil > Palsa > Peat permafrost | place: Sweden: Abisko... | reverse complement strand
GCCAGCGAGTTGGGCATCCGGCCCGAATTCCTTGAGCAAGCCGCTGCGGAGTTGAGCCATAGGCCCCCGCGGGCAGGAATATTTGACGGCTCGATCAGGACCCGCAGAAGTGTCACGATTCCGGGCAGAATGACCTCCGATCGTTGGCCGATGGCTCTAGATCAGATGAGAGTGGAATTGGGCCGGGTCGGAACGCCGGGCCAGGTCGGAGAAGCCTTTGAGTGGACCACCGATGGTTTCCACGTTTCCCTAGTTCCCGATGGTCCGAATACGCGAGTCTCTATTCAGTCCGAGATCACCCCGGCGCTTGGCCTGTATCTTTTTCTTCCGCTGATGCTCGGAATCGCGCTCATCTCGGGAATCGAAAGCGCCTTGGGATTAGTCGCCGTCATCCTAGGAGTTCCGTGCCTTGCGCTTGCGCTGATCGGCGGTCGCTACGGTATCTCGCGCGTATCCGGCCAAAGAGCTGCTCAGATAGACCAGGTGATTCAAATCGTCGAGTCTCACGCCGTCCTTCCGGTTGACCTCTCCCACCAATTCAGCGAGACGCAATCACACGTCACCCTTTCGAACTAGGCGGACCGTCACTCGGCTCGCTGCAGTGCTACCGCCTTACGGGCGGCCCGCCTAAGGACCAGAATCGAGGCGAAGGGTTAGGCATTTCGCCGCCCCTCCCGCTTTCATGAACTCGTCCAGGGGTGTCCGATGAAGCTGGAATCCGTGGCCCCCGAGCCATGACTCGGTTTCCGCCGCACAGTCATTGAGAACGACGTGGCCCGGAGTTGCCACCGCGTTACAGGCAAACCGTGAGGCCTCCTCAAATGTGACTGCGTGCCGCTTCGAGGTGTCGACACTCCGCTCCACCTTGGCTACAGACGGACCAGAGAACGCGTCGGGAAACCAGAGCAGTCTTCCGCCTGGCAGCGGACAGAAGCACGTGTCCAGGTGGTAGAAACGCGGATCGGCCAACTCCAGCGTCTGGATCGAAACTCCCAGCTTTTTCGCGATCTGGGAGTGAACGCACGGATCGGTCCGAAAACCGCTCGCCGCGAAGAGGACGCCGTCGGAGAAGAACAGCATGTCTCCCGCTCCCTCGTGGTAGCCGTCAACAGGGGAAACGTCCCAGCCGGCGGCCCGAAACCAAGCCTCAAATAAGGGCTCTTCGCCTTGCCGCTCCGGATGCTTGAACCTTGACGGAACGAACACGTTGCGGTGGACCAAGCCGGCGTTGGCGGTGAAGACCATATCCGGAAGTCCCGCCTGCTGTCCGATCGTCTGGATCGACGCTCCCAGCGGACCTTCCAGGATTGCCAGCAGGCCCCGCCACTCCTCTAGCGCACGTGGCTGATCCACGTCTCCGATGTGGCCCTTCATCCAGGGGTTGATCACATACTCGACCCCGAACCAGTCGGGTGCGCACATCAAATAGGTTGGCTGGACGTTCGTAGTCATGAATGGTCTGCCTCGTTGCAGACGTAAGAGCGAATCCGAACGTGGCTGCTGGTTGCCGGCTTTGGGGGCTATTCGCCTCAGTTGATTATGGATTATCTTCTGTTGTGGCCCCGGAGGTCACCCGTTTTGATAACATTGAAGGTGCGAGCCGGGCGCCCAATGTCGAATCGTTTGGATATCTATCTGCTGGGAGGCCTGCGCGTGCTCGTCGATGGGAAGGAGATTCCTCGCTTTCGCAGCCGCAAAAGTGCTGCCGTTCTGGCCTATCTCGCATACCACAACCATTTCGCCACCGCTCGCGAAGTGCTGGTCGAAATGTTTTGGCCTGACAGCGCGCCGGAAGATGCTCGTAACAGCCTGAATACAACAATCTCCTCCCTCCGTCGACAGTTGGGCGAATACTCCCCCCTGCCCGAGTCGTTTCTCATTTCGGAGCGTCACACGGTTCAGCTCGCTCCAGGATTACTGTGGACTGACGTCAACGCATTCCGAAGGGCAGTGCGCCTTGGAACGGCTCCCGGCCCGGCGCAAGCGACCTCGGTCACAGAGGCCCTCACGCTTTATCAAGGGGATCTCCTCGCTGGGTTCTACGATCCCTGGATCGCCGCCGAGGCGTCGGCCCTGGAGCACCTTCGGGATTCACTGGACGCGATCCCCGATTCAAGCTCTTTGGGTGGAAGCGCCGACCTTCCGGGAGACACATGGGCGGGTTCCGGCAATCTGCCTCGGATCGCAAACGCCTTCGTAGCGCGTGATCGGGAGTTGGAGGAGTTAGTTGGGTTGACCGAGCGATTCCCCCTCGTTTCGATCGTCGGGTTTGGGGGAATCGGAAAGACTCGCCTCGCGGTGGAGTTTGGCCGGGGCCGTCAAGAAGAGGGAAGGGAGGTCTGGTTCATCTCGTTTGCCGCGTCACCCTCGACGATCTCGATAGTGGACGAGTTGGCAAGGCAGATGGGCATTCTTCCAAGCCAGTCTGTCGAGCCCCTTGAACAGTTGGCCCTCCGGTTCCAGGGCAAACCAGCAACGGTAATCCTCGACAATTTAGAACACTTGTCTCATGTCGAGCGCGACCTGCCTAAGCTGCTGGATCGCATCAGAGATGTGGTTTTCATCGCGACCACGCGGAGCCGGTTGAATCTGGAGAACGAGGCCCTCCTGAGATTGGAGCCACTACCCATGCCCGACGCGGGAGCGTCCCTGGATGAGCTCAAGGCGAACCCAAGCGCCGCGTTATTCGTAAGACGCTCCCTGGCCACCTTGCCCGACTTTTCGTTGAATGCAAGGAACGCGGCTCCGCTTGCCGAACTGTGCCGACGCCTGGAAGGAAACTCCTTGATGATTGAGCTAGCGGCCGCTAGGGTCCAGATTTACACGGTGACGGAAATGCTTGAGCGGCTCGATCATCCGCTGGAGTTCCTGGTGGCCCGGGTAAGAGATCGCTCTGAGAGGCATCGCTCCGTTCGGGCAACCCTCGAATGGAGCGTGAGACTGCTGAGCCCAGAAGCCCAGCGGCTGTTACCGCAGCTTGCGATTTCGCGTGGTGGATGGTCCATCTCAGTCGCCCGGCGCGTGTTGGAAGCCCCGGATCTGGAGGAGACTCTTCAGGAACTTATCGACGCATCGCTTCTTCGGAGCGTGGACGCGGAAACCAAGCGTTTCGTCATGCACCCGATCATCCGCGAGTACGGGCTGACCATGCTTGATCCAGGTCTGCTTGAATGGGTTCAGGATCGCCGCTTGGAAAGTTTCGACGACTTGGCCGCCGCCTTGCAGCGTCGGGGCCGAGAATTCCCGAATTGGATTGCTCTCATAGACGACGAAGTAGACAACGTGAGGGACTGCCTCGAGTGGGCCCTTGGTCACGACCGTCACGAGTCCGCCGCCAGAATCGCGGTCGGCTTCACCGATTACTGGGAGATCAGGGGCAGATTCAAGGAAGGCCTGGATTGGCTACAGGCATGTCTCACCACCGATAGGCTGACCGGGATCAGTCTCTCCCGAGTCCTGATGCGCATCGGGCGATTTCATGGGATTCTAAGCGACTGGGAGTCCGCCAGGCGGTTCCTCACCAGGGCGGCCGCCGTTTCCGAAGAGATGGGCGACGAGATGGGGGTTGTTGACGCGACCTCCCGGTTGGCCCTGCTAAGGATTGTGGATCGCGATGCAGCCGGAGCGGAGCAAATGCTTGAGGAATGCCTCGCCCGCCTTGCCCGCGCAGAAGTTGAGCCTCCTTCGGAACTGCTCCGAAACTTTGCCGCCGTTGCGGTTGAGCCGAACCGGGTGGGGGTGGCCAAGGATCGGGTTGCCCGCGCTCTCGCGTCAGCGCGCTCGGAGGAGGATCCGTTCGCGATTTGCGGTGCGCTTCTTCTACAGGGCGTCATCCACATCGGCGCTGGAGAGTTGGAACAAGCGGAAGCACTCGCGCTGGAGAGCCTCGCTCTCCTCGAGTCGATGAATCATCCGATGGGTGTCGCGCTTTCGACGAATTCGCTGTCAGCGGTCCAGTACCGGCAGCACCGATGGCGCTCTGCCGAAGAGGGGTTCCGCCGGGTCGTGGAAATTTCGGAAGCGCTCGGGGACACCCGGCTCTACGCCCACGCCAAGGCCCACCTCGCCAAAGTACGAGTCATGCAGGCGGAGCCAGAGGATGCGGAGCGGCTGCTTCGGGAGGCGGATGCCCTACTCACGAAGATCGTCGACCCTGGAATGGGTGCCAACGTGACCACGTTGCTAGCCCATCTTCTGTTTCTCGGCAACTTTCGTGAAGCTGTCCAGTTCCTTCGACGTTCGGTCGAGTCTTTCAAAACCGACCGGGAAAGCAACGAGGTGTACGAAATCTTCGTGGTGGCAGCCGAGCTGGCGCACTTCCAGGGACGCGACGAGTTCGCAGTTCCCCTCATGTCAACCGCTAAGGCTCATTATTCGGACCAATGCGGCTCCATCGATCCGATATACGGCCAGGTTCTTGACCGATTTCCGGTTGAGATCGCCGAACCACTGGACCCGATCGCGGCCTACCAGCTTGTAGAATGGGCGTTCCAGAACTTTTCATCCGAGCACTAAGCGAACGCCGTCGACCCACCGCTCCGGTGAACCGAGCTTGCATCTGATTCCGTCACTCAAACTGTGGGCGGACTTGGAATTTGCTGTCTTTTGCTTACGTCCGCGGTGACCGGCCAATCGACGGATCTGGCCACGGATCCTCGCTTAAGCCAGCCGATCACCCTCGACGCCAAGATGGTTTCCATCGATGCGGTTTTTGATGCAATCAAGACGGTTGCGAACGTTCCGGTTAAGACGCTGGACTACGAAGAGAAAGAGATTTCGGTCTTCGTGCACGACTGCCCCGCCTACAAGGTCATGAACGCGATAGCCGGCGTGACTGGCGGAACGTGGAAGTACACCAATGGCGACTACACGCTCAAGACCGGCACTCTTTGGGCCAGCGCGGACGGCTACTTCGTCGACGAAAACAAACTCCTTTACGACGATGCGGTCAAGCGGCTGCACTCGCTCGCCTACCTCACCCAGACTCGCTTCGATCCCTCAGACCATACGGCCGGGGTCGCCGTCCCAGCGACCGGGATTCTGTTTCCGCAGTTTCCGGATGAAACACCCGAACAATGGGCCGAGAGGCACGTCTCCGATTCGACCTGGTGGCTCATTGGGCTCGCTTTCGCGTCGGGAGAGCCGCTCGATATGGGGCATCCTCACTACAGAGCGGCGCCGTCAATGGTCTACAACGTCCGGGGCTCGTTGACCAAGGTTCAGTCGCAGCTTCCTTACTTCACGCCGGGTGCCGTAACCCGTTCGATTCCACCCATGGAGGCACTCTTGATGTACTCCATGCTAACGGGCGAGATGCGAGTGGCGAAGCCGGACAGGCCAAACAACCCGGAGGAGTTCGACAATGGCCTTATCCGATACCTTCGTCCCCCGAAGGCCTTGATGGACCAGCCTTTGGCCAAAGCTCTCGCGAAATGGGAGACGCCCCTCACCCGTGAACTGCTGGCTAAGCTCCCTAGGACATGGAATGCCCGCCCCACCTTGCAGCGGGGCAACTTTCACAACGATCTCCCTGCGCTCGACGATCATCTGGAGAGCTTCTCCGTCGCCTCAAATGTAAACGTTGTCTCCGACTCCTACCGGGTCCCCTGTGCGAACACCAAACCGGTTGAGGCAGGATTCCCGGCTGACTGGCTGGTCGCCTTGGCGTCCTCCGAAAAGTGCTTTTTGCATATGGAGGACGGCGTGCTGAGTGTTCGGCACGCCGGTTTCTGGAGATTGGATCACATCCAGCCACCCGCCGCCGAGATTGAAGCCTACGAGCAAATCGCCGCTGCCGGCGGCCTTGGACTGGAGCAATACGCAAAGTGCGCCACCGACCTCATGGAATTGCCTCAGCGTGAGCCAGGGCCCGGAGATTGGGGCGACAACGACCGAGAGACCGCTTTCTTCCGAACCAAGAAAACCTGTCTGCTTCGGTTTGACCCCACCCCGCTCGTAAGAGATTGGCCCGCGCTCTACGCAATTTCCAAGAACCAGAGCTCCAATACTCCGGTGGACCTATTGGGCGGAGCCCGGCTGGAGTTCGCGGTTCCTCCAGGCGCCGCCGCCGACGTAACTACGAAGAAGCTGCTGGCCCTTATCTACCACACGGCAGACTTCCAGCCAACTTACGATAAGTATGGGAATCCGTCGTGGGGCATCGTCCCATCGAACGGAGTTCAGGTGATTGAGACGAACGATTTAGTTGAACCGGAATGCTGGTGCGCGAGGTTCTTCGGCCCCTTTCTGGGGGATCCGATCGTGGGTCTTGACGCGCCAATGCTTGAAAGCGGGTGGTCGGATCGCTGGCACATCCTTTGGGATTCGGAGCGGCCGGACAGACCTTTTTGGGTCAATACGCGCCACTTTTGGGGCGGCGTCTCGGTGGTCTCGTCGTTCATTGCGAACCAGGGGCAGGCCATGGGTCTTCCATCCAGCCACGGCACCTTTGCCGTCGTCGTCGGGGCCAGTCCCAATGACGGCGCCATGTTCACGATCACGATCCCATGATTGCCGGGCAGGCGTTTGGCGCCTGCCCGTTTTCGAAGAGGATCAGCCGTTCTGGCCGACGGCCAGATAGACGAACTTGGTGACGGTCGAACCCTTGGCCGACTCGGCCAGGTACTGGCCGACCGACTTGCTCGGCTCCGTGTAGAACGGTTGCTCTAGGAGGACGACCTGCTTGATGAACTCCTTGTTCACCCGGCCCTTGGCGATGTTCTCCGCGATGTTCTGGGGCTTACCCTCGTCTATCGCGCGCTTCGTTTCGGTCGCAATTTCGGCCTCGATCTTCTCTTGAGACAAGTCGCCCTTGGTGAGCACCTCAGGCGGGAACGCGACCACCTGGATTGCGACCTTTCGCACCGCTTCGTCGTGGGACTCGCCCGTGAAGGCGACTGCCGCACCCTTGGTCTTGTCGTGGTGGACATAGGCCAGGTATTTCCCGTCCCCGGTCAGCCGGACCGCCTTCGCAACCTTGATGTGCTCGCGGATCTTGGCGACTGACGCTTCGACGATATCCTTGATTTTGGCGTCGTCTTCTCCGGAGTCGCGGACGATGTCCGCAATTTCTTGGGCAGTCGCAATGAAGTCCTCGTTGCGAGCCACGAAGTCGGTCTCGCACTCAACGACAACACCCGCGAGAACCGTGGAATCGGCGTTCAACGAGAACGCGACTACGCCGGCCGCAGTGGATCGGCCCACTCGCTTGGCGGCAGCGGCCTTACCCTTTTCGCGCAGGATCTCCTTCGCCCGGGTGAAGTCGCCGTCCGCCTCGTCCAAGGCGGCTTTACACTCCATCATCGGCGCGTCGGTCTCCTCACGCAATTTCTTCACGTCTGCGGCTGTATAGTTCGCCACTAGGCCGGATCCTCTTCCGGTTCGACCCCGAACACGCTCAAGAACTCCACATCAACGGGAGTCGCGTAGTCCATCGATTCTTCCTCCGCAATCTCGCCCTCCGCGGTCAGGGTGCCCTCGGTGACGGCCTCGCTCATCGGACGTGCCTCCAGGATCACGTCGCTCACCTTCTGGGTAACGAGCCGGATCGCTCGGATCGCGTCATCGTTGCCGGGAATCACCACGTCGGCCATGTCCGGATCGCAGTTGGTGTCGACAATTGCGACGATCGGGATGCCGAGTTTCTTGGCTTCCTTTACTGCGATCACCTCTTTGTTGAGGTCGACCACGAACATCACGCTTGGGGGCTGGGTCATGTTTCGGATGCCGCCGAGGAACCGCTGGAGCTCGTCTCGTTCTTCGCGCCGCTTCAGGGCTTCCTTTTTGGGCAGCCGCTCCAGATAGCCTTCCGCTTCCATCCGGTCGAGCTCTTTGAGCCGGCCGACGCGGCCCTGGATCGTCTTCCAGTTAGTGAGGGTGCCGCCGAGCCACCGCTCGGAGACGAAGTACTGTCCGCTTCGCTCGGCTGCCTCTTTGATCGCTGCCTGAGCCTGCTTCTTGGTTCCCACAAAGAGAACCGTTCCGCCGTCCTCGACCGCCTTTTTGACGTAGTTAAGCGCGTCTTCAAACAGCTTGATAGTCTGATGAAGATCGATAATGTAGATGCCGTTGCGAGCGCCGTAAATATAGCGTTTCATCTTCGGGTTCCACCGTCGTGTTTGGTGGCCGAAGTGAACGCCAGACTCCAGCAGCTCTTTCATGCTGAGCTGTGCCATTGTTCCTCCAGGTTGTTCCGCCGGACCCGCCTTAAACCGCGCGTGACCCAATGGGACCTGGACGCGAGGCTGAATCCGTGTGAATTAGAGTTTTAGGATACCCGAAGTGGGCTCCGGAGCCTAAGTCGCGGCAGTCAGGCAACCCGAATCCGGGCGGCCCCAATCTTGACGATCGACTCAGTAGGAGAAGCCGCAATATGGGCACCACGTCCGGCATCACGAACCCATTTGCGCATTGCCACCCTGAGTCCCTCAGGCCTGGCGGCGGTCGATTGGGAATGAACGCTCACCTTCAAATTACGGCTCAACTCCCAATTCATCTTTTCATTAGGACTTGTCATCCTGACGAGGGACGAGGAAGGATCTGGCCCCAACCGCGAGTCTGTGCCAAGTTCACTGCGGCCCGACTTCGCCGCAACCGGCGGGGCCGCGGCTCTTGAACAGACCAGATTAACGATTACTTATCCGAGATCACCCGCCCGCGCGAAAAGTTCAGGCTTGTGCCATCTGGATCGACTTCATCTTCTCCTCGAACAGGGAAACGAACTCAGAATATTCGTCGATGCCTTTCTCCACAACAATTCGGGCGCCTGCCGAAGATGAGATGACGTAGGCTGCGTAGAGGCCGTCATCGTTGCCAGGACCATAGCTCGTGATATCCGAGAGCCGGATTGTTCGCACCGCACCCCACCAACTTCGCTGAGTAATGGCGTCCTCAGAGATCTCGACGTATGCGAGCATCGCCCTGCCGCCCAGCGAAAGTCCGGCGGCGGCCATAATGGAGATTCCATAGACGAAGAAAATCGACAACGGTAAGGGCGCCCTGGGCCCGTTGCGGTTTGGAAAGCCGCCCTCGAAAAGAGTTTCGTAGAACACCCATAGCGTGAACGGGGGCAGCGCAATCGCCAATATGACAGGCGCGATCTGCTTGTCAAGCGAGTGCGGGTAGCGAAACCGCTTCATCCTTCTGTCGAAGGATATTCCATCCCGCAACCCCGTCCTTAAGTTCGGCACCAACTCATGCACGTTAGCGGCGCTTTCCTCCCGGAGTCGTCGGGACAGTGCGCCCGGGAGTCGAATGGCGCTTGCGCCGCCAACCGAAAGCAACTACCGTTTACCCACCAAGAGTCGCCCGGCAAGGCAAATTGCGGACTAAGGGAGGAGGGGTCGAGTCGCCGCCTTTACGTATCAAGAAACATCGAGAGAATCCCGCGCTTCCTTCGCTTGGGCTCTTCCCGAGTGCGCTTCTTGTCCGCCCGCAGTTCGGAAATCCCTCGGAAAATCCGAATCGCCGTCATCGCCCCTACAACCAGCGGAGAGAACCGCTCAAACTGGCGACCGGCGGTGTTGGCGACGAGTTCGGCCGTTCCGGCGACTCCCTTGGCGCGTCCTCCGATCGACTCGACCGTCTCCTTTAACGTGGTGGCCACGTCCTCGACCTTGTCGGCTACCGCCGAGACTTTGGTGATCAGCCCCTGGACACTCGTTTCGAGCGTTTCGATCTTCGGCTTCATCTCTAGCATCATGCGAACGAGCACGATTGCGCCGACCGATAGCACGAGGAAGAAGACGCAGTTAATGATGAAGAACACGCCTGACGCGTAGACCCACCAGCTTGGAAGCTCGGTCACCCGATCACCTCGATGTTAAGAGCCGACGTTTTGCCGGCAGCAATTTCAATTATCGTGCTCAAAGTTGGTTCTTGCACCTCCAGTCGTTCTCCATTCACATTAAACCGCCGTCCCCACATTCCGGAAACCGTCACGGTGGAGCGTAGCGTTTTGTCGGACGTGTTCTCGAGCTGCAAGGTTGCATGTCGCTTCGAAGCGTCGAACTCAAACGACCGGATCCGTGCCGCGTCGCTCGTGACCTCCAGTCCCAGATGGCGCACCACGAGCCATCTGCCGACCCCATCCCACGGCTTCATAGCGAACCGCTCGGTGGCGCCGCTCTCCAGCACCTTGAAGTTGCAGCCGAAGACCTGAAGCCCTTCGTCGCGGCTCGCGATGGCGAGGCTTCGCACCCCGCGCAGGTAGTGGTAGAGCCCGATGCCGAGGTCGCCCGTCGTCCAACTCATTCCGAACTGCTTGCTTGCCGAGTCCGGGCAAAAGCCGAGGCTTGCCGCCCCATCCTCCCGAACCAGGGACCAAACGCCCAACAGCCCACCAAAGGCCAGCCGGAGCCGGTAAGTATCCAGGCGATCCGAGTCGCGGTCGAGGCTCCTCAAATGGATCAGTGAGTTGGCGACGGTGGAGGGGCCGAAGCACATTTCGCCCTTGTCTTCCATCGCCGGGTGGGGTACGGCCGCCGGAATCTCGTGCCAGCGCTTGTCGCTCCCGTACCACCACCAGCACGGGCTAAGAGATCGGGCGGCGGCCGCGCATCGTGACACCCGCTCCATCTCCTTCAAATTTCCCATTTCGTGGGCGGTCCAGAACGCCTCTTCGAACCCGTTCGCGGTCCACAGCGACTCGCCGTTGAATGGATACTCCCGGCTCGATACGTTATTCATCCGGGAGGTCCGGGCCCCCGATGGGGTGCGTAGGTAGGAGAAGAGAGGTACCCCGTTCCCCTCTTGCAGCGCGCAGAACTTGAACGCCGCCTCTTGAATCGCGTCCCGCCGCGCCCGCAGCTCAGCGCCGGTTCGGCCCTCGATTCCGTAAATGTCGGCGATCCGGGCCATCGAGTCGTAAAGGCAGTAGACGAGTGCGTAATTCTCAGGCCGACCAGTGTTGACGGCGACCGCGCTTGCGTTGGGCAGAAGGGAACCGATGCTGGAGTCGCCGGGGTTCACCACCTTGCGCTCCAGGAACTTGAACAGGTAGTCCTGCAGAACGGTCAGCTCACGCGAGGCTGGATAGAGGGTGTTTTTTTCCGCCAGGAACAGGGCATCCGCAAGGCCGCTCTCGATTCCGAACGGAGTAAGGAACACGTCGGCCTCGGTGACGGGGCGGGCGTCCACCGAGTTGCCGGCCACGATGGCATGCTGTATCGAACCTGGGGTGCGGACCACCTGGTTCTTGACGATCCATCGCGCGCGCCGTTGGATGAGCTGCTCGATTGGCCGTGTGAACAGCAGGTTGAGCTCGGACTCTCGGCCAGCGGTGTCCTCAATGTAAACCTTGACCTGTCCCGGCCCGCTTGGCTTGACCGTGCACGCGCCTCCGTTTTCATCAGACTCGGTATCTAAATGAGCCTCCACGTCTGTGTAGAACCGGGTCGGAGTGGCTCCCGCTACCTCCACCGTGATCCCTACATCGGTCGGCGCCACCGCCCCCGGGAACAGCCCAAAGACCGGCTTTCCGAGCAACGCGAACGTCGTGAGCACTGGATCGGCCTGGAATCTCTCAGTGGGTGCGAAGCGCATGTGGTAGCTGCGCCGGTCTCCCGGCTCCAAGACGACGCTGGTATGGGGTCCGAACCACTCAGGCCATTTCTCTCGCTCCATGGTGGCCCGGCTGTGGACGTAGACGATGGGTATGCCCTCCCACCGAAGCGGAGTGGTGAGCGAGGCGACCGCGTGATTGTAGAACTCCCAAGTCGTGTCCTCGCCGGGGAAGATCAACAGTCCAGGCGGCTTGCCGTTCTGCCGCTGGCAGTAAATATAGCTGGCCGCTCCGCCGATGAACTTGTGAACGTAAACGCGGTCGTGGAACATATCGCGCGTCCCGTCCTCGGTCCGCGGGAACCCCTCGTAGACGTTGTTCAAGGCGAGAGGGAAGGCAAGCTCGCCGATCTCGATGCTCTTGCGGGCCCGATTGCGGATCTCTAAATCCCATGCGATCTGTGGAATCGGGCCTGGGATCTCATAAAACTTGCCAGTCGCAGAGATCTCGTCGAGGAAGGCGAACTGATATTCGAACGTCACCTGGGTCGGGCCGATCTCGCTGTTGTCAGATCGGGTTGCGGTGGCGTTCTTGCCGACGATCCACGGGTCCTCTGGGGCCATTCGCGCACCTAGCAGGATGGTGCCCGGGAAATAGTCCTCGGTGACCTCCTCGCCCATGTCGAGGGCCGGTGAGACGAACTGGAATTCCTGCGTTCCCTCGGGCGTTGCCGATTCGGCAACCCAGAGCTGCTGAATGCGGCCGCCCTGCCCAAATTCCATGGAGATGAGCGATCCGGTCAGCTCGCCGTGCTCGAACTCAAACTCGTCCATCGGCGGCAGAATCGTACCGCCACTGCCCCGGTCGCCGTATTACTCGCCGTTCGCGGCCAGTTCTAGCTGTTTGATATCAAGCCCGGGAGTCGCCAGCGGGATCGCCACAAACTCGCCGATTCCGAACTTGACGATCAAGAATCCGTTCCGCTCGATGACCGCGCGGATGGAGGGAACGCTCAGCTTCATGCCACGACCATTCTCGCCGTGAAAGAGCAACTCGTCGTCAACCAGCTCCAGGCTGCTCGGCTTTTCGAAGAAGGACCCCGACTTCCAACCGGTCAGGGCCGCCCGCGCGGGGATTGTCAGCGGCCACAGTGCCGCGAAGATGCCGATCACCTGCAGCAGGTACACGCCCGAGAAAATCGCAAGGAGCCCGAAGACGGGGGTGATCAGCACGAACCACCAATAGGTTCGCACGTACTCCTCCGCCGCAACGCGGATCAGCACGTAGCGGGGG
>Ga0302326_10022766_pt1 | contig 12793 bp, 15 predicted proteins | sample Palsa_T0_3_FD_202264 | JGI IMG/M metagenome (GOLD analysis project Ga0302326, IMG submission 202264) | Peat permafrost microbial communities from Stordalen Mire near Abisko, Sweden - Palsa_T0_3 | ecosystem: Environmental > Terrestrial > Soil > Palsa > Peat permafrost | place: Sweden: Abisko... | reverse complement strand
GCGCATACGGCGGCGGCGTCACAGGATTTTCTCGAGCAGCTTTTTGAAATCTTTCTGCTCCGCGGCAGTGAGCCGAGATAGCCGCTTGGTGAACTCGTCGGCCAACACCGCGAGACCGTCCTGTGCCGCTTGACGTCCGGCCGAGGTCAGCAGAATGCGATGGCGCCGCAGGTCGGCAGGGTCGATCTCGCGTCGGGCGAAACCCGCTGCCTCGAGCCGTTTCAGGTAAAGCGTGACCGTCGCCTTGGGCATGCACATCGTCGCGGCCAGCTCGGCCGGAAAAGGATGCTCGTCGATTTCGGCAAGCAGAAAAAGCTCTTTGGAGTCGAGCCCGAGCGCGGCGATGTCGGCCTCCGCGGAGGAGATCACCGATACCAGCACCCGGTAGTTCATCGACCAGATCCTGGCCGCATCAACGGCAGACATCGACTTGCCAGATCGTTCAGAGATGAACTAATTTGGAAATGAACAATCGCATAACCGAACAATCTACCAGAAAGCGGCCATTATGCCTCTGGATCAATACACGACACTCGGTCGATCCGGCCTACGCGTCAGCCCCTTGTGTCTCGGGGCCATGACATTCGGAGAGGATCTCGGCTGGGGCACGAGCGTGGAAGAGTCCCAACAGATCATCGATCGATACATCGAACTCGGCGGCAACTTCATCGACACCGCCAACTTCTACACCGCCAGCCACTCCGAGAAGATCATCGGCGACCACATCGGGCGCCACCCCGAGCGACGCGATCGTCTCGTGATCGCGACGAAGTTCAGCGGCAACCTGTATCCGGGTGACCCCAATGGCGGCGGGTCCGGCCGCAAATCGTTGATAAGCGCCTGCGAAAACTCGCTGCGCCGACTGCAAACGGACTACATCGACCTGTACTGGCTGCACATGTGGGACGCGAACACTCCCATCGAGGAGACGATGGCCGCCCTCGACGACCTGGTTCGGGCCGGCAAGGTGCGCTACATCGGCGTTTCGGATACCCCGGCGTGGAAGATCGTTGAAGCCAACCTGATCGCGCGGTTCCGTGGATGGTCGGCGTTCGTCGGCTTGCAGATCGAGTACTCGTTGCTCGAGCGCACGGTCGAGCAGGAATTGGTACCGATGGCCGGCGAATTCGGGCTCGGGATCACGCCATGGTCGCCGCTCAAGAGCGGCGTGCTCAGCGGTAAGTACACCCGAGAAAGCAGCGGCCGGCACACCGCCGATCGCGGCGCGCTCGTCGACCATTTCCTCAACGAGCAGACCTTCGCGATCATCGACGAACTCGAGACCATCGCCAAAGCGCACGAAACGAACGTTGCCAGCGTCGCGCTTGCCTGGGTCCACGCGCAGCCGGTCGTCTCGTCGGTCATTATCGGAGCACGCCGGCTCTCGCAGCTCGACGACAACGTCCGCGCCGTCGATGTGAATCTCACTGCCGAAGAGTTGGCCCGACTCAATGAGCTGACGCAACCGACCTTCGGATTCCCGCACAACATGCTGGCGATGGCTCCGGGCATGCTCAACGGCGGAACAACGATCAACGGGGTCGCCGCGCCGGTCTCCGAATACGTGATGCCCGAGGGCGCCCGGCCGCACTGAAGCTAGTCGCGCTGACTGCCTGAGTGCATCTTCAGTGCGCCTTCGACGTTGGCCTTCTTGTCCTCGCCGGAACCCTTGGCCGCGGCCTTCTTCCGCTTGTTGACCACGGCGTCGACGGCTCCGTTGAGCGCCGAGCCCAGCGGGAAGCCGAGGTAGTGGGTGAGGAAAACGGCCATCTCCTTGAGTTCGGTCTCACTGAGCTCGCCGTTGAGTAGCGCGGCGTTGATCTGAATCTCCGCGAGGTCGCGATTACCGATCGCCGTCACGGCCGTGAGCGTCATGATGCGCTTGTCGCGCATCGACAGCCCGGGCCGGGTCCAGACGGAGCCGAACAGGTGGTCGACGGTCAGATCGAAAAAGGCGTCGCCCTCGATGTTGGGCATCTCCCAGCCGTAGACCTCGTTCATCTTGTCGAGGCCCTTGCGCCGCAGCTCGTCCATCAGTGCGTCTCTTTCTCTGTGTGCGGCACCCCGAGTCCGGCCGCCAGCCGCTCGTAGGCCAACTGGGCCAGCGGCAGGTCGACCGACACCGATTCACCCAATGCCAGTGCCAGGCTCAGATCCTTCTCGCCGAGCCCACGGGCGTGCACGAAGGACTGGTACAGAAAGTTGTCAGGCTCAAGGTCTTTCATGTCTTCGCGGACCATGATCGCACCCGGCCCGCTGGTAAGCGCGTCGGTGTGACGCACCACCCGGCCGAGCGCCTGTAGATCCAGCCCGGCGGCCTCCGCCAGCTTCATGGCTTCACAGGCCGCGGCATAAGACGTGAACGTCAGCATGTTGCGGGCCAGCTTCATTCGGGTTCCCGCGCCCGGCTCGCCAGCGTGGATGACCATGCCCGCCCACTGCTTGAACGCCGGCTTGATCCGCTCGTACACGTCGCGCTCGGCACCCACCATGGTGGCGAGTTCACCTTTTTCCGCGGCGGCCGCGCCACCGCTGACGGGAGCGTCCACGATGTGAATGCCCTGCGGCTTCAAGTCGTTTGACAGTTCCGCGGCGGTGGTGTCGCGGATAGTGGAGTGGATCGCGATGACGGTGCCCGGCTTGGCGTGCGCGGCGAGTTCGGCGACAACCTGGCGTACCTGACCGTCATCAAGGACGGTGATGTGAACGATATCCGCATCGGCGACGTCGGCGATACTGTCGGCCACGCTTGCGCCGGCCTCGGCCAGCGGCGTCATCGCCTCGGTGCGGATGTCGTAAACCGTGACACCACCTGGTGATTGAGTCATCCGCTTGGCCATCGGCGCGCCCATGTTGCCCAGCCCGATGTAGCCCAGTTTGAACTGTTCGGTCATGCTGCGCCGCTCCTCCTCATCGCTTCGTCCCCCTCGCCGCGGCGCGGCTGGAGGCACCCCCACTGCATCGTCGCCGGCGGCTATGATCGGAAGATCTGTCCGCCGTCGACATTGAAGATCTGGCCGGTGATCCACGAAGCCTCGTCGCTCAATAGGAACAGGCACATTCCCACCAGATCCTCCGGCGTCCCCATCCGGGACAGCGGAAGACCTTTGACGATGTCCTGGACGATCTCTTGGGGAGTGGTGGTCCGGTTGGCCTCGGTGTCGATGGGTCCAGGCGCGATCGCGTTGATCCGGATGTTCTGGCCACCCAGCTCGCGGGACAGCTGTTGGGTCAGCCCGTTGACTCCAACCTTGGCCAGACCGTAGAAGTTCGAGTACAGCCACGCCGCGGTCGACGACTGGTTGACAATCGCTCCGCCGCCGCGCTTGGCCATCTTCTTGTATACCGCGCGGGTGCACCACAGTGCGCCGTCGAGGTTGACGCTCATGAACTTCTTGTAGTACTCGGGATCGACGGTGAGCAGGAAGTCGAGTTTCATGCCTCCGAATATCGCGGCGTTGTTGACCAGGTAGTCGATGCCACCGAACTCGGCCAGCGTGCGGTCGGCCATCGCCTTGGCCGACGCGGGGTCGGACACGTCGACCGGAATGCTGATGGCCGTGCCGCCGTCGGCACTGATCTGTTTGGCCACGCCCTCGGCTGCCTCGGCATTGATGTCGGTCACTACGATCGCCGCGCCCTCGCGGGCCAGTGCCTCGGCGTACGCCTGGCCGATGCCGCCGCCCGATCCGGTGACGATGGCGACCTTGTTCTCGAACCTCACGGTGTTCCTCTCTGACTCGCGGCTAGACCGCTGTCGCAATGGTTTTGGTTTCCAGGTACTCCTCGAAACCGGCGAGACCCATCTCGCGACCGTTGCCGGACTGTTTGTAACCACCGAAGGGTGCATCGGCTGAATACCAGACGCCGCCGTTGACATTGATCGTGCCGGCCCGGACCCGCGCGGCAATCCGCGCCGCCCGATCAGGATCAGCGCCAAAGACTGTGCCGGACAAGCCGTATGGCGAATCGTTGGCGATGCGAACGGCGTCGTCGTCGCCGTCGTGTGCAATCACCGTCAGAACCGGGCCGAAGATCTCCTCGCGGGCACAACGAGCGTCGTTGCCCAGACCCGCGATCACGGTCGGCTCGATGAAGAAACCGACGTCACGGTCGGCGGGCCGGCCGCCACCGCACGCGAACGTTCCGCCCTCGGCGATCGCCGAGTCGAGATAGCCCTGCACTCGATCGCGCTGTAGGGCCGAGATCAGTGGCCCGCAAATGGTTCCGGGTTTGGTCGGGTCGCCGGCCTTGATGCCGCCCACCGTCGCGGCCGCAAGCGAGACGGCCTCGTCATACCGGGCCTGCGGTACCACCAGCCGGGTGGTGATCGCGCACCCCTGCCCGGCATGCATGCACACCGAGAACCCTGCAATGCCGACAGCACCGGCCAGGTCGGCGTCGTCGAGCACGATGAACGCCGACTTGCCGCCCAATTCGAGGAAGACCTTTTTGATGGTCGCCGCTCCGTCGGCCATCACGGCGCGGCCGGTGGCTGTCGACCCGGTGAACGAAACCATATCCACCCTGGGATCTTTCGACAGCAACGCGCCGACGCCGTGATCGGTCGAGGTGACGATGTTGACCACGCCGGGCGGAAAGTCAGTGTGCTCGGTGATGAGCTCCCCGAGCACCGCAGCGCACCACGGTGTGTCGGGGGCGGGCTTGAGGACCACGGTGTTTCCCGCGGCCAGGGCCGGCCCGATCTTCGCAAGGTTGATCTGGTGCGGAAAGTTCCACGGGGTGATGGCGCCGACGACGCCGACGGCCTCACGGACAATCGTGCGGCGGGTAGGGATACCCATCGGCGACGCTTGGCCGAGATCCTGGCTGTACTCGTACGATTCGGCGGTATCGGCCGCGAACGCCAAGTCATTGACCGGGACTTCCAGCTGAGCGATTCCGGTGAGCATCCGTGGCGCACCGACTTCGGCGATGGTCAAGTCCCGTAGCTCTTCGAGGTGCTGCTGCATCGCCTCACGAAGCTGGCGGACGCACCGCACCCGCAGCTCGGTGTTGCGCGACCAGTCCGTGCCGTCGAAGGCCTGTCGCGCCGCATCGATGGCGCGGTCCATGTCGTCGGCACCGGCGTCGGCCGCGGCACCCAGTACTTCTTCGGTGGCCGGGTTGATGGTGGGGAAAGTGCCTTGGCTGCCACTCGTCAGCTTGCCGTCGATAAGCAGTGAACTCACGCCGTCGGCCAGCAATGCCATCTCCGCCTCCGCTCCTTTTGAGGATGGACACATGTCCGGAATAATCCAGTCGAACATAGTCTTTGCCTCCCCGAAAGTGCAAGGACCGACCTTCCTCCAGGGCCGTTAGAACCGGAAACTAGCTGCTTATCGCACCAATTTGCCGGACGGGCTTGCCTCTCATCGCGGGTATCGGATAGCTTGGACACGTGTCCAGCGATCCCGTGATCGCGATCACTCCCGATTCCGGCAGTCCGGTCCGGGACGTGCCGCGCAATCGTCGACAAGAAGAGACCTTCCGCAAGGTGCTCGCCGCCGGCGTAGAGGTCCTGCGGGAGAAGTCCTATGCCGACCTGACCGTGCGCGCGGTAGCCGCCCGCGCCAAGGTCGCGCCGGCGACCGCCTATACCTACTTCTCGTCGAAAAACCACCTCATCACCGAGGTCTACCTTGATCTCGTGCGACAGGTGCCGTATTTCACCGACGTCAACGAGCCCATGCCGACTCGGGTGGATAAAGCCCTACGCCACCTCGCGCTGGTGGTCGCCGACGAACCGGAAGTCGCAGCGGCATGCACGACGGCATTGCTCGGTGGCGCCGGCGATCCGGCGGTACGGGCCGTGCGCGACCGGATCGGCGCCGAGATTCACCGCCGCATCACGTCGGCTATCGGGCCCGACGCCGACCACCGGGTTGTATCGGTGCTGGAAATGACGTTCTTCGGCGCACTGGTCAATGCCGCCAGCGGCGCATACACCTATCACCAGATCGCCGACCACCTCGCTTACGCGGTCGGACTCATTGTCAAAACGGGGGAACACCGATGACTCTTCAGATCGACGAGCCGCTGCTCGATCCGTACGACTACGACTTCCACGAGGACCCGTACCCGTACTACCAGAGGCTGCGGGACGAAGCCCCGCTCTATCGCAATGACAAGCTTGGCTTTTGGGCCCTGTCCCGGCACGCCGACGTGCATCAGGGCTTTCGCAACAGCACCACGCTGTCCAACCGCTTCGGCGTCTCGCTGGACCCCGCGTCCAGGGGGCCGCACGCCGCCAAGACCATGTCATTTCTGGCCATGGACGATCCAGGCCACCTGCGGCTGCGGACGCTGGTGTCGAAAGGCTTCACGCCCAGGCGAATTCGTGAGCTCGAGCCGCGCGTCACCGAGATTGCCACGCAGCACCTGGACACCATGCTGGAGAAGTCGAGATCGGGAACCGTCGACTACGTCGACGAGTTCGCCGGCAAGCTGCCGATGGACGTCATCTCCGAGCTGATGGGGGTCCCCGATCCGGATCGGGCGCACGTGCGCGCCTGGGCCGACGGCGTGATGCACCGCGACGATGGCGTCACCGACGTGCCGCCGGAAGCGATCGAGGCCTCGCTCAACCTGATCGTCTACTACCAGGAGATGGTCGCCGAGCGCCGTAAGAAGCCGACCGGCGACCTGACGACGGCGCTGCTGGAGGCCGAGATCGACGGCGATCGGCTCACCGACGACGAAGTCCTGGGGTTCATGTTCCTGATGGTGATCGCCGGCAACGAGACCACCACCAAACTCCTTGCCAACGCCGCATTTTGGGGCTACAAGAACCCAGACCAGCTGACCGCCGTCTACGCCGACCCCTCGCGGGTGCCGCTGTGGGTGGAGGAGACCCTGCGCTACGACACCTCCAGTCAGATCCTGGCCCGCACCGTCGCCGGTGAGCTCACCCTGCACGGCACCACGATCCCCGACGGCGACGTGCTGTTGTTGCTGCCCGGTTCGGGCCATCGCGACGAACGGGCGTTCGATAATCCCGACGATTTCGTGATCGGACGCGACATCGGATCCAAGCTCTTGAGTTTCGGCAGCGGCGCACACTTCTGCCTGGGTGCTCACCTGGCCAGGATGGAAGCTCGGGTGGCCCTCACCGAATTGTTCAAGCGAATCAAGGGTTACCAGGTCGACGAAGCCAATTCGGTTCGAGTCCATTCCAGTAACGTGCGCGGGTTCGCGCACCTACCGATGACCTTGGAGGTCTCCTAGATGCCGCGCTTTGCCGCTCTGCCCGAACGCCGGCCGGCGATTGTGGCCGGCGCCTCCTCCGGTATCGGAGAGGCCACCGCCATCGAACTCGCCACGCACGGTTTCCCGGTCGCGCTGGGAGCTCGCCGGGTCGAGAAGCTCGACGACATCGTCGGCAAGATCAACGCCGACGGCGGCGAGGCGGTCGGATTCCACCTGGATGTCACCGACCCGAACTCGGTCAAAAATTTTGTCGCACAATCGGTTGATGCGCTCGGCGACATCGAGGTATTGGTGGCCGGGGCGGGCGATACGTACTTCGGCAAGCTCGCCGAGATCACCACCGACGAGTTCGAGTCGCAGTTGCAGATCCACGTCGTCGGCGCCAATCGGCTGGCCGCCGCGGTCCTGCCGGGCATGCTGGACCGGCAGCGCGGCGACCTGATCTTCGTCGGCTCCGACGTCGCGCTGCGCCAGCGGCCGCACATGGGCGCCTACGGCGCGGCCAAAGCTGCCCTCCTGGCGATGGTCACGAACTTCCAGATGGAGCTGGAGGGCACCGGCGTGCGGGCGTCGATCGTGCACCCCGGACCGACGAAGACGTCGATGGGTTGGAGCCTGCCCGCAGAGAAGATCGGCCCCGCGCTGGAGGATTGGGCCAAATGGGGCCAGGCTCGCCACGACTACTTCCTGCGCGCGGCGGACCTGGGACGCGCCATCACCTTTGTCGCCGAGACACCGCGCGGCGGCTTCATTGCGAACATGGAGCTGCAGCCTGAGGCCCCGTTGGCCGACAACACAAACCGCCAGAAACTCGCACTCGGTGAAGAGGGGATTCCAGAACATGGCTGAATCAACTACGGCGAAGCCGGCGATCGTGCCCCGGGTTTCCGGCGGCGAGGAAGAACACGGACACCTCGAGGAGTTCCGCACCGACCCAATCGGCCTGATGAAGCGCATCCGCGAAGAATGCGGCGACGTCGGCTGGTTCCAGCTCGTCGACAAGCACGTCATCTTCTTGTCGGGTGCGCAGGCCAACGAGTTCTTCTTCCGCTCCGCCGACGAAGATCTCGACCAGGCCGAGGCCTACCCCTTCATGACACCGATCTTCGGTAAGGGCGTGGTGTTCGACGCCAGCCCCGAGCGGCGCAAGGAGATGCTGCACAACTCCGCGCTGCGCGGCGAACAGATGAAGGGTCACGCCGCCACCATCGAGGGCGAAGTCAAGAAGATGATCGCCGACTGGGGCGACGAAGGTGAGATCGAACTGCTCGACTTCTTCTCCGAGCTGACCATCTACACGTCGACGGCTTGCCTGATCGGCCTGAAGTTCCGCGAGCAGCTTGATCACCGGTTCGCCGAGTACTACCACGAGCTGGAGCGCGGCACGGATCCGCTGTGCTACGTCGATCCGTATCTTCCGATCGAGAGTTTCCGGCGCCGCGACGAGGCCCGCGTGAAACTGGTTGCGCTAGTTCAGGAAATCATGAACCAGCGGCTGGCCAATCCCCCGACGGACAAGGCCGATCGCGACATGCTCGACGTGCTGGTGTCGATCAAGGACGAGGAGGGCATTCCGCGGTTCTCCGCCGACGAGGTCACCGGGATGTTCATCTCGCTGATGTTCGCCGGGCACCACACCAGTTCCGGCACATCGGCATGGACGCTGATCGAGTTGATTCGCCACGCCGACGTCTACGCCGAGGTGCTCGCCGAGCTCGAGGAACTGTACTCCGACGGCCAGGAGGTGAGTTTCCATGCACTGCGCCAGATTCCAAAGCTCGACAACGTGGTCAAGGAGACGCTGCGACTACACCCACCGCTGATCATCCTGATGCGGGTCGCCAAGGGAGAGTTCGAGGTCGAAGGCTTCCCGATCCACAACGGCGACTTCGTCGCCGCGTCCCCGGCGATCTCGAATCGGATTGCCGAAGACTTTCCCGACCCCGATGCATTCAACCCGGATCGGTACAACAAGCCCGAGCAGGCGGACGTCGTCAACCGGTGGACCTGGATTCCATTCGGCGCCGGTCGGCACCGCTGCGTCGGGGCTGCGTTCGCGCAGATGCAGATCAAAGCGATCTTCTCGGTTCTGTTGCGCGAGTATGAATTCGAGATGGCACAGCCGGCCGACAGCTATCACAACGACCACTCCAAGATGGTCGTGCAACTGGCCAAGCCGGCCGAGGTGCGTTATCGCCGTCGCAGCAAGGAGTGATGATGGTTTACCGGGTCGAAGCCGACTTGGACTTATGCCAAGGCCACGCGATGTGCGAGCTGGAGGCGCCCGACTACTTCCGGGTGCCCAAACGCGGAAAGGTCGAGATCCTCGACCCCGAGCCGCCCGAGGAGGCCCGCGACGAAGTTCAGCGGGCTGTCGAAATGTGCCCAACCCAAGCATTATTCATCAAAGAAGATAAGGGAGACTGACTACAATGACGAAGGCGTCTTTCGAACGTGCGGTGCTCGAGGCATGGGTCGACCGCTGGCTGCAGGCGAACAAGGACTGCGAGAAGGCGGGCGACTGGAAGCCGTTGGGGGACTTCTATGCCCCGGACGCAACCTACGGCTGGAACATCGGCCCCAAAGAAGACGTGATGTGCGTCGGAGTCGACGAGATCCGGGACGTCGCGCTCGGCCTGGAGATGGAAGGCCTGGAGAACTGGGTGTACGAATACCAGAAGGTCCTGATCGACGACAAACAGGGCGAGATCGTCGGCTTCTGGAAGCAGATCGTCAATAAGGGTGACGGCAGCCAGGGTGAGATCTACGGCATCGGCGGCAGCTGGATCCGGCTCAATGCCGACGGGCTCATCGAGTGGCAGCGCGACTTCTTCGATTTCGGTCACGTCGCGAAGATGTTCGGGGACCTCATCGGGTCCGGCGACCTGAGCATCGGCATGCAGAAACGCATCGAACGCAGCGTGGCCGGTGAGAAGCTGCCCGGCTACTACCCGCTGGGACAGGCTCCGGTTCCCATCTGGTGATCCCCGCTGTTTACAACACGGTGACGCAGGTCATAATGGGCTTCGAATGAGAACACGTTCTAAATTGCCGTCCGGCCCAAGCCGGCCCCTTTCACCGACACCCGGGTCAGGGCATCTTGTTGGAGGTCTTTCATGAAAACAAAAGGCGCGCTGATCTGGGAGTTCAACCAGCCGTGGTCGATCGAGGAAATCGAGATCGGCGATCCGCAGAAGGATGAAGTCAAGATCCAGATGGAAGCGGCCGGCATGTGCCACTCCGATCACCACCTGGTGACCGGCGGCATCCCGATGGGCGGCTTCCCGGTCCTCGGTGGCCACGAAGGCGCCGGCATCGTCACCGAAGTGGGCCCCGGTGTTGAAGACCTCGCCCCGGGCGACCACGTGGTGCTGTCGTTCATCCCGTCCTGCGGCAGCTGTCCGACCTGTCAGTCGGGTCTGCGCAACCTGTGCGACCTCGGCGCCGGGCTGCTGGGCGGTGCCGCGGTATCCGACGGCACCTTCCGCATTCAGGCTCGCGGTGAGAACGTCTTCCCGATGACGCTGCTGGGAACCTTCTCTCCGTACATGGTCGTGCACCGCGCCTCGGTGGTGAAGGTCGATCCATCGGTCCCCTTCGAGGTCGCCGCGCTGGTCGGCTGCGGCGTCACCACCGGCTACGGTTCGGCGGTTCGCACCGCCGACATCCGGCCGGGAGAGGACGTCGCGATCGTCGGTATCGGCGGGGTCGGCATGGCGGCGCTGCAGGGCGCCGTCACCGCTGGAGCCCGCAACGTCTTCGCGATCGACCCGGTGGAGTGGAAGCGCGACCAGGCCCTCAAGTTCGGCGCGACGCACGTCTACCCCGACATCTTCGCTGCGATGGGCGGCATCATGGAGGTCACGCACGGCCTGATGGCCCACAAAGTGGTAGTCACCGTCGGCGAACTGCTCGGGGCCGACGTGGAGAACTACATGACCTTGACCGCGAAGGGCGGCACCTGCGTGCTGACCGCCATCGGCAGCCTGCTGGACACCAACGTCAACCTGAACCTGGCGATGCTGACCCTGATGCAGAAGACTATTAAGGGCACCATCTTCGGCGGCGGTAACCCGCAATTCGACATTCCCCAATTGCTGACGATGTACAAGGCCGGCAAGCTCAACCTCGACGACATGATCACCCGCCGGTACAAGCTGGAGCAGATCAACGACGGCTACCAGGACATGCTGGACGGCAAGAACATTCGCGGCGTGATCCGCTACACCGACGCCGACCGGTAACGACGATGTCTGCTGAAACCGTGGCGCAGTCCCCCGCCCTGACCGCCTCCCAGTCGTCGTGGCGCTGCGTGCAGGCCCACGATCGCGAGGGCTGGCTGGCGTTGATGGCCGACGACGTCGTCGTCGAGGACCCGATCGGCAAGTCGATCACCAATCCCGACGGCACCGGCGTCCGGGGCAAAGACGGCGTCGCCGAGTTCTACGACACCAACATCGCCGCCAACCAGTTGAGGATCACCTGCGAGGAGACTTTTCCCTCCAGCGATCCTGACGAGGTCGCGCATATCTTGGTGCTGCGCAGTAAGTTTGACAATGGAATCACCAGCAGCGTGCGTGGCGTATTCACCTACCGGGTCAACGACGCCGGGCTGATCGCGAACATGCGCGGCTACTGGAACCTCGACGCGATGACTTTCGGCACCGAGGAGTGACCTCCCTGCTCGCCGACCACGGCGCCGTCGTGGTCGGGGGGTCGAGGGGCATCGGCTCAGCCGTCGCGGCGTTGCTGGCGCAACATGGTGCCGGCGTGGTCGTCAATGGCCGCGACGCCGATACTGTCCAGTCCACCGTCGATGCGATCGTCGCCAGCGGCGGGCGGGCGGTCGCCCATCCCGGTTCGCCGTCCGGTGAGGCGGCCGCAGAATCGTTGATAGACAACTGTGTTGACGAATTCGGCGGTATCCACGTCCTGATCAACTGCGCCGGCATCGCCGAGCCGCCGGGCTCATCCATCCTCGACATCAGCCCGGCACAGTTCGCAGATTTACTCGACGCGCACCTAGGCACGGTATTCGCGACCTGTCGCGCCGCCGCGCCCAGGATGGTCGCGCAGGGCCGCGGCAGCATCGTCAACACCAGCTCGTTCGCGTTCCTCGGCGACTACGGCGGCACCGGGTATCCGGCCGGTAAGGGCGCGGTCAACAGCCTGACACTGGCAATCGCCGCTGAACTCAAAGAGCACGGTGTGCGGGCCAACGTGGTGTGCCCGGGCGCCAAGACCAGGCTGTCCATCGGAGCGGACTACGTTGCCCACATCACCGACCTGAACCGCCGCGGACTGCTGGACGACGTCTCGATGCAGGGTGCGCTGGACGTCGCAACGCCGGATTACGCCGCGTCCACCTACGTCTATCTCGCCAGCAACCTCGCTGAGCAGATCAGTGGCGAAATCTTTGTTGCCGCAGGCGGTTTCGTTGGCCGATTCCCCCGACCTACGCCAGCGCTTATCGGGTACCGCGACCACCACGGGTCGCCACCGTGGACCGTTGCGGAGCTTTCGGCGTTGATCGACGGTGGAGCTGCCTGACTCCCGACGGGCGACCCATATGCTGGAGCCATGG
>Ga0302326_10022765_pt1 | contig 12794 bp, 10 predicted proteins | sample Palsa_T0_3_FD_202264 | JGI IMG/M metagenome (GOLD analysis project Ga0302326, IMG submission 202264) | Peat permafrost microbial communities from Stordalen Mire near Abisko, Sweden - Palsa_T0_3 | ecosystem: Environmental > Terrestrial > Soil > Palsa > Peat permafrost | place: Sweden: Abisko... | reverse complement strand
TTGTCGCCGCCATCGGCATCTACTCCGTGCTCAGCCTGCGCAGCAGCGCGCTCGAAACCGCCCGCGTCGGCGACCGCCTGAATTCGATCTCACTGGAAATTCAGGTTCACAATCTGGAGGCCCAACGCAAGATCAAGAGTTATCTGGCCGAGTTCAAGCAACTGGGTGCCGACAAAGCGCGGGAAACCTATCTGGACGAGGCCGACTTCGAAATCCACGAGATTGAATCGCTGGCCAAGAGAGGCGTACGGATTGCCCCTACGGAAGAAAAGCGGGCAAAGTTTCAACTGATTTCTACCGCGGCAGCCAACTACGCCACTGCTGTCGAAACCGTGGCCCAAGGAGTAGAGAAGAGTGGGGTGGGTGGCGCTAACGACGTCGCCGCCTACGAGGCCGCCGCGGGGCACTTGAACGAGACCGCCGAGGATGGCGAGATGGTGGGTCGCGATTCCAGCCAGTCATCTCAAGAGAACATAGAACGCGTGAGCAAACGTTCGGTGCCTGTGGTCCTGGGCGTTTCTTTATTGGGGCTGGTGATTGCCTTGGGTATGAGCGTGGTGTTGTGCAGAGCTATCCTGCTGCCGGTGGAACACCTGAAAGAGGTAGCGGAAAACGTCAGCATGGGTAATTTGCAAATTTCCGTACGCCGCTTTTCAGACGATGAGATTGGTGATCTTGCCGACTCTTTTGCGCGCATGGTGGTCGCGGTGAGATTTTTTCAAATGGAGGCGGAGGCCTCAAACGCTGGGACGGGGGAGTAAGGCGAACGATGAGCGACGTCACCAACAAGGTGTTGACTGTGAGCAAACCCTACCTGGGGCCGGCGGCGGAGCAATTTCTCAACCGGCAATGCAAGTTGTTTCTCAAGATCGACAGTACCGCACTGACGGCCGCTCACCTCAAAGAGCTGGCGGGGTGCTTTGAATTGGGTGGCCGAGCGATTATGGATCCGGCGAAGGCTGCGGAGCTGGCTAAGAAGATTGCTGCTTTGTAGCAATTTGCTGCGTGGTGCTTCCAGGAAGGTGGGATGGTGGACGTCAATATTGAAAGCGCGACGCCACCTCCATGTACTGCCTTCCCCAGAGTTCGAGCCTGTCTACCAACTTGCCGTCTACTTCTGCAGTGCGGAACCTTGCGGCCGACTCCCATACTTTGCCGCCCGAGATTGCACGCAGATTTTCCGGTGGTTCGTAGCTGCCGGGCAGTTGGGCCAGGTGAAAGTACATCGCCACCGGATAGCTCGTGCACTTCTCCAGCCAGGCGCTTAACCATGCCTGCATAATTGCCCGCCGCTCCTCGGCTGGAAGCCCGGCGAAGGTCTCAGTCCATTGCGGATCGACCATCATCCTGGGATCGATCGTCTGATCGGGCTGCCAGCCCTTTATCTTGTCCTGCGGCCCAATCCGCTGGTCAGTCGACTGCATCGCCGCAATCACCGTCACCAGTACCCTACCGGGCTCAGATACTCTGCTCCATCGTTCCAGTTCCCGCTCGTGTCCCGCCGCGTAAACCCAATCCACCGGCTCACGCCCATGGTGTTGGTGCCCTCCGTCGTTCAACAGCATCTGGAGTTCGTACCAGGCATTGTTGAAGTACTCATTCGTTAGTCCGCTGCCTCCCATGCCGTTCGCGCTATTCGGAATGTTCACGGTCGCCGGAGCCGTCGCGGCCGCCACCGTGTTGCTCCAGACCACGTCACTGCCGGCCGCTTCGAGCGCGCGGATATGCGAAATTTCCCACGTCTTCACGAGTTGCCATAACAGCGTAGCGTAGAGTGACTGCGCCAACCCAGGCGACCATCGTGTCGCATCGTCTGTCCTGGGGGGATTCAAAAACTTTGACCGAGCCTTGAGCCACCCGGCGAAGAAGCCTGGCGCATCGCCCGGAGAAGTAGAACTCGAGTTCTGTGCCACATACATCCGATTGAACTCGCTGCCCGCGAATCTGTCTCCCCAGGCATCGAGCGGATGCACCTGCGGCAGCCAGTGGTTCCAGTCCGGCATCTGGAGCGCGATGGGAATTTCTCGCAGCTTCAGCTCGCCGTCGGGCGAAAATGCGGCCGGCGATACCGCACCCTCAGGCGGCGGGAACAAGCTGCGCAGGGTTTTGCGATCGTCATCGAGCACCCAATCGAGCCCCGCACCGGCGGCTAACTCCGCCGCGGGTCGTGTCTGCATTCCCGGCCCTGGCTGATAGGGAGGGTTCCAGGGACGCCCCGGATGGAGGACTTTGAGGGAACGGATATAGCTGGCAATCTGCTTGCCTTCGCGCTCGGACAGGCCGTGAAATTGCGACCGCGCCACGATCGACAGGTTGGAATAGTTGAAGTACTTTAGGTCTTCTCCATCCCGGGCATGACAGTCGGCGCAGTGTGCGCGGATGGGCGGCGCTCCGCTGAGGCCGCTGGCTCGCAGGGGCGCGCTTCGCCAGAGCCGTTCACCCTCGGCGATTTCTTCTTGCCCGGGCATTGGTGCCAACCAACGCGCCGGATCTTCGTCAAAGAATGTCTCCGGCGGCAACAGACGCTCACCATCTGCCCGAAGCAGGTTGAATGCCAGCACGCGAAACCCACTCACCACGCCGTTGCTCCGATTGAAGCGGAACGCGATCCGGTTCACTCCTGGCGCCAGGGAACCGGGTGCCACCGGCACGGTCATCTTCAGGGTTGCGAACGCTCCACCGATGCCTCCATAGCTGAGCCCCGGCTGGAGCACGGTAACCGTGTGATTGTTCAGTGAGACCCACGCCCCATCATTCACCCGCACACTCGCCTGGTCTGGGTATTCCAGTCCATGGACTTGCAGGAAGAGTGAGCTGACCTGGGTGGCGAAGCCTTGCGGAATCTCAAGGGTGACCGTGGCGGTCGATTCCTCCGCCCCCATGACCTCGATAGGAAGGGGAATCGGCGCAGTGATGGGTTCGGCCGGGCTGGTTTGAGGCGAGAAAAGCGAGGCAGCCAGCGCGCAGAGCATCCACACGCGACGCCACGAGCCCTGTTCGCTCAGAAGCACTTGCATGCACTTTCTATCGGCAAATTTCCTCATCCCATGAGGCCGACTGGTCCCAAAACAGATCGCCAGGGAGGGTCGATGGGCAAGCCCCCGAGCAAAGAAGGGGTGGTGTAGGGGGCCGCGGCTGTTCTCCATGGTCTGGCGCGAAATTGAACACGCCTCAACTCCCCTATTCCCACGCCGATGCAAGAGACAGAGTTTGCCAGGCCAGCAGAGGTACTGGATCGATCGGAATCGATCTGTTTTCCGAGCACTGCGATTCACTGAACAAATCAAAAAATTCGGATGATATCCGCTCTGCGAGGGATTCAGCTTGTGGGTATTTTTGCGTCCGCAACTCAGCTGAATAGCTTGAAATGGCTCAGCGACAGCGAGGGCGCGCCTTAAGGCGACATTGGTGCGCTCCGCCGAGCGGCGGTCACCGGGAGAAAGATCGACACTAAGTGGCCATAACTTCTGCCCAACGTGGCTGAGAGCGATGCGGCCCCGCGGAGCTGGAAGGAATTATGGATAACACGAGCACGGAAGATCAGGAAACGATTCGTGAGTTTCTGGTGGAGAGTCACGAAAACCTCTCGCGCCTGGATCAGGATCTGGTCGAGCTCGAGAAACACCCGCAGGATGCAAATCTGCTGGGGAGCATCTTTCGCACCATTCACACGATCAAGGGAGCGTGCGGCTTCCTGGCATTTTCCATTCTGGAAGCAATCACGCACCAGGCAGAAACCCTCCTAAGTCAATTGCGCGACGGTCAACGGGAGCTGACTCCGGCCCTGGTATCTCTGATACTGGAGACGGTGGACGCAACCCGAAAGGTGCTCGCTGCGATCGAAACCAGCGGCAAGGAGGGTCCGGAACGCTTTGAAGAATTAACCGAACGCTTACGTATTGCGGCGCAATTGACCACCGGCCAGGAGCTCCCATCGTCCCCCGCGGCGATGCCCTCCAGCCTGGCAGTGGAACCGGTGGTCGAGAAGATCCCCGACCCGCAGGAGGAGGGAGCAGCGGAGAAAGAGGAGGAGCGTGGAAGAAAAAAGGAGGGAGGCAAAGAAGAAGATGTCACGCGATCCTCGGCCGCGGTAGATGCAAACATCCGGGTCGGCGTGGGGCTGCTAGACAAACTCATGGACCTGGTGGGAGAACTGGTGCTCACGCGCAACCAGATTCTGCAATTCAACATTGAGCGCGAGGATCCCGCGCTGAACGCGACCTCCCAGCGTTTGAACCTGATCACCACCGAGTTGCAAGAAGGCGTCATGAAGACGCGCATGCAGCCGATCGGGATGGTGTGGAACAAGTTACCACGCGTGGTGCGCGATATGGCCACCACCTTGGGCAAACAGATCCGCTTACAAATGGACGGAGCGGAAACGGAACTCGACCGGACCATCATCGAAGCCATTAAGGATCCACTGATGCACCTGGTTCGCAATTCATGCGACCACGGCATCGAATTGCCGGAAGTCAGGGTCCGCGCGGGCAAATCACCACAAGGCACACTGACCCTTCGTGCCTATCACGAAGGCGGCCAGGTAAACATTGAAATCGGGGATGATGGGGCGGGGATTGATGTCGCGCGGGTTAAACAGAAAGCGCTCGAGAATGGGCTTTTGCGGCCGGAACAAGCGGAGAAGCTGAGCGATCGCGAGGCGCTTGGCCTCATCTTCCAACCTGGATTCTCGACCGCGCAAACGGTGACCAACTTCTCCGGCCGTGGAGTGGGCATGGATGTGGTGAAATCCCACATCGAGAAGATCGGCGGTGTGGTCGATATCTTCAGCCGCCTGGGCGAAGGCGCCACGGTCAAGATCAGGATCCCTCTCACCCTGGCCATCATTCCCGGTCTGGTGATCACCAGCGGCGGCGAACGATTTGTCATTCCTCAGGTGAGTCTGCTGGAGCTGATCCGGCTGGAGGGTGATGCGTCCGGCAAGCACATTGAGTATGTCCATGGAACGCCGATCTATCGCCGGCGCGGGAGCCTTTTGCCCATTGCCTATTTGAACCTGGTGCTGGGGTTGAAATCAGCCGAGCACGACGAGGCCGTCAGCATGGTGGTGCTGCAAGCGGAAGACCGGCAGTTTGGGCTGGTGGTCGACGGCATCAACGACACCCAGGAGATTGTCGTTAAGCCGTTGGGCAAGCAGTTCAAGGGGCTCACGCTCTATGCCGGCGCCACGATCATGGGGGATGGCAGAGTCGCTCTTATCCTCGATGTGCTAGGCATCGGCCAGCGTTCCGGAGTGTTAGCCGAGTTCCTGGAGCAGGGGCGCGGTGCCGGGCAACAGCAGGCGCAGGCCGAGGGATCGCAACAACGTTTGTTACTTTTTCGAGCCGGTTCTTTTGCCCGCTTGGCGGTTCCGCTTTCACTCGTCGCCCGGCTGGAAGAGTTCCCGCAGTCAGCCATCGAACATGCCAGCGGCAGGCAGGTGGTGCAGTATCGCGACCGGATTCTTCCGTTGGTGTCTCTGCGGACAGTGCTGGAACCAAACGCTACCGACCAGGGCGAGCCGGCCGATCCTGTGCAGGTGGTGGTTTTCAACGATGGCAGCAGCAGCGTCGGCATGGTTGTGGACGAGATCCTGGATGTGACCGAAGATGCAGTGACGGTGCGGCAGGGATCGGAGCGCACGGGCCTTCTCGGCTCAGCGGTGGTGGGTAAGCAAGTCACGGATTTTCTTGATCTCAACGAGGTCATTCGGGCGGGTGGGGGAAATTGGTTTGAGGGTATCAAGGGACATGCGTGTGGACGAACGATCCTGCTCGCCGACCCCTCGGCATTCTCGCGTGCCATGGTGCGCGGCGGTCTGGAAATGGCGGGCTATGGGTTACGCGAGGCGGCGAATGTGGAGCAGGCGATAGCGCAGTTGGAGCAGCATGCGGTGGACCTGGTATTGGTGGCGCTCGAGCTTCCGCCCGAGGGCAGTTCCGCTCTGCTCGCCGCCATGCGCCTGCGGGCGGAGTGGGACAAGATTCCAGTCGTAGTATTGGCCGGCTCGGCGGAGCAGGTGCAGCCCGCAGCTGCACGGACGGCGGGCTTTGAAGACTGTCAGCCGAAGTACGACCACCTGCTGGTGCTTGAATCTGTAGCCAGGCTGGTTTCGCCCGCGGCTTCCTTTGCCACCGACCCACAGGTGCTGGTGGGAGCGGAGAGATGAACCATGGCTACTGACCTGGCGATCCCGAAATCAGAAGCGTCCCAAGGGAGCGGAAAATTCTCGACCTTTTTCGTGGCCGACCTGTTTTTTGGTGTGGATGTGCTGAACGTGCAGGAAGTTTTGCGCTTCCAGCAAATGACCCCGGTTCCGCAAGCCCCGGGAGTGATTGAAGGTTTAATCAACTTGCGCGGCCAAATCGTAACCGCTATTGATATGCGTGGGCGGCTTGGATTACCGCCGCGCGCCGGGGACAAGTCGCCGATGAATATCGTGGTACGCACTACAGGCGGCGCTGTCAGTTTACTGGTGGACGAAATCGGGGATGTGCTGGATTTGGACCCGGCCACTTACGAACGGCCGCCGGAGAACCTTGCCCCCGCGGCAAGAGAACTCATCCGCGGGGTTTACAAGCTGAAGGGCCGGCTGCTGTTGGTACTGGATGCAGAACGCACCGCGGAAATAACCGTGGCCGGGAACTCGAACGGGGCGGCTCATTCGTTGCCAACAGAGAAGTGACGAGTGATTAGAAGCGAAGAAGCGAGAAGGAGACGATGATATGGCACAGCCCAAGGTGGGCGCGCAGCCGCGAAACGAAAGCGATAGAAGGTACGGAGCCACTCCCGTCGAGTCTCCGATACGCTTTTCCTCGCGCGCTGCGAAGACGGTTGAAGCGGGAAATCATCGGGAAGGCTTCGGAGGTTTGCCCAGCAGCGCGCAAAACTTCGGCATCGACGAATCGAACCTGGAGACACGGCGGAAATTCATTCGCGTGGGCGAGGAGGAGCAGGGCGTCCTGGCCGGGTTGATTTCCTGGTCGCAATCGATAGCGCCCCAGATCGCCAGGGAGTTCTACGACTGGCAACGATACCAAGACGGCCTCTCTGCAACTCAGTGAGATGGCCGCCAGGCTGCAAGCGGCGGTTGCCAAGTTCACCTTCTGACCGGATGGAATCTGAGCAGGGAAGTGCGCTGGAAACGTCCCAACCAGGTAAGAGAGACGCGAAGGAGCAAGAAAAATGACAAGACAAGCAAGCCATGCCCGTCCAGCATCTTCTGGCCACAACGGTAAGACCTCGGTCGCCGCGGCTGTTCTCGATGCTCCCGCGGTCGTAAGCTCGACGACACTGGCAGATGATGAACTCCAGCGGGAGATCCGCCGCCTGGTCGAAGCGTCGCGCGCAGGCGCTCTTAGCGAGCGCGGGAGGACCGAGCGGTTCGAAGGCAGCAACCGCAGGGTGCTGGAAGGCGTCAACGAGATGCTGGACGCGATCCTGCTGCCCATTGGGGAAGGCAACCGCATCCTGGCCCAGATCAGCGCGGGCAAGATCGATGAGCTGATTGCCCAGACCTACCAAGGCGACCACGAGAAAATGAAGCTAGCGGTCAACAACGTGGCCGTGGTGCTGCAAGGCTTGCAACATGAGTTAGGGCGGCTCACCGAGGCCTCGCGGCAAGGGCAGCTCGCGGAGCGCGGTAAACCCGCGCAGTTCCAGGGTGCGTATGCAGCTATCGTGACCGGCGTCAACGCGATGCTGGACGCGATCCTGCTGCCCATTGGGGAAGGCAACCGCATCCTGGCGCAGATCAGCGCGGGCAAGATCGACGAGCTGATTGCCCAGACCTACCAAGGCGACCACGAGAGGATGAAGGTGGCAGTCAACAACGTGGCCGTGGTGCTGCAAGGCTTGCAGCACGAGTTAGACCGGCTCACCGAGGCCTCGCGGGAGGGACAACTCAGCGAACGAGGTAAACCCGGCCAATTCCAGGGCGCGTATGCAGCCATCGTGGCCGGCGTCAACGATATGCTGGACGCGATCCTGCTGCCAATCGGTGAAGGCAACCGCATCCTGGCCCAAATCAGCGCGGGCAAGATCGATGAGCTGATTGCGCAGACCTACCACGGCGACCACGAGAAGATGAAGCGGGCTGTCAACAACGTGGCCATAGCAGTACAAGGATTGCAAGCGGAGCTGATGCGGCTCACCGAGGCGTCCAGAGAGGGCCACCTCTCTGAACGAGGCAAGCCGGAGCAATTCCAAGGCGCCTACGCCGGAATTGTAAAGGGTGTCAATGAGATGCTGGACGCGATCCTGCTGCCGATCGGAGAGGGCAATCGAATCCTCACTCTCATCCGCGGGGGCAACTTGCGCGAGCGAGTCGAGATTGCGTGCAAGGGCGACCACGAGCAGATGAAGAATTCGGTAAACGGGGTACAGGAGTGGCTTACCGATCTGGTGGCATTTGTAACGAAAATTGCCAACGGCGACATGACGGCGTCCATGGGCAAAGCTTCCGGACAGGATCAGATCCATGAATGGCTGGTTCTTCTGAAGACAAACATCGAAGCCCTGGTCACGGATGGCCAGTCGATCAGCCACGCCGCGCAAGCAGGCAAGCTGGGGGCACGCTCCGACCCTGGGAGGCACCAGGGAGCCTATCGCAGGATCATAGAAGGTTTCAACCACACGCTGGACATTATCGTTGAGCCGCTGAAGACAACTGCGGAAAATGCGAGCACGCTGGCCTCTTCTTCAGAAGAGCTGACGGCGGTGAGCCAGCAGATGGCTGGCAATGCGGAGGAGACCGCGGTCCAAGCGAACGTAGTCTCCGCGGCCAGTGAAGAAGTCTCAAAGAATGTCGCCTCGGTCGCTTCCGCTTCGGAGCAGATGCAGGCTTCGATTCGTGAAATCTCGAAAAATGCCAACGACTCCGCCCGGGTAGCAAGGAATGCTGTCAGTGTGGCATCGACAACCAACGAAACGATGAAGAAGTTGGGGGAATCCAGCCGCGAAATCGGCAACGTGATCAAAGTCATCACTTCCATCGCGCAGCAGACCAACCTGCTGGCATTGAATGCAACCATCGAGGCGGCACGCGCCGGAGAAGCCGGCAAGGGCTTTGCCGTGGTAGCCAATGAAGTCAAGGAACTGGCCAAGCAAACGGCCAAGGCGACAGAAGAGATCAGCCAGAAGATCGAGGCTATCCAGGGGGTCACCAAGGGCGCGGTTACGGCGATCGAAGAGATCACCACCATCATTAACCAGATCAATGACATCTCCAACAGCATCGCTTCGGCAGTAGAAGAACAGACGGCGACCACCAATGAGATCGGTCGCAGCGTGAATGAGGCTGCCCAGGGGGTCAACGACATCGCCAAGAACATCGGCGGTGTGGCCACGGCGGCGAGAAATACCACCCAGGGGGCCAACGACACCAAGACGGCCTCTCTGCAACTCAGTGAGATGGCCGCCAGGCTGCAAGCTGCCGTTGCCAAGTTCACCTTCTGACGCAGTTAGCGGTCAGCTCTGGCAGGAATGGTGTAAGCATGACGAGAAAAGCACTCATTGTCGACGATTCCAAAACAATTCGAATGATATTGAGCAGGATCCTGCGGGAACTGGGGTACGAGGTCTGCGAGGCGGTTAACGGAAAAGATGCTCTGAGGGTGATCGAATGCGAGAAGGATGCAGTCACTCTCGTCCTGGCGGATTGGAATATGCCAGAGATGAATGGCCTGGACCTGGTCAAGCACTTGCGCCAGAACCCCGCACTTGCTTCGGTGAAGGTGATTATGGTGACTACCGAAACCGAGGTGGGCCACATCGTATCCGCCCTGGAGGCAGGCGCCAATGAATATGTAATGAAGCCGTTTACCAAAGACATCCTCAGGGAAAAGCTGGAGCTGGTTGGGATTTTTCCCGTGACAGGCGAGTAGGTATGGTTGTAGTGAAACAGCGTTTGCTCCAGGCGGGTGACCGAATCCGTGTGATGGTGGTGGACGACTCCGTGGTCATCCGCCGCCTGGTCACGCAAGCGCTGGAGCAGGATCCGATGATTGAGGTAGTGGGAACTGCTTCGAACGGGGCCATCGGGCTGCAACGAATTCCGCAGTTTAATCCTGATGTGATCACGTTGGACATCGAAATGCCTGACATGAACGGGCTGGAAATGCTGCGACGAATTCGGCGCGATTATCCGCAATTGCGGGTCATTATGTTCAGCACGCTCACCGAGCGTGGCGCCGCGGTAACCCTGGAGGCCTTGACTCTAGGGGCCGACGATTACGTGACCAAGGTTTCCAATGAAGGCTCGCTCGACCGCTCGATGGCCCGGCTGCGGGAGGAGATGCTCCCGAAAATCAAGCAGTTCTTCCGGGTGGCCGCACCGAGCGCGGCGGCAGCGCCGCCCGCGCGAGCATTCGTATCTTCCCTTCCAGTCGCAGGCTCCAGACCAATCGGGCAAAGCCTGGGGTTAAAGCCCAGAGTAGTGGTGATCGGGATTTCCACGGGGGGGCCTGCCGCGCTGAGCGCGATCCTGCCGTCCTTCCCTGCGAGCTTTGCGCTGCCGATTCTACTGGTGCAGCATATGCCACCGCTCTTTACCCGGTTGCTCGCCGAGCGTCTTAACGCCAACTGCCAACTCAAGGTCGAGGAGGCCGGCGATGGTGACCTGGTGGAAGCGGGAAAGATTTTGATTGCGCCAGGAGACTTTCACATGAAGGTCGCCTCTACCGGAGGCGTCGTCCGTGTGTGTCTGGATCAGTCGCCGCGACAAAACTCCTGTCGTCCTGCGGTCGATGCGCTGTTTGCTTCGGCCGCGGAGTTATATGGCGGCGCGGTGTTGGCTGTCGTTCTGACTGGTATGGGGCAGGATGGTTTGCATGGTGCGAAGCTTCTGAAGGCACGGGGGGCCAGGGTCCTGGTACAGGATGAAGCATCGAGTGTCGTTTGGGGCATGCCAGGTGCGGTAGCGAACGCCGGCCTTGCCGACCGAGTGCTTCCACTGGAACAGGTAGTGCCTGAGATCCTCAGCGTTACGGGGAGGAATTAAGAGAGACTGCATGGAGAGCCGGACATTGAACGCGGAGATCCTCCCGGAGAACTATCGCTTCCTGCAGGAGCACGTCCATTCCCAGGTGGGCATCGTGCTCGAGGATAACAAGCATTACTTGTTTGAAAGCCGCCTCGCGCCGATCGTGAAGCAACACGGTCTCCGCTCCATCAACGACTTGTGCGTGGTGCTGCGCGCGAAGCGCGATATCGATCTCGACCACCAGGTGGTCGAGGCGATGACTACCAACGAGACCTACTTCTTCCGCGATCCCGCCCAGTATGAGGCGATACGGACAGTATTGTTGCCCAGACTGAAGGAGGAGAAGCGGGATACACGGAATTTGCGCTTCTGGTCGGCTGCGTCCTCCACCGGACAAGAAGCTTACAGCCTTGCCATGCTGCTGCTGGAGAACGGATTGCAGGAATGGACCATGCAAATTTTCGGTACCGACTTCTCTGACAAGATGGTGGAACGCGCCCGGTCTGGCATTTATCAGCAGATCGAGGTGAATCGTGGATTGCCGGCAGCGATGTTGGTGAAATACTTTCGCCGGTGCGGCCTGGACTGGCAGTTAAGTGACGCGGTGCGCCGGATGGTTCGATTTGAGACGATTGACTTGCGCAAAAGCATGCGCACTCTGGGGCCTTTTGATTTGGTGTTCTGTCGTAACGTTATGATCTATTTTGACAACGACACGAAGCGAAACATCATGAAAGAAATCCACAGCACGTTATTTCGAGGCGGGTGGCTTTTGCTAGGTGGTGCTGAAACGGCCACCAGCCTTGAGGAGCGGTTTGAGCGATTGGCGGTGGGAAATGTAACCGTCTATGTCGCCCGATGAAAGGAAAGCCCGTGCTAACGCAAGTAAGCGCAGAGATGATGGGACAGATTGTGGAGTCAGTGTTCGTCACTATGATGAACCTTGAGGTGTTTCCGAGCCAGGATCCGTGGGCCCCTTCCAATGATCAGTTGACGTCTGCCGTTCACCTTTCGGGCGAATGGAACGGGGCTGTGTTATTGGAGTGCAATCGATGGCAAGCTTGCCGATTCGCCGGCCGGTTTCTCTCTATGGACCCACCTGAAAGTGTGAACGACGACGTACGCGACGTGCTGGGTGAATTGACGAACATGATTGGCGGAAATATGAAGAGTGCGGTGACGACAGGTCTGACCCTGTCGATGCCCTGTGTCACCGATGGGAGCGACTACGGGTTGCGGGTTTGTGGGTCGGAAGTCCAGGACAGGCTTGGGTTTGAGTGCGTTGAAGGACCTTTCTGGGTCACCCTGCTGGCGGTTGCGCCCTCAAGGCTCACAGGAAGCCGATTGCGCAATTGAACTCACTCTCTGCCTCCTGGCACTAAACCGGCGTCACTTAATTTAAGCCTTAACCCTGACAGATTGGCGGCAATTTGCCGATAGAAAGCTAGACAACCAGTTTTTCCCAATGGACGAGGCAGCGGCATGGATATTCTTCTAGTGGACGACAGCAAGACGATGCGCGGGATCGTCCAGCGCGCAATACGGCAGGCTGGCTTTCGCGGGCTGACGGTGGGGGAAGCGGAAAATGGCGTCCAAGCATTGGAAAAGCTCCGCACAGACCAACCGAAGCTCATCCTTTCCGACTGGAACATGCCAGAAATGTCAGGCATCGACTTCCTGGTACAGGTGAGGGCATCGGCGAACCAGGTGCCTTTCGGCTTCATCACCTCGGAGGCGTCGGCGGCGATCAAAGAGCTAGCCATGAAGTCTGGAGCGAGCTTCCTGATCACCAAACCGTTTAGTCCCGAAACCA
>Ga0302326_10022764_pt1 | contig 12794 bp, 10 predicted proteins | sample Palsa_T0_3_FD_202264 | JGI IMG/M metagenome (GOLD analysis project Ga0302326, IMG submission 202264) | Peat permafrost microbial communities from Stordalen Mire near Abisko, Sweden - Palsa_T0_3 | ecosystem: Environmental > Terrestrial > Soil > Palsa > Peat permafrost | place: Sweden: Abisko... | reverse complement strand
CGGCTATGCGTTTTCCACGGCTCGGTTTTCCCCCAAGGGCGCCAACCGCAGCCACTACTCGAACGCGCGCCTCGACGCCCTGCTCGACGAAGCGGCGGCGAGCGCCGACACCGTGCGCCGACGCGCCGATTACGCCGAGGCGCAGCAGATTCTGGCTCGCGACCTGCCGGCCATCAATCTCTGGTACCGCGACACGGTTGTAGTGCACAACCGCAGGCTGACCCACGTGACGCCCGCGCCCTCAGGGAGTTACATCTTTCTGGAGACGGCAGAACTGGCCAATCCAAACTGAAGAACCAGGCTTCTTCCCGTCCCTCAACCGCCGGTCAAGCCGCGGTTGGATTCAGCCGCGATCCCACGCCTTGAGACCCCTTGAAAACCTTAAGGTTCACTTAAGAATCGGCGGATTTCAAACTATAGAAAAATATAGCCTTATCTATCCATTTCAACATTTTTCCAGAATCCGAATTATATCGCCGCCCCGGTTCAACCTTTTGGCGCAGTGCCTCGTCTACCGAACTAGGAATCACGTATGCCCCGGTGATCGCTTCGATCCGGACCGAGGAGAAACGGTTTATGAATCGCACGCTGATGATTCGGACTTCGGCTTGGAAAACGCGGCTGGCGCTCTTGATCGCCTTGCTTACGGCAGTAGCGTTGATTGCACCCATTGCCATCTCCCAGGCGCCGGCGCGCTTTCTTGGCACCATCACCGCCATCGGCGGAACCACGATTACGGTGAAAACCGATGCCGGACAGAGCTACCAGGTGGACGTTCCCGCCGCTGCGGCCATCAAGCGCATTGCTCCGGGGCAAAAGGATCTGAGCACCGCGGAGACGATCCAGTTTACCGACCTGGCTGTTGGCGACCGTGCGCTTGTCAAGCTCGATCCCGACGCGCCGGCAGGCACATCGCAGGCACTGCAAATCATCGCCGTCAAACAGTCTGACGTAGCGGCCAAGCAGCAGAAGGATCGCGAGGACTGGCAGCGCAACGGCGTTGGGGGGCTCGTGAAGAGCGTCGATCCGGCAAACGGCGTGATTGTATTGACCAGCGGCTCCGGAGCCACGGCCAGGACCATTACAGTTCACTCCACCAAGACCACCATGCTCAAGCGTTATGCACCTGCCTCGGTGAGCTTCGATGCGGCGCTGCCCGCGCCCATTGACGCTATTCACGCCGGCGACCAGTTGCGTGCGCGCGGAACCAAGAGCCCCGACGGAGCCAGCATTGACGCGGTCGAGGTGGTCTCCGGCACATTCCGCAATATTTCCGGAACCGTCTCATCGACTGACCCGGCCACTTCCACGCTGGTGGTCAGAGATCTCGCAAGCAAAAAGCAGGTCACCATTCACATCGCGCCCGACGTGCAGATGCGCAGGCTCTCTGACCGCATGGCTGCTTTTCTTGCCATGCGCCTGAAGGGAACTTCAAGCGGCGGGGGCGGCGGCTGGAACGGCGGATCGCAGTCCGCAGGCCAGGGGAACGGCTCACAGGCCGGCGGAGCCCCGGCAGGCGGCGCTGGAACAGGACAGAGCGCCGGCGGTGGGCAAGGCGCGGGACGAGGAAACGGCCAGGGCGGCGGCGGTCAATGGGCCGGCCAGGGCGGTGCCGGCGGCGATCCCCAGCAGATGCTCAGCCGCGCGCCAACCATTCAGCTTGCCGATCTGAAAAAGGGCGATGCGGTCATGATCGTTTCCACCGACGGCGTTACAGATGTTACCGCCATCACGCTGGTAGCCGGCGTTGAGCCGCTACTCGAGGCTCCCGCAGCAAGCAGCCTGCTCAACAACTGGAGCATGGGTGGCGGCACGGGCGCTGCGGAAGCGGCAGCCCAATAGTCGCGCAAACAGGTTGATCCGAAACAAGTGAGGGACTCTTGTATTCAAATATGCATTCCTTTTATCGATTATTGATTGTTTTTGCCCTTGGTATTGGCGCGGGACTCCCCGCACAGGCCCAGGCGCCCGCCACTCCGGCGCAAAAGCCCGCGGCGCAAATCTCCTCCGCGCCAATCACAACGGGCACACTGCGCGGACACATCACTGATCCAACCGGCGCACTCATTCCTGGCGCCAAAGTCACTGTCTCCAACTCGTCAGGAGCCGCCCTGAACAGTGCCACGGCGGATTCCTCCGGTGCGTACTCCATCGGCGGACTTGCTCCCGGCGGCTACATTCTCAGCGCCACGTTTGCGGGCTTTGCTCCGTTCAATTCGCCCTTGATCGTGCTCGCCGCGGGCCAGTCGAAGCGCGTGGATATCTCGATGGCCATTGAAGTGGCGCAGCAGAGCGTTACCGTGACCGACGACACGCCTCAGGTCAACATCGACGCCAGCGGAAATTCCAGCGCCATTGTCCTCAAGGGCAAGGACCTGGATGCCCTGTCGGACGATCCCGATGAACTGTCGAGCGAACTGACTGCCCTCGCGGGACCCTCGGCCGGCCCCAACGGAGGCCAGATTTATATCGACGGCTTCACCGGCGGCCAGTTACCGCCCAAGTCGGCCATCCGCGAGATTCGCATCAATCAGAATCCCTTCTCCGCCGAGTATGACAAGCTCGGCTATGGCCGCATCGAGATCCTCACCAAGCCGGGCACAGACAAGCTGCACGGGCAGTTCCTCATGCAGGGAAACGACGACGTGTTCAATACTGCTAACCCGTTTGACAGCGTGGTCCCGGCCTACCACAGCCTGCAGTACAGCGGCAACATGAACGGAGCGCTCTCCAAGTGGGCCTCGTTCTTCATCAGCGTGGACCAGCGCGACAACCAGAACGACAGCATCTACAGCCTGGTGGAAGCACCCGTGGCCGGACCGTCGCCGTATCCCTTTGAAGTGGGTCCGCTTTCCGGCGCACTGCTCAGCCCTTCCACCCGCACCAACATTGCACCGCGCATTGACCTGCAACTGGGCCAGAGGAACACGGTTACGGCACGCTACCAGTATTACCGCAACAGCACCACCGGAAACATCGGTTCCACTTCCCTGTCCACGCAATCCACCACGCAGACTTCCTCCGAGAGCACGATACAACTGAGTGACTCGTTCATCGTGAACGAGCATGCGGTCAACGAAACCCGCTTTCAATACCTTCGCGACTACTCATCCACCTCGCCCGCAAGTACAGTTCCCCAGGTTGGCATACCCCAGACGCTTACTGCCGGTGGTGCAACCGTGCAGACATCGAACGACCACACCAACCACCTGGAGTTGCAAAACCTGACCACCATGTCCATCGGCGCGCATGCCATCAAGTTCGGCACGCGCCTGCGCGACAACCTGGACGCCAACACATCCAACGACGATTTCAACGGCAGCTTCACCTTCAACTCGGCCGCGGATTATGTAGGCGCGCTCAATCTTGAGGCCGGCGTGGCTTGCCCCGCCAACCCCACCGCCACGTCGCCGGTCGTGTGCGGATCCACCAACGCGCCCATCAAGCTGAACTTCGCCAGCGGCGCCACGGCAGCGCGGGCCAACGTCTTCGACGCCGCCGTCTTTTTCCAGGACGACTGGAAGTTCAACAACTATCTCACCCTCTCCGGCGGCCTGCGCTGGGAATCGCAGAATCACATCGCCGATCACGACGACTGGGCGCCGCGCGTCTCCTTTGCCTACGCGCTCGACGGCCACAAGAACAAGAAGCAGGCCAAGACCGTGATCCGCGGCGGCTTCGGCATCTTCTATGACCGCTTGGGAATTGCCGACTTGCTCTCCACGGTGCGCTACAACGGAGGCCCCAATAGCCAGAAGCAAACCACGATCGGCAACCCCACCTGCTTCAACTCCACCAGCCTGGCTAATATCAATCTCGCCACCTGCGGAGCAGCCGCATCCAGCACCAGCACCATCGATCAGGTCGCGCCCGGCTTCCACGCGCCTTACACTGAACAGGGTGGAACCAGCCTAGAGCGCCAGTTGACCAAAACCACCACGCTGACCCTTACCTATCTTCACTCCTTCGGCGTGCATACGCTGGTCACCCGCGATTCCAATGCGTATCTGCCGGGCGTCGCTCCGGCAACCAGGCCCAATCCGGCCTTGGGCATTGTGGACCAGTATTATCCCGAAGCTGTCTTCAAGCAGAATCAGATGATCGTGAACGTGAACGCCCGCATCAGCCCCAACTTCAGCATCGTAGGCTTTTATAACCTGACCGCGGCGAACTCCGACGGTGGCTCGGGGAATGCCGTATCCAACTCGTATAACGTGAGCCAGGATTACGGCCGGGCCGGTTTTGCCTCGCGAAACATGGTCTTCATGCTGGCCAATTACACCGGGCCCTGGGGCATCCGCTTCAATCCCTTCCTGATCGCAAATTCCGGAAAACCTTACAACATCACCACCACCAACGACCTGACTGGGGATAACTTCTTCAACAACCGCCCCTCGCTTGCTGCCAATTCGTTCTGCACCACGCCGAACGCAGCGTACGCACTTACCCAGTTTGGGTGCCTGGATACAGAACCCGCAGGTCCCGGCCAGACCTACACACCCATCCCAATCAATCTCGGAACCGGCCCGGCAGCGGTCGCTGTAAATCTGCGCATCACCCGCGCGTTCGGAATTGGACCCAAGCTGGCCACGGCCGGCGGCGCAGACGGCGGCCCACCCCCCGGTGGAGGAGGCCCCGGAGGCGGAGGCCCTGGCGGCGGTCGCGGCGGCGGTGGTGGCGGATTCGGTCCTGGCGGTTTTGGCGGCGGAGGCGGCCCGCGCGGCTTTGGCGGACCCGGCACTGGAAAGAAATACAGTTTGACCTTCAGCGCCCAGGCCTCGAACCTGTTCAACGACATCAACTATGGCACTCCCGTCGGCAGCGTAATTCCAACCCTCGACCCGACCACCGGCCTCTACGGCCCCGGCCGGCAGTTTGGCAGATCAAGCAGCCTTGCAGGCGGAATCTTCTCCCAAAGCTCCGCGGCGCGCGTCATCCGCTTCAGCGCAAGCTTCTCGTTCTGAGCGGCGCACGATAGGCGGAAAAGGCCGGAGCGCAATGCCCCGGCCTTCGTCATTGCATTCGGGCTCTTAGAACCTGTCAAAAAAAACTGGGATTTCCCCACCTCCAACCAGCTACAAACGCTCCGTGCCCCATTCGCCTTTTTTGCGAATGGGTGGGAGACCACAGAACTTCAACCAGCCTTCCTTGAACTCGGTATTTGCACAGGCTCTCAAACATCGTGCGCGATGGAGCGATCACGGTGGAACTCAAAGAGGGTGCGATACAACGACTCCCATTGCTGCGCTCGGGCTTCGATGCTGAAGTAATCCTCGATGCGCACTCGCGCCGCGCGGCCCAGCTTTTGACGCGCTTCAGAGCTGCTTCGCATCAGCACCAGCATCGCCGCGGCCAGGGCGTCCGGATTTTTGGCTGGCGCCAGCATGCCCGCTTCCCCCATCAGTTCGCGCACGCCGCCCACGTCGGTCGCTACGACCGGCTTCTCCATGGCCATGGCTTCACCCACCACGAGCGGCATTCCCTCCCAGGCCGAACCCAGCACGAAGCCGTCAGCAGCGTCGAGCAGAGCGGGAAGATCGCGGCGCAGTCCCAGCCAGCGCACCCGATCAAGCAACCCATGCTCCTTGAGATATCCGGCCATTTGCTTTTCTCCCGACGAGTTCCCTTCTCCGGCAATCCAAAGCTCCACGTCCTGGTGGGTTGAGGTCACGGTCTTGAACGCCGCGAGCAGGTTCGGAATATCCTTTGCCGGCGCCAGGCGCCCTGCCGTGAGCCAGACGAATTTGTCGACCACATCCATGCGCGTGCGCATGTACATGCGCCGCGCCGCATTGGAAAGGAACATCGCTGTCTCAATGCCATTGGTGACCACCACGCACTTGTGCCGCGGAACAGCCTTGAACTGTACATAGCGTTCGGCAGCCACGGCGCTCACCGCCGTGGTGCGCCTGCATAAAAAATCGGTCAGCCGGTAGGCGATCATGCGATGCAGGCCGCCTTCATACACGTTGTGCACGGTAGAAAGAACCACCGGCTCGCGAACAAAAATCCTGAGCAGGCGCGCAACCATGTTGGCGTGAAAGCTGTGGCTGTGCACCAGGTCGGGACGATAGCCGCGTAGAAAGCGGCGCGCGCGATAGAAGCCTCTCAGCACGCTGACTGGCGATCTGCGCATGTCGAGATGAATCACGGGCAGCGCCGTGGGCCATTGCTCAGCGATCGGGGGGCGCAGCACCAGCAGCTTGACCGCGTGGCCACGGTCGGCCATGCGCGATGCCAGCGCCAGAACCTGCCGTTCCGCCCCGCCCATGCCGAGTGAAGTGAGCATGTACACGATCACCATGGGGCGGTGCTTCCACAAAGAGCCATTGTGGATCGATGATAACGCGTGCTCAGCAGCCTGTGGTGAAAGTCAGGTTTTGAAAGGGCACGACCGGGGCACCCCCTGGGTCGCGTGCCGCAAACGGTTGATAATAAACGATGGGCTTTAGCCCCTGAGGGATGTTTTTAGGTAAATTGGACTTTCACCACAGGCCGATCAGTCTTTGTGCCGCGAACCGAAGCGGCGCTGGATCAGCCAGTCGACCGCAAAAACACCAGGGCCGAGAATCAGGATCAGCAGCGCTGCAAACCAGTAGGTATACGGCGTCGCGCCATAAAAGTCGTCAGGCTTCGACAAGATGTGCGAGAAGTTCACGCGGTCGTCCGGCACGCTGAGGTAGGCCATCGTCATGTTGACGAACAGCACCAGCGAGGTGACCCGTGACGCGATGCCCAGCGCGAACAGTACGCCGCCGCAGAGTTCCACCAGCGCAACCATGAGCGCGGCCAACCAGGGCGCAGGCAGTCCAAGGCTGGAGAAGAACTCCGTTACTTTGGCAAGATGGGTCAGTTTGCCCCAGCCGTCTTGTACGAATTGAAATCCCCAGTAAAGGCGGATGGCCAGCAGCAGCGGGCTTTGCAACCAGTTCAGCAGTGAAGCGAAGCCGCCATACGCAGACTTCCCCAGGTCGACGATCTTTGCCATTTTGTTCCGTCCTATTGATCGAACAATGAATCGAGTTCCGGTGCGCAAATCCAGCCTAGCTCTGCCCAGTGAGCAAACCAGGCGCGAACCAGCGCCGGACGCCGTTCCTGCGGCTTCGCAGACTCGCTGAATCCGGCTTGCAAAGCCTCGCCCAGCCCCACGCCGGCGCGGATGGCTCCAAGCGTCAGAAACTCCTCGCGCTCCAGCCTGCGGTAATAGACCGCGTTGTCGAAGCGATGCGCAGCCAGCCAGGTGGGTCGGCGGCGCAATCGTGGCAGCCTGACCGGAGGCTCAGGGCCTTCTTCGTGCTTGACACCCGCTTCAGTCGCGCCGCGCTTCTGCTGCTTGTGCAGCGCAAGCACCAGGTCGTCGGCTGCGTAATCGAGCTCCAGCAGTCGCAGATGCGGCTGCAGGCCCAGCGCCGATCCGCCGTCGAGCGTGGCGATCTGGTCGAGCGTAAGCGGCGTGTGCTCCGCATTGTCGAAGGCTTCAATAAACGCCCATTCAATCCGCGCCACGTCCAGCGCGAGCCGCTGCCGCCGGCCCGCAAATCTTGGATGCACCGCAAGCCACTCGGCCAGTTTTGATCCCAGGTTGCGCAAGCTGAAGGACCGGCTCGGATGCACCGTCAGGTATTCGATCGAAAGCTGTTCGAACGCGCGGCTGCCCACCACGGCGCGCAGCACGGGAAAATCCTCGGCAAGCGCATCCAGCACGCGATACCAGTATTGGCGGTTGTAGATTTCCAGCCGCTCGAAGGGAGTGAGCCGGCTGTTGGGCGCGATGAAGCCGGCCGCCACGGTCGTCATGGCTCGCCCGTCGGGAGCGTTGGCGCGCATGTCTTCCTCTGCCGTGAGCGGCATCATGATGGCTGCGGCCATCTGCCGCTGCACCTCGGCGAGGCTCATCGCTTCGGGTGCTGCCGCGTGGGCACTCATCGTTCCGCCTCCGCCAGCACGCCCGCATGGTGTTGCAGATACCGGTTGGCCTTCTTCGCCTCGTTGTGCACCTCATCGAAGCTGGGGATGTGGTCGTCCCATTCGAGTAATGTCGGCGTCGGCCCGCAGCGCTCAATGGCGCGCGCGTAAAGCTGCCACACCGGGTCGATCACCGGATGGTCGTGTGTATCGAGAATGTATTTCTCGTACTTGGAGTGTCCGGCAATGTGAATCTGCGCCACGCGATGCGCCGGCACGGCGTTGACGTAGTCCATCGGCTCGAACTCGTGGTTCACGCTGGACACGTAGATGTTGTTCACGTCCAGCAGAATGCCACAGTCGGCGCGTTCCACCACTTCGGTCAGAAACTCCCATTCGGTCATCTGCGAGCCGGTGAACGCCGCGTAGCTCGATACGTTCTCGACGGCGACAGGGATTTCAAGATAGTCCTGCACCATGCGGACACGCTCCACGGTGCGTTCAACCGCTTCCCATGTATAGGGCAGCGGCAGCAGGTCGTGGGTATAAGTCCCATCCACCGAGCCCCAGCAGAGATGGTCGCTGAGCCACGGAGTGTTGGTGCGGCGGACCAGCGTCTTGAGCCGCTTGAGATGTTCGGGATCGGGCGCAGTCACCGACCCGAAGTACATCGACACGCCATGCTGCACAACACGGTACTGCTCCAGAATCCGATCGAGCATGGCCAACGGCCGGCCCGCGTCGCACATGAAGTTTTCCGAGATGATCTCGAACCAGTCGACGACAGGCTTGCGCGAGAAGATGTGGTTGTAGTGGGGAATGCGCAGGCCGATTCCGACACCGTGATCCTGATACGCATTGAAGCGATTGCCGGACATGGGATCAGATCTCAGTTCTTAGTAGCCTGGGTTGAAAGTCTCGTTTTGAAAGGGCACGACCTCAGTCGTGCCGCTTGCGCCGCCAAATCGACGCGGGCTTTAGCCCCTGAGGGAATGTGTCTCGCGAACACGCAAATCCGCACGGCCTGAAGGCCCGTTCGTTTCTTGATTCGAAATGAGTCGATGGCGCGGAAGGAAGATCGAGTTCTCAACAGGCTGCCGCGCCATCGAAGGAAGCGAAGGCTAGACGGCGCTGGGTGGCTTGGAGCCGTCGGTGGCGCAACCGCCCTTGCCCTTGCAGGTGTTCTTGCCCTTGCAGCCCTGGTCGCCGGTGGAGCAGCCGCCGGTGCCCTTGCAGCCATTTTTGCCTTTACAGGAGTGCTTGGCAGGCGGGGTCTTGTCCTGCGCGGCAAGCATCATGCCTGCGGTCACGCTGGAAGCCCGGTTTGAGCCGTTGGTGGCCGCCTTGGCCGCTACGGAGGTTCCACCGACCAGGCCGGAGAGCGCCGCCGTCAGAAGCAATGCGTTGAATTGATTCTTTGTCATGATCCTTTGACCTCGTTTTGGGGGGTTGAGGCGGATGGTCTCCGCTGGTTTTCGCCTTGCGTGGCCGGCGTCAGGGCCGAACCCGCCTTCTCTAGTTCTCTAGGACTAACGACCTGCCGGAAAGGTTACAGCGAAACAGGCTCACCTGAAAATGAAAATCTCTCCGGACCTTTTCACTGCCGGTAGTACGCCCGGCCGCACCCATCGGATTCCCGGCCGATTTCAAACTTCGATGCGATCCCCCGGCTCTTTGGATTGCACGTTGACCGATTGGCCGTGATTACCCGCATAAGCTACCCTGTTTCTGGCTGGAGATTCCTGGGGCGGTCATCCTCCGGGCCAGCGAGGCTTACCCATTGAGCAATGATTTTCCTGAAATCCCGGCGCGCCTGCGCACGCTCGGAGGCGTGAGCCTGGCCATGGCAATTCTTCAGAGCCTGTGCACAGCCGTCTTTGTCGTCAGCGGGCTTCGGCTGGCCATCGGGCTTACGGCATTGGCTGCGGTCAGCGGCATTTATGCGCCCGCGCGCGGATTTCACCAGGACGCCATTCGCATTCCCATGCTGATTTTTGCCACCGTCGGCTCGGTCGTGAACCTTGCGGTCCTCGCCTGGATCTGGCATTTGCGCGCACGGCCCTCAGCGCAATGGCGAAAGCAGCCAATCAGTCCGAAACAAAAGCGCTCCGAGCGGCTGCAGGTGGCGCTGGCAGTTATGACGCTGCTACTGGTGGCCTTGGAAACCTGGACGCATACCAGGATTCACCGCACCGGGCCGCCACCGGCCGCCATGGCGCCGTCTGCCAACTCCAGTTCGCTCTGACTCTTCAGGAAGGCCCCGCCAGTTCCAGCTCCCTATCCAGCCGCGCGTGCAGACGCTCGCTGAACCCCGCCGGAAGCTCAAACACGCGCTCGTCGGCCACCAGCACCACCACGTTGCGCGTGGAATCCAGAACCGCCGAGCAGATCTCGCAGGTCTCCAGATGCCGGTCGATTTCGGCGCGCAAGGCCGCGTCCACCTCGCCATCAATATAGGCGGAGATGTGTTCCCATACGTGTTTGCAGTCGATTCTCACTGGCCCAACCTCACCCGCCGCTCATGATTTCAACCACCCGAACACGCCCTTGCCCTTCTCTTTGCCCTTGCCCGCAAACCCCTCCAGCTTCGGCGCCAGCTCCCGCTGCAGCATGGCGCGCGCCCGGTGCAGCCTCACCTTGACTGACCCCGCGGTGATGCCCAGAGCCGCCGCCGTTTCGCGCACGTCCATCTCTTCGATGTCCCTGAGCAGCACTACGTTACGATAAATCGCCGGAAGGCCGTCGACCGCCCTCCGCAGAATCCCCCCCAACTCCTGCCGCTGCAACGCTTCCAAGGGCACTTCGCGCCAACTGGTCAGCCTCGCGGGGGTGTAATCGCCCGTCTCCTCGTCCATCTCCGCATCGAGCGAATCCTCCCGGCGCGAAGCCGTCTTGCGCAGCCGGCCCAGCCCTTCATTGCGCGCGATGGAGAGCACCCAGGTGCGAAACTGCGAGTCGCCGCGAAAATTCTTCAGATTCAAATAGACCTTGATCGCCGTTTCCTGCGCCGCATCTTCGGCTTCCGCTTCATTGCGCAGCAACGACAGCAGCAGAAAGTAGATGGATCGCTCGCAGGGCTGGATGAGCGAGTGAAACAACTGCCTCTCGCCCGCCAGGATGCGTCGGATGTGATCGGCCTCGAAATCTGGATTTGGTGCTGTCATAGCGATTTTGAACGCTGTCAATTACGATTCGACGCACGATCAAGTTAATAACACTTCTCTCCTGAGAACTATATCGTGACGCCCGCCGCGCGTGAGCAAGCCAGTCGCGGACTCACCGTCCTTAGAAAAGTTTTATGTGTTCAAAAACTTTCCTTGTACGCAAAACACAAAATGGGCTGTACAATCTCCACGAGGACACCCATGGCCGGAGATATATCACTTACGTGCAGCGATTGCGGGCAGGACTTCACCTTCACCGCTGCTGATCAGGCGTTCTTCCAGGAACGTGGTTATTCGACCCCGAAGCGTTGCAAGACTTGCCGTCAGGCGAAGAAGCAAGACCAGGGGGGCTCCGGCTACCGTTCGGCTCCGGCCACAGGAACACCTGTGATTTGTTCGGGTTGCGGACAGCCTACAACCGTGCCTTTCGAGCCGCGCGGCGACCGTCCGGTGTTTTGCCGGGACTGCTACCAGGCGCGTAAAGGCTCAGGCGGCGGCGCTGGCGCAGGTGCTTCGCGCGGACGCGGCCGTTATTGAGTGCTGTCGGATCCAATCGCAACGTCGGCCCCCGGATTCGAGCTTGGGAAACGAAGCTCACTCCGGGTCCTGAAGTGAGCGACCTTGACCTGCGCGCTTTCGGATGAGAACCGCATGGTCAGGTTTTGGCCTGTCGCAAGTCAATTTTGACTTTCAACTAACTTTGGAAAGGGCAGCCGAGGCTGTCCTTTTTTCTTTACCCTGACCATCCTTCAGCTCGACTTGCAACTGTCGGCTTTTCTCCCCCTCCCTGCGCGCTCTTGGACTTTTCGCCGTCCAGCCCGATACACTGGCACTTCGTTCGATACCGATCACCCGAGGAATGTTCCAGCATCATGCCGTCTCCATTGTCCTTCACTGGTTTTGCATGGAAGAATCTGGGCCGCAGACGCCTGAGGACGCTGCTGACGCTGCTGGGAATCGGCATGGCCATCGGCGCATTCGTGGCGCTGGTCGGCTTCTCCCGCTCCTTCGAGCATGAGTGGGAGCGGCTCTACTCCTCCAGCGGCACAGACATTGCCGTGGTCGACAAAGACTTCATGAACTCCTCCGTCAGCCAGTCGCTGCAAGCCAAACTGCGCGCGGTGCCGGTGGTGGCCCAGGCCGAGCCCATGATCTTCAACATCATGGACATCACGCCGGAGGTCAACGCACTTATCTTCGGCTGGCTTGACAATACCTACGAGTTCGATTCGCTCACCTTCAGCGCCGGTGGGCGCTTTCATAATGGCAAACCGGAGATCATTCTCGGCGAAGCGCTAGCCAAGAACCTTGACAAAAAAGTCGGCGATACGGTGGAACTGCAGGGCTCGACCTTCACCGTAACGGGAATCTTCCACGGCGGCACAGCTCTGGAAACGGGCGCGGTGATCATGCCGCTCGATCAGATTCAGCAGCTCACCAGCATGCAAGGAAAGGTCTCCGGATTTCATCTGCGGCTGCGGCCGGCGCCGCCGGGCGAGTCGCCGGACCAATACATGAAGCGTGCCCAGAAGCAGATTGAAGCCGCGGTGCCCGGCCTCAATGCGCAGCAGGCCTCGGAGCGCGCCGCCAACAATCAGTTCGTTAACGTGGCCCATGCCGTTGCCTGGGGCACCTCGTCCATTGCCTTGCTCATGGGCATTCTGGGCATCGCCAACACCATGGCCATGTCGGTCTTCGAGCGCACCCGCGAGATCGGCATTCTGC
>Ga0302326_10022763_pt1 | contig 12794 bp, 6 predicted proteins | sample Palsa_T0_3_FD_202264 | JGI IMG/M metagenome (GOLD analysis project Ga0302326, IMG submission 202264) | Peat permafrost microbial communities from Stordalen Mire near Abisko, Sweden - Palsa_T0_3 | ecosystem: Environmental > Terrestrial > Soil > Palsa > Peat permafrost | place: Sweden: Abisko... | reverse complement strand
CCCGCGCCCCCTCGAGGGCCGGCCCGGCGAGGGAAGGGTCCAGCTTGTCGAGCTGCCCGGTGGCTCTGGCTAGGTCCCAGGCGTGCGCGGCCAGCTCTGCCAGGTACATGTCCACCAGCGTGGCCCCGGTGTACTCCTCGCCCCACGGCATCGTGTGCCTGAACGACAAGCTGGAATCGTCGCCCCACGCTTGTGCCGCCTCTTGCGCGGCGCTGCGCAGCCGACCAGGTGCGTCCGGCAGCTCCACGTGCGGGGACCCGTCTCCGGGCGGGGGCGCCTGCCCGCGGCCGAGAGCGGCCGCCCGGTGGCCCGCTTCGACGAGGTGGTCGATCAGTCCGGCCACGTCGTACTTGGGGCACGGTGTCGGGCGGCCGAGCTCGCCAGCACCTATTCCTGACACGATCACCGCGGCGTTCTCGTAAGAATCCAGCAACGTGCCTCGGCGGTCAGAATCTCCCATGCGCTTCCTCCTCGGCGTCAGGGCGGTGCCCGAACTGGGCATCCGGTGCGCACGCATGGCACCAGATCACGCCGGCATGTACCTCTCGAACCAGGTCACGAGCCGGGTCAGGTAGTCGGTGATGGCCGGGAACCGGCTGACGCCGTGTCCTTCCTCGGGGTAGATCACCAGTTCCGAGTCGACGCCGTGGCCGATCAGCGCCTGGTAGAACTCCCTCGCCTGGCCGGCCGGCGTGCACCCGTCGTTCGCGCCCGCCGTGAGCAGGGTCGGTGTCCGGGCCTTGCTCGCGTGCAGCACCGGACTGCGGGTGTGAACCTGGTTACCGATTTCCTCGGGATCGGCGTTGCCCAGGAACCACAGTCCCCAGCGAGGGACGTTGGTGGTGAAGGTGAAGCTGTACCACTCGGTCACCGGCGAGCCGGCCACGGCGGCCTTGAACCTCTGGTCCTGGGTCACCAGCCAGGCCGACATGTATCCGCCGTAGCTGACGCCCATCGTGCCGATTCGCGCTGGGTCGGCGATCCCGCGCTCGATCATGGCGTCGATTCCGGACAGGTAGTCGTGGGTGTCCGCGCCGCCCATGTCGCCGACGACGGCGGCGGCGAACTCCTGACCCCGCCCGGAGCTGCCGCGAGGGTTCGGGTGCAGGACGGCGTATCCGCGGGAGACCAGCAGGGGCACCGCGTGGCTGTGCATCGTCCAGCTCCGCTGGTAGGCCCCGACCGGCCCGCCGTGGACGTGCAAGATCAGCGGGAACGGCCCGGCTCCGGGAGGCGTGCACAGGATTCCCTCGATCGCTGTCCCGTCGGGTGCGCTCCAGGTGACGTTCGTCGCGGAGCCCGCGGCCGATCGGATGTAGTCGGTGCCAGCATGGGCCAGGGAGGCCAGCACCTGGTCGGCGCCCGTGCCGACGATCGCGACCTGCTGCGGAAGATCGTAGTCGTCCCGGACTACGACGACCCGGCCGTCGGAGGTGAAGGCGCCGGCCGGATTGAACCAGCTCGCCCACGACTGCGCCGATGCGGCGAGTTCCCGGCCCGCGATCGTCTCCGGCAGGGGCCCCTTCCCGGCGTGGGCGATCCCGGCCGCGCACTCCAGATGGCGCTGACCGATGTAGCCGAGGCGCGTTCCGTCGATCCACTGGACCGCGGTGACATCTGCCCCGGCGGTGTCCACGGCGCACCTGGTGCCGGCCACCAGGTCCAGCAGGATCAGGTCGCCCGCCACGACCAATCGGTCGCTGCATACCGCCTCCACCACGGCGGCCCTGGTGCCGTCGGACGTCCCGGCAGGCAACCCGAGCTGGACGTCGCTGCGGAGCAGTTCGGTCACCTCGCCTGTCGCGATGTCCAGACGGCTGAGCACCGCCGAATACCAGTCGTTCTCACCGGGCTGTTCGCTGGTGATTGCCAGCACATGCCCGGGGCCGGACCAAGCCGCCTCCCAGACGTTCAGCCCGTCGGGCGAAACCCGGGCGAGCTCGCCGGAGGCCAAGGTGTAGAGCCACAGGCCGCGCCAGGCATCCTCGGGCGTTCCGGCCTCGACCTGCGGGTACCAGGACGGCAGCCCGGACTCGCCCGAGCCGGCCGTTCCCGATCCCTGCGCGTCAGCCACCTCCGCTCCGAGCCCGGCAACCCCGAGCAGGATCCGGGTGCCGTCCGGTGACCACGCGAGATACTCGGCCGTGCCGGGGACAGCAGGCGCCGCCTGGGCCTCGCCGAGCTGCCCGTCGGCCAGCAGGTAGAGCTGGAACGACCCGGCCTTGGCCCGGTCGGACAGGAAGGCCAGGGAAGACCCGTCCGGCGCGAACCCCGCGGACTTGGCTGACCCGCCACCCGAAGTCAGCGCGACCAGCGCGCCGTCCCGCACCTCGTACAAGGCCGTGCGCGGCAGCCCCTCGAGTTCGTCATAGACCGACCCGGTCACCACGATGCGGTTGGCGTCGGTCGTCGCAACGAGGTCGGTAACGTGGTGCGGCCTGCCCAAAGCCGGCTCGTGCAGCCGCCGGACATGCTCGGCCACCGCAGCGTACTCAGGAGATTCCCGCAGGTCTTTGCGCATAGTCCAGGATGATCTCATGCATTACGGGATGCCGCTGTCAGGCCAGGCGGGCCCGCTCGTCCGGCGTGAACGCGACCGGTTTGCGGGCGACGGCGTCCCAGAGCACGGTGACGACCTTCGCTTCGGCAGCGGTCGCGCCGGCCGGCGTGAGGATCGTCTCCCGCGTCGTCAGGCTGGTCGTGCCCACCCGCTCCACCTCGATCCGGACCTGCAGCCGCCGGTCGGTGTAGAGGACCTCGGCGCGCAGGTCGATCTCCACCCGCGCCACCACGTAGTGGGGATCGCGGCCCAGGGTCCGCGTGTAGAAGGCGTCCCGGCCTTCCTCCAGGTACGTCAGGAACACCGCGTGGTTGACGTGCCCCAGCCCGTCCACATCCCGCCACCGCACGTTGACCTCGTGCTCAAAGACCGCGCTCACAAGCACACTGTCTCATGCTCGATGTCCGCAGGCGGTTGAGCTGGTCGGGGTGGATCCGGCCGGGGGGATGATCGCGGCCGCGCGGGCCGCGGCCGGCGATGACCGGCTGCGGTGGGTGAAGGGGACGGCGGAGGAGCTGCCTTTTGCTGAGGGGTCATTCGACGTGGGCGGCCGACGTCATAAGGCGCGGACCAAGCGGCGCGCGGGGCGACTGCTGGCGCGGGCCGGGTTTCAGGCCGTTCAGTGGCACGACGTTGAGGCCGTTGTTATTCGCGCTGTCACGGCCGCCCGCGGGTAACGCTGACGTGACGAGGCCGGCCCCGGGCAAGTGACATGTGGTCGGGAGGCGGAGGGCAGGGACCGTTCGGGATGATCATGAATTTGATTTTTCCGCGCCGAGGAGAAAGAAGGAGTTCGACCATGAAGCCGCGCGTCCATGTCATCACCCTGGCGGTCGCTGACCTCGATCGGGCCCTCGCGTTCTATCGCGACGGGCTCGGCTTTCAGACCGAGGGCCTGATCGGCACCGAGTTCACCGGGGACGAGACCACTCCCGACGGGACCACGGCGGTGTTCCACCTCGACGGCGGGCTCATGCTGTCCGTCTATCCGCGCTCGGAGCTCGCGAAGGACGCCGACGTCCCGCTGACCGCCGCCAAGCCCGGCGAGTTCAGCATCGGGCACGTGGTGGCGAGCCGGGGTGAGGTCGATGCGGTCATCGCGCAGGCCAAGGCGGCCGGGGCGGCCGTCACCGACTCTCCCCACGACCGGCCGTGGGGCATCTACTCGGGATATTTCCAGGATCCCGACGGTCACCTGTGGGAGGTCATCTGGAACCCCGCGCTCGGGTTAGCGGTACTGCTCGGACAGCCGGCCCGCACCATAACGCCCGCCCGGTCCATTCGGCCGTCGCTCACAATAGCGCGGCGACCTCGAGGTCGGCCCCATGATGATTGAGAACTGGAGGTCCACCGACGGTGCTTTGGGCGGTCCCTGATGGCAGGATTGCCGTAGGCGACTGCGGTTTGCTGTTCGGGGGTGACTGTTGCAGCGAGTGGTGTGTGTTCACGGAGTCGGGCAGCAGTACAAGGGTGCGGACGTGCTGGCCGCTGAATGGGTCCCGGCGCTTCGGGACGGGCTGCGACTGGCAGGCGCCGACGAGGTGGCAAGATCGCTGGACACGGGGAATGTGGGTTTCGCGTTCTATGGGGATTTGTTTCGCCCGTCTGGTCACCGGCTTGACGTCGGAGACCCGTGGCTCACCGCCGGCGATGTTACGGATTTCGAGGCCGAACTGCTGGCGGAATGGTGGCAAGGCGCCGCAGATACCGATCCAGGGGTGATCAGCCCGCGGGGACGCACGTTGGCAAGGGTTCCGGGAAGCCCGCAAGCGGCGCTGCGGGCGCTCAGCGGGTCGGTGTTCTTCGCCGGAGTAGCGGAGCGGGCCCTGATAGGAGACCTCCGGCAGGTCAGGCTTTATCTCAATGATGCCGAGATCCGTCGCATGGTCCAGGAGCGGATCGCGGCGGTGGTCGGTGCAGGGGCGCGGGTGCTCGTGGGACATTCTCTCGGTGCGGTGGCAGCGTACGAGGCCCTGTGCGCTCATCCGGAGTGGCCGGTTCGGGCACTGCTGACTCTTGGGGCCCCGCTGGGGATCCGGAACCTGATCTTCGACCGGCTGCGGCCCCCTCCGACTATGTCGGAGGGGGGGCTGCTCGGCCAGTGGCCTGGTGCGGCGACGGCATGGACAAATGTGGCCGACGCGGCGGATCCGGTGGCCCTGGTGAAGGACCTGCGACCGCAGTTTGGGCGGCAGGTGAAATCTCTCACGGTGAGCAACGGGGCGCGGGCTCACGCGGTGAGCCCCTACTTGACCGCGAGAGAGACCGGGGCAGCGATCGCGGCCGCCCTCTGCGGTGCCGAGGACCACGCGTGAGCGGCGCGCGTCGGTTCCTTCTCACCGGAGTCGTCAGCCGCTATCAATACGCGCCGTCGTGGGACCGAGAGGAACTGGCCGCTGACCGGGAGCGGATGGTCGCTATTTTCAACGACGACCTCGGATATGAGCACGTCCCCCTCATGGGCTTGGATCCGACGCAGCGGCAGATTGAGGATGCCTTGCGGGACTTCAGCACTTCTCCGGACCGGCGCCCGGAGGATTACGTGGCGGTGTACCTCGCAGGCCACGGTGACGTGCTGGAAGTGGGGGGCACCGGAGCAGAGCATGTACTGCTGCCCGCCGACGCGCAGCCTTCCGACCGGTACCGCCGGGTGATAAGGAGCGCCGACCTTGCGCGGCTGATGCTGGCGGGTACCAAGGTTCGTCGGCTGTTGCTCATGCTTGAGACATGCTTTTCCGGCCAAGGCGGTGTTGACTTCACCGGGAACGCCGCTTCGTGGGCGGGGAACTGGAGTCGTTTCGACACTCCTGACGGCTCCGGAGTTGTCGTGGTATCGGCAACCCAGCCCAAACAGGAAGCAATCCCGGGCGCGTTCACGCAGGCGTTTGAGCGGGCCGTCCGTAGTCCAGCAGCTGCCGGGCACGTGCCGGGCGGCTTGCCACTGGATGCCGTGGTCGGCGTGATGAACGCTGATCCGGCCCTACCGCGCACGCAGCGGGTGCAAGTGTCGCTGGTGCTTGGCGACGGAAGGATGCCGGATTTCCTGCCCAACCCGCGGGAAGACCCCGCGCTTATCGATCTTGACCTAGCTGAGCAGTCGCGACGCTGGCGGTGGCGGCAGGACGAGGAGCATCGCCGCGCAGAAGAGATGCGCGGGCACTTTGTCCCTCGCATTGCCGGGTTCGTCGGGCGCAGCCAGGCGCTTACAGATCTGTCGCGGTGGCTGGATGACACGACCGACTCCCGGCCGCGGGTGGTGACCGGCGATCCCGGATCGGGGAAGTCCGCGGTGATCGGTCTGCTTGCGGCTCTCAGCGACCCGCAGCGACGCCCGACAGTCTCCAGAGATGGTCTGCCGCCGGGCATTGTCCCGCGGGCGGGCGCGATCGACGCCGCTGTCTATGCCGGGAACCTGTCCAGCGGCCAGGTGCTGACCGCTCTGGCCTTCGCCGCGGGCATAGACGAGCTCGATCCCGATCCGTCGGCGTTCGACCTGGGGGTTGCCCGGCTGCTGGCGGAACTCCGGGGGCGTGAGCGGCCCCTAACCGTGGTCATCGACGCGCTGGACGAGGCGGCTGACCCGGTGCACCTGGCCGGGGGGCTGCTGCGCCCGCTGATCGAGCGAGGCAGGGGATCAGTCCGCCTGCTGCTCGGCAGCCGTAGCCACGCCTGCCAGCACCTTGGCCCTATGTGGCCGATGTCCTGCGAGGCGATTGACCTCGACGCCCCCCGTTACGCCGACCCGAAGAGCCTGGCTGAGGTCGTGCGCCGCACTTTGCGGCGCGGTGACCCAGACCAGGCCACGGCGTCACCGTTCGCCGGGTGTCCGCCACCAATCCTGGAAGCCGCGACTGCGGCCATCGCCGCCGCTGCCGGTCGATCGTTCTTCGTCGCCCGGATCCTGGCCGCCGCCCAAGCAGCCCAACCCCACCTGCCGGACCCGGCCGACCCCGTTTGGCGAGCTGGCTTGCCCCGTCAGGCGGGCCCGGCAATGCGCCAAGACCTGGCAACGCGTCTGCCCGGCCAGGCGGAGCGCGCCATCGATCTGCTTCGCCCGCTCGCCTACGCCCAGGGCCCCGGCCTGCCCTGGGAAGATATCTGGTCGTTGCTGGCCACCGCTCTAGCCTCCGGACGCGACTACACCAACGAGGATTTGCTGTGGCTTTCGAGCCGCGCCGGGTCCTACATCGTTGAAAGCGGAACCATCGACGACCGATCCCTGTACCGCCTTTATCACCGCTCGCTGACCGAGTATCTCCGCGACGGTCGAGACCAGCACGCGGATGAGCAGGCCATCGCTGCCGCCCTGGTCGGGCACGTGCCGCTACGGCCCAACGGCCGGAGTGACTGGCCCTCCGCGCACCCTTACACCCGCGCCTACCTGGCGGCCCACGCAGCCGACGGCGGCATGATCGACGACCTCAGTCAGGACCCTGGATTCCTTCTCGCCGCCGATCCACAGCGGTTGCTCAATGCGCTTGACCGCACCGCAGGCAATCCAGGTCGCGCAGCTGCCGACGCATACCGGCGCGCGCTGCCGTTTCTTCGTCGCTGCGAGAAAACCGAACACGCCGCGTACCTCTCATTCGCAGCGCGATGCCGACGCGCCGACAGTCTTGCGGACAGGATCACCGCCGACGGACTTGACTGTTTCTGGCGGCCGCTGTGGGCATCGTGGCGGCTGCAACGTCCGCACCAAATCATTGCCGGACACGGCGGACCCGTGTACGCGGTGGCAATGGCCGAACTGGAAGGCCGCCCGGTGGTCGTCTCGGGCAGCGATGACGGCTCCGTGCGGGTCTGGGACCTGGCCACCGATGATCCGGTCGGGAGCCCATTCACTGGGCACGAGGGGCCTGTGTACGCGGTGGCGGTCACGGAACTCGAAGGCCGCCCGGTGGTGGTCTCGGGCGGCGACGACGATTCGGTGCAAGTCTGGGACCTGGCCACCGGCGACTTGATCGGCCGCCCGTTCACGGAGCATGACGGGGACGTGAACGCGGTCGCCGTCGCGGAGCTGCAAGGCCGCCCGGTGGGCGTCTCCGGAAGCGACGACGGCTCCGTGCGCGTCTGGGACCTGGCCACCGGCCACCCCATCGGCAGTCCGTTTACCGGGCACAACGGTCGGGTGCGGTCCCTGGCGGTGACGGAACTGCAAGGGCGCCCGGTAGTGGTCTCGGCCGGCGACGACGGCTCCGTGCAGCTCTGCGACCTGGCGACCGGCGAACTGGTCGGCAGCCCATTCACTGGGCACGAGGGACTGGTTTACGCCGTGGCGGTCGCGGTTCTGGACGGCCGCCCGGTGGTGGTCTCGGGCGGCAGCTACGGTTCGGTGCAGGTCTGGGACCTGGCCACCGGCGACTTGATCGGCAGCCCGTTCACGGAGCATGACGGGGACGTGAACGCGGTCGCCGTCGCGGAGCTGCAAGGCCGCCCGGTGGGCGTCTCCGGAAGCGACGACGGCTCCGTGCGCGTCTGGGACCTGGCCACCGGCCATCCAATCGGCAGCCCGTTTACCGGCCACGGCGACTGGGTGCGATCCGTGGCCGTGGCGGAACTGGAGGGGCGTCCGGTAGTCGTCTCGGCCGGCGACGACGGATCGGTGCGCGTCTGGGACCTAGCAGCCGACAGCGCGGTTACCGGGCAGGATGACTGGGTGCGATCCGTGGCGGTAACGGAGCTAGCGGGCCGCAGCGTGGTGGTATCGGGCGGCGGCGACTATTCGATACGCGTCTGGGACCTGGCCACCGGCGTCCTGGTCGGCAGCCCGTTCACCGGCCACGGGGGGGCCGTGTACGCAGTGGCAGTGGCGGAGCTCGAGGGCCGCCCGGTGGTGGTCTCGGGTAGCGATGACTATTCGGTCCGAGTGTGGGACCTGGCCACCGGCGATCCGATCGGCGCCCCCTTCACCGGCCACGGGGGGCCCGTGTACGCAGTGGCAGTGGCGGAGCTAAAGGGCCGACCAGTGGTGGTCTCGGCCGGCGACGACGGATCGGTGCGCGTCTGGGACCTAGCCGCCGGCCATCCAATCGGCAACCCGTTCACCGGCCACGGTGACTGGGTGCGATCCGTGGCGGTGGCGGAACTGGAGGGCCGCCCAGTGGTGGTCTCGGCCGGCGACGACGGATCGGTGCGCGTCTGGGACCTGGCCACCGGCCATCCAATCGGCAGCCCGTTCACGGGGCACCGGGGATACCTGCATTCGGTAACGGTGACGGAGCTGGCAGGCCTCCCGGTAGTGGTTTCCGGCGGCGACGACGGATCGGTGCGCGTCTGGGACCTGGCCACCGGCGATCTGGTCAGCAGTTCCCTTTCTGGACCCGGAGGACCCGTGTACGCCGTCGCGGTCGCGGAACTGGAAGGCTGTCAGGTGGTGGTCGCGGGTGGCTATGACGGCTCGGTCCAGGTCTGGGACCTAGCCACCGGCGACCCGATCGGCAACCCCCTCACCGGGCACGACGGGGACGTAAACACGGTGACAGTCGCCGAGCTTGAAGGCCGCCCGGTGGTGGTTTCCGGTGGCTATGACGGCTCGGTCCAGGTCTGGGACCTAGCCACCGGAGATCCGATCGGCAACCCCCTCACCGGGCACGACGGGGACGTAAACACGGTGACAGTCGCCGAGCTTGAAGGCCGCCCGGTGGTGGTTTCCGGTGGCTATGACGGCTCGGTCCAGGTCTGGGACCTAGCCACCGGCGACCCCATCGGCAACCCCCTCACCGGGCACGACGGGGACGTGAACACGGTGACAGTCGCCGAGCTTGAAGGCCGCCCGGTGGTGGTCTCTGGGGGCGATGACTATTTGGTGCGGGTCTGGGACCTAGCCACCGGCGTTCCCCTGGGCAGCCCGTTCATCGGGCACGAGGGGGCCGTGTACACGGTGGCGGCGGGGAAGCTGGGAGACCGACCCGTGGCGGTTAGCGGCAGCTACGACGGCTCGGTGCGGGTCTGGGACCTAGCCACCGGCGACCCCATCGGCAACCTCTTCCACAGGCACCTCGCCTCGGTCCGATCCGTGGCGATGGCGGAGTTGGGAGGCCGCCCAGTGGTGATCTCGGCCGGCGACGACAGTTCGGTCCGCGTCTGGGACCTGGCCACCGGCTCCCCCATCGGCAACCCGTTCAAGGGGCACGAGCGACCCGTGTACGCGGTGGCGGTCACGGAGTTGGAAGGCCGCCCAGTGGTGGTCTCCGCTGGCGGCGACGATTCGGTCCGCGTCTGGGACCTGGCCACCGGCTCCCCCATCGGCAACCCGTTCAAGGGGCACAGTGGGGACGTGAACACGGTCGCGATCGCGGACTTGGAAGGCCGACCGGTGGTTATCTCAGGCAGCAACGACGGTTCCGTCCGCGTCTGGGAGCTGGCCACCGAGGTCCCCGTTGCCGAGTCCTTCACCGGTGCCCCACAGGTAGTGTCAGTAATCCCGGCAGCTCGAGCTACTGTCCAGGACGCCCGGATGCGAAGCGGCCGCCTCTTTACAGTCGCGACCGCCGGAGACCGCATCGCTCTCCTGCCCATTCCAGTCCCTGACTCAGAGAGCCGGGACGGATGGGCCGCGATCGCGACCATCCAATTCGGGAGTCAAGTCAATAGCATCGCGTGGCATTCCCCGAAATCCATCGTCGCCGCTACTGAACTCGGGATCACGGTCCTTGAGCTAGCCTGACGGTCGGTTAGGGCAGCAGGCGGCGCATCGCGTGGGCGACGGAGCGCAGCGCGCGGTCGATGTCGGTGCCGAACGGGTTGTCTTGCACGAGGTAGGTCCAGGTGGCGGTGGGGCGCTTCAGGCCGGCCGCGGTCAGGTCGGCCCCGTCGGCGGTGATGGGGACGGTTTCGAAGCTGTCGACCGACTGTTCCTCGACCGCCGCGAGCAGGCCGGAGAAGGTGCGAACGGCCTCTTTGTGGAATTCGTCGAGCGGGTTGAGCCCGCGGCCGAGCGCGCGCAGGTGAATCCCCTCGCGGAGGTCGGCTAGGTAGCTGAGGTGGTCCGCCCAGGCCCGGTCCAGGTGCCACAGGGTGATCTGGCGGGCGGCCTCGACGAGCGCCTCGTCGGGGACGGTGGCTGATAGGGCCTCGGCGCGGTCCGGGGACTGGCGGGCGAGAGCGCGCAGGGCCGCGTCGGTGCGCAGAACGCGGTCGCGCTGCTCGAGCACGGCCTGACGCTGGATCTCGATGAGCTTGTTGTATCGCCAGGTATTGCGGTGGATTTCCAGGCTGACGCCTTCGGCGACGCGCTGCGCGTGGTCGACGATCTCCCGCGACCCGGCGTCCGCCGTCCGGCCGTCCGGCTCGATCGCCGTCGGCGGTCTGGCGTCCGGCACGTGCCGGGTGACGAGCTCGTCCTGCAGGCTGGCGAAGGACACCGAGCTGCCCGGATCCCCCTGACGCCCGGCTCTCCCCCGCAGCTGCTGGTCGAGCCGGCTGCTGCCGTGCCGACCGCCGCCGATAACGTGCAGCCCGCCGAGCGCGGCGATCTGGCCCTGATCGCCTGCCGCGCCGCCAAGCCGGATGTCGGTGCCGCGGCCCGCCATCTGGGTGGAGACGGTGACGGCGCCGCGGGTGCCGGCCTCGGCCACGATCGCGGCTTCCTCGGCGTCGTTCTTGGCGTTGAGGATGACGCAGCTCAGGCCGGCGCGGCTCAGCCGCGCGGCGATCCGCTCGGATTCGGCCACGTCCAGGGTGCCGATCAGGACCGGCCGGCCTGCTGCGTGCACGGCCGCGGCGTGATCGGCGAGCGCCTTCTCCTTCTGCCCCTGGGTGGCGAACAGGCGGTCGGGCTCGTCGACGCGCACGCACGGCCGGTTGGGCGCGATCACGGCGATCTCCAGCCCGTAGAACTCGCGGAGCTGTTCGCCGACGGCCACCGCGGTGCCGGTCATGCCGCATACCGTGGGGTACCGGCCGACGAGCGACTGGATCGTGATGCTGTCGAGGATCTCGCCGGTCTGGGTGGCGGCCAGCCCCTCCTTCGCCTCGACGGCCGCGTGCAGCCCGTCGGGCCAGCGCTGCAGCCGGGCGACCCGGCCTCGGGACGCGTTGACGAGGTGTATTTTCCCGTCCCTGACGATGTAGTCGACGTCGCGGCGTACCAGCGCTTCGGCGTAGAGGGCCACGTTGAGCCGGGTCAGGGTGGCGAGGTGCGGGTCGGTGTAGAGGTCGATGCCGCCGAGCGCCGCTTCCACGGCCCGGGTCCCCCGGTCGGTCAGGTGGACGCTGCGGCCGTCGTCATCGACCAGGTAGTCCTGGTGCGGCCGCAGCCGGCGGGCGAGTTCCGCCATTTCCACCGGGTTCGCCTCCCCGGCGTCGGCCGCGCCCGCGAGCACGAGCGGGACGAGCGCCTCGTCGACCAGCACCGAGTCGGCCTCGTCGATCAGGGCTACGTCGGGCGTAGTCGTGATGAGCGCATCGGGGCTGGTCGCGAGGCGGTCCCGGAGGACGTCGAAGCCGAACTCGCTGACCGCGCCGTAGGTCACCTGGGCGTTGTAGGCGCGGCGGCGGTCGGCCGGCGTGGACGCCTGGCCGATCCATCCGACGGTCACCCCGAGCAGGTCGTAGACCGGGCGCATCCACTCCGCGTCGCGGCGGGCGAGGTAGTCATTGACCGACATGACGTGCACGGACCGGCCGCGCAGGGCGTACCCGGCGGCGGCGAGCGCGCCCGACAGCGTCTTGCCCTCACCGGTGGCCATCTCCGCGACGTGGCCGGCCAGCATCGCGAGGGTGCCGACGAGCTGGACGTCGAAGGGGCGCTCCCCCAGTCCGCGCCGGGCCGCCTCCCGGCCGAGCGCGCAGATTCCGGTGTCATCGGCTGCCCGCGCCGCTTCGCTGGCGGCGGCGGCTAGCTCGTTGTCGGCGAGGGCGGCGATCGCCTGCTCGCGCTCGGCGATAGCCGGCAGCAGGTCGAGGTGGGGCCTGAGGTCGGCCGTGCCGGGACGCTGGAGGAAGCGCGCAGCCCGGTTACGGAGGCCGGTCAGCACCGGGCTGGGCCGGCGTACGCGACCTCGGGCAGCAGCAACACATCGCGTAAACGCTCAGCCTGGTCTGGAAGGTTCCCTCACCTCAGGCGCGATGTCGGGGCGGGACGAGGCGAGTCAGCTTGGAATGCTAGGCTATAGATATTAGCTAAATGGCTAGCATCAATAGCTTTCGGAGGACGCATGACCGAGTTTCTCGATATCAGCGGGGGGCGGATCGCCTACGACGTGACCGGGGAGGGGCCGCTGATCGTGCTCTC
>Ga0302326_10022762_pt1 | contig 12795 bp, 8 predicted proteins | sample Palsa_T0_3_FD_202264 | JGI IMG/M metagenome (GOLD analysis project Ga0302326, IMG submission 202264) | Peat permafrost microbial communities from Stordalen Mire near Abisko, Sweden - Palsa_T0_3 | ecosystem: Environmental > Terrestrial > Soil > Palsa > Peat permafrost | place: Sweden: Abisko... | reverse complement strand
AAGCTGCTCCGATCCGGCTCCCGGCGGCTTCTGCAAGCAGACCGCTGCGATGCCCAAGTCGCCAGCGGACCACGAGAGGGATGTGCTCGGACGCCTGCAAGAGACATCTAGAACGTCGATGCACCTCGCCAGCAACCCGCTCGATCGCGACACCTCGATTCCCGTGGTACGCACTTCGCTTAGCAGATAGACCAGTCCGCAGATTCCCGAAGCGACTCCACAGTAGGCGCCATCGAAAAGCTGCGCTCCGGTTCGCTGCGCAGCATCCTCGATATGGGCGAACACCAACTCGAGCCCTTTTCTAGCCCCGGCGGCGGGAAGGCTCTCGAGGAAGTACAGGCCAATCCCGGTCAGGCCGGTCGCCAGATCGTACGTTCCTTTCCACCGTCCGCGTTGCAGTTCCAACAGCAACGCGGCATCTATCGCCTGGCTGGGCCGGCGCCCGTTGTCCTCGCCGCTCGGTGGCGAACCTTCGAAGCGTCTTGACTGCCGCGTGATGTGCTCGATCACCCAGCCCAACCCGCTCAATCCTCCGAACAGCTCGAGACGCCGTGTGGAATACAGAGCATCCGCGCCGGCGATTGCGGAATTCAAGGCGTCGGCGGCAACCCTCATCCTGCTCCAACTGTCCTCCGCCAGTGCCCGGTAAGCCAGCAGAAGCGGCGCATCGAAGCTCCGGCCACTCCACCCCGAAGGTCCTCGTCCGGCTACGAGAACATTCCCGGTGATGGCTTCCAATACCCTATGGGCACGCACGCCCAGCGCGCTGGCCGGGTCGATGATTGGCTCCCAGTTGCCCCGGCTGCTCACAGAACAACCACACCACGGGGATTCTGGCCAGGTACATCCCAAAAGCTGCGATCGTTCTGGTTGAAGAGGTCGGGAGGCAAGACGGTGGCGCGCTGATTGGGCTCCACGCGGCGGCGCACCCGGTGTAATTCGGGCATGCCCAACTGAGCGTCAAATTCGGGCTCGTCGAATTCCAGATTCTCGAAATCGTGCGGAAACAGCGGCTGACCAAGCAGCTCATAAAGGCGCCGGACGACCTGGGCCGGCTGCGCCGTGATCGAGTCATAGCGGATGCCGATGAGATGCTGCGCTTTTTCGCCGTACCAAGCCTGCCGGAGCGCCTGCAGCGGAGCACCCAACAGTCCTTTCTTCAGGGTGTACTCGGCGCGAGTGTAGACGTTGTCGCCGGTTTCCGGGGGGAACATTTTCCCGCGCGAGAACGGACTGGCCTGCACGCGTCGTTCGATGCTGTCCAGAATCCAAGCGGGGCTTCGGACGCAGCACAGGATTCTTGCTTGCGGAAACAACTCGGCCACTTCCGCCAAGTGGGCACACCATTCCCGGTTGGTGTCGAAGATAATTTCTTTGCCGGCCAGCTCCGCGTAGTAGGCGTCAAAGACCGAGCGAACGATCCGCCGCCGCTGGTCCGCCGATAGGAAGCCGGAGTATTCGTTGGACGCGCTCATCGTGCGCAGCAAAGCCGAAACCATGCCGCAAACCGGACCCGACATGCCTGCGTGGAAAGCCGGATTCTGCCGCAGGATGGCAGCCAGCATGGACGAACCGGATCTCGGCAATCCGGAAATGAAGTGCATCCTTAACGGTTGAGAGGCAGACGTCACAAGCTCTCATCGTCGTATATCGATGCTGACGGTTGTTCATCAACGAAGATCATAGGGGGACGGCCCGGTCAGTCATAAGTCTATAATCCTGGAGTTCGGACTTGCCTCGCGCCATCTATGCTGGTTGTCTGGGCTGGTTGTCTGGGCTGGCTGTCTGGAGCCGCGAGTTGCTATCGACGGCCGTGCCGGCCCTTACTTGATCTGTTGAGGAGTCTCCGTTGCGAGTTGCAGTTATCGCTCTTTTTGCATTGGCTTCGGCCGGCCCGTTGTTGTCCCAGCCGCTCGACCCCGCCTTGTTCGCCGATCTGCATTACCGTTTGATCGGCCCGTTCCGAGGAGGCAGAACCGTCGCGGCCACCGGCATTCCCTCGCAGCCGAACGTCTTCTACATGGCGCCCAATGATGGCGGCGTTTGGAAGACCACGGACTACGGTCTGACATGGCAGCCCATTTTCGATGGCCAGCCTACCGGATCCATCGGCTCGATCGCCATCGCCCCCAGTGACCCGAACATTATTTATGTGGGCAGCGGAGAGGGGCTTCAGCGGCCAGATCTTTCCGTGGGCGATGGCATTTACAAATCCACCGACGCGGGCATAACCTGGACGCATCTCGGTCTGCGCAATGGCTATCAAATTCCGCGCATCTTAATTGACCCGCGCGATCCCAATCGCCTGTTCGTCGCCGTGCTCGGTCATCCCTACGGCCCGAACGCCGAACGCGGCATTTACCGCTCCTCCGACGGTGGCGCCACCTTCGAGAAAGTGCTAGGCAAGGACGAGAACACCGGCGCGATGGATCTCGCCTTCGATCCGCGCGATCCCGATATCATTTACGGCGTCTTGTGGTCTGCCCGTCAGGCGCCCTGGGAGGTAAGCGATTCGTTTCAGGGCCCAAATAGCGGCTTGTTCAAATCCATCGACGGCGGCGCCACCTGGAAACCACTCACCGAAGGCCTGCCCTCCGCCGCTGATCGACTCGGCCGCATCGGCATCGCCGTCGCCCCGTCTGATGGCAATCGTCTCTATGCCATGGTCGATGCCGTCGCCGCGAAAGCGGGCGTCTATACGAGTGACGATGCCGGTCTGCACTGGAGCCGCACCAACGACGAGGAGCGCGTGTGGGGACGCGGCGACGATTTCGCCTGGGTTCGCGCTGACCCGCGTGATCCCAATACCATCTACGTCTGCAACACGTCGACTTACCGCTCCACCGACGGCGGCCACACCTTTCACGCCATCAAAGGCGCGCCAGGCGGCGACGACTACCACACCATCTGGATCAATCCCGACCATCCCGAGATCATGATTCTGGGCGTCGATCAAGGCGCAACCATCACCGTGAATGGCGGTGCAACCTGGAGTTCCTGGTACAACCAGCCCACCGCGCAGTTCTATCACGTCATCACAGACAATCGCTTCCCGTATTGGGTCTATGGCGCCCAGCAGGAAAGCGGATCGGCCGCGGTTTCGAGCCGCAGCGACACCGGCTCCATCGATTTTCGCGAGTTTCGCACCATTGGCGTCGAGGAATACGGTTATGTTGCCCCCGATCCTCTGAATCCAAACATCCTCTTCGGAGGAAAGGCCACGCGCTTCGACTGGACAACCGGCGACGTTCAGGACGTCAGCCCCGCTCCCCTCCGTTCCCCAAAATACCGGTTCGTCCGCACCATGCCGCTGATCTTCTCTACCGTCGATCCGCATGCCCTATTCCTCGGCTCGAATGTCATTTTCAAAACCCTCGATGGCGGCCAGAGCTGGACGGTGATCAGCCCCGACCTCACGCGCCCGTCCTGGGAAATGCCCAAAGTGGTGGGCGTGTTTTCCGATCAGGATCCCGAACACGGCAAACATCGCGGCGTTGTCTACGCCATTGCCCCGTCTCACCAGGAGATCGGCACCATCTGGGCGGGTACCGACGATGGCCTCATCCACATCACCCGCAATGGCGGCAAGACTTGGACCAACATCACTCCCCCCGCGCTCACGCCCTGGAGCAAAGTGTCACAAATCGATGCGTCTCATTTTGACGCCGCCACCGCCTACGTCGCCGTCAACCGCTTCCGCCTCGACGACCTCAATCCGCATGCCTACCGCACCCATGACGCGGGCAAGACTTGGACCGAAATTGTGAATGGCCTCCCGGAGCGCGCCGTCGTAAACGCCGTTCGAGAGGACCCCAAGCGCAAAGGGCTTCTGTATGCCGGCACCGAGATTGGCGTCTTTGTCTCATTTGACGATGGCGGCCATTGGCAGCCCTCGCAACTGAATCTGCCGGTAACCTCGGTGCGCGATCTGGTGGTTCATGACGACGACCTCGTGGTGGCCACGCATGGCCGGTCGTTCTGGATTCTCGATGACCTCACGCCCCTTCGCCAGATTGAGGCTCGTTCGGCTTCCTCCGACCAACTGTTCGCGCCCCAGCCCGCGCTCCGCTGGAGAGGGAACCGAAGCACCGATACGCCGCTGCCTCCCGAAGAGCCCTCCGGCCAAAATCCGCCCGATGGCGCCATCATTGATTACTATCTCGCGCCCTCCAGCACCGCGCCTGTCACGCTCGAGATCTTCGACAACTCCGGCAAATTAGTCCGCCGCTATGCCTCCACTGACCTTCCAGCGCCCATTGAAGAGAAACAAATCAACGTGCCTCTTTACTGGCTGCGTCCTCCTCAGACGCTTGCCGCGACGCCGGGAATGCATCGTTTCATCTGGGATCTCCGCTACGAGCCGCCTAAGGTGCTGCGCCATGACTACCCGATCGCCGCTATCTACAAGGACACGCCTCTCGAGCCCCGCGGAACCTTGGTTCTGCCCGGTAACTATCGCCTGAAGCTTACGGTGTCCGGCCGCGGCTATTCGCAGGCCATTCAAGTCAAAATGGACCCGCGAGTCAAGACCAGTGTTGCTGGGCTCGCCGCGCAGTTCGAACTGTCTAATCAACTTACTAAGTCGCTCGCCGACGACTACACTGCCCTAAGCGAAGTGAAGGGCCTGAGGCAGCAGGTTCGCTCAGCCCGCGCCAAGGCATCCGGCCAGCCCGCGAGTGCTCTCGACGATCTCGATAAGGATCTCGCCGCGTTCGAGGGCAATCGGGAAAGCGGTGGTGGACTCCTGCATTTGAATCCCGAGATGGGTCAGCTGTTCGATATTCTTCAGGGCACCGACGACGCGCCAACAACGCAGGCGACCCGGGCGGTTTCTCAAGTACGCGAGGAATTGGAAAAGCAATTGACACAGTGGAAGAGCGTGAAGACCACAAAGCTCCCCGCGGTCAACAGTCAATTGAGAGAGGCGAATCTGCCGGAACTGGTCATCGAGCCCGCGCGCCCCGAGGAGACCATCGAGGCGGGCGAGGAAGAGGAGCCATAGGCGGAACTAGAGAGGGAGACGGCCAGCTAGAGAGCCACCACCTTCAAGCCCGGAATCCTCTGGAAGTGCCGAAGGTTCCGGGTTCCGACGGCGTAGCTGCAGTAGAGCGAGGTCGCTCCAATCAGCAGATCGGCAGTAGCAATAACGAGCCCAGCCTTCCTCATGTCAGCGTCGACTTTCGCCGCCACCACTCCCATCTCGCGGGTGAAGGGTTCGACCGGGATAACGGCGAGCACCTCATCGATATACCGGCGCCGCTTGAGTGCTGCTTCCGGCGTGTTGGCGCGGTGCCAGCCGTGCTCAAGTTCCATCACCGTGATGGCTGAGAGAACAAACAGGGTTTCAAGGTAGTCGGTTTCGAGCGAAGATAGAAGGCTACTGACCGCCCGCCTCTCGCGCTCGGCGGCGATCAGCACGCTGGAGTCGAGGACTAATCCCATGCGGGCGGGTCAAACGAGTCGCGACGCGAGTCGATGCCCGTTTCGACGTCTTTCGCGAAGTCCGCATCCGGGATCGGCGCGAATCCGAGCCGTTCCTCATAGGCCTTGGCCAGTTCGATGCATTCGCTCAGCTTCCGGCCTGGACTCCCTGGGGCAGACGATTTGAGCACCGCAATGGCTCGATGATCCTGCTCGATTACGACCTCGATGCCTTCCTGTACCCGAGCCAGCACGGCATGGAGATCGCGAGCGACGTCGTTTTCACTCATGTGAATCGTAGCCATCAATTTCATTATGGCTCTTCGCTCGCGTCAGTACCAGCTCTCCCTGGTGGGTCATGCCGATCTACGCCCGGTCGTCGCACTGACTCAAGACGAGCAAACACATGCCATGATCGATGATGTCATCTCGACTCTCTGAACGGGAAGCAAGAACAAGACTCAGGAAAACCCAAATGAAACTGCCATACTGCACTCTCGCCACGCTTCTAGCCCTGCCATTCCTGTTTGCTCAAACACCTGCCCAAAGTATTGATGGTGTCTGGCAGGGTGCGCTAGTGTATGGCCAAGGGAAAGCGCGCGTGGTTTTGTGCGTGTTGCCGCCCCGCGATGGCGCATACCGTGGCGCGCTGGTTAATCTGGATTCCGGCTCGGGGTCGAACATCGATCCGATCACATTTGCGAATGGCAAGATCGCGCTCGAGCTGAAAGACCGGGGCCTCAAGTTCGAGGGATTTCTCTCTGCGTCAGGCGATGAAATCAAGGGCAAGTTCACCCAGGGCTCAACCTCGGGAGACTTCACGCTCGCTCGGAACAGCCGGACTTCCTCCCAAGCCGCCGATGACTACGAGAAGCACGACTACATGATTCCCATGCGCGACGGGATTCATCTCCACACCCTCGTCTTTTCTCCCAAAGTGCCCAAGGAAGCCCTCCCGTTTCTCATCGAACGCTCCCCCTACGGATGGGATTCCGCCGCTGCCCAGATCAACGCGGGCATGAGCGAGCTCGCCCGCGACGGCTATTTCCTCGTATTCCAGGACATCCGGGGCCGCTATCAATCCGAAGGCCAGTTCGTGCTCCAGCGCCCCGTCAGGAACTCCAAAGACGCGGGGTCGATCGATGAAGGCACCGACACCTACGATACGATCGACTGGCTCATCAAAAACATCTCGGGGAACAATGGCCGCGCGGGCATCATGGGGATCTCCTACGGAGGCTGGCTTACCGAGATGGCGCTCATCGAGCCGCACCCGGCGCTCAAGGCCGCCTCCGAGCAGGCCTCGCCCGCCGACATGTTTCTGGGCGACGATTTTCACCATAACGGCGCCTTCCGGCTGAGCTACGGTTTCGAATACGCCGCCATGATGGAGACCGGCAAAACCAACCAGACATTTCAGTTCAAGCAGTACGATACCTACGATTGGTATTTGAAGCTCGGCCCTTTGAGCGGCGCCAACGCCCGCTATTTCGACGGCCAGCGGCCCACCTGGAACAATTTCGTCGCGCATCCGAATTATGACGATTTCTGGAAACACGAGGCCGTGCAGCGAGTCGTGCGCTCCGTCAAAGTGCCCAACCTCAACGTTGGCGGCTGGTACGACCAGGAAGACTTTGCCGGCCCCTGGCGGATTTTCGCCGCCAGCGAAACGCCCGAGTCGCGTCAATATAACTACCTCGTGGTTGGCCCCTGGAACCACGGCGGCTGGTTTTCGGGCGCGGGCCATACGCTCAAGAGTCTCGATTTTGAAAGCAATACCGGCGACTATTTCCGGAAGAACATCCAGGCTCGCTGGTTCGCCTACTGGCTAAAGGGCGCCGGGCCGCTGAACCTGCCGCGCATCCAACTCTTTGAGACTGGCTCCAACCAATGGAAGGCCTTTGATCAGTGGCCTCCTGCCGGCGTTCACGAGCGCCGGCTCTATCTGCACGCTTCGGGTGAAGCCTCGTTCGAGCCGCCTGCTGAAAATGAAGAGGCGTTCGACAGCTTCGTCTCCGATCCAAACCGTCCGGTTCCGTATCGCCAGCGGCCCATCCCGGAGACCTACGGTGGATCGCCGGGTTGGAGCACATGGCACACCGACGATCAGCGCTTCGCCGAAGACCGCCCTGACGTGGCCGTCTGGCAGACGAAGCCGCTCGAATCTGACCTCACGATCGCCGGCGACGTCATCGCCGACCTGTTCGCCTCCACCTCGGGAACCGACTCCGATTGGGTCGTGAAGCTGATCGACGTCTATCCGGAAAGCGTGCCGGAAGATCCGCCCATGGGCGGCTACGAGCTGATGGTTGCCGCCGACGTCTTGCGCGGCCGGTTCCGCAACGGATTCGAGAAGCCCGAACCCGTCGTGCCTAACGAGCCTTCCGAATATCGCATCGATCTGCTGTCGCATGACCACGTGTTCAAGAAAGGACACCGCATCATGCTCCAGGTTCAGAGCACCTGGTTCCCCATCATCGATCGCAATCCGCAAAAATTCGTTCCGAATATCTTCGAAGCGAAAGAATCCGATTTTCAAGTCGCGGCACAGCACGTCTTTCGGTCGAAGGCGCATCCTTCCTCAGCCGTCTTGCCGGTTCTACCGTGAAGGACGTCGCCGGCATTATCCGTTCACACCCACGGAATCCACCGGCGAATGATATCTTGGTATCGATGATGAGGGGCGCCGATGGATTATAGCAAGATCATCACAATCGAACCGGGCAAAATGGGCGGGAAACCCTGTATTCGCGGCCTTCGTATCACTGTCTATGACGTCCTCGATTATCTCGCCTCAGGCATGACCGAAGACGAGATCCTTCACGACTTCCCCGACCTTGAGCGCGAAGATATTCGCGCTTGCTTTGCATTCGCCGCAGACCGTGAGCGCAAGCTCGCAACGACGCCAGCGTGAGACTGCTCTTCGACGAGAATCTCTCACCGGTTCTCCCGCTGGCGCTCGCGGACTGTTACGCTGAATCCCAGCATGTCCGCGATGCTGGACTACAGGCGTCCGCTGACACCGATGTCTGGGAGCACGCAGCCCGCAACGAACTCGTAATCGTCACGAAGGATTCAGACTTCCGGCAGAGGAGCTTTCTCCGCGGCCATCCCCCAAAAGTAATCTGGATTGGACTAGGTAACTGCTCTACCAGGACGGTCGAAGACTTATTGCGACGGCGGATAACTGAGGTGACCGAATTCCTCGCGGATAGAGTAAAAGCATTCCTGGTGCTCTCTTGATGCCTGCAAGCTCGACAGCTCGCGAAGACTCGGAAGGGCCGTAGAGCCGGCACCCACTACCCTTTCGCCACATCCCGCACAATACGCAGCGCGCGATCGATTTCCTCAGGGCTGTTGTAAATGTGCGTGCAGTGCCGCACTGAATGCTGGCCCGAAGCGCGCGGCCTCAGCCGGTCGCGCGTCCACATCTCATCCTGCAGTTGATGGCCCGAAACTCCTTCAATCCCGTAAACCGTAATGCCCGCGTTCATGGCCTTGTCCGAAGGAGTCGTCATCGAGACTTTCGGAATCCCGCGCAGACCGTCGCGCAAATAATCTCCCAGGTACTTGATCCGCTGTTGAACCCGTTCCGGCCCAATGGACGTGTGAAAATCGAGGGCCGCCTCCAGGCCCGTCAGCATCGATAAGCTGCCGGTGCCGCGCTGCGTAAACCGCATGCCGTCGTCGTCATGGTTATCCCAATTCCCGCTGGCGACGGTGGTCCACACTTCCTGCGCACGATCCCCGCGCAGATACAGGAACCCGTTCCCGGCGGGCGCAAGCATCCATTTATGGAAACATCCCACATAAGCGTCGCAGCCGATGTCTTTCACATCCACCGGAATGTGGCCGAAAGCCTGCGCGCCATCCAGCACCGTCAGAATGCCGCGGCTTCTCGCCTCCGCGCAGATCTCCTTCACCGGCAGAATCGCTCCGCTGCCCGTAATCACGTGCGAGATCGCGATCACCTTGGTCTGCGGCGTGATCGCCCGCCGGAAAGCCTCCAGAACCTGTTCCGGCCCCTGAATGGGATTCGCCAGTTTCACCGGCGTCACCACCACCTTGCGCCGTTTCGCCTTAAGCAGCCACGAACTACGCCCTCCCGCATGCTCCTGATCTGTGATCAGCACCTCCGCGCCGGGCGCCAGATCGAGTCCGCTGGCGACGAAGCTTTCCGCCGCCGTCACGTTCTCCGTCAGCGCCACTTCCTTCACCCCGGCATTCAAGAGCCGCGCCGCCTTGGCCCGTAGCTCGGTGAACGGCCCGTAGCCCGCAATCCACTCCGCGCCGGGCTGATAATCCCAATCCGCGATGTCCGTCGCCATCTTGCGCAGATGCGCGCTCACCGTCTCGACCACCACGCGAGGCATGGCGCCAATCGTGCCGGTATTGAAAAACACTTTATCGGGAGCAAGCAGGAATTGTTCACGGATTTTGCTCCAGTATTGTGGATCGCCCGCGGCGGGCAGCGCCGCGATACCACGGCGCGCCAGCAACGGGACTGCGAAAGCGGAAGTCGAAGCCGACCTCAGAAAGCTACGTCGATTCGTCATGGGAGTGTGCCGCGTCCATTTTAAGGCATTCGTGGGCCACGCACATTGCCTGCCGCGTCGACAATCGTGCCGGCATCTCGTAACCGCGTGGCACAGCCTTCAGAGACTGCTGAAAAAACTCCCGGATTACGATTTCTAGCCGCCGATGCACGCTGATGAAAGCGGATAAGCCATTTGTTTCCATCAGCGTTTATCGGCGTTCATCCGCGGCCATCCGTATTTTGGCTTTTTTTCAGCGCCACATCCCGATCGCGCTCTGACCGCGCCGATGCGCTCCGCGGATACACGAGTCATCGCGGCGGGTGTACACTGAACACGACCCGAAAGTCAAAAATGGAAGTTCCGCCTGCGAGCTCTATGCGCGCGGAACGGACTATTGGGGGGGGGTGACCATGCGACGAAAGCTTTGGTGGATCTTGCCGCTCGCGGCTGGTTTTACGATCTGGGCGGCAGCGGCGGCAGCAAGCGGCAGAGCATCCGGCAACGGCGGCGCCCCACAGAATCAGACCAATCCGCCTCCGCCGGAAACCGGCACGGTGTTGAAAGCCGAGGCTCGCCTGGTGCTGGTGGACGCCGTCGTCACCGACAAAAAGGGAGCCTATGTCCACGACCTCACCGTCAAGGATTTCCGCGTCTACGAAGACAACAAAGAACAGAAGATCACCAGCTTCGCTTTCGAAGCCGATCCCGCCATCCAGAATTCTCAGCCCCACTACATGGTGCTTTTCTTCGATGATCTGTCCATGCCCGCGCCGATTGATCAGGCCAACGCGCGGCAGGCGGCCGTTAAGTTCGTCGAGAAAAACGCTTCGCCCACCACCCTGATTTCCGTCGTGGATTTCAACGGCCAGTTTAAAATCACGCAGAACTTCACCGCCAACGTCGACAAGCTGAAGAAGGCCGTCGTCAATCTCAAGCTCAATATCGGCCCCGGTATCGGCGATGCGAGTTTCAGTCTCGGTGGCATGGATTTCGGCCTGAACAATGATTTGGACGCGCTCCGCTTTCTGGCTCGGGAACTGAGTCACGTTGCCGGCCGGAAGAGCCTGGTCTGGCTCACCAATGGCTTCGTTCTGACGCCCGAAATCATGCCCTACGTCACCGCCATCATTGATACCTGCAACAAGGCCAATGTCGCGGTTTATCCCATCGATGTTCGAGGCTTGGTCGCCATGGCGCCGGTCGGGTCGCGAATCCTGCCTCCCAACTGGGATGGCCCTGTTCCGGACAGCTCTGCTACTCCCCTGCCTGTCAGCCTCGCTTCCTGGATCCATCCGCAAGTTGCAGCCAAGCTGGCGTTCTTCCAGGCGCGAGGCGGCGGAGGCGCTGGAGCAGGCGGTGGAACTGGTAGCAGCGGTGGAAGTGGCGGCCGTGGCTCATCGGGAAGCGGCAGCACGGGGACGGGCTCCTCTGGCGGCAAAAGCGGTGGTACCACCGGCTCCGGAGGTAGAGGTGGCGGCGGCACGACCACCCCTAACAACGCCAACACGAACGCCAATAACCAGTCGCAATTAAACCAGTCGCGCCAGTTGATAATCCCTCAGATCCCGCCCTCGGCTCTCGACAACCAGCAAGTGCTCTATATGGTCGCCGACGGTACCGGCGGTTTCGTCATCCTGAACACGAACGATCTGTTGGCCGGCATGGAAAAGATTGCCAGCGAGATGAATCAGCACTATCTTCTGGGCTACGTGCCGAGCGAGGAGTCGGCCAGCGACAACGCTTGCCACAGCCTTAAGGTGAAGAGCGAGAGGGGCGGAACCATCGTGCGGGCGCGTACCGGCTATTGCAACGGTAAGCCTATCGATCTGCTCGCCGGCAAGGTGGAAGGCAAGGATTTGGAAGCGCGCCTCGCCTCTACTGCGCCCGGCACTGTCAACGCTACGTTGCAAGCGCCTTATCTGTACTCCGGGCCAAATACGGCCCGCGTGAATGTCGTGCTGGAATTTCCCTCGACGGATGTTTCTTTCAAGAAAGAAAAAGGCAAGCTTTATGCCGAGCTGCATGTCCTGGGCATCGCTTCACGCGGCGATGGCGTGGTGGCGGCGCGCTTCTCCGATACCGTCAAACTCGAGCTGGCGGACAAGAAGGAGCTTCCGGACTTTCAGTCCAAGCCATACCACTACGAAAAGCAGTTCGAAGTGGCGCCGGGCGAGTACCACCTGAAGGTCGCCTTCGCCACCGACGACAAACACTTCGGAAAACTCGATGCGCCGCTTATCGTGGATAAACACGGCGCCAACGATTTCGGCGTGAGCTCCATCGTGCTGGGCAAGTCGTTTACTCGTCTCTCTAACGAAAATACCGGCTTGGACGCGCTCCTGCTTGAAGACCAGGTGCCCCTGGTATACGGCAATATGCAAATCATCCCCGCCGCAAACACAACCTATTCGAAAAGCCAGAAGCTGCTCCTGTACTTCGAAATCTATGAGCCGCTGCTCGCCTCGCCCGACGTCGACCCTGCAAAAACGCTCGCTTGTCAGGTGCGAATTCTCGAGAAGGGCTCCGGGGCCGTGAAGTTTGACACCCAGGTCATGGGTGTAAAGGATGCCAAGAAGGGCATTACGATGGTGCCCATTGCCATGGGCCTGCCCTTGGACGGATTGCCGCCAGGATCCTATACGGTCGAGCTTACTGTTTTCGATGGCGCCAAGCGAAAACTCATTCGGACCGCGGATTTCACGTCTGAGTAACTTGCTCGTTAATGCCTGGTCGGGAATGATTGCCTCGGCCACTGCCCGCATCGCTCGCGTTACCTTGGCCGCCACCCTGCTTGCCCTGGCGTCTCTGCTGGCGGCAGCGGACCCTGCGGCTCTCC
>Ga0302326_10022761_pt1 | contig 12795 bp, 14 predicted proteins | sample Palsa_T0_3_FD_202264 | JGI IMG/M metagenome (GOLD analysis project Ga0302326, IMG submission 202264) | Peat permafrost microbial communities from Stordalen Mire near Abisko, Sweden - Palsa_T0_3 | ecosystem: Environmental > Terrestrial > Soil > Palsa > Peat permafrost | place: Sweden: Abisko... | reverse complement strand
GCCGACGGGTCAAACGAGGCCGGCACCAGCGACGCCGACGGCAGCCGCAGGTGCCCCCGGGACTCGAAGAACTGAAGGAACGTGCTCCTGATCTCGTCGGAGGTCATCATCGGGATGCCTGAGTGTAGGCGCGAGGCTTCCTCGAACGACGGTGCGGCGAGCGGTCAGCCGCGCGCGCGGATGATGGTTCCCCAGCCGACGACAAGGTCGCCGTCCATCAGGCACGCCAGCTGTCCGGGTGCGGCACCGTCGACCGGCTCGTCGAGCTGCAGTGACAGCTCGCGGTGGCGGCCGGCCTCAGGGTCCCCGGCGACGCTCGCGCGCAAGGGCTTTGACCGGTACCGGAGCTTGACGCTGTCGACGCGGGCGCCGGGGCGATGCAACCGTGCCGAGCGGACGTGCACCCGCGTGGTCGCCAACTGCTGCTTGCCCCCGACCGTGACCCGGCCGCTGGCGGCATCCTTGTCGAGCACGTACAGCGGCTCGGGCGGCTGGGACTGGATCGCACCGAGGCCGCGGCGCTGGCCGACCGTGAACCGGTGCTGGCCGAGGTGCTGGCCGAGGACGGTTCCGTCGGTCGTGACGAGCTCCCCGGGCCGGTCGCCGATCCCGCCGTGGCGGGCCAGGAAGCGCGCGCGGTCGGTCCCCGCCAGGAAGCACAAATCCTGAGAGTCGGCCTTGGATGCGACCGGCAATCCCGCCGCGGCGGCGATTTGGCGCACCTGCGGCTTGCGCAGCTCGCCGAGCGGGAACCGGAGTCGCGCGAGCGAGGCCGGTGGTAGCGCTGCGAGCATGTAGGTCTGGTCCTTGGCCGGATCCTCGGCGGCGCGCAGCAGCGGCCCGGCGGGGTCACCGGGCTCGGCCGTCCGCGCGTAGTGGCCGGTCGCGAGCGTCGCGCACCCGAGCCGATCGGCGAGCTCGAGCATCGCGTCGAGGCGCACGTGGCCGTTGCAGCCGACGCATGGGTTCGGGGTCTCCCCTTGTGCGTAGCCCTCGATGAACGGCTCGACGACGCCGGCGCGGAACTCAGCACGGAGGTCGATCGTGAAGTGTGGGAGCTCCATCGCGTGGGCCAGCGCGCGGGCCTGGGCGACCGCGGTCGCCGAGCAGCAGCTGCTCTCGGCGTCGTTCTCACGGTCGGCCCAGAGCTCCAACGTGACCGCGGCGGTCGGACCGTCGGCGGCGCACAGGTGCGCGGCGACGGCGCTGTCGACGCCGCCGCTCATCGCCACGAGCGTCCGCGCGGGCGTATCTGATGGCGCCGGCACCGCGCCTCGGGCCTTCACCGCCTGTCCGAGCGCCCGGGCGAGCGCATCGGCGGCCAGCTCGGCGGCGTGCAGCTTGCCCGGGCTCAGCCCGCCCAGCTCCTCGGCGATCTCCGTCGTCCCGATCCGAGCCGCGTCGAGGATCGGCGTGCCACGCACGAGCGTCACCGCGGCGCTGCCGGCCGCGTGCGCCGAGCCGCAGCCGTCGGCGTCAAACCCGGCGTCGGTGACCGTGTCGCCGTCGATTTGGACGCTGAACGTGATCTCGTCGCAGCAGGAGCCGCCGCCAACGGTGACGGTGAAGGCGCCATCCGGCGTGTGCCGCTTGCCCTGCGGCGAGGTCAGGTGGTGCTCAAACGCGAGGAGATCCATGCTGTCTTGGAGCTTACGGCGACCCGCGGTGCAACCCCGGGTGTTATCAAACACACCTCGAGGTGCTGCGAGGTAACAATCAGGCGCGGACGATCGACACGAGCATCGGCCCGTACTCCATCCGCGCCATCCCGCTCGTGACCGCGGGATCGCCGTCGACCAGCTGACGCACCTCGTCCTCGCTTGACGCCTCGATCACGCCCAGTCCCCACGAGCCGCTCTGATCGCGTACCGGTCCGTAGGCGACCATCCGCCCACGTTCGGCGATCTCGCCCCAGTACGTCGCGTGGTCGTCCATGATCTCGCGCTCGGCCTCGGTCAGGTCCTGGTCGAACGTCGGCCGCGGCGGGATCAGGCGGAACACCCAGTGGGTGCCGGTCGTGCGTTGCATCGCCATCGCGGCGTCAACCCTACGCGGGATCGGGCCGCGAGGGGAGGATCAGTCGCCCATAGATGGACTGAGCCTCCAACCGCGCAGCTTCAGCCCCGCAGCCGCAGCCCGAGCTCGCGCAATTGGACGTCATCGACCGGCGCCGGAGCGCCGGTCAACGGGTCGCCGCCGCTGGTCGCCTTCGGGAAGGCGATCACCTCGCGGATGTTGTCGCGGCCGGCCAGCAGCGCCACGATCCGATCGATCCCAAACGCGATCCCGCCGTGCGGCGGCGCGCCGTAGCGCAGCGCGTCGAGCAGGAACCCGAACCGCGCCTGCGCGTCGGCGTCGTCGATCCCGATCAGCTCGAACACCTTCTGCTGAACGTCGATCCGGTGGTTACGGATCGACCCACCGCCGATCTCGTTGCCGTCGAGCGCGAGGTCGTAGGAGCGTGACAGCAGCGTCGCCGGATCGTCCATGTCGGCCGGGGTCGCCGGGTCGCCGGCGGCCGTCGAAGGCGCGGTGAACGGATGGTGCTCGGCGTCCCAACGGCGCCCGTCGGGGTCGTAGGAGAACATCGGGAAACGCACGATCCAGCGGATGTCGTGCGTGCCGGCGGGGACGAGCTCGAAGCGCCGCGCGAGCTCGAGCCGCAGCGCCCCGAGCACCTGCGCGGCGACGGGCGCGGCGTCGGCGACGATCAGCAGCAGGTCACCGGGCGTGGCGTCCAGCGCCCGATCGATCGCGTTGGTCTCACGCGGGGTCAGGAACTTCGCGATCGGCGACCGCCAGGCGGGTTCGGCGGGATCGCCGTCCTCGACGAACGCCCAGACAAGGCCCTTGGCGCCGTACTGCTTGGCCAGCTCGGTCAGCTCGTCCAGATCCTTGCGTGCCAGCGCGCGCGGGCCCGCGTTGATCCCCCGTACGACCCCGCCGGACGCGAGCGCTCCGGAGAACACCTTGAACGCCGTTTCGGCCACCGTCGCGCCGAGGTCCTTGAGCTCCAGGCCGAAGCGGGTGTCGGGACGATCGGAGCCGAACCGGCTGACGGCCTCGGCGTGGGTCATCCGTGGCCACGGCGGCGCCGGCAGGTCGAACCCGGCACGCCGGAACACCTCGCCGAGCGTCGCCTCGGTCGTCTCCAGCACGTCGTCCTCCTCGACGAACGCCATCTCGATGTCGAGCTGGGTGAACTCGGTCATCCGGTCGGCGCGAGCGTCCTCGTCTCGGAAGCAGCGGACGATCTGGTAGTAGCGCTCGAAGCCGCCGATCATCAGCAGTTGCTTGAACAGCTGCGGCGACTGCGGCAGCGCGTAGAACGAGCCCGGCGCGATCCGCGCGGGCACCAGGAAGTCGCGTGCGCCCTCGGGCGTCGAGCGCGTCAGAAACGGCGTCTCGATCTCGAGGAAATCGCGGGCATCGAGCACCTCGCGAATCGTGCGCACGACCTGGTGGCGCAGCGCGATCGCCTCCTGCATCGGCGCCCGGCGCAGGTCCAGCGAGCGGTACCGCAGCCGCAGCTCCTCGTTGACCGCCAAGTCGTCATCGATCTGAAACGGCGGCGTGTCGGCGTCGGCGAGGATCTCAAGCGACTGCACGGCGAGCTCGATCTCACCCGTCGGCAGGTTCGGGTTGACGTTCTCGGGCCCGCGACGCCGGATCGTGCCCGTGACCGTGATCACGTCCTCGGAGCGCAGCCGGTGGGCCTCGGCATGAGCCGCCGGCGCGGTCTCGGGGTGAAACACGAGCTGCAGCAGCCCAGACCGTTCGCGCAGGTCGATGAAGATCAGGCCGCCATGATCACGCCGTCGGTGCACCCAACCGGAGACGCGGGCCTCCTCCCCAGCCCGCGCGGCGTCCAGCAATCCAATCCAGGCGTCCCGGAATCGGTTCGGGCGCGGCTCGGTCGTCATCGCGCCGGGGCGCTCGGTGGTCGTGTCAGCGCTCATAGCCGTTCTCCTCGAAGCACCGCGGCGACCACGGCGCCGCGCTCGATCTCGCTCTGGTCTCCGGACTCCATGTTCCTCAGGCTCGCCTGCTCGTCGTCGGAGACGATCGCAACGTAGCGCGCGCCGAGCCGGTCGGCGTGTTTGAGCTGGCCCTTGAGCGACCGTCCCGCGAGCTCGAGCTGCGCGCTCAGCCCGGCGCGGCGAGCCTCGTTGGCGATGTCGAACGCGGCCCGGGTCGCGATCGCGCGGGGACTTGGATCCCTCCCGTTCTGCCCGCCTTCAGAGGCGCCGCCCGCGACAGCGACGTACAGGTCGCAGCTGTCCGCCGCGACCGGGACGTCGGTGGCCGACAGCAAGATCCGCTCGACGCCGGCCGCCCAGCCCACACCCGGGGTCGGCCGTCCGCCCAGCTGCTCGACCAGCCCGTCGTAGCGCCCGCCGCCGCCGACGCCTGACTGGGCGCCGAGCGCGTCGGAGGTGAACTCGAACACGGTCCGCGTGTAGTAGTCCAGGCCCCGGACGAGCGTCGGATCGAGCTCGTAGGCGATCCCCGCGTCGTCGAGCAGTTCGCGCACGCGCGCGAAGTGCTCGGCGTCGTCGTCGGCGAGGCGGTCGAGCAGCAGCGGCGCATCGCGCATCGTCTGCCGCGTGCGCTCGTCGCTTGCGTCGAACGCGCGCATCGGGTTCAGCTCGATCCGCTCGACCACGTCCTTGGAAAGCCCGTCTTCGTGCGCGCGCAGGAACGCGGTCAGCGCCTCGCGGTACTCGGCGCGCGTCTCGGGCGTGCCGAGGCTGGACAGGCGCAGCCGGATGCCGCGGGCGCCGAGCGCGTGCAGCAGATCGGACAGCAGCAGGATCAGCTCGGCGTCGGTCTCCGGGCCCGCCGCGCCGATCGCCTCGGCGCCGACCTGCCAGAACTGGCGGTAGCGGCCCTTCTGCGGAGCCTCGGCTCGGAAGAACGTGCACAGGTACCAGAGCTTCACGGGCTGCGGGAGCTTGTGCATCCCGTGCTCCATGTAGGCGCGCGCGACGGGCGCGGTCCCCTCCGGACGCAGCGTCAACGACCGGCCACCGCCGTCGTCGAACGAGTACATCTCCTTGCGGACGATGTCGGTCGCGCCGCCGACCCCACGGGCGAACAACTCGGTCGCCTCGAACGTCGGCGTCTCGATCCGCCCGTAACCCGCGCCACCGAGGATCCGCTTGGCGTGCGCTTCGAGCACGGCGCGGCGCTCCGCGTCGGCGGGCAGCACGTCGAACGTTCCCCTCGGGGCCTGGATCGAGCTCATCGCTGGAGCTCGGTTAGCTGTTGTGCGCGAGCTCGCGCAGGAACGGGTTGGTGTCACGCTCGATCGCGAGCGTGGTCAGGCCCATGTGGCCCGGATGGACGGTCGTCTCGGGCGGGTACTTGGCGACCAACCGCTCGATCGACGCCAGCAGTGTTGGCCAATCGCCGCCGGGCAGGTCGACGCGGCCGACCGAGCCCTGAAACAGGACGTCGCCGGAGAACAGCGCCTGGTGCTCGGGCAGCGCATAGCTGACGTGTCCGGGGCTGTGGCCGGGGACGAAGTCGACCTCGAACTGCAGGTCCGCCAACTGCAGCGTCTCGCCGCCCTCGATCGTGTGATCGGCCTCGTAGCTCTCGAACGGGCCGAAACCGGGGTACGGCACGTAGGCCATGATGTCGGCCAGCACCTCGGTCTCGAGCTTCGGGCAGTACACGGGCGCGCCCGTCGCCCTGGCCACCGGCGCGACCGCACCGATGTGATCGAAGTGGCAGTGGGTCAACAGGATCGCCTCGACCGCGTCGACCTGGAGCGCCCGCAGCGCTTCGAGGATCCGCTCGGCTTCGTCACCCGGGTCGACGATCACGGCGGTCGACGCGTTCGGCCGGCGGACCACGTAGCAGTTCTCCTGCACCGGTCCGACCGTGAACATCCGCGCGTCGATCACCTCGTCGGCCGTCCCTGCTTGCGCATCCGCCGGCGCCACAGGTACGTCTCCAGGTAGAAGCCCGTGGGGATGTAGATCACGGCCGCGACCGCGGCGAACGCCAACGACACGCCGATCTTGCCGTGGGTGGTGACCAGCAGGAATATGCAGATGAAGAACGCCGCCAGCATGGAGCGCAGGGCGGCCGAGGACCAGGTCGGCTTCCGCGTCAGGCGCGTGACCTTCGCGTCCTCACGCTTCTGCTTCTTGACGGCGTCCGCACTGGGCGGCTTAGAGGTCCGCCCCCGCTGGGTGACTTGGCCGGCGGCGGTCCCGCGGTGCTTGGTCTGGCGTTTGCGCTTGGTCTGGGCCATTGGATCCTTGAGCTTACGCGCTGACGGAGCGTCGGGCCAGTGCATCCTCGATCGTCTCAAGGCCGGTGAGCGACACGTCGGCCGGGAAGCCCTCGAACGCGGCTCCAGGCGCCAGCCCGACAAGCTCGGCGTTGCGAATCGCGTTGCGGCCGGCGAGCGCCGCGATCGCCGCGACGACGTCCGCCGGCGAGGCTCGCTCGTAGTCCTCGACGTTGGTCGAGACCTGCGCGTGACCGGCGCTGTCCAGCCACAGCCCGATCGCCCGGATGCCCGGCAGGCCGTGACTGCCGCCCTCGCGGATCTCGGCGGCCAGCGCACGCGCCTGCTCCAGCGTCCGGTCGGCGGCGAGCTCGACGTTGAACGCGACCAGCGGCGGGCGGGCGGCGACCAGCACAGCGCCGGCGGTCGGATGCAGCCGCTGCGGACCGAAATCGGGTTTGAGCTCGTTGGCGTCGATCCGACGCGCGAGCTCGGCGGGGCCGCCGCGCCGCAGCTGCGCCCGCGTGCGCCCGCCACCCAGCGTCCCGTACAGGAACACGGGCAGACAGAGCTCGTCCCCGAGCCGATCGGCGAGCACCAGCGCCTCGGCGGCCGCCGCGCCCCGCTCGTCGGGGTCGATGTGGACGATCGGCGCGACATCGACGGCACCGACCCGGGGATGAACACCGTCGTGCACGTCGATCTGAATCCGTTCGATCGCCGCGCGCGCACCGTCGAGCACCTGCCCGGCCAGCCGGCCGGGGGCGCCGGCAAGCGTGAACGCCGAGCGGTTGTGGTCGGGATCGGTGTGGACGTCGAGCAGTCCCTCACCGAACGCCCGGGTGACGGCCTCGATCGTGGCAGCGTCGCGTCCCTCGGACACGTTCGGGTAGGCGAGCAGCGTCGTGTCGGTGGTCGCGGTCACGCGTCGAGGACGTAGCGTCCGGCGTCGAGCACCGCACGACCGTCGACCGTCAGTGATGCCCCCGTGACGACGACGTCGATATGGATCGGAACCGACACCGAGCCGCCGATCCCCGCGCTCGCCCCGAACGCGATGTGAACCGAGCCGAGGATCTTCTCGTCCTCGAGCACGTCGCCGGTCAGCGTCGCCGATTCGTTGGTCCCGACGCCAAGCTCGGCGACGTTACGCCCCAGCTCGCCGAACGGCTCCAGCAGCGTCAGCAGCGAGTCGCCGGCCTCGCCGGTCGCCGTGGTCAGACGACCGTCCTCGATCGTCAGCGTCGGCCGTTGGCGGGCGAGTCCGAACCCGGCGAGGCTCGCCGGCACGACCGTTCCGGCCGCGTCCACCGGCGAGATGAACCCCTCCCCGGCCGGCAGGTTGCCGAACGCGCCCCGCTCGCTCAGATCGCCGTCGTCGGCCGCGCCGTCGCGTCCGGCGAGGTTCAGCGTCAGATCGGTGCCGTCCGGGCAGCGGATCTGCGCGGTGCTGCCTCGGCCCAGCAGCTGTGCGACCGCATGCGACCGTGCTGCCATCTGCTCGAAGTCGATCGCCATCACGCGCGCGAGCATCTCGTCGGTCACGCCCGGCATCGTCGCCCCGCGCGCGCCGGCCTCGTTTGCGCGGCGCCGCGCTTCGGTGTGGCTCAGCGACTTGACGGTTGGGGCGATGAACACGTCGCACGCGGCCATCGCCGCCGCGACCGGCGCCGCCGGCTCGGTTCCATGGTCGGCGCGCTCGTCCATCACCAGCAGCGCCGCGTCGGCACCGAGCTTCGCAGCACCCTCGCGCAGCGCCTCCCCGATCGTCAGCTTGGCCGGGTCCACGATCACCAGCACATCCTCCCCAGGCCTGACCGCCAGGCATCGCCTGAGCGTCGTCTCCACCGCCGGGCCGAGGTCGGGCATCGCGTGGCAAGCATGCCACGCTGCGATGGTCGACCGCGGGCAGCTGCCCCAGCACGGTGGCCCCAGGAGACTGTCCGACGGGCGATAAACTCCGGCGCCCTCGCCGGAGTAGCTCAGTCGGTTAGAGCAGCGGAATCATAATCCGCGTGTCGGGGGTTCGAGTCCCTCCTCCGGCATCCCGCGATTTGCGGGTAAGTTGCTGATTTGCAGGGAGTTCCGCGGGTTTTGCGTTTGGGCAGCTGACCGCTACGAACCGCTCGAAATCGCTGGCTGGCTGACAAAACAGTCCAACGCGTCAACGTCAGATCGTGCGCGGCCAACGGATGGCGAGCTTCCTCTGCAGCCGCAGCCAATCCGCCCGAGCCCAATGGTCGGGGAGACGCGCGATCTCGGCAACGGCTCAACCCGAGCGGGCCCGACGACATTGGGCGGCGGCGGAGATGGAGCCGATCACGCTGCACGAGTGCCGTCACACCTACGCGAGCGTTCTGAAGGCGGCGGGGGCACATGTTGCGCGAGCTCATGGAGTACATGGTCACGACTCGCTGCAGGCAACGGAGCGCTACGTGAAGCTGCTGCCACCGCTCGACGAGAGCAATCCGGCTGAACGGCTGAACGCCTTTCTGCGTCGGCGAGCCGCGGGCTAGTCCAGGCCGCGTCGACCACTGCCTTGGCGCGACGCAGCGGGGTCTCGCGGGTCGCCGGGCGGGGGTGCTCTCGTTCAGAGGTCGTTGACGAGGTCGGCGACGCGTCGGTCGATCTCGTCGCGGATCTCGCGCACCTGCTCGATCGGCTGCCCATGGGGGTCGTCGAGTTCCCAGTCGACGTAGCGCTTGCCTGGGATGTATGGGCACTGGTCGCCGCAGCCCATCGTGACGACGATGTCGGCCTGGTCGGCGAGCTCACGGGTGAGCAGTTGCGGGGTGCGATCAGCGAGGTCAATGCCGATCTCGTGCATCACCTGCAGGACTTCGGGATGGACGTGATCGGCGGGAGTCGTGCCTGCGGAGAGCGCTCGGTGGGTGGTCTGCGGCGGCGCGTTGGAACAGTGCTTGGCTCATCTGAGAGCGTCCGGCGTTCTGCTGGCAGACGAACAGGACGGTGGCCATGATTAGGAGTATTGCATTGACATTCATCACTTCAATCAGTATCCGTAGATCGGTGATCGGCTCTCCGGACGCGCCCCAAGCCGCTGCGCGAGCGTGGAGCGCCGCGGCCGGCGACCCGACGGCCGGGTCGAGGCGACCCGGCTGACCGTCTGCAGCAAGCAGGCGCCGGCGATGATCGCCGCGGGGCTGTCAACCGGCGCGGCTGCCACGATCGGCGGGTTGCGCGGTCTCAGCCAGCTCGCTGGACGTGTCCCGATGTCCCGACTCCTGCGACGCCTCGGCGCTTGGCGCACGGTGATCGCGACGTTCCTGCTCGGGGTCGTCGGCGCGATCCTGTTGCAGTTCAGCGGCCAGATCGCGCCGGCGATTCTGTACAGCGTTTGCGCGGGCGCCTCGATCGGAGCGGTGTTCACGCTGCAGGGCATCTACACCCACGAGTTGATCGGCGCGGCTGATCTTGGACTGGTGATGGGCGCTCAGCAGGCGGTGTTCGCCGTCGGTGGTGCGATCGGTCCCGCCGTGGCCGGGGTGCTGCTGCAAACGACCGGCAGCTACACCGTGATCATCACGCTCACCGCTGTCTGCTTCGCGGTCGCCGCGGCAACGATCGCGGCAGGTGGCCCGGCCTCACCCGGCGTCCCAGAACGCCAAGCCGGTCAGGCCAACCAGCCGGCGAGTTCGTCCAGTGCCTCGGGCAGCACGTAGTAGTAGGCCCACAGCCCGCGGCGCTCTGAGTCAACGATCCCGGCGGCCCGCAGCTTCTTCAGATGGTGCGAGAGCGTCGGCTGGGAGATATCGAACAGCGGCACCAGCTCACAGACGCAGACCTTGCCGGCGTGCTTGCGCAGCACGTCGACCAACTGCAGCCGGATCGGGTCGCCGAGCGCCTTGGCGACCTCGGCCATCCGAACCGCGTGCCCGCGATCGATGTCGGGGTAAACGACCGGCTCACAACACGGGTCGCCGTTCGCGCGTTTGGTCTTCGGGGCGAGCTCTAGATCGACAGCCATGGATGGATCGTAGCGCGCCCACGCAGCTTACATTGACAGATATCGATGCAATGGTAAGCTCCCGAAACATCTTCCACATTGATGTCTATCGATCTAAGGAGTGTTCGTGATACAGACCATCCCGACCGATCCCGACACGCTGCGCGACCAGGTCCGCAAGCGCTACGCCGCGGCTGCCAGCGCGACCACGACCGCAGGCTGCTGCGGAGCCGAATCCGATTTCTGCTGTGACCCGACTGGTGCGATCGTGACCGACGAACAGCGTCAGCAGTTCGGAAACGCGCTCTACACGCTCGAGGAACGCGATGAGCTGCCCAAGGCAGCGGTGCTCGCGTCGCTGGGATGCGGTAACCCGATCGCGATCGCTGAGCTGCACGCCGGTGAGACGGTGCTTGACCTCGGCTCCGGTGGCGGGATCGATGTGCTCCTGTCCGCCAAGCGCGTGGGACCGACCGGCCTGGCGTATGGGCTGGACATGACCGACGAGATGCTCGCGCTCGCCCGTCAAAATCAGGCCGAGGCGGGGATCACGAATGTCCAATGGCTGCGCGGGCACATCGAGACCGTGCCGCTGCCCGCCGACACCGTCGACGTGATCATCTCCAACTGCGTGATCAACCTCTCTGCGGACAAGCCACAGGTGTTCCGTGAGGCGGCACGGGTCCTCAAGCCGGGTGGCCGCTTCGCGGTCTCAGACGTCGTCGCGGACCCCGACATGGACGACGCGACCCGCCAGAGCATGCAGTCCTACACCGGTTGCATCGCCGGTGCCCTCACCCGCGAGCAGTTCACCGCCGAACTACGGGAGGCCGGGCTGACCGATATCACGATCGAGGAGACGCACCGCGTGCACGCCGCCGGCGCCTCGGCGATCATCCGCGCCACCAAGCCCAACTCCGGCTGCTGCTCCACCAGCGACCAAGCGGCATGCTGCGAGCCAGCCGACAAAGACGGGTGCTGTGGCACCGCCTCCGTCAATTCGGGCGGGTGTGGATGCCAGTAGCTGATCAGCTCACGATCCGCCCAGCGTCGGTCGACGATCTGCCGTCCGTCGCGGAGATCTACAACGCCGGGATCGCCGAGCGCGTCGCGACCTTCGAGACCGACGCACGCACCGCAGCGGATCTCGCCGGCTGGGCCAGCGACGGGCAACCGTTCGTGGTCGCGACCCAGGCCGGGCGTGTAGTCGGGTTCGCGCGCGCGGGCAGCTACTCAGACCGCTGCGTCTACCAGGGCGTCGGCGAGCATGCCGTCTACGTTTTCCCCACCGCACGCGGTCAAGGCCTCGGCCGCCAGCTGCTCACCGCACTCTGCGACCAGTCCGAACGCCAGGGGCTCTACAAGCTCACGTCCCGGATCTTCACCGATAACCGCCCCAGCCGGGCCGCCCACCAGGCAGCGGGCTTCAAAGAGGTCGGCGTTCAACGACGTCACGGCAAGCTCGACGGCCGCTGGAAGGACTGCGTGCTCGTCGAGAAGCTGCTCGGCGAGGCGGCTGAGTAAGCGTCAAGATTGAGCTGTACTTCTCCGAACCATCGTTCGGCAAATTGCACGTCGGACTGACAAAACAGTCCAACTTCCCGTCCAAAAGCGCCTAACTCTCCCGTAAACACTGGTGATGCGCCGGGAATCATAATCCGCGTGTCGGGGGTTCGAGTCCCTCCTCCGGCACTCAAGAAAGCCCTGAAAACAAGCGAGTATCTGGATTTCCTGTCTGGCACCCGGGCTCGTCCATTACCTAAAAAGCCTTTTAGATCAGGTTAGACGCATGGACCCGCACCAGAACCCGTACACACCCGGCGCGCCCGCCCGCCTCGCCTGGTCGGGCGGGACGCCGAGATCAAAGATTTCGGGGTTGCGTTCAAGCGTCTTGGCGCCGGCCAATCCGCGCACAGCTTTGTCCTCGATGGACTGCGCGGTGTCGGGAAGACAGTCGTGCTCAACGAGGCGGACATCGTGACGTGCGAGCATGGCTGGGTCAGCTCCGGAGTCCTTGAGTGCAATAGCGGAAGGTCGTCATCCTCTCAGTCACCTCGCGCTGCCGCTAGTAGCATCCCGAGGTCTGCGGGCTCCATTGCCAATCGGCCGCAGCGGCCGCTTGCAGAATGTGAGTCAGCGCGAATGGGCTGTCCCAGCGGAGTTCTTGGCCATCATCCCGCTGATCGAGCGCGCGCTGACCGCCCTCGGGCAACAGCGCACTCTGATGTGGGCGCGGCTGAAGCTCCTTCGCCGCTTCGTGAGGCGCCAACCCCTCGGGCCGATACCGGTCCTCGAGTGGGCCCGGTTTGATCCCGAGGCAGTGCAGATCGCCCGTGACCAGGGCACGGAGGCCGACTACGCCAACACGCTCAACGGCTGGCTTCCCTCCTTCGAGGCCGACGAGCAGCTCGTCGCTCGCGTTGACAAGTGGCCGGACCCGGCCGCACGGATGCAAGCGCTAATTGGCATCGTGGGCGGCCTGGCGCTGTTTCAGCCCGGCAGCTCGCCCGCCACTGCCGACCGTCTGTGCGACGAGCTCGGCGCCCTCGCGGACGACGTGGGGTTTGCTCCCCACCGCACGTTC
>Ga0302326_10022760_pt1 | contig 12795 bp, 11 predicted proteins | sample Palsa_T0_3_FD_202264 | JGI IMG/M metagenome (GOLD analysis project Ga0302326, IMG submission 202264) | Peat permafrost microbial communities from Stordalen Mire near Abisko, Sweden - Palsa_T0_3 | ecosystem: Environmental > Terrestrial > Soil > Palsa > Peat permafrost | place: Sweden: Abisko... | reverse complement strand
CCCCAGGGGACGGCCCAGACCGAACGAGCGTTCTGTGGTCGCGCCGTCTGCCTCTGTTTGAGTTCGGCTTTACGCGTCCGTTTCGATACCCACAGCTTTGCTTGTAACTTGATGTTTCCACGAATCTGGGTCAGTTTGCGGACGGTGTTGATGTTATTGTCGACTACCTCTGGGGCCAGAGCGCCGAACAGCTGATCATCGCCGGGGCAAAAGCGGGCAAGGACGCGGTGCCGATCCGCTTCATACATGTCGGCTCCGTCAGTGCGCCGGACATCACGCTGCCGAGCGCGGCGCTCCGTTCTTCCGCCATAGAGCTGATGGGGAGCGGCATCGGCAGTATCCCGGTGGATCGCCTTGTGAGATCGATTGACGATTTGATGAAGGCAACGGTGCCGGGCCGTTTTGAGATCGCTACCACGACGATCCCGCCCTCCGCGCGGTCGAAGAGGCCTGGTCAATCGCGGCAGACATGCCTCGCATGGTATTCAAAGTGGCATAAGGCGGATTAGCGAACCTGGCAATAGGAGGTTTCGAGCGTCCGGCAATCCGTTTTGTGTTTAGCCTGGTAGCTTCTTGAGATCGGCAATCAGGTTGGGAATTTCACTGGGCGGCACTTTCGGAAAATTGAGCTGTATCAGCCCGCGCGCTCCCACCGCGCCACCGGCCCAACAGCAAACCGGCCCCGAATTTTGAAAGATTTACCCCGTCACCAGCTCAAATTGGTAAAATACATACATCCGTCAAAGGTGGGCGGGATGCGATGATTTTACGACAGGACGAACGAGGCTACTTTTCACCATACGTGCCAGTCAGCTTCTTGCTGTACACGCCGGTCGTACAGCAATGGCGGTACCACCCTTGGGATTGGGTGATGCTATTTGGCTTTCCGCATCATCACCTGAGAATTGTCGAGCAACGTTGGATCAACTCCGCTCGTTGGTACCTGATGTTCGACACCAGACTCGGGAGCCACGGCGATTACAGATTGCGTCGTGCCGATGAATTGGACCCGGAACACAAATCGGTATTGATCGCTAGAGCTACCCCAGATCAGATTCCATGTATTCGGTATCGCACGGAGAGTTGCCATCTTCTGGGATACTCCTTCTTGGCTCGAACCGATTGCGAGTCGATACAACGTTGGATTCAGACCGGAAATCCAGCTGATCGGTGGAGTCCGCAAGTGGTGGCCGGTGTTGGCACTGCCGTTCTTACGGCTGCGCTCTTTTTGTAGAAACCAGCGGCGGGCGGTGGTCAAAACGGTCACGGCCTCGAATGTCGGTGGTCAAAGAAAGCTCAACGTCGAAGATGGCCGCTGAGCAGAGCCGAATCGCCCTGACCGTCCGCAATTGACGCATGGTAAGGCACTCCGATGAAAGTGTGGCCGACAGAGACGAACCAAGAAACGTCTATTCCCTATACGCCGAAGGAAAAGGCCGGGACTCACCAGAACTATGGGTACTTCGATGTCAAGCGCCATCCCGAACTTCTCAACCGTATTCCTGAGCTTCGGACCTCAAGAGAGTTGCGCAATTTCGTTCGAATGATGAACAGCCCTGAAACCGTCTTTCGCACAATCGGTTGCGACTACGGCGACCGGGCCTCCGATAGCCCACAGTATACGTTCATGTACCTGTCATTCGTGACAATCGTATTCGACATCCTTGAATGGAACTTGCAGAAGAGCAACTTCACTGGGTTGTACACACAATTCGAGCAGTTCGCCGGGAGTAAGGGAGACTTGCCTTCCCATTTGGCTGCGAATTCTCCATCGGGCCTACATTTTTCACGGAGCACCACGTCACCGGATTTCACCTGCACATCGTTACCTCCGCATACGGTAATACGAGAGAAGAAGCGATGAACCTGTGGCGAGACGCCTTCCGGATGCTCCACGAGTTCTTCGTTCAGCAGAACACGATGTTTACGAGAAGCAAGTATGCTCGCCTACGGACGGTCTCTTAAAATTCGCAAGGGGCGATCTATTGATGGATCTTCCGAGCGGATGTTTCGACGGGACTACCGAATTCCAGTCAAGGATATGCGGGACATTCACAGCACCGGGCACTTTCTGGCGTTGGGCGGTCAAGGCAACGATATTGACGTGGTGCTTGCCGATGAAACAGAGTTCGGAAAGTGGATGGACAAACAGTCTGCTAAGGTGTATTACCAATCCGGCAAAACGACTTCCGGCGACATCGATGTCAAACTGTCGCCGCTTACCAACACGTATTATCGCTTGGCGGCGCGCCGTAAAATCCGGCAACGTCGCCCTCGTCGTTAATCGCGTAAGGTGCCGTCTCCGTTGAGGTGGGAACCGAAAACGTCGTAAATGTATACGTGGTCTGTGCGATCGCCGCAACGGCCATCGCCGCGCCACAGTACAGGCACGTGGATAGCGCCAGAACCTTCGCGGACAGGGTAGTCATATGTACCTCAAACGGCTGATCGCACCACTATTGCACCGGCGTGGCGATGTAGCCGATGTACTGGCTACCGGGCGTTGTGTAGGCGCCCACAATTTGGCCTTTGTTGTTGATCGCCCCCGCAGTACTGTCGTTGGCGCCTGGGACCTGCAAATAGCGGAAGCTACCGCCCTGGTAGACGAAAGCCTGATCGGTGGCGCCGTCGAAATAGGAGCCTACGATCACACCGCTGGAGTTGATGTCTCCGATTCGGTTTCCTATTTTCCGGTTCCGGTTAAGCCGACCGTCTGCGGACTGCCAGCGGCATTATCGGCAATGCTGACATCCGCCGTGCGCGTGCCGGTCGCGGCGGGCGTAAATTTCACGGTGAAGGTGCAACTCTTGGCAGCGGCCAGCGTCGCTCCACAGTGGTTGGTCAGGCCGAATTCACTGGCGTTGGCGCCGCCCACCAGTATGGAATCGAGAGTCAAGCTGCCCGTGCCGGTATTCGTCAGCGTTACGGTCTGCCCGGCGCTGGTGGTCCCCACCTTCTGCGCCGCAAACGTCAGGTTGGCGGGGGAGAGCGAGACTGCCGGTGCCGTACCGGTGCCTGTCAGACTCACTGTCTGTGGACTACCGGCCGCGTTGTCCGTTATGTCGAGGGCCGCCGATCGCGCGCCTGCGGAGTGCGGGCTGAACGTCACGCCGATGGTGCAGTTCTTGCCGGACGGCACCGGGCTGCCGCAGGTGCTGCTGGTTTCGGCGAAATCGGCTGGATCCGCGCCGCCGATGGCGATATTGGCGATGGTCAGGGTGGCGTTCCCCGAGTTAGTGACAGTAACGGTCCGCGCGGCGCTGGTCGTTCCCACATTCTCATTGCTAAAAGCCACGCTGGCGGGCGAGAGTTTCACTACCGGCGCATCGCCGACCCCGCTGAGCGAGACGCCCTGCGGGCTGCCCGGAGCGTTATCGGCGATGGAAACGGAGGCGCTGCGGGAGCCTTCCGCGGTAGGCGTGAACGTAACCGTGATAGTGCATTTGGCGTTCACCGCCAATGGCGCGGGAGAAATGGGGCAGGTGTTGGTCTGGGAGAAGTCGCCCGGGTTGGTCCCGGTGAGACCGATGCTGGCGATGGTCAATGGCGCGGTTCCATCGTTGGTCAGCGTGCTCTGATGCGGCGTGCCTGAACCGCCGACATTGACGCTGCCGAGGCTGAGGCTGGCAGGCTGGAGTTTCACCGCCGGCGCGATGCCCGTGCCTACCACCAGAACCGCCTGGGGGCTGCCCGGGGCGTTGTCCGTAATAGCGATCGTTCCGCTGCGCGCACCCGTGGCGGTAGGTGTGAAGGTCACGTTGATGTTGCAGCTTGCGCCCGCGGCCACCGAACTTCCACAATTGTTTGTCTGCGCAAAGTCGCCGCTGGCGACGATGCCGGCGATATTTAGTGTCGCGTAGCCGGTGTTGGAAAGCGTCAGGTTCTGCGAAGGGCTGGTAGTGCCGACAATTTGGTTTGGAAAACTGAGGCCGCCATTCGGCGACAGCGAGACCGTAGGCTGTACGACGCCGGTCAGCACTACGGAGAGTGGGCTGTTAGGTCCGCTCGTGGTTACAACCAGGGTGGCGCTTGCGGTTCCAGCCCCGGAAGGAGTGAATGTCACGTCGAACGTGCATCCAGTGGTGAGTTGCGCGCAGTCGTTCGTCTGGCTAAACTCGGCGTTGTTGGCGCCGGTTATGGCGACGTTAGTGACATACAGGGGTCCCGTCTCGCTGCTGGTGAGTATGGTCGTGAGCGGCGGGCTGGCGACGCCCACGGATTGGTTGCCGAAATTCAGCGTCAGCGGCCAGATTTGATCGCCGGGACTGAATTTCGTGACGAAAGCGAGAACGGCTCCGGAAAGCGTGGTTTGAAACGCCCCGGGTGTAGTAGGAACCGTGCCGGGGGGATCGGTATACCCGGTCAAATAGATCCCGCCCGAAGTGTCCGCCGCGAGGCCCAGGCCATACGTATAATTCGAACCAAAATAGGTGGAGTAGATCAACGCCTCCTGCGCCTGGGGCGCCTGGGGGTTCAGTTCCGAGAGGAAGGCAACGTTGCTGCACTCGTTGCCGTTGGAAAACTGGAGCGCGTCGGCAGTGACCGGAAAGGTCGTCGAGCAGGTGCCCCCCGCAACCCATATGTTGCCAGTGGCGTCGAGGGCGATTCCGTTAGCAAAGTCAGTGTTCTGACCGCCCAGATAAGTGGAGTACACCGTTGTCGATGCATCCGGGCTCAACTCCGTAACGAAGGCGTCTCCCCAGACCATTACCGGGGCACACGCATAGTTGAGACCTCCGTTCTGGGCAGCATAGGTGCGCTGAAACGCATTCGCGGTTACGGGAAATAGTCCAGAGCAAGTCGCGCCCGCAATATAGGCATTGCCGGCGGCATCGACGGCGATAGCCTGGGCAATGGTTGCCGAGTAACCGAAGTAAGTCGAGTAAACCAGACCCGAGCCGGCCGGATTGAGCTTGGCCACAAAGGCATCCTCGCAAGACGCGCCTATTTCGGTAGATCCCAGGCAGGTCGTCTCCACAACGCCAGGCGTGGTAGGGAAGTCGGATGCTTGCGTATAGCCCGTGATATAAGCGTCCCCGGAGGAGTCGATCGCAATGCCCAAGCCTTGGTCCGCGTAGTCTGTGCTCGCCGGAGTGCCGTGCACGCACGTGGAATAGATCGGAGCGGAGCCGCCCGCTCCGAATTTAGCGACAAAAGCTCCTCCCTCCCCGCAATTTGTCTGAAAGGCGCCGGGTGTGGTGGGGAAATCGCTTGGCTTCGTCGTTCCCGCGGGCCCTTGCGTCGTGCCAGTGACGTAGGCATCGCCAGCCGCATCCACTGCGATGCCGTTTCCTATGGCTGTCGAGGCACTGCCGCCGAGATAGGTAGAATACACCAGCGCGGAGCCACTGGGATTCAACTCGCTCACAAAAGCTTCGATGTATGTTCCGCAAGTCGAACAACTCGGCTGATATACGCCGGGAGTGGTGGGAAAGTCCGTCGAAGACGTCGAGCCGGTCACGTATGCGTTGCCGGACGGGTCGACCCCAATGCCGTATGCGGCCTGCGTGCCGCTGCCTCCCAGATAGGTGGAATAGGCAAGGGCTCCCGATGTGTCGAACTTGCTGATGAAAGCGGCATTGGTTCCCTTGGGAATTGACTGAAAGGCGCCCGCGCTGATCGGGAAACCCGCCCCGGCCTCGCCTGCCACGTAAGTGTTACCCGAGGCGTCGGCCGCAATACCGTACGCGATGCTGCCGCCGCTTCCGCCCAAATAACTGGAGTAGCTGAGTGCCGGATCGATGATCAGGGGCTGGCCGCGATCGTATTTTCCGATGGCGAAATGAACTCGCCTGCCGCGTAGCACATACCGGCCGTCGACAGCCCGCTTGTGTTCCGTTCCCTGGTAGATTACGGGCTTGCGAAAACGCACGTCTCCCGCCGTGGTTGCCAGCAGCAAGTCTCCCGTCGTCCGCTCCACGCGGATGCTGAGCGCACCGCTGAAATCCAAGCGGATGCCATTAGGATCGGCGCCGGGCGCAACCACGAAGTCATACTCCAGTTGGCCCGGATTACCGTAATAGACCAGATCGACACCTTCGTAGACGCCATGATACCGGACCTTGGCGTAATTCGGCAGGTTGCTGCGCCACTGCTTGGGATCGCTGCCAATGAAGTAGTTGGACTTGCCGGGGAGCGGATCTTCTCCCGTGACCGCGGTGGGATTCGCGCCGGAGAGTTTCATCCGCAGCGCGGCGCCCGCGCCCGCGGCTTGGGCCAGCGCCAGGACGGCTTCATCGCCGGTGAGGAACACTTGATAGCCGGGGCCGCGTGCCAGAAACCTGACCTGGGATGGGGCCTGGCCGCCGTTGGCCTCAAAAGCTAACGGCAACTTCGAATAGCCATGGACGACTATGCGGCGAGCCTGGGTGTCTTGAGCCGCCGCGGCGTTGGCCACTAGGGCGACGCTGAGCAGTGCGGAGAAAGTGCGCGAATTCATGTTCCCCCTTGGGCAGTCCTGGGCGAGCCGCGGATTTGCCTTTCACCTCAATACGCAGGAATCGGCGGCCAGAGGGGATCAAAGTATTTTCGGATTTTTCCGCTCCGCATGCATTGGTGGAAGCGGCTGCGGCAGTTTTGCGAATGGCTGGCTACAAGCGGCTGGAGGGCTCCCGGACGATGGCCGGGTGGGTTAGGTAGCAGTTCGCGCCACGACACTGAGCGACCTCTTGGGCGGCACGGGAACCGCGTCCGAGCGCGACGTGGGCCAAGTGCGCGGTGTGGGCGAGCGCTACCGCCCGCCTCCGCTGTGGCGATGTTGGCCCCGGGCCGAGCAGAACGTGGGAACTGCCGTCGCCAACACGATGCAGCCTGGTGGGCAGACGATTCGTTTGCGCCGTCTGCCGGCGCGAAGGTTGGCAGACCACCAAGTGAGCGTATTGTGAGCTAGCGCAAACGGACGCTTGGCAAATGGACAAACCTACCAGGAGCCGCTCGCCGCTGCGACGGCTGCCGCCTGGGCCTGCTGGAGCGACGCCGCGCCACTCTCAACCTGGCTCAAGCGGGCAGCCAGCGCGCTCATTCGCCGTTCGACCGCCTGCAGCTTCTCCACTTCGGCGGTGAGACTGGCGATTTTGGCGTCCTTCGCCAGACTGTCGCGATACAATTCCTGAATCGCGGTCAGGGCCAGGCCTTCGGCGTCAATTGTGGAGATGTGTTTGTCGTATTCTCCTAGCGCGAAAGCGGCGAAGCTCTGGTTCCCGGCGGCGGTGTTGTGAGCGCCGCCCGGCACGCAGGCTGCGCCGCCGAAAGCCGACTGGGCATCGCGGGCAACAATCGGAATCTCACCGGACCGATCACGGACACGGACACGGTGGGCGGAGGCTTCTACCTTTTTTGCGCGGATTGGAAATCCGCTTTCATACAGGTACGCCGGAATTCGCGTGAAATGGGATCATGGGTTACAATCATTTCCAATAGAAAGGGATGAGCGATTCACCGGATTTCGAGGCTGCGCTTGCGGGTCTTCGCGCGGGTGACAAGACAGCGCTGGACTCGGCGATGCCGGCTCTGTATGCCGAATTGCATCGCATCGCGGAGGCCTGCCTGGCGGGTGAGCGCCTGGACCATACCCTGCAGCCCACCGCCCTCGTTAACGAAGCCTATTTGCGCCTGCTGGGACAACATCATGTGGATTGGTCCTGCCGCCCGCAGATCCTGGGGCTGGCGGCGCGTATGATGCGCCGCATCCTGGTCAATTACGCGGAGGCGCGCAATGCGCAGAAGCGCGGCGGCGGCTTCCGGGTCCCGCTGGACGACCAGTTGGAGCTGATGGAAAACGGCCAGCTCGATGTCCAGTCCCTGGACCTGGCGCTGACCCGTCTGGAGGGGATTGATGAGCGGCAGGCGCGCATCGTGGAGCTGCGCTTCTTCAGCGGGCTGAGCGTGGAAGACACCGCGTCGGCGCTGGAGGTTTCCCCTGCCACGGTCAAGCGGGAATGGCGCACGGCGCGGTTGTGGCTGGTCCGGGAATTGGAGGGCGCGCGGCGTTGAACGGAGCATGACCAGCGCCCGATGGCAGGAGATCAAGCGGGTGCTGGACCTGATTGGGGAGGCGTCTCCGGAAGTTCGGCCGGGCATGCTGACCGCGGCCTGCGGGGGCGACCAGGATCTGCAACGCGAAGTGGAGTCGTTGTTGCGGTTCGAAGAAAAGGCCGTGGCGTTGGATGAGGCGGCGCGCGCCATTCACGCGGCGCAGGGAGACAACTGCCAGATTCCCGGCCCGGCCAGAGAGTTCCGCCTCGCGCCAGGCGCCCGGTTAGGCCCCTACGAGATCCTCAAGCCGCTGGGGGCGGGCGGCATGGGCGAGGTCTACAGCGCACGGGATACCCGGCTGGGCCGTACCGTGGCGTTGAAGATCCTGACGGGAGGCATACTCAGCCAGGGCGGAATTCGCGGCCGCTTTGAAAGGGAAGCACGCGCCATCTCCAGCTTGAACCATCCCAATATCTGTACGCTGTTCGATATCGGACCCCGCGACGGGCTCGATTACCTGGTGATGGAGTACCTGGAGGGGCAGACCCTGGCCACGCGGCTGCAGCAAGGTCCTTTGCCTTACTCTGAGATGCTGCGCATCGCCATCGAAGTCACCGGGGCCCTGGCCTATGCCCACGGCCGCGGCGTGATCCACAGGGACGTAAAGCCCGCCAACATCATGCTCACCGCCTTCGGCGCCAAACTGCTGGACTTCGGTCTGGCGCGCTGGGGGCGGGAGGCGCTCGCCGCGCTGCCGCCGGCCGCCGATACTTCCGTGTCGATGAGCGGTATGATCGTGGGCACGCCGCGGTACATGTCGCCCGAACAGATCCAGCGGCGCGAAGTGGATGCCCGCACCGACATCTTTATCCTGGGCGTGGTGCTCTACGAGATGGCGACCGGCAAAGCGCCCTTCCGGGGTGTGACGTCCGCCGCCGTAATGGAGACGATCCTGCACGAGACGCCGGAACCGGCCTCCCGAGCGAACTCGAACATATTGCCGGAACTCGAGCAGATCATCGCGAAAGCGCTCGAGAAAGAACCCGCGGCGCGTTATCAAACCGCGGCCGATCTGCGGGCGGCACTGGAGCGTCTTGATCGCGATATGCATTCGACCGCGCAGCGGACCGCCGTTACGCCGGCTTCCGCCGCTCCGGCCGGTCCGTTCCGGCGTAAGTTCCGGTGGGTTTCTGCGGCTGGCGCCGCGGCAGCCATCGCGGCGGCTCTGTTCGCCCTCAACGTGGCCGGCCTGCGCGGCCGCTTGCCGGGGGCCCTTAGCATGCAGAACGCGGCAGCCCCACCCGGAATTGAATCGATCGCCGTCTTGCCGCTGGAGAATCTGTCGCGCGATCCCGCGGACCAATACTTCGCCGCCGGCCTGACCGACTCCGTGATCGCTGACCTGGGCCAAATGGTCACCCTGCGCGTGATCTCGCGGACTTCGGTGATGCGGTACCTGGGAACCACGAAGCCGCTGCCGGAAATCGCCCGGGAGTTGAATGTGGACGCCGCCGTGGAAGGCACGGTACAGCGCTCCGGCAGCCGGGTGCGCATCACCGCGAGGTTGGTGCAGGCGCGCACCGATAGGCAACTGTGGGCGGAAACCTTCGATCGCGACTCCGCGGACGTCATCCAACTGGAGAGGCAAATGGCCGTGGCCATAGCCCACGAAATCACTGGGCGTGTCACCCCCGTCCAGGAGGCGCGCCTGGCGCGCGGCGGAACCTCCAATCCGCGAGCCTACGACGCTTATCTGCGCGGCCGCTACCTCTTGAATCAAAGAACCGCCGAATTATTCCCGGCGGCAGTGGGATATTTCGAGCAGGCTCTGCGGGAAGATCCGCGTTTCGCGCTCGCCTACGCCGGCCTCGCCGATTGCTATGGAGTGGGCTGGTGGGCAAAGCCGAACGTGCCGGTGGCGGAGAGCTATGCCCGAAAGGCGCTGGCGCTCGAGCCGAACTTGGCCCCAGCCTACGCCTCGCTTGGACTGATCGATAATTGGCGGTTCAGATTCGCCGATGCCGGGAAGGAACTGACCCGCGCGCTCGATTTGAATCCAAATTATGCGATGGCCCACCACTACCGATCCTTGGGCCTGCTGATGCTCGGGCGCCTGGAAGAGGCGCTGGCGGAAAACGACCGGGCACGGCTACTGGATCCGTTTTCGCTGCCGGTCAATCATCTGCGCGTGGACATGCTGATCGGCCTGCACCAGTACGATCGGGCGCTGGTGCAGGCTGAGACGGAGGCCGCCATCGATCCCCGGTCTCAGCATCCGCATGTGAAGATGGCCCGCATCTACTGGATCGAAGGCCGCGTTTCGGATGCCCTGGCCGAAGACAGAAAGGTCGTGGCCCTGGCGCACCTTCCGGTAGGGCCGCGCGACCTGGACGAGGTGGCCGCCGCCTTCGCCGGAGGGGGCCTGCGCGCGGCGCTTGTGAAGTCCGCCGAGTTCGAGGAGAAACGCTACCATCCGGGAGACTCGACCTGGGAGAACGCCGCGATAAAATCCGCGCAGCTCAATGCGAAAGGCTACCCGGGCGCTTACCGCGCTCTCCAGATCGCCTATCAATTCGGGCTCGCTGGGGATAAAGGCAAGGCGCTGGAATGGTTGAATCAAGCGTTCCGCGACGACGACGGCAACGCGGACTTCGCGGAGACGGCGCCCGAACTCGACGGCCTGCGCGCCACCCCCGCCTTCCACGACCTGCTTCGCCGCGTCGGCCTGGAGCACTGACCTCCAGGCAACTACCCACTCTATACGAGATTCTAAATTCTCCTTGGCCGAAGCCGGGCCCAAGAGCATTGCAACCTCCGCCTGCGAGAGGCCATGACGGCGGCGATGGGTACGCAAATAATCTTGTAATCTCTGATGTGCCAAGGGTTTAGGTAGGGTTGAGATTTATATTTCTCATCCTACCGACCCGGTACAAGTTGCATAAGAACGGAAAACTTGCCGTTTGCGGCAAGTTTATTGCGCACGCCAGTGCGCCAGGACGGACCCCCTCTTAATTGCAAGTCGCCTGGATGGACTGCGGTCGCGCGGCGGTCGTGTTCTTAAAGGTCGTGGGGAAGCATCTGATGTGGCCGGTCACGAGAGGATTCGAAATTTGGGCCGCGTCATTGCGGAGGCTTGCACACGCTGCCCCATGAATGAAAAAAAGGAGAAGAATCGCCGAGCCATAGCCAAGAATGACTTTATTTTAAACAAATCGCGCCGCTCGCCGCTGGGACCGACATGGACCCCGGCATCCGCGAAACTGTCCGCATGCTCTGGGAGAACGGAGTCGAGACGGACCAATCCTTCGAATGCACGCGCGGTTCATGGCTCAGGCAGAGCGATCTGAACGGCGTCGCCCTGGATGCCAGCCAGCATCCCGCGGAACACAAGATGATGGAACGGGAGCACCGCGTACCAGTAGATCAAACCGAGCAGCCCGCGGGGCCGGAACAACGCTGTCTGGTGGAGGATGCATTGGCCTTTGTTACGTGGTTCTATTCGGAAGTCGAGCAACGCTTCGCCCGGTAATCGCATTTCGGCGCGTAACGAGACGCAGCGGTCGGGCTCCAAACCGACGACGCGCCAAAAGTCGAGCGCCTCGCCGTAGCTGAGGGCCTCGGGATCACGGCGGCCGCGGCGCAATCCAGGGCCGCCAGCCAGCCGATCCAGCCAGCCACGGATGATCCAGAGCCAATTGGCGCCATGCCAACCACGCTGCCCGCCTAAGCGACATACGGCGCGGAATACTGCCCCGGCCGGCGCGTCGATGGCAACTTCGCGGGTGTCGCGAAAGACTGTGCCACCAGACCAATCCGGATCGCCGGGCATCGGGCCAGCCATCGACCAGTTCGTCTCCACCTGACGTGCCGTAACCTGGCTGAGTGCGGCGCGGATGGCCTCGCGAACGTTCAACAGTTTCTGCGGGACCAAACGCGTGATCCGGTCATCACGGCACACGACTGGGTTCTTTAGTCCTTCGGCCAGCGGTATCGCGATCTTGTGGCTCAATGGAGTCACAAGATGAATCCAATAAGAACTCAAGCGAGGCGTCAGGACTGGAACGGGTATGAGCCAGCGTCGGGAAAGACCGAGCTCTTCCGCCATGAGGCGAATGATGTCGCTGTAGCACAGCGCTTCAGGCCCACCGATGTCGAACACACCACCGGTGGTTTCTGGGACTGCCAGCACGCCGACCAGGTACGTGAGCACGTTTTGGACCGCGATTGGCTGACACGGAGTGCTCACCCACTTCGGCGTGATCATGACTGGCAACCGGTGGACGAGATACCGCAGAATCTCGAATGACGCCGAGCCAGAGCCGATGATCATCGCGGCGCGCAGCACCGTGACCGGCACTCCCGCAGAGGCAAGCGCCCCCTCCACGTCACGGCGCGAAGACAGATGCTTGCTTAGATGCGACCCTGTTTCACCCAGACCGCCAAGGTAAATGACGCGCCCCACGCGGGCGTCGTGGGCAGCCCGTCCGAATGCGAGGGCGAGTTGCCGGTCGCGTTGAGCATACTCGTCGCCGGCCGACATCATCGAATGCACCAGGTAAAACGCCGCGCCACACGCTTCCAAATCACGCGTCAGCGATGGCGCGTCGGCGAGATCGGTTCTACGGATCTCAACGCGGGAGTCTAAGGCCCAAGCGCGGCCTTCCAACTTCGCGGGGGAACGCACGAGGCATCGCACCGCATAGCCGGAAGCGAGCAGTTGGGGCACAAGTCTCCCGCCGATATAGCCGGTAGCACCCGCTATGGCAATGCGTTGCAGTTTAGGAATTCCTTGGGCTGTGAGCCTTGCTTCAGTCTATCGGA
>Ga0302326_10022758_pt1 | contig 12797 bp, 12 predicted proteins | sample Palsa_T0_3_FD_202264 | JGI IMG/M metagenome (GOLD analysis project Ga0302326, IMG submission 202264) | Peat permafrost microbial communities from Stordalen Mire near Abisko, Sweden - Palsa_T0_3 | ecosystem: Environmental > Terrestrial > Soil > Palsa > Peat permafrost | place: Sweden: Abisko... | reverse complement strand
CGGCCCCCTCCCTTGCCATGAATCAAAGAATTCCGGCCGGTCGACGCCCAAACCGGCAACGAACGCCTCAACCCCGGCCGTCTTAAACGCCTACGGGCCGCTTTGCGGCCCTATCTGGGGGGCAGAGCCCCCCAGCCCCCCGAAAACTCTCCTTGAGGCTCCCTTGCGCCAGGTGGCACCGCTGCAATGTCACGGAATTCAGACCGACGCTCGTCTATCGTCCGGAAAGCAATGCTTCGTAAGTGCAGCCTATCGCCCGTTGAATTCGATGAAGGGTTGAAATCAGAATCGTTATCCGTCCCGCTTCGATCTTTTGAATGGTCCTCGGAGCGAGACTTGCGGCCTCGGCCAGCTTTTCCTGAGTCAAGCCGGCAGCCTTTCGCTCGCGGCGCACATTGGAGCCGACCTGCTTGAGCCAGGGATCCGAGGGCCCAGTCGACTTGCGTTTTCTTGACACGCCCCATTAAGGCGTATTTTGGTCTCTAAGCACACGACCCGATGGGTCGTGTCGCATAAGTCGAGACGACATGAATGACGATGCAGATAAGATGTTTGCGGCTGCCGCGCGTGGGCAGCTGACTTCCCACGAAGGCGTTTTTTGATGTCTACGAGTCCAAAGCGCGGCATTAAGCCCATACAATTCGTCAGGCTGCTCCGGCTCGCCGTTAACAAACGCGCAAGCCTGCAAGACAGGTCCTGGGCCAGGACTCGGATGACGGACGCAAAGGAGTTCATGCGTTACGAAGAGATCGCCCAGACGATCAAAAGACTGGCCCATAAAAACAGCCGTCTACGCGTGTCTCTCGAGAAAGGTCTCCAAGAGATCTTTAGCGCCCCCTAGATAGAGGTGTGGCGAAGGGCTGAAAAGGCGGATCTTAGAAGCCGTCTTTTGCGAGACGGGCCAGGACGGGCTCGACCGTCTTCAAAAGCGGGCTCTTTCGGTCGATCTCCCAATTCTGCAGGGTGTCGATCTTTATCCGGAGCTCCGCAGCTGCGCCCGATTGCGAAAGCCCTTTCGCTTGGCGCCAGGCGATGAGACGGGAGGCAAGAGCACTCTTCTTTTTCATTGGCCCGACTGAACTACCGGAGCGCGGCCCTGGCGCGCGAGCCTGAATTGCACAACGGCGGCATAGGCGCTTGACGCGCTCAATGTCAGAATGCGGAGTTCGCCAAGGGTCAGCGTCTCGACCTCCCGGCGCCGGGTGTGCAGGTAGTCGTTGACCAGATCCAGGAAGATCTCGCGCGCCTCTGGGCGAAAGGTCGCACTCTCGAAGGCGTCGGCAATGGTGCCGGAAATGGCCGTCCACGGGCCGGGCTTCTCAGTGCCTTCGTGTCGCATGCTCCTAATCTCCCGAAGGTGAGGGGAGGGCGGAGGGCCCGAGGCCCCCCGCCCTCGATCTTTTAGGCACTAACCAGCTTCCTCGCGGCCATAAATGCCGCCGCCTTCATTGCGGCGCCAGACCCGCCCAAGGTTGAGGAGATGAACCGGCGTTCCGCCTGCTGGTCGTCCTCCCGATAGCTTTTCTTGTGGTCAACCCAATCGGTGACGGCATTCACCAGGTCGAAGGCGTTCTTGCCGGCGTTGCCGTTGCCCGTCCGGAAGAGCTCGCTCATCGTGTCGACGATGTGGATCTCCCCGTTTGTCGGTCTCTCAGCGACCTTGTAGACAAGGCCCTTGAACGTCGAAACCGCTTTGTCGGTCGACACCGGCGTGCGCTCGAGCGCCGCGTAAATCGCGAAGGTGGACCGCGAAGCCTCGTTGGCCCAGCCGAGCGTCTCCAGGGCTGTCGCAACCCGGGCCTCGACGCCGCGAGCGTGCGAGACGTAGAGGGGCGAAACGGCCCTTTCTGCAAGGCCCAGCGTGTTGGCGCAGACGACCCGGACATCCGTCAGCGTGCCGCGGAGCGCCCGAAGCCCGTCGTGCCCGTTTGAGAGGAGGAGATACGTCCGATGCAGTGAGCCGGCAAACAGGCGCTCGCCCGTGCGTACGAGCGCCCAAACGATGCGCCCACCCTTCAAGCTGCCGGCGGTCTCGATTACCGCCTTAAATTCGGCGTCGTCGACCTGGGCGATTGATTCGGCGATCTCGAGGAGCCGATCGTTCTGCACGGGCTGCCAACCCTTCTTCACGACGCCTAAAACCTCGCGCGTGTCGCTGCGCCGGTTTAGCTGGTGCGTCGCGATGTTCAGCATGTCGCCGTCAAAAACCGGCTCCTGGCTGACCTCCCAATCGAGTTTCGCCGCCCTGACAGCTTCCGCGGCCGTCAGGTTGCCCGCAACGATCGTCCCCAGGCCGTGCCAGGGGGTGACGTTGGAGCCGCTTACCATGTGATCGTTTGCTGTGATTTCGTGTGCCATGACTTTTATTCTGAGGGTTGGTTTTTTGGTTTCGAAAGAGGATCCGCAAATGCGGGGCCAACTAACTTGCCGACACTATACGCCCGGCGGCGTATAGCATGCAAGAATAAAGATGCTTTTTTTCAATTATTTTTTTGGGGCCACACTTGGTTCTCGTATGGGTTGCACTCCCAAAAATCCGCCGGAGTGCGCGTTGAACGCACCGCGGGAGAGAAGGCCGAAAGGCCGCGAGCGAGCGGCTTTCGTGCCCGGCCCGCCGGCGCCGTCCCCTGGCCGCGGATCCCCGCGGGCCGAAGGGCAGGGGAGCGGGCCTGTTGCTGCCGCCTCAGGCCTTGCAAGCTGGCCGGCGTGACCGCCCTCTAGGAGTCGCCGCGCATTTCCCGGAGTTGTCTCTTCAAGCTAGCTCGTAGACGACGGCTATGAGTTACCTGTTTGTTGATGGCCTCGACGAGGTCCTTGTGGCTGAAGTTTTTTTTGGCCTCGATGAACTGGCTCATTGCCCACGACCGGTCTCTCGGACTGGAATCCTTATCGAGGGATAGACGAAAGAGCTTGATAGCTTGCACGGCCTTCAGGTTGCCGCGCTCGGGAAAAGTAGGCATTTGGGTCTGTCGCGGTCTCCGAATCGTTTACGGCATGTTGTGCCGTTCTTAGAACGGAGGCTTTACGGCATGATGGGGCGTGCCATCAATCGAAATTTCGCGTCAGCTGAGAGTTCTCGGGGCGAATCTGAGGCGTGAACGGATGCGGCGGAACGTCACGCAGGAGAGATTGGCCGAGCTAGCAGATCTTAATATCCGTACGCTGCAAAAAATTGAAGCCGGCGAGACCAATATTTTAGTTACGACCGCCGTCCGGCTGCGAAGGGCGTTGGGCTGCCCTTGGGAAGAGCTTCTTCAACGATAGCTCAAACGCTACCTTACTTCCTTGGCCCGCCCGTCGCGCAGCAACTGTCGGAACATTCCAAAGCTGGGGCGGCTTTCGCTGGTGACGCCGTCGGTGAACAGTTGCCTTTCAAAGTCCGCCTTCTTTCCTGAGGTTGTCAGCAGGTAGGCGCTGTAGCTCCCCAGCCTCTCACACTCGACGTCCACCGCGAACAGCCGCCATTCCTTTGACACGGACTCTTGCTCGACCTGAAAGCGGTATTGCTTGCCCGCCCAGGCCACCTGTAGCGGCGGCGGTACGAGCAGGATAAATCTACCGTTCAAAGGCGCAGCGTGGCCCCGAGGGGTCATTACATTCTGAACTTTATCAGAGTAGCTCAAAGCGTGAGCCTTCTCGGACTGCTCGGCGTTATGAGCGAGCTTTTCCTCTTCTAGGAATACCGAACACGAGTCGGCGCAGCCGCCTTCAAAGCCCCAATTGAGTGGCCCAGTAGGTGGCGTAGGTACATAGGCCGATTGTCTCGGCTAGGTGTTTGAAAAGGGACCCCTTTCGGGGCTGTCAACGCGCTGCCAGAATCAGTGGTCGACCATGGGTCGTAACAGCAATGCCCAACCGCAGGGCAACCTCCTTGTGCGTCGGCCGGTTTGGGGGTTTGGGCGAGGCGCCCTTTGGGTGGGGGTGGTTGGCTGCCAGCCGGCCGGGGGCCGCGCCCGTCCTTGGCTTTCTCGCTACTGTCCGGCCAGGTTCCTCGCTGCCTGTCTCGCAGCCTCTTCCCGAGCCAGCACTGGCAGCGCCGTGAACCTCAGGCATTGTCCCCAGAAATAGACGACATCTGGGGAATGGAAGCCGGGAAAGGAAATTAATCCGTGGGCGAATTCGTTGCGGAGGTTCGAACCCAGCTTTTCGATGAGGAGGCCGCGAAGATCAAAAACGAAGTCCTCTCCGAAGACTTTCTCGGTCTGCGGCATTTCGGAGAGCAGGGTCTTCAGCCCGAAATTGGATTGCATGAGGTCATTGCTCAGGCCGGAGGCGATGACCCCCCGCTGGGTGAGCACATGGCGGAGGCTGTTTTCGATTTGGGGCAGGAGGTAGTGCGCGGCCTCCACAAAATCCTTGCGCAGGCCACCGAGCAGGCCGCGGGCGAACAGGTCCTCCCGGCCCGCCGGCACCAACGGGCTATGCAGTGCCAGAAACGCGAAATCCCGCAACCGGGGCTCGTGTTCGTGCGCGATCGTTTCGATGGCCGGCAACAGGAGGCCTTGAGCAACTAATTCGCGATTTAATCGTGCGTCCAACCACATTTGTGCCGTAACCGCGGTCTCAAGTTCCTCGGGCGAAATCGGGCTCGCGCTGGGCTTGCGGGCGACGGGTTTGCCCTCGTGGTCGGTCACCACCGCGGCAATCAGATGCACGAACGGGTCCTGCTTCATACTGTTGATGGTTTGTTCGCGCAACCGCTGTTTGCTCAGGGGCGACGCTGCGTCGGCTAGCCAAAGCAAAGCATCCCGCAGGGACTTTCCGGCCACGCCGGCATGGGCCGCGGCCACCATCCCCGATATGTTGAATTCGCCCCCGATGCTCCCATATTCGCCGGACTCTGGTTTCACCGAATTCAGCTGAGACGACAGCATTCGCCGCTTCAGCACGCCAATGCGCTTTTTCGACCCGCCAGCCTTGCGCAACGCATCCACCGCTTGCGCGAGGCAGCTGCCCGCAGACCCGTAGCTTGGACGCGGGCGGGCGAGTGCGGCCTCGGCCTCCGCGACGAAAGTCTCCGCGCCGGCCACCGCTGCCGCCTTGGCCGCTTCGTCGTTGCCGGACGCCCGCCAGAAAAGCTGGGCATAGTCCCAGTAACGACGAGCAAAAAAAGGGTTCCCGGCCTGGGCGCAACGACTGGCCAGACCCTCCGCGTGTTGGCCCCAGCGTGCCGGGTCCCCCACCTTGTGTCTCTCAACCAAGTCTAGCAAATCCGCCGAGACCAGTTCGATTTCGGTGGCTGCGCGGTCCATCAACGCAGCCTCCACCAGCTTGAGTGTATCGGAAAAGGGCGGCTTCGCCCGGCCCAGTCGGGCGCCCAGCTGCATGGCTCTCTCCAGGCGCTTGGTGACGTATACCCAGGCGTTCGCGTCCAGCAGGCCGGCGGCGAGTTCCGTATAAGCCTTGGCCGCTTGACCCACCGCCTTGAAATCGCGCCCTAGAATCCAGATCAGGTCGAACATTCGGCCCCGCAGGTCCGGGTCGGCAACGGTCGGGGCCACCCCTTTGAGCCAGACCAAGCCATCGTCCCCCAGGTCTTCGGGGACGGCGCTGCGTCTCGTCGGCTCCCTCCACATTGCGCCATAGGGGTTGTCCGCCTTGTCGTTCGGATGAAACGAAAAATGACAGATGGCGCCGAGACAGGAATAGATTTTCTCGCCGGTGGGGTCGCCGGCCTGCGCCAGCCGTTCCGCCTCCGCGAGAAACCCGCGAAAATACTCGTCACAAAGTTTCGAGGTGGCTGCCTCGATTACTTTCGGCCAAGGATAGTTGGCGAAGGCGGCGGGATCGACTGTATAGAGCGGATTGGCCATGTCGACGGGCGGACCTGACTGATTTGATGGGGATGGCGCGGGCTGGCAACCCTTGGGCGAATCACCGGCCGGCCCGGGCCGCCCGTCAGAGCCATATCCGGTTGCCAATGAGGCGGCCGAGACCGAGTGTTGCGATAGCTAAAAATACCAGAATCGACCTGAGATCGGTGACTCGTTGTTTTGTGCTAGTCGCATTAGCTCGGCGGTCTTGATTCAGGTCGGCGCTCGAAAAAGGACCGTTTATGGTACAGCCAAATTTCTGGCTATAGGGCCCTTGGGAGAGCGGTCATGGTCTTGGGATATTCTGCCACAAGTGCTCGTCTGAGTCCGTGGTACATTTGGGTAAATCTTATGCGGTCCTGTAGGATACAACTCGCTTATACAAGAACCAGCGACGCCAGCCATCGGATTCGCAATACGCTGCCCGTTTCCTAGTATCGCCTTTCGTATTTGTTGGGCAAGAGCACGGAATCTATGATCGATAATCAAACGTCGCCAAAATAGACTCACCATTCCACGCTGGTTCCGATTGAACTGGGAGCGCCCTAGTTGTCTGCATACTCGTGGGGAATTGAAGGTCGGTCTTATGTCCACAGAATTGAAGCACGCCCCTAGGTACCTTGGACAACCACCCAGGTTCGTGATCGCGGTGTTTGCAATGCTGGCGATCGCGCCTTGCGAAACGACAGCTGCAAACGCGCAATATGCTGCTGCGGCCGTCGTTTTGGGGATCGAACCCGCCGTGACTGGGGTCGGGTCACTTGCAAACAAGGCCCGCGTCTCAACCGGTGGCAGCAACGACGCGACGGGAACCGGGGTGGTCGCGAGGGTCGACGCGGCGGCTTATGAATTCACCACGATTGCCGGCCTAGCCCCAGGCAGTGCGGACGGCACAGGCGGCGCTGCACAATTCAATCTCCCATCAGGAGTGGCGGTGGACGGTGCCGGCAATGTCTATGTCGCCGACACGATGAACTACACGATCCGCAAGATTACGCCGGCTGGCGCCGTGACGACGTTTGCAGGCGCGGTCGGCCAATCCGGCAGCGCGGATGGCATGGGCGGCGCTGCACGGTTCAACGGACCCACGGGCGTGGCGGTAGACGGCTCGGGCAACGTCTATGTCGCCGACACAAGCAATTCTACGATCCGCAAGATCACGCCAGGGGGCGAGGTGACGACCCTCGCCGGAGCGGCCGAACAAGAAGGAAGCGCTGACGGAACGGGTAGTGCCGCGCGGTTCAACCTTCCCTGGGGATTGGCGGTAGACATCAAAGGCAACGTCTATGTGGCGGACGCACGCAACTCGACGATCCGTATGATCACGCCCGAGGGTGCCGTGACGACGTTGGCAGGAGCCGCCGGACAAATTGGGAGCAATGATGGCACGGGAAGCACCGCCCGCTTCGATGGAGCCGAGCACGTGGCGGTGGACAGCGCGGGGAACGTCTACGTTGGAGAACAACTGAACGAAACAGTCCGCAAGATAACGCCGTCGGGTGTCGTGACGACGTTGGCAGGAGCCGCCGGACAAATTGGGAGCACCGATGGCACGGGAAGCGCAGCCCGGTTCACCGGGCCCTCGGGCGTGGCCGTGGACAGCGCGGGAAACGTCTACGTGGCGGATGGCTTGAATAGCACGATTCGCAAAGTAACGCCTGTGGGTGTCGTAACGACGCTGGCGGGCACTGCGGGGCAATTCGGGGACGCAGACGGCACCGGCGGCGCCGCGCAGTTTGCTGCACCCACAGGCGTGGCCGTCGACAGGTCGGGCATAGTCTATGTAGGGGAAACCTATAACGACATGATCCGCGAGGTCACGCCCGCAGGCGTCGTGACGACCCTCGCTGGTGCAGGGAGTCCGTCGGGCGGTTCGGATGGCATGGGCAGTGCCGCGAGGTTCTTCGATCCAATGGGCGTCGCCGTGGATCACGCGGGCAATGTCTATGTTATAGACAATCAGAATTTTACGATCCGCAAGGTCACGCCCGGGGGGGGTGTTACGACGCTCGCGGGCGCTGTCGGTCAATCCGGAAGTTCTGACGGCACCGGCAGCGCCGCGCGGTTCGTTTTCCCCTTGGGAGTGGCTGTGGACAATGCGGGCAACGTCTTCGTCGCGGATGATGACACGATTCGCAAGATAACGCCCGCGGGTGTCGTGAGCACTCTGGCGGGCGCTGCGCGCCAATCCGGAAGCGCTGACGGAACGGGCGGCGCCGCGCTATTCGCCGGCGTCACAGGCGTTGCCCTGGACAGCGCAGGCAATGTTTACGTGGCTGACGGCAATAACTGTACGATCCGCAAGATAACGCCCGCGGGCGTCGTCACGACCCTTGCGGGCACTGCTGGCCAACGGGGAGGCGCGGATGGCACGGGTGGCGCTGCGGAGTTCTGGTGGCCACGCGGCGTGGCTGTGGACGGCGCGGGAAACGTTTATGTGGCGGATGCCGACAACGCCGCCATCCGCAAGATAACGCCCGCCGGCGTTGTGACGACCCTGGCAGGCGCCCTCGGTCAAGTCGGGAGCGAAGACGGTTTGGGAAGTGTGGCGCGGTTCAATAAACCCTTTGGCGTGGCGCTCGACGCTGGTGGAAATGTCTATGTCGTCGACACCGGCAATTCCACGATCCGGAAGGTCACGCCCGCAGGGGAGGTGACGACACTGGCGGGTACCCCGGGTCAAACCGGCAGCGCGGACGGCTTAGGCAGCTCTGCACAGTTTTTCGCTCCGTATGGCATTGCGGCGGACGCCGCCGGCAACGTCTACGTGGCGGACACCTTCAACTTCACAATTCGAATGGGCGTTAACGCGATCCCAGTGATCTTGGTGCAACCGTCCTCGCAGTCTGTCGCTAGTGGAAGTACGGTGGTGTTCAGCGTTGCCGCTTTGAGCGGCACATCGTCGCCGGCCTTCGCGTGGAGTCTTGACGGCGTACCTCTCACGAGTGGATTCACGCCGACCGGCTCAATCTCCGGGACCACCGGACCAACGCTTGTCATCAGCGGCGTAGGCCCTTCGGATGCCGGGACCTACGTTTGCACGGTTACGAATGCCGCAGGTGTCGCCACGTCCGCTGGGGCTACTCTTGCGGTGGTGGTCACCTCGACGCCGGGCAGGCTGATCGACATCTCCGCACGCGCGTTCGTGGGAACGGGCGCCAATGTTCTCATTGCCGGCTATGTCATTCAAGGCTCCGACCCGTTGCAGGTGCTCCTTCGCTCCTCTGGCCCGGCTCTCGTCCCCCTGGGCGTCACGGGTGTCCTTCCCGACCCGCAGCTCCAGCTCTACAACGGCAGCACAGTGATTGCCAGCAATGCCGGCTGGGGCGGCAACGCTCAGATTACTTCAACTGCGAATGCTGTGGGTGCTTTTGCGTGGACCAACCCCGCCAGCAAGGATTCGGCCCTGCTGGAGGCCCAGAACCCCGGGGCCTACACCGCGATCACCTCCGGGGTAGGCGGAGACACGGGGGTCGCCCTCGCCGAAGTCTATGACGCCACCGCTTCCGGTACGTGGAATTCCTCCCTTTCACGGTTGGGGGACATCTCTGCGCGCGCCTACGTGGGCACAGGCGGCAATGTTTTGATTGCTGGATTTGTGATCGGCGGCTCCACGGCGAAGACGGTCCTTATCCGGGCCTCCGGCCCGGCCCTAACCTCCCTGGGCGTTACGGGCGCGCTTCCCGATCCGCAGCTCCAGCTCTACAACGGCGGCGCGGTCATCAACAGCAACGCCGGGTGGGGCGGCAATGCTGCCGTAGCCGCCGCGGCGAGGAACGTGGGCGCTTTCACCTGGAGCAAGCCATCCAGCAACGACTCGGCGATCCTAGTTACGCTTCCGCCCGGTGCCTACACAGCCATCGTTTCCGGCGTTAGTGGTGATACGGGCGTGGCTCTTGCCGAAGTTTACGACGTGCCATAAGTCGCATCGCGAGGTAACACATTCGTCTTGTCGCGAAGCTGGGCGCTGCCTTTCGGGCCAGCTGACAAGCGGCCGCAGCTTGTCCCTAAAAGGGCAGATTGTGGTACGCCGCACCCTTATAGGATGCAGGTAGAGGTTTTTCTCGAGACCGCTGTTGAGTTGACCGACTCTCAAACGATCGTCGTCATTGAAACGGCTCCAATGTTCGACAACATTTACTACGTAACGGTGGTCGTCGGAACGGTTGTTCTCTGGCGGCTATCGATTGGCGAGCGGCCGGCAGCCTTGGCGCGCTGGAATATTTCTCGGCTTAATTTCCTATTTTTGACCTGGTGCGCTCTGGCGGCGAGTTCGATCGTTCCGTTATTGTCATTCGCATTATTGCAGCAAATCACAGCGATTTCAGCGGAGATGGAGGATCCCCTCCGTCAGTTGCTATCGGAGGTTGGGATGTTAAGCGGCATCGCTATCGGCTTCGGCTATCTCCGAAGGTCTATTGCGCCGCCAGCGAGCAAGGGATGGATGAAGACGAATCGGTGGCTTGCGGGGTTTCTAACCTTCCTTGCCTCGGTGCCGTTGACATTTGGAGCAGGAAAAGCAGCGGAATTCATCCTCGGATATTTCGGACTACCGGTTGAATCGCAAAAGCAACTAGACCTGGTGATGGGTTTGAGATCGCGGAAGGCATTCGCTGCTTGGGCCTTTGTAGCGGTAATCGCGGCACCGATCACCGAAGAGATCGTTTTTCGGGCGGGCTTATTCCGATTTTTCCGCGGGCGTTTCCCGCGGTGGGCAACGTTGTCGTTACCATCGGCGTTATTTGCGTTTTTGCACGTAGATCTAAAGACCTCGAAGTGAGGTTGCCCCGATTTGACGGACACACGTTGAGCCTTAAAAAAGGACTCAACCATGACAGCGAAGAAGCAGTCCGGGGCAACGCCCCGGAAGTTTGACGAGGCGTACAGGCGGGAAGCGGTACGCCTCTGGAGGACAAGCGGGCAGGCAGCGGAAGTCACTGCCCAACAACTGGGGATCAGCGTGTTCAACCTGTATAAGTGGGGTCGGGAGGGCGAAGGAACCCGGGCCGCCGGGTTCCTTCGCCCTCCCGAGAGCAAGGAGGCGCTCCAAGCTGAGGTGGTGCGCCTGCAGCTCGAGCTGGCCCGGATGACCGAGCAGAGGGACATCTTAAAAAAAGCCGCGGGCATCCTCTCCGAACCGTCGCCGAGAGGTATGCCCGGATCAAAGCGATGAGCGACGCGTATCCCGTGCAGCGACTGTGCGAGGTCTTCTCTGTCTCCCGTAGCGGCTACTATACCTGGCTGAAGGCCGCGGCGTCGCCTCGGGCACAGCGCGATCAGGTCCTGCGGGCCCAGATCGCTGCTGTCCACGCCAAGTCGAGGGGCACCTATGGCAGCCCGAGAGTTACCCTGGATCTGCAAGATCTGGGCGAACGGGTTGGCAGGCACCGCGTGGCCCGCCTCATGCGCGCAGCTGGCCTGCGTGGCCGTCAGAAGAGGCGCTACCGGGTGTTTACGACGGATAGCAGGCACAACGAGCCGATCGCGCCCAACAGGATGGCTGCGATCCCGCCGCCTACGCGGCCGGATCGCGTCTGGGTGACTGATATGACCTACGTGCATACGGACGAGGGGTGGCTCTACGTGGCCGGTGTCCTGGACCGGTGCAGCCGGCGCCTCGTGGGCTGGGCCATGGGAGACGCCCTCGACACCACGTTGCCGATGTCGGCCTTACGGATGGCCCTGGAACAACGCCGACCCGAGCCTGGGCTCCTCCATCACTCCGATCGCGGCGTTCAGTACGCGAGCGCCGCCTATCGCTCCATGCTCGCCGACCACGGCGTCACTGCCTCGATGAGCCGCAAGGCCAACTGCTACGACAACGCCGTCATGGAGGCCTTCTGGAGCACCCTGAAGAACGAGCTCATCCATCGCCGCCGCTTCAGCACGCGAGCCGAGGCCCGTACCGCCATCTTCGATTACATCGAAGCCTTCTACAACCGCACCAGGCGGCACTCGGCGCTCGGATATAAAAGTCCGCTCGCCTACGAATCCACCCTCAGCTAACCATTAACCATCACGCTCGACGCGTGTCCGAAATATCCGGGGAAGCACAAAGGGGTTGGCGGCATTTGGGCCACTCCTAGTGCTAGCCGTGATTTGGTCTATCGCATATGAGCGTACTGGGAGTATTTTAGTTTCAATAATTGCACATTCGTTAACCAATCTTGCTACGTTGGCATTTGTCGTAGCCACAAGATAGACGCAGTGCTGAATCTTGTGGCGTTGCATGCTTTCGGGGGGTTCCACAAACCGATCGGTTTGTGAACAGTATGGGTTGGTGATCGGCGAATAGTCTACGAATTCGCGGCGCGGTCGTTAGACCGCGCCTCGCTCCTGACGCTGCGTCTCTGCCTTTTCGGGCAAACGACCCCGGCGACCGCCGAGCTCACGGCCGCGCTGCGCTTTACGCCGCTTGGGGCGATCGCTCGCCCACGCGGGCCGGTTGCTCGTTTGGGAACGACAGAAGGGGTCGCGACCGATCGGCGTTTGTTGCCTCGCCCTGGTCCCTTGCCGTCGGGAGTCGCGTTTTTAATTTAGCCGGCATCGGGTCGCCCGCTACTCGGTAGCCGAGACGGATGCACGGCCAAACGCCGTGTTTTTGGGGTGTCTCTTTGGCTGTTTTTCCCCCGACCTGGAGCTTGGTTGCTTTCTCAGCCGGTCCCCCCGTGCGTTCCGGGCTCGCTGCGCTCACCCCGGTCTAGTCGTGGGGCACCCCTGAAGGGAACCCCGACCACGCCTGCCCTCGGAACGACGGAGCCCCCGGCGTATTTCGAGAAAGCAATCCCGCTCCTCTCATCAAAAGAAAAACATATGCCAAAGACAGCCACACCCCCCACCACGAGCAAGAGGCCCGCGCATTCAGTCCGTCTCGGCGCGATCGAGGTCGCCATTTGGGCGAACCCGAACGCCGCCGGCGTGATCTACTACAACGCGACCTTGTCCCGGACGTACTGGGACGGCGAGGATATCATGAACGCCGAT
>Ga0302326_10022757_pt1 | contig 12797 bp, 8 predicted proteins | sample Palsa_T0_3_FD_202264 | JGI IMG/M metagenome (GOLD analysis project Ga0302326, IMG submission 202264) | Peat permafrost microbial communities from Stordalen Mire near Abisko, Sweden - Palsa_T0_3 | ecosystem: Environmental > Terrestrial > Soil > Palsa > Peat permafrost | place: Sweden: Abisko... | reverse complement strand
GCGAGTTTGAGGAGGAACTGAAGATCGATCCGAACAACGCCGGCGCCGAGTATGTGCTCGGGGAACTGGCCCGCCAGGATGGCCAGGACCAGGCGGCCATCGAGCATTTCAGCCGGGCGGCCAAGCTGGACGCCGGATTCGCGGATGCCTTCCTGGGGCTGGGGCGCACGTTGTTGGCGGGCGACCGCGCGGCGGAAGCCATCCCGCCGCTTGAAACCGCCGTCAAACTCAATCCCGGGAGTCCCATGGCGCACTTCCAATTGGCCAATGCCTACAAGCGCACCGGACGCAAAGAGGAAGCGGGCCGCGAATACAATCTGCAAAAGCAGGCCGCCGAAAAGATGGAGCAGACCAAGCAACAAGTGCGGCAGGGGATTGCAGGGGCGCCGCCACAGTAATGGTGTGGGCGGGCGGTTTCGATTATTTACACTCCAGCGGCGAACGAAGCTCGCCTCAGCGGGCCGGCTGCGGGCCGTTCTACGCGGTGGTTTTCTCCCGCGCGTGGATCTCCTGCAAACTCCACACCCGGATCGGATCGCGCCGCCGCGCGGCCATCGCCTCGGCCGCCGCCCGCGCGCCGCTCATGGTGGTGATGCAGGGGACGCGATGCGTCACCGCACTGCGCCGGATAGCTTTCTCGTCATGGAACGCGGGCGCGCCCGCCGTGGTATAGACCGCCAGTTGGATGGTCCCGGCCTTCAGCAAATCCACGGCGTTGGGGCGTCCTTCGTTCACCTTCAACACGATCTTGCACGCCAGCCCCGCCGCGCGCAGGGCCGCCGCCGTGCCGCGCGTGGCCACAAGCTGGAAGCCCAGCGCCGCGAATTTGCGCGCCACATCCACGGCCTCCGGTTTGTGGCGTTCGTTCACGCTGATGAACACTGTGCCTTTCTCCGGCAGCGGCGTGCCCGCGCTAATTTGCGCTTTGGCGAATGCCTCGCCGAAGTTTGCGCCCACCCCCATGACCTCGCCGGTGGAGCGCATCTCGGGACCCAGCGCGGGGTCCACGCCGGGAAATTTGTTGAACGGAAATACGGGCGATTTCACGAAATCCTGCAGCACCGGCAGGACGCCCGTGGCGCCGGTGAAATCGCGGATGCGCTTGCCGAGCATCAACCCCACCGCAATCCTGGGCAGTTGCACGCCGGTCGCCTTGCTCACGTAGGGCACGGTGCGCGAGGCGCGCGGGTTCACTTCCAGCACGTAGACGGTGCCGTTCTGAATGGCGTACTGCGCGTTCATCAGCCCGATCACATGCAGGGCCTTCGCCAGGCGTACGGTGTAGTCTTCAATGGTGTCCAATTGCCGCCGCGGAATGGACTGCGCGGGCAGCACGCAGGAGCTATCGCCCGAATGCACGCCGGCCTCTTCGATGTGCTCCATGATGCCGGCGATCAGCACGTCTTCGCCATCGCACAGGGCGTCCACATCCACTTCGGTGGCGTCTTCCAGGAAGCGGTCGATCAGCACCGGGCGATCCTGCGAAAAGGTCACCGCCTCGTGCATGTACTGCCGGACGTTTTCCTCGTCGTAGGCGATCACCATGGCGCGCCCGCCCAGCACATAGCTGGGCCGCACCAGCACCGGATAACCGATGCGGCGCGCGATGGCGCAGGCTTCTTCCACGCTGGTGGCGGAGCCATTCTCCGGCGCGGGAATGCCGAGGTCGTCGAGAAGCTTGCCGAAGAGCTTGCGATCCTCGGCCAGGTCGATGTTCTCCGGATCGGTGCCGATGATAGGCACGCCCTGGTGCTTGAGGGGCAGCGCCAGGGTGAGCGGCGTCTGCCCGCCGAATTGCACGATTACGCCATCCGGCCGCTCGGTATCGAAGATGTTCAGCACATGCTCCAGCGTGAGCGGCTCAAAGTACAGCCGGTCGCTGGTGTCGTAATCCGTGGAGACAGTCTCCGGATTGCAGTTCACCAAGATGGACTCGTATCCCAACTCCTGCAAGGCGAACGACGCATGGCAGCAGCAGTAATCGAATTCAATTCCTTGCCCGATGCGATTCGGCCCGCTGCCCAGGATCATGACTTTTTTGCGATCGGTCGGGTCGGCTTCGCAGGCGGTCTCGTAGCTCGAATAAAGGTACGGCGTGAAGCTCTCGAATTCCGCCGCGCAAGTATCCACGCGGTTGAAGACCGCGCACACGCCCAACGCTTTGCGCTTCTCGCGGACGGCCAGTTCCGGAGCGCTCCAGGTCTTGGCGAGCTGTGCGTCGGAGATGCCGTAGCGCTTGGCGCGCGTCAGCGTTTCGCGCGAGACCGTATCCGGATTCTCGCGTGCCAGCTCCACCTGGAAACGGACGACTTCTTCGATCTGCTCCAGGAACCACGGGTCGATGGCGGTCATCTCGTGAATGTCCGCCGCTGTGTAGCCGCTTTCGAAAGCGAAGCGGATATAGTTGAAGCGGTCGGGCGTGGGGGTGATCAGCTTCTGCGGGATGAGGCTCTTGTCGAGCTTCTCCGAGCCGAAGGCTTTGCCGGTTTCCAGGCTGCGGAGGCCTTTCCACATGGCCTGCTTGAAGGTGCGCCCAATGGCCATCACCTCGCCCACGGATTTCATCTGCGTGCCGAGCGTGGGATCGGCGCCCGGGAATTTCTCGAACTGCCACTTGGGAATCTTGACGACCACGTAGTCGATGGTGGGCTCGAAACAGGCCGGCGTTTTGCGCGTGATATCGTTGCGGATTTCGTCGAGCCGGTAGCCGACAGCGAGCCGGGCGGCGATCTTGGCGATCGGAAATCCGGTGGCTTTCGAAGCCAGCGCGGAGCTGCGCGACACGCGCGGATTCATCTCGATGATGACCATGCGGCCGGTCTTGGGATCGATGGCGAATTGCACATTCGATCCGCCCGTATCCACGCCGATTTCGCGCAGGCACCCGATCGCGCCGTCGCGCATCATCTGGTATTCGCGGTCCGTGAGCGTCTGAGCCGGGGCCACCGTAATGGAATCGCCGGTGTGCACGCCCATGGGGTCGAAGTTCTCGATGGAGCAGACGATGATGACGTTGTCGGCGAGGTCGCGCATCACCTCCAGCTCAAATTCCTTCCAGCCGAGCACGCTCTCTTCGATCAGCACTTCGTGCACGGGCGAGAGCGCCAGTCCGCGCTCAATGATTTCGACCAGATCTTCGCGGTTATACGCGATGCCGCCGCCGGTGCCGCCCAGCGTGAAGCTCGGCCGCAGGATGCAGGGATAGCCGATGCGTTCGCCGAACTCCAGGGCTTCCGCCTCGCTCTTCACCAGCTTGGAGCGCGGCGTCTCCAGGCCGATCTTGCGCATAGCGTCTTTGAACAGCAGGCGGTCTTCGGCTTTCTTGATGGCGTCGATCTTGGCGCCGATCAGTTCCACGCCATAGTGATCGAGTACGCCCGATTCGGCCAATTCCATGGAAAGGTTCAAACCGGTTTGCCCGCCCACTGTGGACAACAGCGCGTCGGGCCGCTCCTTCCGGATGATTTCTTCAAGGTATGGCAGAGTCAGCGGCTCCACGTAGGTGCGGTCGGCCAACTCGGGATCGGTCATGATGGTGGCGGGATTCGAATTCACCAGCACCACTTCGTAGCCGTCGCTGCGCAGGGCCTTGGCGGCCTGCGTTCCCGAATAATCGAACTCGCAAGCCTGCCCGATGACGATGGGGCCGGAGCCGATGATCAGGATGCGGTGCAGATCGTTGCGCCTAGGCATCGGTTAGCGCTCACCCGCCATCAGTTTGACGAAGTCGTCGAAGAGGTAGTGCGAATCGTGCGGTCCGGGGGCGGCCTCCGGGTGATATTGCACGCAGAACACCGGATGGCTGCGGTGGCGGAAGCCTTCCAGCGTTTGATCGTTCAGATTCATGTGAGTGATCTCGACTTCGTTCAGGTTCAGCGAATCGGGGTCCACGGCGAAACCGTGATTGTGCGAAGTGATCTCGACCTTATTGGTCGCCTTGTTGATCACCGGATGATTCGCGCCGCGATGGCCGAATTTCAATTTGTAAGTGCGCCCACCGGCCGCCAGGCCCAGGATCTGGTGGCCCAGGCAGATTCCGAAAATGGGCGTCTTGCCAATCAGCTTGCGCACGTTGCTTACCTGCGTCTGCAGCGGTTCGGGGTCGCCGGGACCATTGGAGAGGAACACGCCATCGGGCTTGAGTGCCAGTACATCTTCAGCGGAAGTCAGCGCGGGGACTACGGTGACGCGGCAACCCACCTGCACCAGTCGGCGCAGAATATTCTGCTTGATGCCGAAATCGTAGGCCACCACTTGGAAGCGCGGCGCGGCCGGCGCCGGCACCAGTTCGGAAGGAGAGCACGGCTCCACAGGCTTGTCCCAAGCGTAAGGCTCGGCGGTGGACACGCGGCTGGCCAGATCGAGGCCGGCCATAGTGGGGATGTGGCGGGCCTTCTCCACCAGCTTGGCGGCGTCGGTTTCCACGGCGGATAAAACGCCGCGCATCACACCGCGGGTGCGCAGATGGCGGACCAGCGCGCGCGTATCCAAACCGGAAACCACAGGGATACCGTGGCGGCTCAGGAACTCACGGGCCTCTTCGCCGGACCGCCAGTTGCTGGTGATCGTGGAGAACTCGCGCACGGCCAAGCCCTCGATATAAGGATGCGCGGATTCGTTGTCGGCGGCGTTGGTTCCGTAGTTCCCGATCTGGGGATTGGTCAGAATGACGATCTGCCCGGCGTATGACGGATCGGTGAATATTTCCTGGTAGCCGGTGATGGCTGTATTAAAGACGACCTCGCCGGATCGTTCGGCGGACGCACCAAAACTCCTGCCCTCGAAGACGGTGCCGTCTTCCAGGGCGAGGATGGCGGATGGCAACTCGATTGTCCTCCTGGGGAGTGGATCAACCTATTTTAGCAGGGGCGGTGGGGAGGCGCTAGAATCGAAATATGGCAACCGCGACGCTGATGACATCTGCGGAGTTCCTGGCTCGCCCCGACGAGTTCGACCAAAGCGGCAACCGGATCAAGGAAGAGCTGATTGCGGGAGAAATCGTCAAAATGGCTGAACCCTCCAAATGGCACGACCTGTTGAAGAATGAAATCGGATTCGCTCTCGCCTCCCACCTCGCCGCCCATCGTGAGCTGGGAGTGAGGGCCCTCATCGAAATTGCGTTCGTGGTCACTCCGCACAATACATTCACCCCCGACGTCGCGGTTGTACGGACGGAACGCTTCGCCGAGGAAGGCCGGCTACTCACACGCGCGCCTGAGATTGCCATTGAAATCGTATCGCCGACGGATACAGTGAAAGATATCCGCGCAAAGGTCAAGACGTATCTGGCCAACGGCGCCGGCGCAGTGTGGATCTTCTACGACGACGGCGCGGTCGCGGTGCATACCGCATCGGGCACGCGCGAAATCAACGGTGAAGAGCACTTGGAAGATCCCTTGCTGCCCGGCTTCTCAGTCCCCGTGTCCGCTCTCTACTTCGTTCCGTAAATCGTCGTCGACGGGTTGTAATTCCGCCAGTCGAACCAGTAGTCCTTGAGCATCTCGACCGGTTCCAGGCACACGCCTTTCGCTTTTCCGGAAACCGCGCAACCGCGAAAGTTCCACTCACTTCCGGTGGCGGCGTCCATTAGCACGCCGTCCGGCCTGCGATAGAAATCGGGAGCGCCGTTGACGCCTGGTATGCGATCGTGGAACGCCCGCACGGATTGGCCATCCGGCCCCACGGCGAGCAATACAGGTTCCGCTCCTACTCGGTCTTTCACCAGCTTTTCGCGGATGACCTGCTCGTAAGGGAACGCGCGGCTGGCGCCGAACGCCTGAATCCCCAGCATCAGGTCGCGGGCCTTCAGGCCATGCTCGCGGAAGTCGATCACGGTGGGCGCGCGCCGCATGCGCACGTCCCAATCCTTGGGCGCGTAGTTGGCCGCGTAACGTGAGACGTCCCGCAGCACGCTGCCCTGCGGCTCTTCGGATTTCCAGGTAGCGAAGGTCAGTTCGTCGGAATGGATCGGAGTCAACTGGCGCCCGGTTAGCGGACCCGATATCGCCTTGCCGCTGATCTGCTGCCAGTAAGTGCCGGTCTGCTCGTCGCGCATGATGAAGTTCTGGTTATTGATGCCGGCCAGATGAAACGTCAGCCGCAGACCCGCTATGTCTCTGCTCCACACCAGACCGGTGTGACAAAGCGTTCAATAAGTCGCGACCACCCCAACTTGGCCGAGCACATCATTCATCACGTGGTGATAGGAGATGTTACGGATCGGGTAGGCGCGGGCTGCGTCGCCGATCTTGACTGCGATGACCTTCTCGTCCTTATCGAGCTTCGCCTGGAGCGCCGGCGCAAACGATGGACGATCGTCGGGGTGGAACATCAGTTCATAAATGTTGACGCGGGCCAGCACTCCCAGGAGGCACACGAAGACCGCCCCGGCAGCAGCCAGCGCTCGCGGCCATCTGCGCGGCTGGGCGCGCCAATATAGCGCAAGCGCGGCTAGCGCGGCGATGCCCGAAAGCACGGTCGCGACGGTCCGCCAGCGCATCACCAGCAGCGCCATGGCAAGCTCCCGCGCGCCCTGCGCACGGAACGGCCGGATCACGTAGATGGGATACACCACGCAGATAAGCGAAACGGTCAAACAGGCCAGTAAGAGCAGGATGGTTTGGCGTCGAGTCATGTGCTGCGAGTCTACTGGAGCGCGGGGAGTGCTGTCAATAATGAAAACCAGTTAGTGGGGCAGGCTCCCAGCCTGCAGCGGCCTCCCAGGCCGCCAGTTTCACAATGCCAGGCGCAGGTACACCGCGCCAGGTGTGGCGTCCGGGGAATACGGCGCAGTGCGTTCAAACCCCAGCCGGTCGTACATCTCCAGCGCCCGGCGCATGACGGGCATCGTGTCGCCCAGCATCTCGCGATAACCCGCCGCGCGCGCTTCGCCGATCGCCCATTGGAGCAACGCCAGGCCGATTCCCTGGTTGCGGAACTGCGGCCGTACATAGAGGCGCTTGGCCTCGGCGCGGGCGGCATCCAAGCGGCGCAGCGCGATGCAACCCGCGAGGTCCGGGCCGGCGAACGCCAGCGCCAGACGGCCTTCCGGGGGCGCGTAATAGCCGGGGAGACCGGCCACCTCAGCGGCGAAGTTCTGAAAGCAGGGGGTGAAGCCGAAGGATTGCCAGTATTCCTCGAAGAGCTGGCGGACCTGGGCGAAGTGTTCGGCAGTGACGGCCGGAACGATCTGCATTACAGGTACTTTAGCAAGTCTGGGTGGTCGGAACGTCAGCCGGCTGCCAAGCTGGAACGCGCGCGGGCCGCCCGTGCCGAAGATGTTCGGAGTGCGTTGGGTGGCCTCGCCGAAGTTCGGGGCATTCAGAGCGGAGTTGTATCCAGTAAGGTTGGCAATGTTGAATATGTTGAAGCATTCCGCAAAAACGGCGAGCCGCAACCGTTCGCCATGCAAACGAACGATCTTACTTAAGCGCAGATTCTGCGAATTGAAACTGTGCGGGAACGAGAACTTTGCGGGCAGAGTAATCGTAGGAAATACCTGCTTGCCCACCGGCTCAGCCTTGCCCGCATAAGTCTGGTTATACTGGCTTACTAACTGAATGAGTTCGTTCTTTCCCTTGCCGACTCCGAATTCGTTGAAGCCGCCTCCCGGCAGTGGCGATCCGCCCAATACGTTCGTGCCCAAAACCTCGACGGATCCGTTCCCATTCAAGTCGATGCCCGCCAGATTCGGCTCGAATGGCGGTGGCCCCCAACTGGCAAACCAATTGCCGATATCGACCAGCCCGTTGTAACCCACCTGATCCGCGTAGGCGTATGCCAATGTGGCGACGGTTGACGACGGTGATGGCGGCGCCGGCCATCATGCCACCGCTGGAGTCGTGCACCGTGCCCGTCAGGGAACCCACCGGGGCCTGCGCCAGGGCACAGACAGCGACGCACAAAAGTGAGACACCAATCCTGAGCCGAGTCTTCATAACGCCTCCCGTCATGTCAGGAGTAACATACCTGAAACTAGCATTCAAGAAATCAGGTACTGTACTGTGCCGGCTTAGGCGAGCTTCGCAGGCACGAGTGCCCAATGCCACTTAGTTTTGGAAGTTGTCGATGAGTCTGCGTAGATAGGGGGGCGGGCCCTTGGCCTGCGTGGGCCTGCCCCACGCCGTCACTGCCAGTTCAGAATCACTTTGCCCGACTGTCCGCTGGACATCGCCTCGAAGCCCTTCTCAAACTCCGTGTAGTGGTAGCGGTGGGTGATCACGGGTGTGATGTCCAGGCCCGATTCGAGCATCACGCTCATCTTGTACCAGGTCTCGTACATCTCGCGGCCGTAGATGCCTTTGACGGTCAGCATGTTGAAGATGACTGTGCGCCAGTCGATGGCCATCTCCCCCGCGGGAATGCCCAGCATGGCGATTTTGGCCCCATGGCTCATGTTGGCCAGCATGTCGCGGAAGGCCGCCTGGTTGCCGGACATCTCCAGGCCCACGTCGAAGCCCTCCGTCATGCCGAGCTTCTTCTGTATTTCGGGCAGGGTGTGCTCGCGGATGTTGACGGCCTCGGTGACGCCCATCTTGCGGGCCAGGTCGAGCCGGTATTCGTTCACGTCGGTGATCACCACGTAGCGGGCGCCGGCGTGCCGCGCGACCGCCGCCGCCATAATGCCGATGGGTCCCGCGCCGGTGACCAGCACGTCTTCGCCGAGCACCGGAAACGACAGCGCCGTATGCACGGCATTGCCGAAGGGATCGAAGATGGCGGCCACATCCTGGTCGATGCCTTCGTGATGCCGCCAGATGTTGGTCATGGGGAGCACGATGTATTCGGCGAACGCGCCCGGCCGGTTCACGCCGATCCCCTGGGTTTTCGCGCATAAATGGCGGCGGCCCGCCAAGCAATTGCGGCAGCGCCCGCAAACCACGTGCCCTTCGCCGCTGACGATATCGCCGGGGTAGAAATCGGACACGTTGGAGCCCACCTCGGCGATCTCGCCCACGAATTCGTGTCCGATCACCAGGCCCATGGGGATGGTCTTGCGTGCCCAATCGTCCCACTTGTAGATGTGCACGTCGGTGCCGCAAATGCCCGCGCGGTGCACGCGGATGAGGACATCGTTGATGCCGACGCGAGGCTGCTCGACGTCGTCCAGCCAGAGGCCAGGCTCGTTTCTGCTTTTAACTAGTGCTTTCATGCGGAAGCTTTATGGTATCAAGGCGGCCTGGTGCCGACGTGGCGCAGGCACCCTGCCTCCCGCGACCGCACTCCTGCGGCCGCGCCGGGTGCAGCCCGGCTGCGATGCCACGTCAAACCACCGCGCGGAAGCGATGCTCGGGCACGGGCGGCGAGGGCTGGAAGGCTTGCAGGTGCAGGACGCGCAGGGCGGGGGGCAGTTCGGCCGTGGCACGCGCGACGGCCTGTTCGAGCACGGCGGGCAGTGCCCGCGCGCGCAGGTTGATGACCAGTTCGTGGCGGCGGGCAGGGGACGCCAGCAAGTCGCCTTCGATGGCCGGCTCGTCTCCATTGCGGCAAATTCCCGCGCGGATGTAGCCGGACGGCGCGCGGTCGAAGATCTTCAGATGCGCGATGGGCGCACCGGCCCGTGTGAGTTCGGCATCCAGGCGCTCAAGCAACGGGCCGACGATCGCGGCTGGCGCCAGCGCGGTTTCGAGGCGCAGCTCGCCTTCCCAGTTGAGCCAACCGAGCGCGGCTTCGGCCGCGGCATAACGGGTATAATCGACATCCAGAAGCTGGCCACCGGCGCGGAGGTGTCCGCTGAGGACTTCGTCGAGCCACTCGGCGACGCCTTGGCCGGTGGCGGCGCTGACGCGGCGGGAGCCGGGCTCAAGCCCGGCGCAGGCTGAAGCCCGCCCTCCTTCCAGGTCGGACTTGGTGTAGACGACCAGGTCGGCCTCGGCGAGCTGGTTTTGGAACAGGTAGGCAAGCTGCGGATGGGCATCCGGCCGCGCGAACTCGGCGGCGCGCTGCGGATCCACCAGCACCGAAAACGGCGCGATGCGGAATTGGTGGGCGTGGTTCTGCTTCAAGGGCTGCAGCACGGTGGCCGAAAGATCCATGCAGCTTCCCACGGGCTCGGCGAAGATGACGTGGGGGCGCACGGCCAGCAGGCTCTGCGCGGCCGCCACGAAGTTCGCGAAGCGGCAGCAGAAGCAGGCGCCCGCGATCTCGCCGGCATCGTAGCCGGCCGCGGTGGCCAGGCGGGTATCCACCAGCGCGCCGCCTTGATCGTTGGTGATGATGGCGGCGCGCAGGCCGCGCTCGTGCAGCAGGCGCGCGGCGCGCAGGATCAGGGTCGTCTTGCCGGCCCCCAGGAAGCCGCCGGTGAGGACCAGGAAAGGACGCTCAGACAAGCAGCACCAACTCTTCTCCGGCGTGAATGGTCAGCTCTTCGGTGAAGGTGAAGACCGCTCCCTCACGGTCGCGGCTCAGTAAGACCGCGCTGCCGTGGAGCGTGGCGGATGGCGTGTTTGTGGATCCGGGCGCCAGCACGATGCTCCGCAAAGGCAGGTTTCCTTCGGCGACCGCCAGCGTCACACGGCGGCGGCCGGTATCGGCGGCATGCGTGAACGTGCCCCAGGCCGGAGCGGCCGACCAGAAGCACGAAAATTTGCCCACATTCAGCCGTGGCGCGATGGCCGCGCTCCTTTCCGCGCCATGATAGCGGAAACCGCTCAGCGCCGGCACGCCCGACCATGCCGACATGGCGCGCGCGTAGTGATGCCCGCATTCGGCTTCGTCCCACGGATTGCGGCGCTCGCCATCGTAGCGGCGGCGGCTGTTCTCGAATGTCTCCACGCCCTCGCGCACCATGCCGCCGTAAATCAAAGTGGCTGCAGCCTGGTATTCAAGGCCGGTCCAAGCCTCCGCGAAGTACGGGAAAGGGACCTCGGGCCGCTTGCCGGTGCCGTAGTCGCAGACCACCAGCGCGGCTTCGTCGTTCAGCGCGTAAGTGCGCTGCACGCTCTCGTGATCGTAAAGCTGCCGCTTGTAGTTGAACTGCCAGATAGACTTCAGCGTTTCGCGGATGTGGGCCGGATCGACCAGGGGACCGAGGCCCGCCACGTCGGCGAGATACTGACCCATTAACTGGTCGAGCAGACAGCCATCGCCCACCTGGAATTCCGGCTTATCGGAATTGTCGGCGCCCATATTACCCACGGTGGCGGGGGCAATCTCGGACTTGGGAATGCCGCGGACCTTTTGAATATAGTAATGACCGTTGAATAAGTTAGTGTCGATCCACCGGCTGCCGGCGGCGAACAACTTATGATAGTCTTCCGCGGCTGCGGTATCTCCTAGCGCGCGGGCCATCTCTTCGGCGGCCCGCAAGGCTCCCAGATAGTAAATACCGCAGAGCGGATTCGGTCCGTAGAATTCCACGTCGTAAGTGTTGTGCTGCACGCCGTCCATCACGCCGCGGCGCTGCGCATCCCATCCGCCCTGCACCCAGGCGAACGACACGGCCCGTTGCACGCGCGGCCAGAGATCGCGCAGCCAGGCGGTGTCGCCGGAGAGGCGCCAATCGAGGTAGGCCTTGATGATCTGCCCCATCTGGCCATCGGCGGCGGCATAGCCAAAGCGCTCTTTGCCGTCGGGTAATAGCTGGCGAAAGCGCAGGCCGCCCTGGTCGTCCTGGGAGAAGCCGAATGCGGCTTTGCGCAGCGAGCGCGCCAGGGTGGGGAAGAGATGCTGGGTGGCGGTCTCGTAATTCCAGACGTGCGTGCAATTGCCGAAGCAGCAGCCGCTGTGATCGTTCGAACCTTCGAAACCGTGGAACTCACCATCGGCGGTGCGGAACGAAGTCTGGGTGACCAGCGTAGAGAGCGTGGACATGGCGGCGTCGCGCACGGCGGGCGGCAGGGTGGTCTCGCGCATGGCCTCCACGAAGCGGCGGGTGCGGGCTTCCAGATCGGGCAGCTTGCCGGCGGCGTATTCGGCGGCCTGCCAGGCGCCGGCGAAGCGCGTGCAGTAATAGTTGCCGATGACGGTGTGTTCGTCGCCCTTGGGGGCGGTCCAGCCCGACCACGCGGGCGTGCGATTCGGAAAATGCCAGGCCAGCAGAAAGGTGTAGGCGGCCTCCGTGCCGGGCGCGATTTCCTGCTGCAGGCAGAGCGAGCCGATGGGCCTGCGCTGCGGGGCTTCCGGGCCGAGCATGCCATCCTGGCTGAAATCGTCCCAGAAGAGCAGCGGGCTGGTCCACCACTTAGCGTCGATCCAGCCGCGCAGGTAGGTGAGCTTGCCTTCGGGCTTCACCAGGCAGATGGCCAGCGTGCCGGCTTGCGGGTCGGCGGCGGGCATGCCGGGATTGCTCATCAGCAGGCCTTTGAGATTATCGGCTTCGCGGTATTCAATGACGCGCTGCTCGCCGGCATGGTGCTGCGCGACATCCTGGTATCCGGCGCCAATGGGGTTTTCAATCGACCAGGCGATGGAAACTTTGGCGGCGTCCTTGCCCGGATTGCGCACACGGTAGCGCAGGATGGCGACGGGCAGCCCGGAATCGTCGGCATCCAGCGGGATGAACGGGCTGAAGGCTTCCAGCGTGACGACGACAGGCAGGCGGGAATCGCGGAATGCGATTTGAGCGAGGGGGAATTCGCCGGTGAAAGTGGCGCCTTCGAGACGGCTGAGCCCCGGCGCGTTCTTGGAGCCGAGGCCGTCGGGCCCTTCGTAGGGCGGCATCAGGCGCGCCTCGAGCACATGTGCGACGGGCTTGCGGCTGCCCGTCTGCGCCCAGATGGAGGCGAAGGCGTATTCGGGCGAGCGGCCTTTGTCGGGGCGGTTGAAGATTTCCCAATCGCGAAGCTGGCCGCGTCCGC
>Ga0302326_10022754_pt1 | contig 12798 bp, 14 predicted proteins | sample Palsa_T0_3_FD_202264 | JGI IMG/M metagenome (GOLD analysis project Ga0302326, IMG submission 202264) | Peat permafrost microbial communities from Stordalen Mire near Abisko, Sweden - Palsa_T0_3 | ecosystem: Environmental > Terrestrial > Soil > Palsa > Peat permafrost | place: Sweden: Abisko... | reverse complement strand
GGCTTCATCAACCTCATCGGCCTGCCGATCAAGGTGCGCGCGGCGCTCGCCGGGAAATCCAAATGAAGTTGTGGGGCGGACGCTTCGCCGACGGGGCGTCGGACGTGTTTGAGCGATTCTCCGGATCGCTCCACTTCGACCGGCGCCTGTTCGACGCCGATATTCGCGGCTCGCAGGCCTTTGCGCGGGCGCTGGAACTTGTCGGCATCCTGACGGTGGAGGAACGCGCGGCCATCGTGAAGGCGTTCGACGAAATCCGCACTGAGGCGGCTGCGGCCGGGGCCGCGTTCTTCGATGGGGCCAGCGACGAAGACGTCGACGAAGATATCCACACGCTGGTGATCCGCAAGTTGAAGGAGCGCGCGGGCGCGGTGGCAGACAAGATCCACACCGGGCGCAGCCGCAACGAGCAGGTTTCGCTCGATACGCGGTTGTGGCTGCGCGAGGAGTGCAGCCGCGTCCGCGATCTGCTGCGCGCGGCGATGTCCGCGCTGCTCGACCTGGCCGCCAAGTATCCCGGCGCCGTGATTCCCGGCTATACGCACACGCGCCGCGCCCAAGCGGTGCTCTGGCCGCATTACCTGCTGGCGTATTTCGAAATGTTCGCGCGCGATTGGGAGCGTTTCGGCGATGCATACCGCCGCGCCAATGTGATGCCGCTCGGGTCTGGCGCACTGGCCGGCAGCGGTTTCCCGTTCGACCGCGACGCGATTGCCCGCGACCTGGAATTCGACGCCATCACGCGCAACAGTATGGATGCTTCCGGCGATCGCGATTTTGCTCTAGATTTCCTCTACGCCGCCAGCGTCGCCATGATTCACTTGAGCCGTCTCGCGGAGGATTGGATCCTCTATTCCGGCGAAGAGTTCGGCTGGATGGAATTGGGCGACGGCGTGACCAGCGGTTCCAGCCTGATGCCGCAGAAGAAGAATCCGGATTCGCTCGAGCTGATTCGCGGCAAGTGCGGACGAGTGATGGGCTGCCTCACCGCGCTGATGGTCACCATGAAGGGCCTGCCGATGACCTACAATCGCGACATGCAGGAAGACAAGGTTCCGCTCTTCGAAGCAGCCGATGAGCTGGCCGGTTCGCTCGAAATGGTGCGCGTGGTGATCGAATCGGTGAAGCTCAACGCGGCCAGGCCCGCAGCGGCGGCCGAAGAGAGCTGGGTGGTGGCGACTGATCTCGCCGAAGCCCTGGCGCGCGCCGGTACGCCGTTCCACCAGGCGCATCAAATTGTCGGGCGATTCGTGCTGGAAAGCGTGCAGAAGGGCAAGCGGCCTTCCGATTGGACCGCCGAAGAGATGCAGCGATTCGCGCCCGAATTCACCGTCGACTTCGCGCGTCTGCTGGATCCGCGGCCCGGCATGGAATCGCGCGAATTGCCGGGCGGGACTGGGCCGCGAGCGGTGGCGGCTGCGCTGGTCGAAGCCCGCGAACGCCTCGCCCGGATGGTCTGAGCACGCATGGGTTAAGCGAGAGCCATGAGCAAGAGCTACCGGCAGGGCCAGATTTTGAAGCTGGTCCGGACCAAGCGCATCTCGACGCAGGAAGAACTGGCGCATGAGCTGAAGACTCTGGGCATCGCCGCAACGCAGGTGACGCTCTCGCGCGACATTCGCGACCTGCGGCTGGTGAAGACGCGCGAAGGCTACCAGGAGACGTCCGCGGATGAAAGCGGCCCGCAGTTTTCCATGCTCGCCTCCGAATTCCTGCACGACGTGCGGTGCGCGCAGAACCTGGTAGTGCTCAAGACCGCGCCCGGCCACGCCAATTCCGTAGCGGTGGCACTCGACAACGAAGAGTGGCCGGAAGTGGTAGGCACCATCGCCGGCGACGATACCATACTGGTGATTGCGCCGGATTCGGCGACCGCTAACGCGGTGTGCGCGAAGTTTCTGGAGATTTTGAAGCCGGCGTAGACCTGCACGGGAGTTCCCACATTTTCGAAGAGAGGCTTCCGGTTTCGGCTGGCCCGTGCGGATGGAACATCCATAAATCGTTTGGTTAATTGCCGCGATTGCCAAACATAAAGGAGGTTATGTCCGGCTATTTCGAGGGACACTCTTGCGTCGCTCCCGCCGAACGGTGGCCTTTCACCAACTTGAGGCGGCGTGCGAAAATCGAGCATTCTGGAGGCTATCCGCCGTATGCCGATGCCGAACTTCGAAGAGATCATGCTGCCGCTGCTACGAAGGGTACAAGACGGCCGCCGCTATAAATACAGCGATGTCCTCGACGATCTCAGAGCGCACTTCGGCCTATCGAACAGCGATTATTCAGAAATTCGAAATCAGGGAGGGGAACCTAAATTCAAGAATAAGACCGAATGGGCGAAGAAAGACCTGATGGAGGCCGGACTGCTAGAAGGCCTCCGTTCATTCGGGATTACTGACCGCGGCCGAAGTGTCCTTGCGGAGAGCCCACGCTCAATTGACAGAGATTTCCTAAAGAGGTTCCCGGAGTTCCGCGCGTATCTTCAGCGATCGCGAGAGAAGGCGGCCGCCGGCGGGGAAGAATTAGTGCGGGCGGGGGGAACAGGCGTGCGTCAATCCGACCTGGTTAAAAGGCTGAAGGTGGAGCAATCCGCCATTGAGGCGGTGGCCGCCCTATGGAATCAGAGAGGGTACGCGGTTAATTCCGTCGAAAGAGACAACGTCGGATGGGATTTGGACGTCCGGCGGCGAAGGGAATTTCTGCGCGTTGAGGTTAAGGGCAACAGTGGAACTGACCCGCTCGCCGAGCTGACCCCTAACGAGTACTCGAACATGAAGCGCTTCACTTCCAGCTACCGGCTGTGTATCGTGACTGATGCTCTCGGGACACCGATAGTTCGCACCTTCAGTTGGCACAGTGGTGGTGGCGTCGCTTGCTGGCTTGATGAGGAAGGCCGCCAACTCCAGATTGCGGAACTCATCGGTGCGAGGGTTACCGCATAAAGAGCAGCGTCGAGATACAATAAAAATACGCCGCCCACTTTTCCGCCAGGATGGAGGAGGGCAGCAATGAGCATCGAAAAGGCAGTTGAAGGGTACCGCAAGAGGTACAAGAAGAACCCGAGGAAGCTCCACGCGATAGACAGGGTCCTCGCGACTACTAAGAACCCCCACGACGACAGGCTCCTGTCGGAAATCCGGCAAGTCACTAAGCCAAAGCGAAAACCGCGAGGCCTGAGCCGTGGCGATAGTAGACGCTAATTGAGCGCCCGGTAAAGGGTCGAGCGGCCGACGCTAAACAGGTCGGCCGCATACTGGCGGGCTTCGCCTTTGTCGATGGGCCTCCGGGCGTGGTCGATCTGCTCGGGCGTGAGCTTCGCCTTCCGGCCAAACTTCACGCCCCGGCGCTGCGCCGCCTTCACTCCGGCGCGGGTCCGTTCTGAGATCAGCGACCTTTCGATCTCCGCCAGAACACCGATCATCTGCCACATGGCGCGACCCGTGGGCGTCGCCGTGTCGATTGCTTCAGTGAGCGAGTGGAATTTCACGCCACGGGCGCGGAGGTCGTCCAACATTGTTATCAAGTCGCGCAAGCTGCGGCCTAGCCTGTCGAGTTTCCAAACTATGAGCGTGTCGCCCGGGCCGGAGTGTCCGGAGGCAGCGCGCAAGGGCAGGGCGCTTGCTGGTGGTTCCTGATAATCCCTTGTCCTCGTAGATGTGGGAACACCTGGTGCGTTTGAGCGCGGCAAGCTGCAAGGCAGTCGTCTGATCGTCAGTGCTAGTGCGGGCGTAGCCGTATTTCATGCTGCCCATTTTGACCCTGACTTATGACACGGGTCAACCCCGCGATTTACGGGCCTTCCGATGATGGTTCAAAACTTTACGAGACGCGCAGAGATCCTTCAATCGGCGCCGGCCCCGCAGCCTCCCAGCTCTACGGCGGCGCCTGCGGAAGGCGGCTCAGGATCGCGCTGTAGACATTTCGGGCCGTTGCTAGCGCCTGTTCAGCCTCCTCACGCTCCGGCTCATAGGGCTCACCGGGATATCTGAACTTCCACGCGTATTCGGTCAGAGGCGCGGCCTCATCGGCGATTGCGCCGAGCGTAGCATCCAAAGCTACGCACCGCTGGCCGAGCTCCTCCAGGTTGTGCGTTTTCCGGAACGGCGCATCGTGCCAGGCGAGGAAGGCCTTCATGGCCTTTTCCGCAGCTTGCTGGCTATGGAACAGAACATCGCCCCACAGGGCTGCCTGGGGAGCGGAGACTTCATAGGTCGCCGCCCTCAGATCCAGTTCTGCCTTCGAGAGCCAGGATTGAACATCCTGGAGGCGGGCCTCGTCAGGCCCCATGCAGCAGCCGCCCTTCGCGCAGGACCGTACCCGGAAGCGAAGCCTTCAAAAGCCGGCGCTGCTCAAAGTAGGAGCTGGTGCACACGAGCACGTCGGCGGCAGCGCCGGTTCCGCGGAGCGTCTCGTAGGCCAATCGGCTCCGTCGCCGCTCCGGGGGCGCATCGTCGGGCACTACGACCAGCAGGTCGTAGTCGCTATCGGGGCCAGGGTCTCCGCGCGCCACGGAGCCAAAAAGATAAATACGCTCGGGCAGATACGCCTTCACAAGACGGCGCACCGCCTCGGCGAGGGTCCGATCATCCGCCGCAGGTAGCCTGAAAGTAGTGGCGTGTTCTAGCGCCATGGCTTTGTCCCACCGACCAGTCTGCCACAATCTGGAATGAGGATGGCCGGGCTTGCAGGAGTGGGTCCTACGGTAATCTCCAGAAGCCCCGGCCGCAACGACAAACTCATCGGCGTCACCAGCGGTTCCAGCCTGATGCCGCAGAAGAAGAATCCGGATTCGCGGCAAGTGCGGACGCGTGATGGGCTGCCTGACCGCGCTGATGGTCACCATGAAGGGCCTGCCGATGACCTACAATCGCGACATGCAGGGGGACAAGGTTCCGCTCTTTGAAGCCGCCGATGAGTTGGCCGGGTCGACTCCCGGCGATTGGGTCTTACGAAGCTGCTAGAACGAGAACGTCCCGGTGAAAATCATCAGGCGTCCCGAAACCGAAGCGCCCTGGCCCGTACCGTAAATGCTGGTCGGGGGGCCCAGCGTGCTGGTGATTTCTCCGAACGAGCCCGAGGTGACGCTTCCCGAGGGGTTGGCGAAGTTCGGGTGGTTAAGCACGTTGTAAGCCTGCATGCCGAAGACGAACCTATACTTCTCCCGGATGGCGAAGCTTCGCTGCAGCGTCGCGTCGATATCGAAGTATCCAGGGCCTCGGAAACTGTCAGGTGAGGTGTTGCCCCAGTCGGTCTGGATCGGGCTCGCGATGCCTGAGCCCGGGTAGGTCGCAAAGTCGGTCTTTGGCATGCAAGGCGTGCCTATCGAATTGCTCGAGTTGCAGTGCATGCCGAAGGCGGTCGGAACCACCAGATCCGCCAGCGGGGTCAGCACTCCCGAAGCGTTGACGTCCGTTGCGATCTTGCTGTCGCTCACGCTGAAGGGAGCGCCGCTGTAGATGTACGCCTTCAGCCCCACTGTCCAGCCTTTGATCAACCCATTCACAAACTTGTTAGATGTCTTGAAGGGCTGGTTCCACAGCAGATCGCCGGCTGCCTGAGACCGGTTGTCGAAGCCGAGACTGCCATAGCTGTTACTCAGGTTGAACGGATTTTCGTAGGCGATGGTGCCCAGATCGTGGCTCCAGGTGTAATGGAACTGGGCCGATAACCCGTAGCTGAACGCATGCCGTAACTGCAGCGTGAGGGAGTTGTAATTGCTGATGCCGTTGTTGTAGTACTGCGTCACGGTGACGAAACGCGCATCGGGCGCCGCCGTGGGCAGTCCCCCGTAAGGGCCGCCGTAATTCTTGGTGCTGGTCGAACTGGCGTACATATTGTCGTTGACGGTCTCGGCCAGATCGTAGCCGTGGTTGCCCACATAAGAGGCTGTCAGCATGTTGTGAGCAGTAAGCTCCTGCTGAATCTCGAAGCTCCACTCGATGGTATGAGGCGCCAGATAAGTGGAAGGGAAGGAGGTAATGCTGGGCGTGCTAAACGTAGCCGGCTTTACCGCGGTCTGGATCTGCGCCAGGGTAAATCCGGAGTTAAACCCGCTCTGGAATGCATTCGCCGAAAGCTGGGCAGTGTAGGCGGAGCTGGTGGGATCGGTAATCACTCCGACCGTACCGAAGGTCAACCCGCTCGGAGCGAACTTGTTCGGAACCTGATTGGCCAGGGTGCCGCCTATGCCGTCGGTGTAATTGGTGGAAAACAGTCCGATACCTCCGCGGATCACGGTCTTGTTGTGCCCGAACGGGGGCTTGTAGGCAAACCCGAAGCGAGGCTGCACGATGGGAGCTTCCGCGTTATAGAAGAGATTTGAGCTCTTCGTCAGGGTGGTGTTGTAGGGAATGCTGACGCCGCCCTGATAGCTGGGAGAATCGAACGGCACGTTGGTGAGCACAAAACATTTTTCGATGCAGGTAGGGTTGAAGTCCTCTTCGACGCGCAACCCGTAGGTCAGCTTCAGATTCTTGGTGACCGCCCATTCGTCCGAGAGGTAGAAGTCGGCTGACGGAAACCGGAAATGGAGCGCGCCGTAAAGCGGGAAAGACTGGGTGAAGCTGCTGAGGGCGTTTCCATTGACGCTGAGCGTGCCATTGGCGAAGTCCGACAAATCGCCCAGGCTGTAGGCGCCCAGGAACGCTCCGGAAGCGATGCTGGTATACGTGTACTGGTCATAGCGGGCGTTCACGCCGGCCTTGATTGTGTGTGTGCCCTTGTTCCACGAAAAGTCGTCGTTAATTTGGAAATGGCCGACGTTTCGGCCATTGGGAAACGCTCCGGCGCCCACTGTGGCAAAGCCGCCGCCGTTGGCGCCGCCGTCGCTGATGGCGATCGAGTCCGGCATGAGCGCCTGTGTCTTGCTGAAATCCTGGACGCCGAACAGAGCGGTGTACCACAGGTACGAGGCGTTGAACGTGTTGACGACAGTCGGGGTGATGACCCAGGTATGCGAAAGGCTTCCCTGGCTGGACGGCTGATGGCTCACGGAGTTATACAGCGGATTAATCGGGCTGGTACCGGTGGCCTGAACGCCCGTATCGTAGTAGAAGCGAAGCGAAAGTTTTTGGCTGTTGGAGATGTTAAAGTCAGCTCGAACGGTATCATTCTGTTCCGTGTTGATTTCGGTATCGTTGACGCCGAAGGCCTCCGCGCAGGGGGTATCCACGCCAAATGTCCCTCCCGTTCCGGTGGGAGTCTTGTTGAAGGTGTTTATGCCGCATCCCAGGTGGCCGTTACTATCCTGCAACAGGCCGCCGCCGTTGGTCACCGGAACCGCGCGGTTGATTCCGGGCGAGCCGGCAATCAGGCCGAAATAGTCCTTATACAAAGGCAGCTCGGCGGCGCCGACATGCGCCAGGGTATATGTCTCGAGTTGGGGCGACGGAAGTGAAATCACGCCGGACGCTGGAAGAACGTAGCGCAGGTTTTCATTGTCGAAGAAGAAAAATATCTTGTTCTTCCAGACCGGCCCGCCGACGCGGCCTCCGAACTGGTGGGCATCCGACCTGCCTCTGGGGGTGCCTGAGGAGTTGCTGAAGAAGGAGTTCGCGTTGAGCTTTTCAAAGTTGTAGTTGTAGAACAGATTTCCGTGAAACTGGTTGGTGCCGGACAAGCCGACCATGTTGACCTGCGCCCCAGCCATGCGCCCGTATTGAGGGCTATAGGCATTCATCACCACAGCCACTTCACCGACTGCGTTGGCGCCCAGCAGGTTGTTGCTGGCGCCCGAGTTGTTGATATTGTTGGCGGGGTCGTTCTGGTCCATGCCGTCGAGAGTATAGAGAATGCTCGCGCCCGGGATGCCGTTGGCGTTCATGTTGCTGGAGCCGCCGGTGACATTCACACGAATGCCGGAAGCGGTCATTGCCAGCGTTGTCAGATCGCCGCCCGGCATGGGGAGATTGTCCACCTGAGCCTTGTTGAAGTTGGTCTCGAGGTTCGCGTTTTCCGTCTGCAGGATCGCCGCGGTCGCGTTCACTTCCACTGTCGTAGACGTTCCCTCCGGATTCATCGTGATGTTCGCTTCCTGCGCCTGGCCCACCAGCAGCGAGACCTTAAAAAAATTCGACTTCAGCCCTTTGGCGACGGCAGAGATTTCGTAATCGCCGGGCTTCATCAACGGAAAGCGATACTGGCCCTCGCCGTTCGTCGTTTCCGTTCTTGATTCGCCCGATTCCGAAGACTTTATGGTCACCTTGGCGCCTGGAACAACCGCGCCGGAAGTGTCGCTCACTACACCGACCACGTCGGCGGTGGTGATGGTCTGGCTGAAGGCGGGCGGTGTCGTTATTAGGAACACCGGCGTTAGAAACAGTGCCGCGAAAAGAGTGATGCGTAAACGATTCATGGAACGGACTCCCTTAGATGTCAGAATGTCTGGAACTTCAGAGTGTCTGGAACTTCGCCACGGCCCTGCAAACAGGGCGAGCCGGGATTTCCGTTTTGGCCTTGAGAGATCGAAAGGGATATAGCAAGCTGCCGCGATTGTGATCGATCGTTGGGACCCGCGTATTTGATCGTAACTATCGCGCTTGGAACCACAGCGCCGCTGGCATATTTGACGAGGCCGGCGATATCGCCCGTGGCGAGCGGTTGACTGAACGCGGACGGCGCACACAACACGGTAAGCGCGCCAAAAAAGCAGGCTGTCGCGAAGAAGCGACTGCCGCTACTTGTATCCCCCATAATTTGGACCCTCTAAAACGGAATGCCCTACAGATTTGTGAATATTCCGTTGACTAATTTTGTATTGGTATAGCAGACTTCACGCCCGGAAGCAAGGGCAAAATCCGTAAACCGCTGAAAATAAATGGACTGTAGGTCGGAGAAAATTGGTTGTGAGCGAAATAACAATTGGGGTTTTGGGCAGAAACGCCTTACTGCACCGCAAACGGAACGCTTGCGGCAACGTCCGCCCATTCCAGTCGCAGCGTCCCCGTATTGCCGCCCGAAGCGTTGACCGAGAACTTCATGGTCTCCACGGGAGCGGATGGATGGGCAGTCGTCATCGCTACGCGGCCCAGATCCTGTTCCTTGTGGTAGACCTGCGCCGCGACGCCCTTCTCCTTGCTGACAATGAGCTGCCAACCTTTCGGGTCGAGCAGGACGAACAGTGTATATTGGCCCGGCGGAACGGCCAGACCGCCCAGCTTGAGCGCGGCATTCGTATACAGCGTGGTGGGGCTGCCGGCGCCGGCGCGCCAGACGGTATTGGGTTGCAGCAGCGCGCCCGCGCCGCCGAAAATGGTGCGTCCGTTGGCCGAAGCGGCTTTGTATTTCACTACGATCGTTTTGCCGCCGATGGTCGCCTCGGCCTCGGCGGGGGATTTGGAGATGGGCTGGGCCAGCCCGAGGGAACTTGCGGTGACGGCGACCAAGGCGGAGATGATAGCTCGAATCATAGATTAAGAGGCTCTTGTATTCAGTATATGATCTTCGACAGCGGCGCGGCTGGTAGTGCCTGAGAATCGGGTGGGAGAGCCTTCATGCCGATTGCGGCGGTACGCGGCTCGCTTCGGCGCCGCACTCCCTGACCCTCACACCATCCCCCACGCTATACTTAATTTCAGACTCCACTCTGCCGCAACTTCATGGCTGAAATAGGCGTTTTTTGGCTGCGCGTCGCCGCTGCCCTCTATTCCCTGGGCCTGCTCCACGCTATTCTCACTCTGGTCCGCCGCCGCGACAGCATCTTTAGCGTAGCTCTCACAGCCTTCGGCCTGGGCGCCGTTTTCCATCTCGTCTCGATCATCGACGACGGCATCGCGACCAACCGCTGCCCCATCGCCAACTTCTATGAAACGCTCTCCATGTGCGCGTTTCTCATCGTGCTGCTCTATCTCTTTGTGCAGTGGCGCTACAAGCTCGTGAGCCTCAGCGTCTTCGTTTTCCCGCTGGTCTTCGTTATGTCGCTGGTAGCCACGTTTGGCAATCCCGTGGCCCCCTGGCCCAGCCCCGCGTTGCGCAACGCCTGGCTCACGCTGCACATTGTGCTGGCGCTGCTAAGCTATGCCGCACTGGTGCTGATGGCGCTGGCGTCGCTGCTGTACCTGTTCCAGGAACGCGAACTGAAGAGCAAGAAATCGCGCAAGTCGCGCTCGTGGCTCCCCGCGTTAGGCACGCTCGACGAAGTGATTGCTAAATCCATGGCCGCCGGTTTCATACTGATCACGCTGGCGGTGATTGCGGCCAGCACCTGGGCATTCATCGAGCACAAAACCGCGTGGATCCGGCAGCCCTCCATCGCGCTCTCATTCTTCACCTGGGGGACCTTCCTGGTGCTGGTTTTTCTGCGGACCACGGCCGGCTGGCGTGGACGCAAAGCGGCCTTTGTGACGATCGTCGTGCTCTGCTGCTCGGCGCTCACCTGGGTGGCGCACGCGCGTCTGGGCGCGATGCTGCTGAAACAATGAAGCTGCTGGTCACAGGAGTCAGCCACAAAACTGCGCCCGTCGCGGTACGGGAATCGCTGGCTTTCCGCGAGGAATCGCTGCCGGTTTCGCTAGCCGATTTGAAAGCTCGAGGCGGCGTGTCCGAGGCCATGATCCTCTCCACGTGCAACCGCGTCGAAATCACGCTCACCACCGACGATGCCTGCGACCCCGGCGCGCTGGTGGACGGTTTCCTGGCCACGCTCAAGGGCGTGGACACGGTCTCGCTGCAGCCGCACCTTTACCGGCATGAAGGCCGCGATGCCATCCATCACATCTTCCGCGTCGCCGCCAGCCTCGATTCCATGGTGGTGGGCGAGCCGCAGATTCTCGGTCAGCTTAAGGCCGCGTACGGCGCGGCCAAGGATTGCGGCGCGATCTGCGGATGGATGGACGGCCTGATGTCGCGCGCCTTCGGCGTGGCCAAGCGCGTGCGCTCGGAAACCGGCATCGGGCAGATGGCCGTTTCCGTCAGCTACGCTGCTGTCGAGCTGGCGCGCAAGATTTTCGGCTCGCTCGCGAACCGCACCATCATGATTGTGGGCGCGGGCAAAATGTCGGAGCTGGCGGCGCGCCATCTGCGGCGCTCCGGCGCTTCGCATGTCTTCGTCACCAACCGCACGCACGAGCGCTCCATGGAAATGGCGAAGCTTTTTCAAGGCACGCCCGTCGAATATACGCGCTTCGTGAGCATGCTGCCTGAGATGGATATCGTGATCGCCTCCTCCGGGGCGCCGCATTATATCCTGACCCGCGAAGACATGCAGCGCGTCATCGCGGTGCGGCGCAACAAGCCCATGTTCCTGATCGATATCGCGGTACCGCGCAATATCGACCCGGCGGTGAACGGGGTCGACAACGTCTTCCTCTACGATATCGACGACCTGCAGGAAGTGGTCAACTCGAACTTGCGCGAGCGCCACAAGGAGGCCGAGCGCGCCGAGATCATGGTGGAGGAAGAAGTGGACCGCATGATGGCGCGTCTCAAGGTGGCGGAAGTGGCGCCCGCCATCGTGCAGATTCAGGAACAGCTCGAGCGCATACGCGCCGCGGAAATCGACAAGGTGCGGCGCAAATACGGGCCGTTTACGCCGCAGCAGGAAGAGGCCATGGAGGCGCTGACCCGCGGTATCGTCAATAAGGTGGCGCACGGACCCATCTCCGAATTGCGGCTGCAAGCCGGCAAGCCCGAGGGCGCGAACGTGGTGGCAGCCATTCGAAAGGCGTTTCATCTTCAGGACTGATGCCGCTCACCATCGCTTCCCGAGGCTCGCAACTAGCGCTGTGGCAGGCCCGATGGGTCTCCGGGCGCCTCACCGCGCTGGGACATGAGTGCCGCATTCAGATAATCAAAACCACCGGCGACAAAATCACCGATGTCCCACTGGCGCAGGTTGGCGGCAAGGGTTTATTCACGAAAGAGATTGAAGAGGCGCTGCTCGATGGCCGCGCCGATCTTGCCGTACACAGCCTGAAAGACCTTCCTACCGAATTGCCCGCCGGTCTGGCGCTCGCGGCCCTGCCCAAGCGCGAGGATCCGCATGACGCCGTAGTGGGGTGCAAGCTGGTGGATCTGCCTGCCGGCGCAACGGTGGGAACCAGCTCGCTTCGACGGGCCGCGCAATTGCGGCGACTGCGTCCCGATCTCACTATCGAATCGATCCGCGGCAATCTCGACACGCGCTTGCGTAAACTCGACGAAGGCCGGTACGATGCCATCGTGCTCGCCGCCGCCGGATTGAACCGCCTCGGTTGGGCCGGCCGCATCGCGGAGGTTCTGACGACGGAAACCATGTGCCCCGCCGTGGGGCAAGGCGCATTGGCGGTCGAAACGCGCGCCGGCGGCGCCGGGTGGGATGCATGCGCCGCGCTCGATCACGCCGCCACGCATTCCGCGGTCGCAGCCGAGCGGGCGTTCTTGCGCGCGTTAGGCGGAGGCTGCCAGGTACCGATCGGAGCGGCTGCCACCGTCAATGGCGCTGGGCTCCATTTGGTGGGATTGGTGATCGCGCCGGATGGCTCGGCGGTAGTCCGCGGAGAACGGGAAGGCCCGGCCAGTGAAGCGGAAGCCGTTGGCGCCGCGTTAGGCGCGGAGCTGCTGGATAGAGGCGCGCGCGCCGTCCTGGAAGGGCGCGAATTGTAGGGCGGACCCCCTGGTCCGCGCGGATCCCCCTGGACCCGCTCTTCGCTCTACGCCTAAGCCCGCGAGGGCGTAGGCAGATCGATAACAGAAGATTGCGTTTATGACTAGCCCCAAAGTCTACTTGGTCGGCGCGGGTCCCGGCGACCCCGAGCTCATCACCACCAAAGGCCGCCGCCTGTTGCAGCAGGCCGACGCGGTACTCTACGACCATCTGGCCAATGA
>Ga0302326_10022753_pt1 | contig 12798 bp, 12 predicted proteins | sample Palsa_T0_3_FD_202264 | JGI IMG/M metagenome (GOLD analysis project Ga0302326, IMG submission 202264) | Peat permafrost microbial communities from Stordalen Mire near Abisko, Sweden - Palsa_T0_3 | ecosystem: Environmental > Terrestrial > Soil > Palsa > Peat permafrost | place: Sweden: Abisko... | reverse complement strand
CCCCAGGACGCGATCGACCCAGCCGAGGAACAGCCCGCCAGCGTTGCTCGCTCCGCCGATCTGGCTCTTCCCTGTCATCGTCGGAATGGTCCACAGGCCCGGCACCTGCCGCGCCTCGGGGATGGTGACCCACACGATCAACGTGGTGCCGCACAACACCAACACGTCGCCGTCGTCGTCGACACCGGCCACCATCTGCTCGCACAACGCGTCGATCGCGCCGACCGCCAGCGCGGTGTCGGTTCCGCGCACCCGCCCGACGGCAGCACCCGGCGCGTCGACGCGTGGCATCTGCTCAACGTTCGCGCCGTGGTCGGCGCACACTTCGGCGTTCCAGCCGTCGCCGTCGAAGAGCGGTGAGGCGGTGTAAGCGGTGGGAAAGTCGACGACCGCCTCGCCCGCCAACGCATAGTTGGCCACCGCCGGAGCCGCCCAGTAGCCGGCCGCGGCAGGCGCTTGTGCGGCCGTCCAGCGCAAGAATTCGGCAGCCTCACCCAGCGGGAAGGGGCCGTCGAGAGCGGCGGCACCGCGGCCGCGACCGTCCCCGTACAGCAGCCCCGGCGTGATCGGACGGCCGCCGGAGTCGACCGCGGTCAGCGACGGGACCATCGCGGACACGGCGACCGCGAGCGCATCGGGTCGCGCCAGTTGGTCCAGTGCCGCCAACGGACCCGCACGCCAAGCTTCGTCGGCGTTGTGTTCCATCTGGTCCGGGGTCGGCACCCGCAGCCGGTGCGGAATCCGTGCCCGCGCGAGCACCCGACCGTCCTCGTCCGCTGCGACCGCTTTGACCGCGGTGGTGCCGATGTCGATGCCGAGTGTGACGTCTTTGCGTGACACGGGCGTCACCGTACGCCAGCATTGGCAGTCGTGACCCGTGCTTTGGTGACCGCCCCGCTGCGTGGCGACGGATTCGAGAAGCTGCGCCGGCTGGTCGACGTGATCTACGACCCGTGGATCGACCAGACCCCGCTGCGTATCTACTCCGCCGAGCAGCTGGCCGAACGGATCTCGGCTGAAGGTGCCGATGTCGTTGTGGTGGAGAGTGATTCGGTCAGCGGGCCGGTGCTCGAGTTGGGCTTGCGGGCCATCGCGTCCACCCGCGGGGATCCCAACAACGTCGACGTCGCGGGCGCGACCGCGGCCGGGATCCCGGTGCTGAACACCCCGGGCCGCAACGCCGATGCGGTCGCCGAGATGACGCTGGCGCTGCTTTTCGCTGCCACCCGCCAGGTGCTTGGCGCTGACGCCGACGTGCGGGCCGGAGAGGTGTTCCGCGACGGCAGCATTCCGTATCAGCGCTTCCGGGCGTGGGAGGTGGCCGGCCGAACAGTCGGGTTGATCGGCCTCGGCGCCGTCGGGCGGGCGGTGAAGTGGCGGATGGCCGGGCTCGGCATGCGGGTCATCGCCCACGACCCCTACAACGACGAGGCCCGGCACAGCCTGGACGATCTGCTCGCCGAGGCGGACATCGTCTCGCTGCACGCGCCGGTCACCGCCGACACTGAGGGACTGATCGGTGCCAAACAGTTCGCGGCCATGCGCGACGGTGTCGTCTTCCTCAACAGCGCCCGGGCCCAACTGCACGACACCGATGCGCTCGTCGACGCGCTGCGCAGCGGCAAGGTGGCCGCCGCGGGCCTGGACCACTTCGTCGGCGAATGGCTGCCGACCGATCACCCCTTGATAGCGCTGCCCAATGTGGTGCTCACGCCCCACATCGGCGGAGCGACATGGAACACTGAGGCGCGCCAGGCGCAGATGGTGGCCGACGACCTGGACGCGCTGCTGTCGGGTAAAACGCCCGCCCATATCGTCAACCCGGAGGTGCTACCTCGTGAGATTCGTTGACAATCCGGAGGCTGCGGTACTGGCTGCGGCCAAGGACATGCTGCGCCGCGGGCTGGTCGAGGGAACCGCGGGCAACATCTCGGCCCGGCGCGAAGACGGCAACCTGGTCATCACCCCGTCGTCGGTCGACTACGCCGACATGACGCTGCACGACCTGGTGGTGGTCGACCCGGACGGCGCGGTGCTGCAGGCCGCCGACGGCCGATCGCCGTCCACGGAGATGCAGTTGCACCTGGCCTGTTATGCGGCGTTCGACGACATCGGCAGCGTCATCCACAGTCACCCCGTGTGGGCGACCATGTTCGCGATTGCCCATCAGCCGATTCCGGCCTGCATCGACGAATTCGCCATCTATTGCGGCGGCGACATCCGCTGCAGCGACTACGCGGCATCGGCCACACCCGAGGTGGGCAGCAATGCGGTAAAGGCGCTGGAAGGCCGGGCCGCCGCCCTGATCGCCAACCACGGCCTGGTGGCGGTCGGGCCGAGGCCGGACAAGGTGCTGCACGTTACGGCACTCGTCGAGCGGACCGCGCAAATCGTCTGGGGAGCAAGGGCTCTCGGTGGGCCGGTCCCGATCCCGGAAGACGTCAACGCCAACTTCGCCGGCGTTTACGGCTACTTGCGCGCCAACCCGCTGTAGCCCTGCGGCGGCCGTGCCGCGTCTTAGCGGCAGACCTTCACATCGAGTGTGAATCTGCGGCGCCGAGCGTGCGCGTAGGGCGGCGTTTTCGCCTACTTTCCCGCCCTGGTTGCACACTGAAGAACCTAAATTCACACTCGATTTCGGCGCGTCGACGGCACCCCACACTCGCGTCCCTCAGCGCTGATCGAAGGCAACCTTGACGGCACCGCTGTCGCCCTGGTTAGCGATGGCCAGGAAGGCTTCGCGCCACTGCGACAGCCCGAAGGTGTGAGTCAGCATGGAGCGCAGATCAATTCGGCCGCTTACAGCGAGGTCAAGATAGTGCGCGATCGCATGCTGGCGGTGCCCGTCGACCTCCTCGACGCCGAATGCGTTGCTGCCGACGAGGGCGACTTCCTTGAAATACAACGGACTCCACTCCCACCGGCCGGGCGCGTGCACGCCGGCCTTCACCAGCGTCCCCCGTGCGGCCAGGACCCGGACGCCGACTTCGAACGTCTCCGGTTTTCCGACGGTGTCGTAGACGACGTCGACCGCGCCCGGGTATGCCATCGGCAGCCCTCGCAGCGGTCGCCACAGCCGGCCGCCGCCCCAGCTCACCAGCTCTTCGATGACGGTCAGCCGGGGCTCGTGCGCCAGCACGATCGCCGCGCCGAACCGGCGAGCCAGCTCGGCCTGCGCGTCGAATCGGGCCACCACCGCGACCGCCACGTCCGGATAGAGCGCCCGCAGGATCGCGACCGCGCACAACCCCAGTGAGCCGGCGCCATAGACCAGCACGCGGCCCGAGCGCTGCGGCGGGTGGCGGGTAATGGCATGCAGCGACACCGAAAACGGGTCGGCGAACACCGCCGACTCGTCGGACACCGAATCGGGCACCGCGAACAGCATGCTGTCGTGGGCCGGCATCAACTCGGCATAGCCGCCGGTCACATCGGCCGACACACCGGTGTGGATCCCGGGTTTGATGTCGCCGTCGCAGAAGCTCCAGCACAGGCTGTAGTCACCACTCTTACAGGCCGGGCAGGGCGGTTCGATGCCGCGCGGCCCACAGGACAGCCACGGGTTGAGCACGACGCGCTGGCCCACATCCAGACCCCGCGCCGTGGGTCCTAACTGGACCACGTCGGCGACCACCTCGTGGCCCATGACTTGGGGAAACGAACAGAACGCCGCCATCGCGTTGTCGGCGTCGCCCTCGCCGAAGTCCAGCAATACCTGCTTGGAGTCCGAGCCGCAGATACCGGTCAGCCGGGGTCGGGTGATCACCCAATCGTCATGCAGCAGTCGGGGATCCGCCACCTGCTGTAGCGCGACCGGGCTGGACGCGAGGTTCTTTGCCAGCAGGTTGGCGCCGTCGGGAATCTCGAAGGGCTCTGGCCGCACCCCGAAAACCAGCGCACGCATCAGCGCGCCCTGGCGGTGCCCGATGACGCCCCGGTGATCAGCACCCGCTTTCCGGCAGCCGCGTACGCCATGGCCACAGCGTTGCGCGAATGGTCCGTCGCGACAGGGGTTTCGGCAATATGCCTGCATAAAGGCCATTCGACGGCGTGGTAAGCTCGTTATATTGGCTAAGTAATAACTGGACTTGACGCAGAGGGGTAGCGATGGGACGCACCGACGGCGACACCTGGGACCTGGCATCGAGCGTCGGCGCGACCGCCACAATGGTCGCGGCATCCCGCGCCATGGCCAGCAAGGCCGAACGGCCACTGATCAACGACCCGTACGCCGAGCCGCTGGTTCGGGCGGTCGGCCTGGACCTATTCACCCGGCTGGCTGCCGGTGAACTGACCCCCGCCGACCTCGAGGACGACAACGACGGCTCTGCGGCAGGCACGCGTCGGATGACCGACAACATGGCGGTCCGCACCAAATTCTTCGACGAGTTCTTCCTCGACGCGACCAACGCGGGCATCAGGCAGGCGGTGATCCTGGCGTCCGGGCTGGACGCGCGCGCTTACCGGCTACCCTGGCCCGCCGGCACCACGGTCTATGAGATCGACCAGCCGCAGGTCATCGAATTCAAGTCCCGCACGCTCGCCGAGTTGGGCGCCCGGCCCACCGCCCACCGGCGCACGGTCGCCATCGATCTGCGCGACGACTGGCCGACCGCGCTGCGCGCGGCAGGTTTCGACCCCGATCAGCCCAGCGCGTGGAGCGCCGAGGGCCTGCTGGGTTACCTGCCACCCGACGCGCAGGATCGTTTACTGGACACCATCACCGCGCTCAGCGCGCCGGGTAGCCGGATCGCAACCGACAGCGGGCCCACCCGTGACCCCGCACACGAGGAGCGGATCAGGGAACGCTTCCGGACCGTGTCCGAGCGCTGGCGCAAACACGGACTCGACCTCGACATGACCCAGCTCGTCTATTTCGGCGATCGGAACGAGTCATCGCCGTATCTGTCCGACCGTGGATGGGAGATGGGTGGCAGCACCATCCGGGAATTGTTCGCCGCCAACGGTCTTGAGCCCATCGTCGATGACGACTTGCCGTTCGCCGACCGTCTGTATGTCAGCGGCACGCTGACCAACAAGAAGTAGGAGTTAATCGATGCCACGCACCCATGACGACAGCTGGGATCTGGCCTCCAGTGTGGGAGCGACCGCGACCATGGTGGCGACCTCGCGCGCACTGGCGTCGGAGGGACCCGAGCCGCTGCTCGATGATCCCTTCGCCGCTCCCCTGGTGCGCGCGGTGGGCTTTGCGCCATTCGTGCGCATTCTCGACGGGGAGCTCAGCCTCGAGGAAGACCCGATGCTGAATCGCAAGACGCGCACCGAACAGATGGCCGTGCGCACAAGGTTTTTCGATAACTTCTTCACCGGCGCCACCGAGGCGGGGGTGCGACAGGCGGTGATCCTGGCGTCGGGTTTGGACACTCGGGCCTACCGGCTGCCGTGGCCGGCCGGGACGATTGTCTACGAGATCGACCAGCGCCGGGTGATCGAGTTCAAAACAAGCACGCTGGCTGACCTCGGCGCCACACCGAGCGCGGAACTCCGTACCGTCGCCATCGATCTGCGCGAAGACTGGCCGGGCGCGTTGCGGGCCGGCGGTTTCGACGTCGATCAACCGACCGCTTGGAGCGCCGAGGGATTGTTGCCCTACCTGCCGTCCGAGGCCCAGGATCGATTGTTCGACAACATCACCGCACTCAGCGCACCGGGCAGCCAGCTGGCCACCGAGCACATCAACGATCCAGCCGCCTTCTCCGAGGAAAGCGTGCAGCGCATCAGCGAACGGTGGCGCCGCGCGGGTTTCGACCTCAACGCGGCGGATTTGTTCTATCAAGGCGAACGCAATATCGTGGGCGACTACCTCAGCGGCCACGGCTGGCAGGTGACCGCCCATCCTGCCCCGGAGCTGTACCAGCGCAATGGCTTTGCCTTTCCGGATGACGAGTCGATGGCGATGTTCCGGCAAATGAGCTACATCGCCGCGACGCTGAAGTAGGGCGGGCATGGCGCGCACCGATGACGACAGCTGGGATCTGGCCTCCAGCGTGGGCGCCACCGCGACCATGATCGCCGCGGGTCGAGCGATGGCGACGAAGGATCCCCGGGGACTGATCAACGACCCGTTCGCCGACGCGCTGGTCCGCGCCGTCGGGCTGGAGTTCTTCGTCAGGATGATCGACGGCGAGCTCGATCTATCGCTGATCCCGAACGCATCGCCGGCGCGAAAGCAAGCGATAGTCGATGGAACTGCCCTGCGTACCAAGTACTTTGACGATTACCTGCTGGCCGCCGTGCGCGCGGGCGTGCGGCAGGTGGTGATCCTGGCGTCCGGGTTGGACTCACGCGCCTACCGGTTGGACTGGCCTTCGGAGACGGTCGTCTATGAGATCGACCAGCCGCAGGTGATCGAGTTCAAGACGACGACGCTGGCCGATCTCGGCGCCCAACCCACCGCCACGCGACGCACCGTCCCTATCGACCTGCGTGCCGACTGGCCGGCCGCGTTGCAGGCTGCCGGCCTGGACCCCGGTGCACCCACGGCCTGGGTGGCCGAGGGCCTGCTGATCTACTTACCGTCCGCAGCTCAGGACCGGTTGTTCGACAACATCACCGCTTTGAGCGCACCCGGTAGTGCAATCGCCACCGAATACGTACCGGGCATCAAGGACTTCGACGTCGACCGCGTTCGCGAGATGTCGGCGCCGCTTCGCGAGCTGGGTATCGACATCGACATGCCGTCGCTTATTTACGCCGGCGAGCGCAGCCACGTCATCGACTACCTGCGCGCCAAGGCATGGGATGTCGTCGACACCTCGCGTACCGACCTCTTCATCGCCAACGGGCTGGAGGTTCCCTCCCCCGACAACGACGATCCGCTGGGCGAAATCATCTACGTCAGCGCAACCCTCGGCAGCTAGAAGCGCGACTCCCCCAACCACAGCGCGCTGGCACCGGTCAACGACCGCTCGGCCTGCTCGATGATCCCGACCACCGACTGGGCGATCAATGCGCCCAACGCATCCGGCAGCGACGCCGCCGCCGGCTGCGAGGACGGTCGCGGCCGCAGGAACTCCCACAGTGACGAACCCGGATAGCCGATCAAGCGGACCTTGTCGTCTTGGTCCAAGCCGGCCAGCACCTTGGCCCGGCGCACCGCGGTTCTTAAGCCGCCGAGTTCGTCGACCAGGCCGTGTTCGAGGGCGTCCGCGCCGGTCCAGACCCGGCCCCGGGCCACCGCCTCCACTGCATCGAAGCTCAGGTTGCGACCCTCGGCGACCCGCTGCACGAAGTCTTTGTAGAACAGGTCCGTTTCGGCCTCGACCTGGGCGTGCTGTTCGGGCGTGAACGGCGCATTGATCGACCAGGCATCGGCATTGGCGTTGGTACGCACCGAATCCGACCCGACACCGAGCCGGTTCTTCAGATCGCGGGCGACCAGCTTGCCGGTCAGCACGCCGATCGAGCCCGTGATCGTCCCAGGATTGGCGACGATCGCATCGGCGCCCATCGACACGTAGTAGCCGCCGGAGGCGGCGACCGCACCCATCGACGCCACCACCGGCTTGCCACGCTTGCGGGCTTGTGCGACCTCCCGCCAGATGGTTTCCGACGCACTGACCGAGCCGCCCGGCGAGTCGACCCGCAGCACGATCGCCGACACCGAATCGTCGGCGGCCGCCTCTCGCAAACCCGCCGCAATGGTGTCGCCACCTGCGTTGGACGAGCCGAACGGCAACCGCGACCCGCCGCGGCCGCTGACGATCGGACCGGCAACGGTCACGACGGCAATCGTCGACTTGGGTTTGCGCCCAGGGATCGACGGCCGCGGCGGTCCGCCCGGGCCGGTCGCCCGGGCGTAACGGCTCAGATATAGCCGCGGCGGAGAGTCGTCAGCGTCGGCATCACCGGACCCCGGCGAATCACTCTCTGTGCCAACCAGTTCCGCTATCCGCGCATACGCCTGGTCGCGGAAGCCAACGCGATCAATCAGGCCCGAATGCAAGGCGGCCTCGCGCAGCAAGGGCGCTTGGTCGGCCAGCCCGTCGAGAGAGTCATAGTCGACGTCGCGCGACTCGGCGATCGCCTGCCAGACCTGGGCGCGCAAGCTCTCCAGCAACCGGGTGTCGGCCTCCCGATGCGCGTCGGTGTAGCGGTCCTGGGTGAAGAGGTTTACCGCCGACTTGTATTCACCCCGCGCAACGAACTGAGCTTCGATACCAGCCTTGTCCAGTGCGTCCCGCAGGAACAAGGCATTGGTGGCGAAGCCGATCAGGCCGAGGGTCCCCGCCGGCTGCATCCACACCTCGCCGAACGCTGACGCCAAGAAGTAGGACAGCGTTCCCGGATACGTCTCGGCCCACGCCAAGGACGGTTTTACCGCGGTGAAGGCTGCGACGGCGTCCCGCAGCTCCTGGACCGGTCCCGCCGCGGCGGCCGGAAGCTCCACACGGGCAATCAGGCCGACGATCCGGGGATCCTTAGCCGCCCGGTGCAGCGCAGACACGGCTTCACGCAGCACCAGCGGCCGGCCGCCGCCGGTGATGATTGCCAGCGGGTCCAACCCGCCCGCTTCCGGTGGCGCGACGCGCAGGTCGAGTTCGAGCACGCAGCCGCTGGGAACACCATTGTGACGGGCGGTATCCACCCGGCGAGCCAATGCGCGCACGTCGTTAATGCCCGGCGGATCGGGCAGGAATGAAAACATGTGTCGAGCCTACCGATGGCCGGCGGGAACGCCGCGGCGCCGCAGCTCGGACCGTACGGTGGTGGGGTGCGGTTCTCCATCTCGATCCACCAATTTGATTCGGGCGTGTTCGACGCGGCCGGCCTGCGCGATTACCTGACTCGGGCCGAGCAACTCGGGTTCGAGGGCGGCTGGGTGCTCGAGCAGATCGTCGGGGAGGCGCCGCTGCTTGCGCCGCTGGAACTACTGACCTATGCCGCCGCCTGCACCGAACGGCTGCGGCTGGGCGTGGCCGTGTTGGTCTCGTCGCTGCACGACCCGCTGCAGCTGGCCGCGTCGATAACCGCGGTCGACCGGCTCAGCCACGGCAGGCTGGATGTCGGGGTGGCCCCCGGCGGCGGCTTCCGCAGGTTCGCCGCGTTCGGCGTGGACAAGGCGACCTACATCAGTCGTTTCACAGAGGGCCTGGAGTTGATGAAGGCGGCGTGGTCGGATGCACCGAGAGTGACGTTTGACGGCCGGTTCCGTCAGGTCGACGACCTGCCGATTCAGCCGAAACCCGTGCAGCGGCCGCATCCACCGATCTGGTTCGGCGGTCAGGCGTCCAAGGCGCTTGCCCGCGCGGTGCGCCACGGCGATGCCTTCCTGGGAGCAGGTTCTTCGACCACCGCGAAGTTCATCGAGGCGGTGAAGATCGTGCGGCACGAGCTTGCCGAGCAGGGCAAGGATCCGGCGAAGTTTCCGATCGGCAAGCGGGTCTATCTGATGGTCGACGACGACCCGGCCACGGCGCGCGAGCGCGTGCTCACCGGGTTACACCGCATTTACGGCGCGATGCCCGGCGTCGACGCGGTGCCGGTGTTCGGCACCGTCGAGGACGTCGCATCCGGTCTACGGGAGGTCATCGACGCGGGCGCCGAGATGATCCTGCTCAACCCGGTTGGCCGTGATGTTGCCGAGGATCGCGAGCAGATGGAACGTCTTGCCGCAGAAGTGATCCCGCAGCTGAGCTAGGCCTCAACCTGAGCCACGGGAGCATCCGCACTGGCGGGATGCACGATGTGCCCGGCTCCGAGCGATTCGATCAAGGCACCGGTTCCGACCGGCCGACCGCGGTATAACCAGTCCATGGTCCTCAAAGTCGCCGTATCGCCAGACCTGATCGGCGGAGACGTCGACGAGGGTTACGGCAAGGTCGCCGATGCATTCCGCGCCAACTTTGCGTCCGGTCACGAGGTCGGCGCCGCGATCGCGGTCTATCGCGACGGCGTCAAAGTCGTCGACCTGTGGGGCGGCTACCGCAACGGAATCACCAAAGCGCCGTGGCAGGACGACACGATGGTCAACATGTTCTCAACGACCAAAGGTGTTGCCGCTCTTGCTATTGCGTTGGCAGCGTCGCGCGGATTGTTCGGCTACGACGACAAAGTCGTCGACCACTGGCCGGAGTTCGCACAGGCCGGCAAGGCTGATGTGACCATCCGGCAACTGCTGGGCCACCAGGCCGGATTGTGTGTGCTGAGACCAGCGCCAACCGTGCGCGATGTCGCCGACCCGGCGAGGCTTTCGGCGATGCTCGCGGTCCAGAAGCCGGCGTGGCCACCGGGCACTCGGCACGGGTACCACGCGATCACGCTGGGTTGGTACGAATCCGAACTCATCCGCCGCACCGATCCGGCGGGCCGCACGCTGGGCCGTTTCTTCGCCGACGAAATAGCCGACCCGCTCGGGTTGGACCTGCACATCGGACTCCCGGACTCGGTACCACGCGACCGGATAGCGCACCTGCACCACTGGTCGCGCGCGGAATCCCTACTGCATTTGAATGCCTTGCCGACCGGTGTCATTGCCGCGGCGATCAACCCGGTCGGACTGCTCACCCGCGCCGGTTGCCTCCCGCACGACGTGAGCCCGTGGGCCGGTGACTACAACCGCGACGACGTGCGCGCCATCGAAATTCCGTCCGCCAACGGGATCGGAACAGCCGGTGCCGTCGCACAGATCTACGGAGCCGCAGCGACCGGGGATGCGGCGCTGGGTCTGGCGCCACACGTGCTGGACGAGCTCACGGCCGAGCCGGCGGCGCCGAGCCGGGGGCCACGGGACCGGGTGCTGCACGTTGACGTCGTCTATTCACTGGGACTGTCAAAGCCGGCGCCGTTGTGCGTGTTCGGTTCGTCCGACAAGGCGTTCGGCACACCAGGTTTCGGCGGCTCGTTCGGCTTCGCCGACCCCGACACCGGAATCGGGTTCGGCTATGTGATGAACCGGCTGGGCTTTCACCTGGTCAGCGATCCACGCGAACTAGCGGTGCGCCAGTCACTGTTCCGTGACGTGCTGGGTGTGCGCCCGCAAGCCTAGAGCTCGGTCGCTGAGCCGCCCGCCGCGGTGATCTTCTCCCGCGCGCTGCCGCTGAACTTGTGCGCGGTGACGTCGACCTTGGCGGCCAGCTTCCCGTCGCCGAGAACCTTGACGAGCGAGTTCTTGCGAACCGCTCCCTTGGCTACCAACTCGTCCAAACCGATCGAACCGCCCTGCGGGAACAGACGATTGATGTCGCCGACGTTGACGACTTCGTATTCGGTGCGGAACCGGTTGCGGAAGCCCTTCAGCTTGGGCAGCCGCATGTGAAGCGGCATCTGCCCACCCTCGAAGGTCACCGGCACGTTCTTGCGGGCCTTGGTGCCCTTGGTGCCGCGGCCCGCAGTCTTACCCTTGGAGCCCTCACCGCGTCCGACGCGGGTGCGCTTGGTCTTCGACCCGGGCGCGGGGCGCAGGTCATGTAGTTTGATGGTCACTTGCTACCTCCCGGTGCGCCGGCCGGCTCGACCTCAACGAGGTGCTGCACGACGGCGATCAGCCCACGGGTCTGAGCGTTGTCGTCACGGACGACCGACTGGCGAATCCCCCGAAGCCCGAGTGTGCGAAGGCTTTCCCGCTGTTTCCAGCGAGCGCCGATGATGCCGCGGATCTGGGTGATCTTCAGCTGCGTCGATGGTGTTGCTTTTCCTGCGGCCATAGTTACGCCGTTCCTTCACGGGCGGTGGTGGCCGTATTTCCAGCGGCGGCCAACGCATCGGCTTCGCGGCGGGCGCGCAACATGCCGGCCGGGGCGACATCCTCGATCGGCAATCCACGCCGCGCGGCCACCTCTTCGGGCCGCTGCAACAGCTTGAGCGCGGCAACCGTGGCGTGCACGACGTTGATCGCATTGTCGCTGCCCAGTGATTTGGCCAGAATGTCGCGTACGCCTGCGCATTCCAGCACCGCACGGACAGCACCGCCGGCGATCACACCGGTACCGGGGCTGGCCGGGCGCAACAGCACCACGCCGGCGGCAGCCTCGCCCTGCACAGGGTGAGTGACGGTCCCACCAATCAGCGGCACGCGGAAAAAGCTCTTCCGGGCTTCCTCGACGCCCTTGGCGATCGCGGCCGGAACTTCCTTGGCCTTGCCATAGCCGACACCGACCATCCCGTTGCCGTCGCCGACGATCACCAGAGCGGTGAAACTGAATCGCCGACCACCCTTCACGACCTTGGAGACGCGGTTGATGGTGACGACCCGCTCCAGGTAATTACTCTTGTCGCCGTCGCGGTCGCGGCCGCCGCGGCCACCGCCACCGTCCCGGCGGCCCCGGTTATCGCGAGAGTCGCGGCCGTCTGAGCGACCTTCCGCGCTACCGTGCGTCTGGCCGGCCGCTCCGGCCGGTTGATCCGCCATTATGCGGTCCTTCCAATGTTCTGTGAAAAGTCGTGTGAAACATGGAATTCGATGTGTGCCATCAGAACTTCAGGCCGCCTTCGCGGGCGGCGTCGGCCAGTGCGGCGATCCGTCCACCGTAGGTGTAGCCGCCACGGTCGAATACCACCGTATCGATTCCGGCGGCTTTGGCACGCTCGGCGATCAACTGACCGACCCGCACACTGTGGGCCTTCTTGTCGCCCTCCACACCGCGCACATCCGCCTCGATCGACGAGGCAGCGGCCACGGTTGTGCCGTCGAGGTCGTTGACCAACTGCACATGAATGTGGCGCGCCGAGCGGTGCACCACCAGGCGCGGTCGCTGCCCGGTGCCCGAGATCTTCTTACGCAGCCGTGCGTGCCGCCGCAGCCGCGATTTCCGCCGGGCGGCGGACGCGCTCTGCCCC
>Ga0302326_10022752_pt1 | contig 12798 bp, 11 predicted proteins | sample Palsa_T0_3_FD_202264 | JGI IMG/M metagenome (GOLD analysis project Ga0302326, IMG submission 202264) | Peat permafrost microbial communities from Stordalen Mire near Abisko, Sweden - Palsa_T0_3 | ecosystem: Environmental > Terrestrial > Soil > Palsa > Peat permafrost | place: Sweden: Abisko... | reverse complement strand
CCCGCTCCAGGGCGTCGTGGTGGTTTCAAGGTTTGGAAGACCTCCTTCTGGAAACGAAGGCGCCGGTTGTGGGCCGAGCAAAACGCAGCCGCCCGGGCTCTTGCCGAGGTCGACTAGGCCCAACTGATCGGCCGCAGATCCGCCCGCTCCCTGGCATTTGGAGCGGGCGCGCGAGGCTCTGCCTGTAGCCGCGGCAGCGCACTAGGTTCGCCAACATGGAATACCGCACGCTTGGACGAACCGGTGTAGAGGTCAGCCCGTTGTGCTTGGGCGCGATGATGTTCGGCGCTTGGGGCAACACGGACCACGCGGACTGCATCCGTATAATGCACGCGGGCGTGGACGCCGGGATCAACTTCATTGATACCGCCGACGTCTATTCCGCTGGGGAATCAGAAGAAATCGTAGGTGCCTTCTTGGCCGAGTTAGGGCCGGAGCGCCGCGACGAAATCGTGCTGGCCACCAAGTTCCATGCCCGCATGGGCGAGGGGCCGAACAGGGACGGCAATTCCCGGCGCTGGATAATCTCCGAGTGCGAGGCGAGCCTGCGCCGCCTCGGCACCGACTACATCGACCTTTACCAGATCCACCGTCCGAGGCCCGGTACTGACATCGACGACACCCTGTCCGCGTTGAGCGACCTCGTCCATGCCGGCAAGATCCGCTACTTCGGCAGCTCGACCTTCCCGGCTTGGGCCGTCGTGGAGGCCCACTCGGTTTCGCAGCGGCGTGGCCGCGAACGGCTTTCGACCGAGCAGCCTCCTTATTCGGTACTGGCGCGCGGGATAGAGACCGATCTCCTATACGTCTGCCAACAAAACGGTATGGGCGTGCTCAGCTGGAGCCCGCTCGCAGGGGGCTGGCTCTCCGGCCACTTCGGGACGGGCAAGGACAACAGCTCCAGGCGCGCTTCACGCATGCCAGCGCGCTACGACCTGAATGACCCGGACAATGCGACGAAGTTGGCCGCTGTGGACCAACTGACAGAGCTCGCGGCCAAGGCGGGTTACAGCCTGCCCGAGCTCGCCGTCGCTTTCGTCCTGGAGCACCCGGCCGTCACCTCTGCAATCATCGGGCCCCGCACGATGGAGCAGCTGACTTCCCTGCTGAAGTCCTACGAAATCCGCCTCGACGGTGAGATCTTGGACCGCATTGACGAGATCGTCCCGCCGGGGACGGACTTGAACACCGCTGACAGCGGGTGGGCGCCGCGCTGGCTGAGCGAACCGGCACTGCGCCGCAGAACACCCGCGTTATCGGCACGGGCCCAATAGCCTCGAAGGCATGCTCGACGAAAACATAAAATCACTTGCCCAGGCAAAGAACTTTGCCGCCTTCACCACCTTGCTCCCGGGTGGCCAACCGATGACGCATGTCATGTGGGTGGACGCCGACGACGAGCACATCCTCATCAATACCGAGGTGGGCCGGCAGAAATTTCTCAACGTGAAGAGGGACCCGCGGGTCACCGTCACTGTCATCGATGCAGACAACCCTTACCACTACGGCGAGGTCAGAGGCACGGTCGTGGAAGAGGTAACCGGCCCAGAGGCTCGGGCGAACATCGATAAGCTCAGCATCAAGTACACGGGCAAGCCCTACGCGAACGCGATAAAAACTGAGCGGGTGCTGCTGCGGATCGCGCCCCAGCGCCAGCGGTCCAACGGGGCCTGATAGCCCGCTCGAACTTCCGGGGGCTACTCCTCTTTGGTCCCCGAGAAGTCGAGTGACAGCGAATTGATGCAGTAGCGCTGGCCGGTTGGCCCCGGGCCGTCATCAAAGACGTGGCCGAGGTGGCCGCCGCAGGCGCGGCAGACAACCTCGGTGCGGGCCATGCCGTGGCTCTTGTCAGTTCGGAGCTCGACTGCATCGGCGACGGCGGGCTCGGTGAAGCTCGGCCAGCCGGAGCCCGAGTCGAACTTCGTCTTGCTGTCGAACAGTACCGCCCCGCAACCGGCGCAGCGGTAACTGCCGTCTTCGTGATTGTGGACATATTCCCCTGACCAGGGAGGTTCGGTCCCTGCCCGGCGCAGCACCGTGTAGCGCTCGGGGCTCAACAGGGAACGCCATTCGTCGTCAGCTAGCTGTTTTGGGTCGGGCACCGCGACAGAGTACCGCCCGTTGCGCCATATCTACACCGGCCGGGGTGAGGTTGTACCGCCAGGTGCCACCACGGCCATTAAGCTCCCTTGCGTGGCGATGCTTGGCTTTGGCGTGGACATAGGGGGCTCTGGGATAAAGGGGGCCGTCGTCGACCTCGAAGTCGGACACCTCGCGACTGAGCGATACAAGATCCTGACGCCGCAGCCCTCCCTCCCGGGCGCCGTTGCGGCCGCCGTCGCCGAGGTCGTAGGCCATTTCGGTTGGCAAGGCCCGCTCGGTTGCACTTTCCCCGCCGTCGTCCAGTCGGGCGTCGCTCGTACCGCGGCCAACGTCCACGACAGTTGGATCGGCACCAACATCGAGACGGTCGTCGGCATCGCCACAGGGTTACCGGTGACGGCTGTCAACGACGCAGATGCTGCGGGAATAGCCGAGAGCAATTGGGGTGCCGCCAAAAGCACAAAGGGCCTTGTGATAGTGGTAACCCTCGGTACGGGCATAGGCACTTCGCTCATTTACAACGGCGTGCTGATCCCCAACAGCGAGCTCGGCCACATCGAGCTCGATGGCCAGGACTACGAGATCATGGCTTCGGCTGCGGCGCGCGAACGAGAGTCCCTCAGTTGGGACAAGTGGGCCAAGCGCCTGCAGCGCTACTTTTCCGCTCTGGAGGCCCTCCTGCGGCCGGAGTTGTTCGTAGTGGGCGGAGGCGTGAGCCGCCGGGCGGACAAGTTCCTGTCGATGCTGGACCTCGAGACCCCGATCGTGCCGGCCCGGTTCCAAAATGACTCTGGCATCGCGGGAGCTGCCTACCTCGCTTCAGAAGCCGAGGCCGCTCGGACGATTTGAGCTAAGAGAGGTCGTCGACGGCGCTCATCTCCTCTATTTCCTCGAGTTCCTCCGCCTCGTCAGCCTGGTCGGCAAACTGGGTGTGGTAAAGCTCGGAATAAAGGCCCTCTTCGGCGAGCAGCTGCGAATGGCGGCCGTGCTCGATAACTCGACCACCGTCGATCACCAGTATCTGGTCTGCGTCGCGCACCGTCGAAAGTCTGTGAGCGATAACGATCGAGGTACGCCCGGCGAGCGCTTTTTTGAGGGCCCGTTGCACGGCGACCTCGGACTCAGAATCGAGATGAGCGGTTGCTTCGTCGAGCACGACCACATCGGGGGCCTTCAGGAGCAACCGGGCTATCGCGATGCGTTGCTTTTCGCCACCAGAAAGTCGATAACCCCTGTCCCCTACAAGGGTGTCGAGGCCGTTGGGCAGCGACGCCACCATGTCGAAGATTTGGGCGTCCCGCAGCGCCTCCCTGAGCTCGTCTTCGGTGGCGTCGGGCCGCGCGTAGAGCAAGTTGGCTCTGATGGAGTCGTGGAAAAGATGGGCGTCTTGGGTGACGACGCCGACAGCGTCCTGCAACGAGCTCAAGGTGACGTCCCGCACGTCCGTGCCGTTCAAGCTGACCGAACCCGCCGTGACATCGTAAAGGCGGGCTGCCAGCTGGCTAATGGTCGTCTTGCCCGCTCCTGAAGGGCCGACCAGTGCGACGAGCTGGCCTGGCTCGGCGACGAAGGAAACGTCGAAGAGGATCTGCTGCCCGCCGGTGCGCTCGAGCACGGCGACGGCCTCGAGGGAGGCGAGCGAAACCTCCTCCGCCGTTGGGTAGCGGAAGTCGACATGCTCGAAGGCGACCTGGGCCGGGCCGCGCACGACGTCGACCGCGCCGGGTTTGTCGTCGATCATGGGCGGCAGGTCGAGGACCTCGAATACCCGGTCGAAGGAGACAAGTGCCGTCATAACGTCAACCTGCACGTTGGACAGCGCCGTTAGCGGGCCGTAGAGCCGTGTGAGGTAAAGGGTAAGTGCGACGAGAGTCCCTAGCGGCAGGTGGCCGTGCGCCGCGGCGACCCCACCGACGCCGTAAACCATCGCCGTCGCGAGCGTGGCGGTGAGCATCAGGCCGGTGAAGAAGACCCGGCCGTACATGGCCGTTGTTACCCCGATATCGCGTACACGCCCCGTCCTGGCCTCGAACATTTCCGCTTCGTACTTGGGCTTGCCGAATATCTTGACAAGGAGCGCTCCGGCGACGTTGAAACGCTCGCTCATCATGGTGTTCATTTCCGCGTTGAGGTTGTAAGCCTCGCGAGTGATGGCCGCAAGGCGCCGCCCGACCCAGCGTGCCGGGAAGATGAACACCGGCAAAAGGCAAAGAGCTAGAAGCGTTATCTGCCAGCTGAGGATCAGCATGGCGATGAGGGTGACAGCCAGGCTGATGCTGTTGCCGATGACCGAGTTGAAGGTATCGGTGAAAGCCTGTTGGGCACCCAGTACGTCGTTGTTGAGCCGCGATATCAGGGCTCCCGTCTGGGTGCGGGTGAAAAAGGCGATCGGCATGCGCTGGATGTGAATGAACACCTTGTTGCGCATGTCGAATATGAGGCCTTCCCCGACCCGGGAGGAGATCCAGCGCTCCCAAAGGCCGAGTGCTGCGTCGAAGATCGCCAGCCCCGCAACGAGCACGGCGAGCCAGATCACAAGCGAGCCCTTATGCTTCTCTATCCCTTGGTCGATGATGGCCCGGTAAACAAGCGGGTTAGCGGCACCAACGAGGGCATCGATGATGATGAGCACCAGGAACAATGCGAGCGCAAGCTTGTAGGGCTTGGCGAAGCCCATGATGCGCTTGACGGTACCCTTCGGGAGCTTATGGTCGGTTACGTTTTGGTCCCTGCGGAGCGACCGCATAAGGCTGAAGCCGACGCGGCCTCCCCCGCCGCCGCCCATCCCCATGCCCATGTGGTTCATTGGATCCACTGTACGGCCGGGACGGGCCGGTCAGATCAGGTGCTGGCAGGCAGCGCGTTCTCGCTCACGACAGCCTTGTACCAGTGGTAGCTGTCCTTGGGGGTGCGCTTGCCGCTCGGGTAGTCGACCCAGACGATGCCGAAGCGCATCGAGTACCCGAGCGCCCACTCGAAGTTGTCCAACAGGCTCCACACGAAATAGCCCCGTAGGTCGACACCCTGGTCTATCGCGTCCTTGGCCGCCTGGAAGTGCTGCTCGAGGTAGCGGGCCCGCGCCCCGTCGTGGACGGCCCCGTCCGGTCCGACGTAGTCGTGCTCGGCCGACCCGTTCTCGGTGATGTAGAGCGGTAGAGGGGTGTACTCGGCGCGGATCCTTACCAGGATCTCGCTGAGCCCACTGGGGTCGACCTCCCAGCCAGCCGCAGTGCGCACCACGTTGGCCCGGCCAACGTCAATACGGTCCGGGTGGGGGTGCCTACCGAGGCCACCTGGGTAAACGAGATAGCCGGCTTCCCGGGCGTGCTTTTCGCGGCCCGGGTCAGCCAGGACGCTCGTGCTATAGTAGTTGACCCCGAGAAAGTCGATCGGTTGGCTGATCGCCGCAAGGTCCCCCGGCTGCACAGCGTCGCGGCCGGCCCCGCTGCTCGGGTACAGCTCGTCCATGTCCGCTGGGTACTCGCCTTTGAACAGCGGGTCAAGGTACACGCGGTTGAGGTGGCCATCGGCCCTCCTCGCGGCGGCAACGTCCAGCTCGTGGGCGCTCGCCGGGATCTTCCCGCCAAGGTTGAGAGTTATCCCGACCGGCGCTTTCGTCACCCGGCGCAATACTTCGGTCGCCTTTGCGTGAGCCAGCAGGAGATGGTGGGTTGCAAGGCGCGCCATCTCTCCGTCGGTGTGGCCGGGCGCGTGCACACCGGTGCCGTAGCCGAGCCAAGCCGAGCACCAGGGCTCGTTCAGCGTGACCCACATGGCGACGCCGTCTGAAAGGGCATCGCCCACCATCGAGGTGTACTCGGCGAAACGCTCCGCCGTGTCCCGCGAGGTCCAACCGCCGACGTCTTCCAAGGCCTGAGGGAGGTCCCAGTGGTAAAGGGTGGCGACGGGCTGGACACCGCGTTCCCGCAAGCCTGCCACGATGCGACGGTAAAAATCGAGGCCGGCCTGGTTAGCTGGGCCCTTCCCGTCTGGCTGGATCCGCGGCCAGGCGATGGAGAACCTGTAGGCGGGCAACCCGAGCTGGCGGACCAGGTCGAGATCCTCGGCGAAGCGCTCGTAATGCTGGCAGGCCACGTCACCGTTGTCCGCGTTGAGCGTCCGTCCCGACGTGTGAGAAAAGGTGTCCCAGATCGATGGCCCACGGCCATCCGCTGTTACCGATCCTTCTATCTGGTAAGCGGCGGTTGCCGCTCCCCACAGAAAACCCGCGGGAAAACTACGGTCACTGGTCACTTGCGTCTCCTTGTCAGCTCACACAGGTTAACGTCCCTGGTGGGAGGGTCACCTGCGTTCCCCAAATCGTATGTCCACCCCTTGGCGAGCAACGGCTTGTACCGGTCGGGCTCTCGTCAGGGGCCCCGAAGCCGTACCTTACACTGAACCGGTTCGGTTGACCAGCCGATGGCTCTTTTCCGGCATCAAGAGGGTGCCCTATATAATCGTCCCCCAGTTAGCCCATAGGGGAGAGGATGCACGGAGCCGGTCCGAGCCACAGCCCAGGGCCACCGACGATTTACGACGTGGCCGAGCACGCCCAGGTGTCGATCGCGACTGTCTCGCGCGCCCTGAACGGCCATGGGTACCTGCGCGCGGAGACCCGCAAACGGGTCTTGCAGTCAGTGCGGGACTTGCATTTCGTGCCTAACGGGCCCGCTCGCCAACTTTCTACCCGCACTACCAAAGTAATTGCGATGGCGTTCGTGCGCCCGCCCGAAGACGAAATGTCAGAGGTCGAAGAGGACTCGCTGCTGTTCATAGACGCGGTGATCCGAGGCGCTGAACTTGCCGCCCAGCGCAATGGCTACTCGTTGCTGCTTTCGGGCGTCAAAGAGGCTGCCTCGGCGGAGGCCATAAGCGCCCTCACCGGCAAGTCTGACGGCGTTATGGTGCTCGGCCGAGTCGTCGCAGAACGTCGCGTCGCCGCCCTCTCAAAGCGCTCGCCGCTCGTGCTACTGGCTGGCAGCGGGCGTTCCCAAGCCGCCGTGAACGTCCGCGTTGACAACGTCCAAGGAATGCAGGCCGTTGCCGAACACCTCGTTTCTCACCACAACCTGAGGCGGTTCGCTTTCATGGCCGGCAAAGCCGAGAGCCCCGACAGCACGACCCGCCAGCAGGCGTTCACCGAAATGGTGAGCTCGCTCGGGGGCGAGGTCGCACCGGCTGAACAGGGCTGGGCGGCGGACTGGACGACTGCGGGCGCGGCACGGGTCATGACAGCCCGCCTGGAGTCAGGCGGGCTGTTGCCCGAGGCCGTCGTGTGCGCCAACGACCCGATGGCCATCGGCGTCCTCCAGGCGCTCCACGCAGCGGGTACCGCCGTACCGGGACAGATCAGGGTGACTGGTTTCGACGACATACCTGTCGGGCGCCATCTCAACCCCTCCTTGACGACGGTGCGGCAACCTTCCCAGCAGCTCGGATCGGCCGGCGTCGAAGCCCTGATCGGCCTCATCGAGGACCGGCCGCACACCTTGCGGGACTGGGTGCTGCCCACTCAACTGGTCGTCCGTGCCAGCTGCGGGTGCCCCCCGCCGAGTTCTGGGGAGCTTGGGCTGCTAAAACACTGACCGTGCGGGCCGCCCAGCTGCCTAGGGTCGCCGGGGCGGCGCTCGTGGCTTTTGCGCTCGCGGCCAACACCTGCTCAGGTACGGCGGTCGGGGCTCCTCCCCCACCCACGAGCACGCATATGGTCGCCGGCGCGACCACATCGACGACGGTCGCGGCGCAGGGCCCGGCATTGGTGATAGAGCCCGCCCTCGAGACCGAGCTCACGGACAACTTCAACCCTTTCGACACCTCGAGCCCGCTCGGCCAGATGGGGGTGCCCTGGTTTGTTTACGAGCCGCTCCTCGAGTACAACGAGCTGCAGGTCGACCAGTACTACCCGTGGTTGGCGGAATCGTGGTCTATTAGCACCAGCGGAGATACCGTCACCTTCGACTTGCGCCCCGGCGTGAAGTGGGCCGACGGGAGCCGCCTCACAGCGACCGATGTTGCCTATACCTTCAATCTTTTGAAGGACAACCCTGGGATCAACGACGGGATCCCGATAGTTTCCGCCATAGCTACAAACCCAACAACGTTTACCTTGACGTTGAGCAAGCCCGGCTACTCGTACCTCTACAACATCGCGCGCGTCCCCATCGTGAAAAGTGGTTATGCCATGGGCGCAAACCCGGCAACTTACGTAGACGCGAGCCCCGACGGGACGGGGCCGTACATGTTGGCGAGGCGGAGCGACGCGACCCCTCAGCGTGTCACGCTCACTGCCCGCGCAAGCTACTGGCAGGGAGCCGCGCCGGCCGGTCAATTGGTTTTCCCGGCTTACAGCAGCGCCGCCGCAGTCGAATCGGCACTGCAAGCGGGGAAGCTCGACTGGGCCGCCCAGTACATGCCCGACGTGTTGACGGGTTACGTCGATAAGAACAAGGCCGACAACCACTTTTGGGCCCCTCCGGTCGATTGCATTGCACTGGAGCTGAACCTCGCCCGCTACCCCTTTGACATACTCGACGTGCGTCAGGCGATCAGTGCAGCCCTCGACCGCGCCGCGTTGTCGCTCGGAAGCGAAGGCGGCGAAGCTCCTCCGGCCACAAGCAGCTCAGGCCTGGTGCTGCCCACCGACAAGCGCTACATGTTGGCCGCCTATCGCAACGACATCGACGGGACAGGGGACCTCCTGGCGTCGTTCAAGCTCATGCAGGACGGCGGCTTCCACCTGAACGGGGCGCGTCATTGGGCGAGCTCCTCGGGAAAGGTGGTGTCGCTCAGCATCGAGGACGTCACCGGCGGGCCGTTGTCCAACGTCTCCGCCATGGTCGCCCAACAGCTCAAAGCGGCTGGCTTCGACGCGGGCACAGATGCAGTGACTTCAAGCCAGCAGTCGGCCGACCTGTCCGACGGGGACTTCGACGGCGCGGTCCTCGAGAGCGCTAGCGGGCCCTCGCCCTACTACATGTACGAGAACTGGCTGGACCCGGCCCTCCTGACGGGCGGTCAGGCAGTCCATGGCGGCGACTACGAGCGCTTCGGGCCGACCACCGACCCCGCAGGTGCGGCAGCCGTGACCGAGGCGTTTCAGCAATATGTCGACAACCCTTCCGACTCAGCCCCAGCTCAGGCGGCTGTCAAGGCGCTCGCCACGGTCGTGTCCGAGCAGCTACCGGTCATACCGCTCATGTACGGCGTCGCCTGGGCGGAGTTCAGCACCAGGCATGCGACCGGGTGGCCCAACGCCCAAAACCCCTACGAGCCGGCACAACCGCTCCCCCCGTTCGCTGAGTACACGGTGCTGCAGCTTTCCCCGGGCGGGTGAGGTGCTCCAATTTTGCCTACCGCTCAGCCTCCTCTCATGAATTTTTGAAAATGGTGGGTTTAATGGACGGCAGAGGAGGCTCGCGCCAGGGGGGCCGGCCCGGGCCTATGACCAGTTACGCAAGGGAGTGCTACAGCTATGTCTGAGTCCCAACAAGGTGGGGAGAACTACGGCCAATGGGGCGACCGCGGCACTGGTCAGTGGGGTGGTGGGCCCTGGGGGCAATGGGGAGGGCAAAGTGGTCCGCAATGGGGAGGCTGGGGGCCCCCGGAGCAACAGGGTGGGCAAGGTAGTCCAGCCGGCGGGCAAGCTGGTCCAGGCGGGCAAGGTCCGGGCGCGCCTTGGGGGCCGCCGGTCGGGGCCAGTTCGTGGGGAGGTCAGGGAGGAGGCAACGAGAAAGCGGGCCGTGGTCCGGGCGGAAATGGGGAAGAGCACGGACGTGGCGAGCGGCCGTCGTTACCCCTTGGCTGGATGGCAGCGCTGGTCGTCACAGCCCTTCTGGCAGGTGGGGCCGGGGCGGGGATCGCTCTGGCTGTGCGCCACAATGGCCCGAGCCCGACAAGGTCCGCTTCGGGACCGCTGCCAACCGCGGCGCCGCTGACGCCAGCGAGCAGCCAGGGCCTGAACGTCGGCGCCATCGCCAAAAGGGTCGAGCCGGCCACCGTCGACATCAGCGCCAATGGTCCCGACGGCCAGGACGAGGGCACGGGGATGGTGCTCACACCTTCGGGCATCGTGCTCACCAACAACCACGTGATAGACGGCTCGACGGTGGTCACCGCGCAGGTCGACGGCACAGGTAAGAGCTATCCCGTCACAGTGCTTGGCACCGATGCTACCGACGATGTCGCCTTGCTCAAGTTGAACGGTGGCGACTTCAGGACCGTGACCATCGGCAACTCGAGCGCCATCACTGTCGGCGACCAAGTGGTGGCCGTCGGCAACGCTTTGGCTCTCTCGGGCTCCGAAACCGTAACTAACGGGATCATCTCAGCGACCGACCGGTCGGTCAGCGTCGAGGACCAGAGCACCGGGCTTACCGAGAACCTGGAGGGCCTCTTCCAGACGTCGGCTCCCATCAACCCGGGCAACTCTGGCGGCCCCCTCGTCGACTCGGCCGGACAGGTTATAGGCATCAACACGGCGGAGGCCTCATCCACTGGCTCAGGTGAGCCGGCATCCAACGTCGGCTTTGCAATACCGATCAACAAGGCGATGGACATCGCGAGGCAGATCCAGGCGGGCAAGGCAAGCGCCACCGTGGACATTGGTACTCATCCTGTAATGGGCGTCGAGGTCACTACCGTGGCGTGTGCAGAAGGGCAAGACGACTGCACGCCATTGGGTTCTGCGTCGCCGTCGGGCACCACCCCCTTCATCGGCCAGCCGAGCTCGGGTTACACCGCACCGGTCGGCAAAGGAGCAGTCGTATCCGAGGTCCTCCAGGGGTTCCCGGCCCAAGCTGCCGGGCTGGCCGTCGGCGACGTGATCACATCGTGCAACGGGGCGGCCATCACCTCACCGAGCGACCTCGTCGCCCACCTGAGCCACTTGAAGGTCGGCAGCAAGGTAACCGTTGGTTGGGTGACAGATAACGGCAGCCAAGGTTCCGCCACGGTCACCCTGGCAGCTAGCCCGAACCTATAGTCGCCCGCTTCGCCGGCTCTCCTACGCTGTGTTCAATGAGCGAGGGGCCCGGAGGTGCGTCATTACGCTACGGCAACCCCTGGGCTGGTCCACCGCAGGCTCGCGACCCATTGCGCAGGTGGCGGGGCCACCTGGTGCTTCCCATCACGATTTGGTTGGCGGGTGGCGCTGCCGGGGAGGCCCCGGTGGGCTTGACCGTGTCGTCGCTCGTGGTCGGCCAGGGCGAGCCTCCCGTGCTGGCAGGGGTGATATCCCTAAGTACTGACCTGGCGGATGCAGTCTCTGTCGCATCTGCGGAATTTGTCGTCCACCTGGTGGGCGCTGGCCAACGTCGTTTGGCGCAACACTTTGCCGGCGAACTGCCGGCCCCTCCCGAACTTCTTGCGACCACGCTCAGCCCGCACGGGCCGGTCCTGGAGGTCCTTGGCGACCGGATCTTCTGCCGCGTTACCTCGAGCAAGCCTTTTGGCTGGTCCCTACTCGTCGAGGCCGAGGTCGCTGAGGTGGAGGTGGGCGAGCCAGGCAAGGCGCTCGCCTGGTACCACGGTGCATTTCACGAAGTGGGGAGTTAGCACCACAACGCGCAAGCGGCCGGTCCGGGCACGCTCCTAGCGTGCCCTGGGCCGGCCTCGTGCTTAGGCTTTACGAAGCTTCGCGCATGCTCCGCTCGGTGAGTTTGTCGGTCATTCCCTGCATGTCGATGATCGTGAGATAATCGCACCAGTAACTTACGGCGCTGACCCATTCGGCTTGACCCGCGTCTGACCAAGCTTGGAGGCGGGCACTGCCTTCAATGCTTTTTGCCAAATCGGATTCCTGTTGCAGTTGTGCTGTTGTACGGGGCATCGGTTTGTCGCCTCCTTCTGTGGTGTGAGCTGCGGTCCCGTGGTCTGACATATTGTTCGTCGTTACCCTTTAGTCCTACTGTGACCCGCCTGTTCGGGCGGTCCTGTTCATTATCGGCGCACCCTTCCGGGGACTTAGATGGCTACAGGAGGAATTGTAAAAAATATCGGGGCCCCCGACCACCTGTCGGGGCGTATTGTAACCGGGCCGCTCAGAAACCAATGAGGTGATTTCCCCACGCCGAGCTCGTCTCAAACATCCCGGCAAACATCTCTTGACCTGCTACACCGGGGCGCCGGCGGGGAAGGGGCACCAAGCCGGCCGAGGTCGCCGCGGCCCGTACCCGAGGAGGAGCGATGGCCGCTGCTCCGACCCGTTGAGCAGCCCTTTGTCATTGCCCGGCTGTTTGGTCTTCAGCCCGCCGGCAATTCGACCGTTCTCCTTCGGTGGGCGGCGCGCCCTGCCGAGAGGATAAGGAGCGAAGGCACCCGTTCCTTGACGACGAGGCCATGGTCCTCGGAGCACGAGCGGGAACCCGCGCCAGGAGAATGAAAGGACCATGGATGGTTTCCGTTCTGTTCGTCGACGACAACATAATGGGCCTTAGAGCCCTTCGTGAGACGTTCTCAAGCTGCAATGAAGGCTGGGAGACTGCGTTTGCGCCCGGCGCGGAAGTTGCGCTCCACATCATGGCCGAGCGCCCTGTCGACGCCGTGGTGGCCAGCACCCGGCTATCGGGAGTGAGCGCCGCCAACTTCCTGCGGATGGCCAAGGTGCAGTTCCCAAAGACCGCCCGCATCGCACTGTCCAACCCGGGCGACCGAGGTGCAATGCTGAGCGCCCTGCCGGTTGCGAACCAGTGCTTG
>Ga0302326_10022751_pt1 | contig 12798 bp, 14 predicted proteins | sample Palsa_T0_3_FD_202264 | JGI IMG/M metagenome (GOLD analysis project Ga0302326, IMG submission 202264) | Peat permafrost microbial communities from Stordalen Mire near Abisko, Sweden - Palsa_T0_3 | ecosystem: Environmental > Terrestrial > Soil > Palsa > Peat permafrost | place: Sweden: Abisko... | reverse complement strand
GGGGTCGTGCTTCATCATGCGGACGTGGCCAAGCGGGAGCGGACCTGGTTTGGGCCGGTGCCCATCACCTCCGTGAAGCGGACCCTCAACGACTGCGCACGCGAGGGCGTGTCGCCGGATCTCCTGCAGCAAGCGACGAAGCAGGCCCTGCACCGAGGGCTGGTTGTGCGGGCCGAGCTACCGGACGTCAGAGCGTCCCTGAAGGCCTTCGGGGGGCTCCCCGCGTGATGGCACACAAGTACGCTTCGCCCGAGGCCTTCAAGCAGGCCCTTGAGCAGCGCCTCCGCTCCGCGGCGGCGAACGGCCCGGACTTCGCCCGTCGGCGCCAGCTCCTGGTGTTCGATCGCTTCCTGGCGAGGGTGGTCGCCGTCCTGGGCGACGCGGCCACGCTGAAGGGAGGGCTCGTCCTCGAGCTTCGCCTCGACCGCGCCAGGACCACTCGGGACGTCGATCTGCGCCTCACCGGATCGGCCGACGAGGTTCTCGGCCGGCTGCAGGCTGCCGCTCGTCTCGACCTCGCCGACTTCCTCACGTTCGAGGTCGGGGCCGACGCGGAGCACCCCGAGATCACCAACGAGGGGATGCAGTACGAGGGCATGCGCTTCCGCGCCGAGTGCCGCCTCGCCGGCAAGCCATACGGCGATCCGTTCGGCGTCGACGCCGCCTTCGGCGATCCGTGGACACGGCATCCGCGAGGCGATGGAGCAGGTGCTCTTCAACGAGAGCCGTATTCCCGCGCGGATCACGTTCCTCAAGCCCCTTTCGGCGGCGATCTCCATCGGGACGGGCGGGCCCTTCGGCGCCGAGGGGCCGATCATCGCCACCGGCGGGGCGCTCGGGTCGTTCGTCGGCCAGGTCCTCCGCGTCTCGGCCGGCGCCGCCGCAGGCATGTCGGCCACGTTCTCGGCGCCGGTGAGCGCCGCTCTGCTCGCGATCGAGCTTCTCCTCTTCGAGTATCGCGCGCGTTCCCTCATTCCGGTCGCGCTCGCGAGCACGGCGGCCTGCGGCGCACACATCGCGCTCACGGGGTCCGCCCCGGCGTTCTCGATGCCCGCTGTGGCGGCGCCTAGCGGGACCGCGCTTGCCGTGTACGTGGGCATGGGCATCATTCTCGACGCGGCCGAAAGGCTCGAGCGCCTTCACGAACTCGGCCGAGCGGTTCGCGCCCACGTCGCTGCAGCGGCGCCCGGCGCACCGCTGGGAGCCAGGCTATTTGTCAACCTGCACTCGGCCAATCTGAACGACGACGAGCTCTATTCGGCGGATGCACCGCTCTCAAAGATCGCGAGGCGCGTCGTCTTGGAGGTCACGGAACGCGCGTCGCTGTACGGGGTAAAAAACGTCCCAACGTGCGTGGCCAGACTCAAGGCTCTCGGGTTTCAGATCGCCATCGACGATCTCGGCGCCAGATACGCCGGGCTCGCGAGCTTTACGCAGCTCGAACCCGAGTTCGCAAAGCTCGACATGTCCCTTGTTTGCGGCATCGACACAGACTCCCGGCGCCAGAGCATTGTTCGGTCACTGAAGAATATGTGTGACGAGCTCGGCATGCTTGTCATTGCAGAGGGTGCCGAAACGGCGGCGGAACGCGATATGCTTACGAAGCTCGGCTGTGATCTGCTCCAGGGCTACCTGTTTGCGAGGCCCGAGCGGGGGTTCATGGCGCCGCGTTGGTGAATGGCACTATTCCGGGAGCGCTCGCTGCCTCGTCCAGGTCCGCGTATTCATGATCCCGAGTCCGCGTCCAACACCTCGCGCACCTTCATCGTCAGCGCCTCTGGGGTGATCGGCTTCTGGAGGTACGCGAAGTGCGCCTCAAGGACGCCGTGCCGGACGATGCTGTCGTCAGTGTAGCCGGACATACAGAGCACCTTCATATTCGGTCGAACGCTCGCGAGGCGCTTCGCCAGCGCAGGGCCGCTCATCTGTGGCATGACGACATCGCTGAGTAGGAGATCGATCGTGCCTGCGTGCTCCTCGGAATGCAGGAGCGCCTCTCCGGCGTTGCGCGCCTCGATGACATGATACCCGCTCCTGCGGAGGATGCCCCGAACCACGACGCGTACCTGGTCGTCATCCTCGACGAGCAAGATCGTCTCGGAGCCTCGCAACGTTGTGGGTGGCTCGGTGGCTCGCGTGGCCTCGACGCTTGCATCCACGCGCGGGAAGTAGACTTTGAAGGTCGTTCCCTCGCCGGGCTCGCTGTAGACCCAAACGCTTCCCCCGCTCTGCTGCATGATCCCGAAGACGGTCGAGAGACCGAGACCGGTACCCTTGCCTATCTCCTTTGTGGTGAAGAAGGGTTCGAAGATCTGTGTCAAGGTCGCCTTATCCATGCCGGTGCCGGTGTCTGTCACGGCGAGCATGACGTGCGGACCAGGCTTCACGCCGAGATGAGCCTGCGCGTACGCTTCATCGAGAACGACGTTGCCCGTCTCCATCGTGAGCTTGCCACCCGTAGGCATGGCATCGCGTGCGTTCACGACCAGGTTCATGATGACCTGCTCGACGCTGCTCGGATCCGCCCGCACCCTGCCGAGTGGCTGCACAGGGAGTGAAACGAGATCCACGTCCGCTCCCAGGATGCGTTGGAGCATCTTGTCCATGCCCGTGAGCACTTCGTTCAGATCGAGGACCTTCGCTTCGAGCACCTGCTGACGGCTGAACATGAGCAGTTGTCGGGTCAGGTCGGCAGCACGCTTCCCGGCCTTTTGGATCTCCTCCACGTCGTCTCGCATCGGTTCGCCCGGCTTCAGGTCCGCAAGCAGCATCTGCCCGTAGCTGAGGATGACGGAGAGCACGTTGTTGAAGTCGTGTGCGATGCCGCCGGCCAAACGCCCGACTGCCTCCATCTTGTGTGCCTGGCGGAGCTGCTCCTCCGTGTGTCGGAGCGCGCCCTCGGCCTTGCGCTGCGCCGTGAGATCGCGCGCCGTCTTCGATGCGCCGACGACCTTTCCTGAGAAGTCCAGCATCGGGGCGATCGAGACGGACACGGAGACGAGGCTTCCATCCTTGCACCGGCGAATCGTCTCGTAGTGGTTGATTCGCTCGCGCTTGGCGATGCGATCGAGAAAGGTGCGCTCCTCGTCGAGTCGGTCGGCAGGGATTAGGATCGAGATGGGTTGCCCGACGGCCTCCTCGGCGGAGTATCCAAAAAGGCGCTCGGCGGCGCCATTCCAACTCGTGACCGTTCCATCAAGCCTCTTGCTGACGATCGCGTCGTTGGATGATTGGACGATGGCGGCCAGCAGCCCCCGCGTCTGTTCGGCCTCGTAGCGCTCGGTGATGTCCTTGATGACCGTGATGCGTGCGCTCCGACCGGCAAACGAAAGCGCTCGCGTGGTGTATTCGGCGACGAACTGCGAGCCGTCCTTGCGATGATAGCGCGAGGTTCCCGTGGCCTCGGCGTCCCCCCACGCCGCCAGCCTTGCCCGCGCGCTCTCCCGTCCATCGTCGGCGAGATCCGCGACCTTCAACTGCATGAACTCGTCGAGGCTGTAGCCGTAAAGAAGGAGCGTCGCCTCGTTGGCGGCGATCGGCGTGAGTGTCTCGATGTCAAAGACGAAGAGCGGCAGCGGGCTTGCCTCAAAGAGGAGCCGGTGAGCCTTGTCGGATTCGCGAAGGGCGGTTGTCGCCGTTTCGGCAGCATCTCGCGCCGCTCGTTCTGCGGCGTAGGAGCGGGCGTTTCCGATGGCGAGTGCCGCGTGGTCCGCAAGGGCCTGCGCGATGTCCTGATCGCTGGCGTCGAAGGACGGCGAAGTCGGATGAAAGCGAAATAGCGAGAGCGTCCCGATCGATTCCCCCCGCAAGCGGAGTACGACCACCAGCATGCTGTGGATTCCGATGGTCTCGTAGACCTCGGCGACCTCGGGCGTGACCACCGTCCGAAAATGCGCCATGTCGACACGCGGAAGGATGAACGCTTCTCCCGTGTCGATTAGGCGGCGACCCCAGGCGTAGTCGGCCACCCTTTGCGGAGACGCCATGAATGCGCGCGCCCGGGCGGCTTCATCAGGGTCGCCGACGCACGCCTCCAACGGGAGATGGAAAGCAGCCGGCGATAGCCAGCCGTCGTCCGTGAGGAGGCGCACGATACAACCGTCCGCGACGACAGTGGTCACACTTCGCGCCACTACGTCGAGCAGGCGATGGTAGTCCGTCGTCGCTTCAGCGAACGCTCGCAAGGCCCCGGATAGGACGCGGAGGCGATGTTCGAGACGACCGATCTGGGAAGCGGCTTCAGCGTCGACGTCGATCGGCATGCTTCCCCACAGGGGCACCCTCACGACGAACTTCGTGAACCCCCACGTGCAGGTTACGCTACTGCACCGAACGGTTCGTGAAACTTTTTTGGACCTCGGAATCCGCTTAGCTGGAGGCGATCGGGCAAGTTAGCGGCGCTCCGATCGTCGTCCGTCCGCACCTATCGCGCGAAGACGACTCGCGATCTCCTGGAAACTCAGATGATCGAAACGCCGCCGTTTCTTCGGAGCGCCTCCACCTCGACCGCGTCCTCGGCTTCTGCCGACTCGAGGCCCGCATGTGAACGTAGTTGAAGCGTCGCGACATCGCGGTGCTGGCCACCCTCAAACGTCAAACACGCCGCGAGGGAGCGTTGTTCCCGACTCGGCGCGACGGCCCTTCAGGGGGCCTCAGCGAGTGACGCCGTGTGCTCGGCACGTGCCACGGACGATGCTTACGCTCAGGCTGAGGGCGGCGATGTGCCGTGCACGCCCCCCCGTGCCCGTCGTTGCCGCTCTCGCTTTTCCCGGGCTGGCTTGGGACCGTCCGAAGGACGAACGTCGAGGCTCATCGGGACATGCTCGACGCTGGCGCCGACATCGCGACCGTCCAGCAACTCGCTGGGCACACGAACTCAGCGACGACGGCAGGTACGATCGGTGCGAACCGGCGAGGTAGACTTCCGAGCTCTGGCGACGCGGACCGTCACGCGGTCGACGTGCGCCCGCCGATCCGTGTCGAGCACTTTGCACGGTTATCGAGCGAACGTCTGCGGGCGGAAAGCGACCCCCTTCGGCCGGGGGCGGCCGAGGGGGGGCTTCCCCGTCGCATCGCGTGGCGTTTTCAGGGGCGTCGCCGGCAACCCCCTTCTTTCGGCCCCGGCTAGCGCCCGCCCGAAGCGTTCAGGGCCGCAAGCGCTGCTGGCAATACCCCGCGCTGCAGCTCAGGCCCGAACTGCAAGTGGTGCCGCAGCACATCTCGGCGAGACCCACGCAGACAAGGCAACTTCAGGTTTCTTGCTAGAACATCCGGGGATCGAGGTGAAAGTCCGGGTCCTCGACCACGACGGCAACGTGAGTGGCGTACTGCGGGTGATCCGGGTTGAGCAGCAGGTTTCTCTCTCTCTTTTCGACGTACGAGGGTACCCAGAGGCCGAGCGAGCTCCTCGCCAGGAGCCATGCATTCCCCAGTTGCTGGGTGTAGGTCTCATCGTCACGCCAGTCATCGCGGAGACCGAGGTCGTCCGCCGCCGAGAGCAGCATCGCCCCGTCGGCGAGATCCAAACGGAGCAGCGCCATGTTGGGTGGCTCGATGCCGTTGCAGTGCACGCGCTTTTCAAGCTGAGCAAGGGCGCGGCTGCCCGCGGCATACACGACCGCGGTCCGCGCGCCTGCACGCGGCGTGTGCCAGCGCCCGGCGTCCCGCAGCGCCCCGAAGTACAGGTCGTTGAGCCCTATGGCGCCGCTGAAGCTGATGCGGTGAACCTGGACCGTCAGACCACGCCTCCGTACCGGATGGCTGTGAGCATCGACTTGACCTTGGCCAGCGCGTACTGGTTGTTCGCGTAGTCGAGCGGGCTCGCGCCCTCGAGGAGCGGGTGCGGTTTCTTCAGCCAGAGGGCCGCCTTCTCCAAGGTCCCGAACGTCTCGGTGGCGAGCACGCTCAGTTCCATCGTCCGGAAGGCCGCTTCGGCTTGGGCCGCGTTGAGTTCGGCGCGTTTGTGCATGCGCCGACTGAGCGTTGCCTTGTCGATACCGATGGCGCGAAGAATGGTCGCCTTGTCGACGGGAAGAACCGCCGCGATGTTGGCGACGATGCTCGCCAGAAGGCCGGCGTGGATGGCCGCAGCCGCACCATCGTACGAGAGGCGGACCGACTCTCCCTCGTGGACGAAGGCCGAGGGTCGTCGGAGTCCCTCATCGCCTCGGCCGCTAGACACTGCGCGGCGCCCGAGCTTGATGACCTGCGCCGCCTTCGAGCGGTTGCCGCCCGCAGACTCAAGGATGGCGGCGTAGTAGTCGGCGATGTTTCGCGCTGTCATTGCGGCCGGCGGGCCAGGAACGGGGACCCGCTTGGGCGTCGCCTTGCCGGAAGAGTGCAGTTGCGGGGGCATATCAAATGAACCTTTCCAAGGAATCAAATGAGCCTATGACCGCCGGTTCTTCCCGTCAAGTGTGCAACCTTCCGGGCCGGGCCGAGCCGCGGCGTCCGCGCGGGCGATCCCGGCGACGAGGCCTTGCTCGCTGAAGCCGACCATGACTTCCCCGTCGACCTTGAACGTGACCGCGTCGCCATCGGCGCCGGTCATGCGTCGTGCGCACCGCTGCGATCCGCGTCAAAGCAACGCTCCATCGAGAAGGACGCGAGCTTTGGCGGCGCGCTTCGACGCTTGCGCTTGCAGCGCGGGCTTCGGCGTGAGGACTTCGATGGGATCAGCGCGAAAGAGATCGCGCGCATCGAGCGCGGCGAGGTGGCGAAGCCGCACGCCGATACACTCGCGACGCTCGCCGCCCGGTTTGGAGTGAAGCCGGAGGAAATCGAGACGTTCTAGGTTGCCAGTTCGCAACCCCATGGGACCACCGCTTATGCAGGGTCATGGGACCAGGGAGGCGAATCAAAACGACCGGCCGTGAGGGTGCCTCGTATCGATCACGGCGTCGATCGATTTTTCACCGCGCCCCAGCGCCGCGAGGGGGGCCCCGGCGGGCAAGAAGGCCGGGCTGAAGATCAGCAGCTCGCTCGTCTACATGGTCCGAGGCAGGACCGCGAAGCCCAAGAAGCGCGCGACCAAGACGTCGGCCACGAAGACAACCATCTCCTCCACGAAAGCTCCCATCACTAACAAGGCAGACTTCGTGCGCGCCCGGTTGCACCTGTCACCCAAGGAGATTGTCGAAGACGCGAAGGCCACCGGGGTCAAGCTGGACGTCGGCTACGTCTACAACGTGCGAGGAGCCACGAAGACTGCGGCGAAGAGGAAGGTGACTGCGTTGGCAGCACGGAGGTCGACGGCCAGGCGTGCCCCTCCGGTCGTGGCGCCGACCGCCACGACCTCGTCCGCCGAAGAGCTGCTCAGGGCCGCGGCCGCTGAGATCGGGCTCGGTCGCGCGATTGAGCTTCTTCTGGGCGAGCGTGCCCGGGTGCATGCCGTGCTCCGCGGTTGAGCGCGCCTGCGGTCGATGCGCGCGTCTCGATCGGCGTCCACGAAGAGGCCCAGGCCCGTCGACCCGCGCAGGCGGACGGCCTACCACGAGGCCGGTCACGCGGTTCTAAGCGCGGCGATCAACGACCGCCCCGAGCACGTCAGCATTCGTGGCCACGATGGGACGCTCGGTCGGACCACGCAGAAGATGCTCGTTCGGCCTACCTCGTTGGCCCAGGTCTACCTCGCGGGGTTGGCCGCCGAGCATTTGCTGACCGGCCGCCGGCCGCGCGGGTTTGACATCGAGGTCGGACTCGGTGTTCTTGCCCACCTCGATCGCGACCTCGTGGCGAAGATCGAGGGCGTGGATGCGACCGACGGCTACGGTGCCGTGCACGAGGTGCTGCGGACAGGCATTCGAGAGATCGAGAACGAGGTCCGCGCAGAGGTCGAGCGGCACTACGGGGTTGCCCGGGAGTCCCTCCGTTCCGTGTGGCCATCCGTCCGAGCCGTCGCGGACGCCCTACTCGCCCGTGAAGAGCTGGATCGCGCTGGTCTCGACGAGGCACTTGGGGACGCCGATATCTTCGGACCTGTGTTCGCCGTCCAACGCGCGCACGGGTTCCTGGCTGCGACGTGCGCCGGTCCGCCGACGAGTCCATCTTCGTGACAGCCGTGTGTGCCGATTGCAGCGGCTCTGCCCAGTGTAAGGACCCGGGGGAGTGAGCTGACGGGTTTCGCGTGGGCCGCACGCCCACTTCAGGCGGTGACGGCTTCGCCCTCGGTGACGAACTGGCGCTCCAACTTCGTCATGTCGATATGGAGAGCAAGGACGCGCTTCATGAGCAAATCCATCTCGCGCGGCGTCGGCGATGTGGCGCTCCACATTTCAGTTTCCTGGGCGAAGTCCTGGACCCTGGTGCGGAATAGCTCCGTCGTGTCGGAGCAGGGCAAGCCTCCCAGGTGGCGGAGGACCACCTCGATGGCTTCTCGGATGACGACGAACTGCGCCTGAAACATCGGGTACTTCCTTTTCTGCAACGAAGCGAACAACTCGTGCGCGCCAGGGAGATGGACCACCCCTGCTGGACGTGTCGTCTTCGTCCGTCCGAGGCGGTAGGGGGGGGACGCCTCTGGATCTGCTTTCGAAGCCGGCCAGCGGGGTGGCTCGATGACTATAGGTGCGCGGAGCCGCGGAGCATCCCCGGTCGTCTGCGCTTCGCAGCCGCTCGTCGGGAAGGGAGGTGACAGCGCCGTGAAATCGCGACAGCGACCTCGGCACTTGGCGCTTCCGGAGCATCGAGTGCGGTTCGGTTTGACCGCTGAGCCGCAGCCCGCGGTCGTCGTGTTCGACGCGACCGAGGTCGGCTTCGGGGGCGAGCGCCCGATCGGTCGCGCGCGCGTACCGCGCCGTCTCCTTCCTCGCGCCCGACGGCAGCAGCTACATCACGGGGAGCGAGTTCTTCGTGGACGGCGGCTTGGCGCAGGTGTGACATCCTTGGGCGGGGCGCGGACTGCGCTATCCTCGCGCTCCCCCATGCCCCTCCCCATCCAAGGTCCGATATCCTCGGATGTACCGGTGCGAACGATCGAGCGCGACGAACTCCGGCGCAAAGTCGACGCGAATGATCCGCGGTTCAAGCTCGTCATGGCGCTCGGCGACTGGGAGTTTCGGACCAAGCACATCCCGGGGTCGCTTCATTTCAAAGACGCCTCCGACATGCTTTCCGCGCTGCGGAAGGACGATGAAATTGTCGTCTATTGCACGAACCCGCCCTGCCTCGCGAGCGTGGCCGCGTATCACCGTCTCGTGCAGGAGGGGTACACGAACGTGCGACGTTACGCGGGGGGCATCGAGGATTGGGAGAGCGCGGGGCTGCCGCTCGGGACCGGCGCCGCCTGATCGCTCACTCGGCCAGCGTGCGGCGAACGATCTGCACGCAACCCGAGCCCTCTCCAACGGCGGAGGCGACCCGCTTGACACTCCCTGAGCGGACGTCGCTGACGGCCAAGACGCGATGGCGGTTCGTCTCGAAGAGGAAGGGTGCGCGCGCAGCTGTCGGTGACGAGATGATCCCCGTCCCGAACTCCTACCGGCTCGCCGCGATCACGTCGATCCCTCTCGAGGTCGGAGCGCGGATCGCGGGCATCGACCCTGCCAAGTTCCAAACAATCGCCGAGAGCGCGAAACGGGAATCGCTCGCGCGGATCGAGTAAACTTCGCTATCGGCGGTGTGGCGATGCCCACTCTGCCCACGTCAGGACGGCGAGCGCGTAGCCGTCAGCGACGGGGCAGCAGGCAAGAGAAATGGCCAACTTCAACCCCGCCGACGGCTTCATTAGCCTCCTCGAAACCGTCGACGAGCATCCCAACTGGTCCTTCTCTGTCATAGCCGCGCTCTCCGCGATCGGAGCCCTCGTCATCCCTGGTGAGCTTCGGCCAGATCAAACCATCTGGTTCGTTCCGCTCACCAGCTGGTTCGCGTTCGGTCGCCACTCGGTTGAAGCCGTTGGTGCCATCCTAGTCGTCGGTACCTTACTGGCCGCCGTCACGCCGACCGCCATCGGCCGAGGCCTGGCGACGGCGCTCGCGGTCTGGCGCATCGTGCAGTTCGCGTTCGCCGTGGCCGCCTTCGCGCTCTCCGCGTGGGCCGTGGTGACCCTTGCGGTTCTGGTATACCTACTGCTTCACGGGTTCGGAGTGGTGCGCCCGGAGGCGTCATGGGACTACCACGACGTCGAGGCGATCGGCATCGTCTTCGCCGTCCTCGTCCTCGTGATCATCGTCGTAGCGCCCGTCGTGCGGGATCTCGCGCGGCTGATCGCAGGGTTGATTCACGTGGCCGCGTACTCGATCTGGGCAAGTCGCGTATCGCGCGTCGCGAGCCCACCAGACGCGCGCGTCGAGGCCGCGATCCAGCCGGCGTCGGTCCTCCTCGTATCCGACCTGCACGGTACTGCTCCCGGCGCCAGGACTGTCGAGGGCGATCGCGACGACGAGGCCATGAGGGCGTTCGTGGCCCTCGCGATCGAGCAGGCCAAACCGAAGCTCGTAATCGCGGCCGGGGACATGACCGACACCGGGCAGCGCGAGGCTTGGCAGCGCCTGAAGGCGGTCTTCCCGGCGAACGTGCCCCTCTTGATTGCGCCCGGCAACCACGACGTGAACTTTCGCACCATGGGCACCCGGCACTCGACGTGGGAGACGTTCCGGAACGCGTTCGATCTCAAGCGGGACGAAGGGGGACCGGGGTCCTACGCGGAGGTCGCGGTAGCAGGCGAGATCGACGCCATCGCCGTGACTGCGGGCCTGTCAGTGGCTCGCGGGAGCGCGTCGTACCCTCGCCTCTACTGCGAGCCCCGCATGAAGCTCGGTGTCCTCATTCTGAACAGCAACCGGCGCGAGTCGACGTCACCGATCACGAATGCGCTGGGGCTCGTGGGCGAGGCGCAGCTGAAGGAGGCCGAGCGACTTCTCGCCGAACGTACGGGCGAGCAGAAGGGAGGCATGTTGCTGCTGGTCATGCATCACCACCTCCTGCCGGCGCCCAAGGCGAGCATTCACGACCTGTTCCTCGTGTGCGTGGATGCGAGGTCGATCTTCGACTTCGTGCAGCGCCATGGGGTCGCTGCCGTCATTCACGGCCACAAGCACATGCCTTACGTGCGCAAGATTGGCCCTCTTCACGTCGTCTCGCTGGGATCGGCCCTTTACGACGCGAGCGGACCATGCGCCGCCGCCGTTCGCGGTCCGTCCGTGGCGGGGCTGGAATTCGGGGACGGGACAGTGCGGGTGGTGATCCACCCTGACCGCGGGGCGACGCCCAGCGCGGAAGAGGAGGTGGCGTAGACGCGACCGCTTTTGGCCCTTGGCCGAAGCCGCAGACCCGCCGTACGAGATCGAGTTCTACGTCGACGACCTTGGCCGCGAGCCCATCCTCGAGTTGCTCGCGAGGGACGCGATCAAGTAGCCGCGGTCGCTCAGGCACGCTGAAATAGCTTAGGTTTCAAGTTCTTGGGGACACGCTACGGACTGAGTCACAAATGTCCTTTTATTGACTGTACGTGGCAAAGGGACATATTGTGCAGCATGGAGATTCGGAGCACGCATGGCGTTCTCGCTACCGCTTCTGCAGCCGTGGGACAGCCAGGGGTGGAAGGTGAAGATCCGCGATCGCGAGCGGCTCGAGCCGCCGCACGTCACCGTGCTGCACCGATCGCGGGCGTGGCGATGGAACCTGCGCACGGGTGGCTTCATGGACGCCGATCCGCCGCCCGGGGACGTGGCGAGGGAGGTCGTCGCCGTCCTCGTGGAGAACCTGGCCAGGCTCCGCGCGGAATGGGACGCGATGTACCCGAGCAACCCCGTAACACCACGGGAGGCGGACGATGGCTGAGGCAGTCTTCCTGATCGACCACGAGGAGAAGCTCGCGAAGCACTTCGCCGCGCTTCGACCGAAGGTCCTGCGCTCGCCCGCCGAGGTTCGCGAGGCCTTCGAGACGCACTGGCGCCGCGCTCTGTGGATCGCTCCGGCGGCGAGCTCGATGCAGCGCCTTCTTGCAGCCTCGCTGCAAGGCTCGCGGAAAGGCGATCAGCGGCTTCTCGTACTGGGTCGCATCGAAGGGGCGCGCCGCGAACTGCTTCATGCGCTTTTCCGGTTCGTCGTCGCTCGCGAGGAAGGCGTGAAACTCCTCCCTCCTGACGAAATCGCCGAGGTTCTCGCGTCGCCCCAGCGGGACGATCTCTTCATCGGTGGCGCCGTAGATGCCGCGGATCGGGTGCTCGTCCTCTACCGCGGCAACCTCGAGTCGCTCGTCGTGCCGCTCGCATGGTTCGCGCGTCCCGGCGGACCGCGAGCCGAGATCGACGACTTCGAGGTCACGGACTTTGGCCAGACCGTTCGTCTCGGTCCGTTTGAGGCCGCGGCCGATGCCATCCTGTACGAGTTTGACGTCGAAGCACGACGTCGCGCAAAGCAACGCAGCATCGAGAAGGACGCGAGCTTTGGCGGCGCGCTTCGACGCTTGCGCTTGCAGCGCGGGCTTCGGCGTGAGGACTTCGATGGGATCAGCGCGAAGGAGATCGCGCGCATCGAGCGCGGCGAGGTGGCGAAGCCGCACGCCGATACACTCGCGACGCTCGCCGCCCGGTTTGGAGTGAAGCCGGAGGAAATCGAGACGTTCTAAAGCACGGCTCAAGCAGAAGCTGTCCCAGACGCAGGTAGCGAAGCGCGCCCGGGTCGACCAAGGATCGTTCCCTCGAGAATCCCCGGATCCAAGCTCGGCTTTAGGTTCCGCCGCCGCGAGGCGTAACCATCCCGACACGCCCCGACGCAGCGGGAAGACCGCGTGCGAAAATCCCCTTGCCAGAAGGGACACGGACAACCCCCCCTTGGGCCCGATGCGCCGGCACG
>Ga0302326_10022750_pt1 | contig 12799 bp, 12 predicted proteins | sample Palsa_T0_3_FD_202264 | JGI IMG/M metagenome (GOLD analysis project Ga0302326, IMG submission 202264) | Peat permafrost microbial communities from Stordalen Mire near Abisko, Sweden - Palsa_T0_3 | ecosystem: Environmental > Terrestrial > Soil > Palsa > Peat permafrost | place: Sweden: Abisko... | reverse complement strand
TCGGCGCCCACCTCACTGTTGGGGTGGCCGAGCGGATCGTTGGCGATGTCGACGACAAGCCACCGCGTCGGTGAGGTGGTGCCGTCGAACGACACGCCCATCAGCCGCCGGGTGGGGCTGCGCCCGCCATCACAGCCGACGACGTAGCGCGCCCGTAGCGGTTTTGACGCGCCGTCGCCGTCGAGTTCGACCGTCACCGCGCCCGGAGCTACGGCAAGTGAGTTCATCGGGCGGCCCCACCGCACCTCGACGTGCTCGAATCTGTCTAAGCCCTTTAACAACTCGGCATCGACCAACGGCTGCACGAAGCCGTTGCGTTTGGGCCAGCCGAACCGCGCATCAGGCGGGGCCATTTCGGCGAGCACCCGACGCTTGGCGTCGACGAAGCGCAGTATCTGGTTGGGCACCGTGTGCGGCAGCACACGATCGACCAGACCGATCGCCTGAAAAGTACGCAGCGACTCGTCGTCGAGCCCGACCCCGCGAGGATAGTCGATCAGCGTGTCGCGTTCCTCCACCACTACGGTGCGAACACCTTGCAGGCCAAGGATATTGGCCAGGGTCAGACCGACCGGGCCCGCTCCGACCACGATCACGTCGACATCCACATCGTGGACTTCTTGGTCGCGGGCCACCGTCAGCGACCCAGCAGAAAGTCGATGTGCAGACGATCGAACGTCTTGGCGTCCTCGTATTGCGGCCAGTGGCCACAACCGGGCATCACCTCGAAACGCGCACCGGGGATCATCGAGGCGATGCGGCGGCCTTCGGTGACATCGGCGGTCGGGTCATCGCTGGTCCACAACACCAGCGTGGGCGCGGATATCGACCCATATTCGTTCGGGCCCAGCAGGTTACGGGCGCGAATCTGCGGATCCTGCAACGCCATGATGTCGCGCATCGCGGAGACGAAACCCGGCTGGCGATACACCCGCTGCCGACTCGCGACGAGGTCGTCGTAGTCCTTGGATTTGTCGGCCATCAACCACTTGATCCGAGCTTGCACGGTTTCCCAGGAGGGATTTTCGGCGGCGGCCATGGACAGTGTGACGATCCGCTGCATCACCTCGAGGTCGGCCTGCGAGCCGCCGGCGGTGTTGAGCACCAGCCGGTCGACCTTGTCGGGATGGTCGGCGGCGGCGCGCGCCACCACCCAGCCGCCGAGTGATTCACCGGACAAGTGGGCGCGCTCAATGCCGAGAGTGTCCAGGAAGGCCAGCAGGTGTGCGACATAGTCGCTGATTTCGAGCGGGTGACCGGGCTTGTCGGTGTAGCCGTGGCCCAGCATGTCGATCGACCATGTCGAAAAATGCTCGGCGTGCGCTTCCAGATTGCGAACATAGGCTTCAGCGTGGCCACCGGAGCCGTGCAAGAGGATCAGCGCCGGTTTGGTCGGATCGCCGGCATGTAGATAGCGGGTTCGCACTCCACCGGCGTCGAGGTAGCCCTGCACGAACGGCACGCCCTGTAGATCACTCCACACGCTTTCGTGCTCGGCCACCAGTTTCTCTCTTTGCCGTCCTGCGGAAATTTTGTTCTCGTTTTCGATAAGCTGCGTGTGCTAAAATCGCACACCGATGTGCACTATATATAGAGCATCACTCTCTGCCGGTTGTCTGTCAAGGGAAGCGCAGCGCTGACATGCCGAATGACCAGACGACGACAGCGCCCGGTTCGCAAACGCTGGCCCGGGGGCTCAGTGCGCTGCAATTGGTGGCCGATGCTCCCGCCGGCCTGACCGTGCAACAGGTCGCCGACGGCATCGGCGTGCATCGGACGATCGCCTACCGCCTGCTCGGGACGCTGGCCCAGTTCCGGTTCGTCGCCAAGGGTGAAGATGGACGTTACCGACCAGCTGCGAGCCTGGCGGTTCTCGGTGCGTCGTTCGACCGCAATGTGCGTCAGTTGAGCGTACCGATACTGCGTGCCCTGGCCGATGACCTTGGCACCACGGTGTCGCTGCTCGTGGCCGAGGGCGATCTGCAGGTGGCCGTCGCGGTGATCGTTCCGACTCAGGTTGCCTACCAGCTGGCGTTTCACGAGGGCAGCCGCTACCCGCTCGACCGGGGCGCCGCGGGCATCGCGCTGTTGGCGTGCCTGCCGCCACGGCCAGACGAACGCGACCTGGTAGCCCGCGCCCGCCAGCAGGGGTGGGTGATCACCCACGGCGAGATCGAGCCGAACACCTACGGCTTAGCGGTGCCGGTGCACCGCGACTCGCCGTCACCACCGACATGCATCAACCTGATCTCGCATCGCGAAGACGTGGTGATGCGCGGCAAGGACGCAGTTGTGAACGCGGCCAAGGAATTATCGGCAATCCTCAGCTGACCGGAGCAGAAAGGAAGCACGCTTATGCCGTCTTGGGACCATGACGTCGACGTCGTCGTGCTCGGCAGCGGAGGCGCCGCTCTCACGGCTGCTCTGACCGCCGCCACCCATGGCGCATCGGTGGCCATCTACGAGAAGGCCGCGACAGTCGGCGGCACCACCGCGGTATCGGGCGGCGTGGTGTGGGTCCCCGCGCATAACCGCTCCCCCGACGGCGAATTGACGGTCGCTGACGCGCTCAGCTATCTGCGAGCGCAATCGCTGGGATCCATGGACGACGCGCTCGTCGAGACGTTCGTACGGACCGGCCCGACGATGCTCGACTTCGTCGAGGCGCACAGCGGTTTGCGTTTCGAGATCGCCACCGGCTTTCCGGATTACAAGCCGGAACTACCCGGTGGCCAGCCGGGCGGCGGACGTTCGTTGAGCGCGGCGCCATTCGATCTGAACCAACTCGGTGAATGGCGTGATCGGATCACGTCGTTCCCGGCGGACTGGTCGAACGTCGGATTCGACGCGGAGACCCGGGCACGCCTGCATGCGGCGATCGACGAGCAGACCACCGACCTGTGCGTGGCCGGCACGGCCTTGATCGCCGGGCTGCTCAAGGGCCTGCTCGACGCGGGCGTGATACCGCAGACCAATGCCCGCGCCGAGGAGTTGTACGCCGAAGCCGGCGAAATCGTCGGCGTTCGGATCGCTTGCGGCGGTGAGCAATTAGCCGTGCATGCCCGCCACGGGGTCATCCTGGGCACCGGGGGCTTCGAATGGGATCCGGTACTGGTCAACGCCTTCCTGCGTGGTCCGATGCACGGCGCCGTCTCGCCGCCCAATAACACCGGCGACGGATTGCGGATGGCGATGGCCCACGGCGCCGACCTGGCCAACATGGGCGAAGCGTGGTGGGTGCCGATCGTACAGATTCCGGGCGACACGATCGACGGTCAACCACGCAGCCGCAGCGTGCGGCTGGAACGCACTCGCCCACGCAGCATCATCGTCAACCGGGCCGGAAAGCGTTTCGTGAACGAGGCCTGCGATTACAACTCGATGGCCGGCGCCTTCCATTACCTCGACCCGCGAGACGGCTACATCAACGACCCGGCCTGGATCGTATTCGACGAGCTTCACCTCAAGCGTTACGGGTTCTTGGGCGTCGAGCCCGGAGATCCGATACCGGACTGGTTCTGCGAATCGCCGGACCTCGCCGAGCTGGCCGCCAAAACCGGCATCGCGCTCGACGGACTCAACCGCACGATCGACCGCTGGAACGACAACGTCGAAGCCGGTGCTGATCCCGACTTCGGCCGCGGCTCAAGCGCCTACGACGGCTACTGGGGTGACGAACGAGCAACGACGCTGGCCGGCAAGACGCTCGGCCCCGTCGATACCGCTCCGTTCTACGCGGTCCCGGTGTCGGTGGGTGCGATGGGAACCAAGGGCGGACCGCGCACCGACCGCGACGGGCGCGTGCTGCATGTCAGTGGCGCGCCCATACCGGGTCTGTTCGCCTCCGGCAATGCGATGGGCGGCGTAACCGGGCGTGCCTACGGTGGTGCCGGCGGAACCATTGGTCCGGCAATGGTTTTCGGTTTCCGCGCTGGCTACGTTGCGGCAACCGGAAAGTCGGTCGACTAGCGGTCGGCGAGCGCTTTGGCCAGATCTATTGTGCCGGTTTGGATCGCGGCGACCACGCCGCCGTCGACCAGTAGATCGGTGCCAGTGACGAATCCCGCCGACGGTCCGAGTAGAAACTCGGTGGCAGCGGCAATGTCCTCAGGTGTGCCGAGGCGTCGCAGGCCGGAGTTGTCGACCATCGCTCGCATGAGCGCCCCGGATTGACTGCCCAGCTCCAGTCGCCCCATCGCGGTGGAGATCACACCGGGGCTGATGGAGTTGATCCGGGCGCCACGTTCACCCCAAGCGACGGCTGCGGCGGCGACCCGGATTTGGTTGGCCCGCTTGGCGAATGGGTAAGCCATCTGACTGCTGGTGATCTTCGAGCATGCTTCGAGGCCGAGCAGCTCCTCGGCGGGAGCGCTCGCCAGCTGCCGCTCGAGGGCCGGATCAAGCGCAGGCTGCATGTGGCCGGCCATGCTGGCGATGACCACCCCGGCGCCGCCGGGCTCGATCACGCGGCCGAATTCGTCGATGGTCAGGGCAACACCCAATAGGTCGACCGCCAGCACCGCCTCCGCCGACGCCTGCTCTGGCGAAAGCCCCGCGGTATGAACGATCGCCGTGACTCGCCCGGCCGCCTGCGACGTCTCTGCAACCGCGGCGACCGAGCTGCGGGAGGTGACGTCGACTTCTCGGGTCAGCACCTGATGACCGTCGTCCGTCAGCGCGCTTGCCGCGGCATTCAAGCCTGCCGCGTTGATGTCAGCAAGCACGATCGTCCGTCCGGCTCCAACTCGGCGCGCAATCGACACCCCCATCCCGCCGACACCGATGACGACCAGAACCTCGTTGTTCGTTGATCGCGATGACATGAGTCTCCCTGGGCCAGCTTGTTGCCGATGGGTCAATCGGCACGGTATCCGATCAGGCAGGGACCCGTGGCGCCCGGCTGAGATTCCCGCCGAAGTAAGGCGCTGACATCGCCTGCTGACGGCGACGATCACATCCGTCACAGGATTCTCTGGTCGAGACGACACACGGTTTGCCCGCCTCTGAGCATCAACGCAGGAGTGTCGCGGCGCAAAGCGAGCATTGTCGCGCGTAGGTGGGCAAAACGAGGCAACCCCTCAAAGCGGGGGCCCGCGTGGCAGATGTGACTGCAGCCCGTCTTGGCGGCGAGGCCGGAGGCTCCGCTGTTCAATTCTTGCCGGCCGCCAACTTGGTCACGATCGAGCGGAAGTCCGCAGTCTGGAAGGACTGGTTCTCCGCGGAAAGCGCATAGTCCAACGTGGCCAGCACCGCGCGCTCGAGATGGATGTTGAGGACGCGCTTGGTGCTTTCCACGGCCTGCTGCGGCAGCTCGAGAATCTTCTTCGCGGCCTTCATCGCCTCGGCGACCGGGTCGGTGACCGCGTGGTTGGCCAGCCCCAGTTCGACCGCCCGCTGAGCGGAAATCCGTGCGCCGGTCAGCGCGTACTCCTTGGCCAGCAGCAAGCTGATGTGCAGCGGCCAGGTCAGCGGTCCGCCGTCGGCAGCTACCAGGCCCACCTGTACGTGCGGGTCTGCCAAGTAGGCGTCTTCGGCGATGTAGACGATGTCGCTGAGAGCGACCAGGCTGCAGCCCAGTCCGACGGCCGGGCCGTTGACCGCGGCGACCACCGGCACCCGGCAGCGTGCCATGCCCAGCACGATGTCGCGCCCGTCGGCGATGGTCTTGGCTCGCAGGTCGGCGTCACTGGCCAGCTCCTCGAGATACTTGAAGTCGCCGCCGGCCGAAAATGCCCGGCCCGCACCGGTTATCACCGCGGCACGCGCACTGCGGTCATCGCTCATCCGCTGCCACAGCTTCGCCAGACCGTGGTGGAGATCGTCGTTGACCGAGTTGAGCGAATCGGGCCGGTTCAGCGTGATGATCCGCAGCGGCCCGTCAGCTTCGACGTCGATCTCAGTCGGCATGTCGTACACGTCAGGCTCCTTCGATGGTCGTGACCCGCTTCACCCGGGCTTCGCCCGCGTTCGCGATCACTCCTACAATCCCAATATTCGCGAGGCGATGATGTTCTTCTGGATCTGCGATGTCCCACCCATCACGCTCTGCGCGCGGCTATATAAGTAGGCGCTGAGCAGGTTTGGGTCGTCGATGCCGGCGACAGCCAATGCGGCGTGGCCGACCGACTGTTCGACCCAGGTCATCAGCAGCTTGTCCAATGAGCCGTCCGACGTATGCGTGACTCCGTCGAGTTGTTCGGACAGCCGGCGGCGGACGTGGTGGGTCAGCATCTCGGTTTGCACCGCCGCCCAGGCCAGTTCCTCGCTCGGCGGCCCGTCGTTGCGCGCGGCCAGCTCACGAACGAGCTTGCCGTAGCGGGCGGCATAGCCCAGCGTGGAGGGTTCGCGTTCGTGACCGACCACCGTCATGGCCAGCGGCCACCCCTCACCGGGGGCACCAACCATGTGCTCCGCACGCACCGTCGCGCCATCAAAGAACACCTGGCCGAATTCGGTGGTGACACCGTTGATCATCTGCAGTGGACGCTGTTGCACACCAGGCTGTTTCATCGCGATGATGAACGCCGAAATGCCGCGGTGCCGCTTGGCGTCCGGGTCGGTGCGAGCCAACAGCAGACACCAATCGGCAACATCGGAGTAGCTGGTCCAAATCTTGTGGCCGTGGATGACGTAGTCGTCGCCTTCGCGGGTGGCGGTCGTGGTCAGCGATGCGAGGTCGGAGCCGGAGCCGGGCTCGCTGAAGCCCTGACACCACCGCTCGGTGCCGTTGATCATCCCGGGCAAGAAACGACGGCACAGCTCCTTACTGCCGTGTCGTGTCAGGCCGGAGACCAGGTAGCCCAGACTGGGTCGGGGTGGGGCGCCGGCGCGCGCCAGCTCTTCGTCGAGGATGACGTCGTACACGGGCGGCAACTCCTGACCCCCGTACTCACGCGGCCAGGACAACCCGAAGAAGTCGCCCTCATACAACGCGCGATGCCATTCACCCTGCCGCGCCCAGTACTCGTCACCCGAGCTTGGAAACTTCTTGGCGTGCAGAGCAAGCCACGATCGCAGCCGATCACGGAAGGCGGCTTCGTCGGGCGAGTCACGGAAGTCCAACGTCGATCTCCTCCAACTTGACGGGCCACAACTGGGTCGATGTCAGCGCGCGGCGCAGGTAGACGTGCGCCAGGCATTCCCAGGTATTGCCGATGCCGCCGTGCACCTGAATGGCGGTCTCGCACACGGTTCGCGCGGCGCGCGCGCAATAGACCTTCGCGACCCGCCCGGCGCGGATCGCCGCCGCGGGGGCCAATTCGTCGACCGCCCAGGCGGCGTGCCGCAACACACTCACCGATCCCTCGATCAGGGCCAGACTTTCAGCGAGCAGGTGCGCGACGGCCTGATACGAGCCGATCGACTTGCCGTACTGCTCACGGATTTTGGCGTAGTCGCAGGCCAGCGTGTGCGCGCCTCGGGCCGTGCCGACCAAGTCCGCGGACGTGGTAGCCAGCGCGAGAGCCAGCCACCGTTGCGCGGCGTCGGAGTCCAGATCGCCGACGGCTACCGCTGTCCCGGTGACATCGGCGGCGGTTCTGGTCAGGTCCACGGCCGTCCGGACAGCGCCCACCTCGACGGCCGACACCGTCGTACCGTGCAGCGTCAACGCGCGCTGATAGCCGCGCGCGTCGATCGCGTTGCCGCCTAGGGCAATCGTCGAGCCGATCGCCCCGGTGTCACCGACGTGGCGGGCCAGATCGTCAGCCAAGGCCGGACCCAGAAACGGGGCGTCCACCAATCCGCGGCCGAACTCCTCCGCGACGATGGCCACTTCCACTCCGGAGGCCCCGTCGGAACGCAGCGACCGCCAGCCCGTCATCTCGATCTGCTTGTCGAGCCTGGCGATTCGAGCTTCGTCGGCGAGATCGTGCACCGATCCGGGCCCGAGGTCGTCCGCCAATTTCGCGGCGGCGTCACGCAGTTGTTGTTGTTCAGCTGTCAGACGGACATCCATACTGCTCCTTCAGCACTCGGCGTAGCACCTTTCCGGAGGGCAGCCGAGGTATTTCGGGCACGAACACGACACGGCTCAGACTTTTGTAGGACGCGAGACGCTCACCGACACACGCCGTGAGTTCTGCGGCGTCGACCGGTTCGCGCGTTGTCACAGCCGCGACGACCGACTCTCCGCCCGCGTCGTCGGGAATCCCGAATACGGCGCAGTCTTCGACGGCGGGGTGTTCGTGCAGTACGGCCTCGATCTCGGCGGGCGCCACCTGGAATCCGCGTACCTTGATCATCTCCTTGGACCGGTCGGTGATCCGCAACCAGCCGCCGGCGTCCAGATAGCCGACATCGCCGGTCCGATACCAGCCGTCGCACAACGCATCCCGCGTCGCCTCGTGCGGTAGATAGCCCGTCATCAGCGATTCCGCCCGCGCCTGGATCTCACCGACCTCGCCCGCGCCGACCCGCTCGCCGGTCTGCAACGACGTCACCCGCACCCGCACGCCCGGTACCGGCCGCCCGACCGAGTCGAGCCGGGCGCCGTCGAGCGGGTTACAGGCGATCACCGGCAGCTCGGTGGTCCCGTACGCGGGAACCCACCCGACACCGGTGCGACGGGTGACAATCTCGGCGACGCTTGCACTGACCGGCGTCGCACCCCACATGATGTACCGCAGCGACGAAAGGTCGTAGGACTCCAGGTGCGAGTGCGACGCCATCGCCAAAGCGATTGGTGCGACTGCCATCTCGACGGTGATTCGATCCTCTTCGATGTGCGCCAGCATGCGGTCGATGTCGAATCGGCGATGCAGGCGCAGCCATACGCCGGTCTGCAGCGCCGTCATGATGTTGAGCAGACCGAGCATGTGCGACGGCGGGGTGGCGACCTGAATTCGGTCGCGGGCAGTCAAGCCCAGAGCGCCGCGCCAGTGCCGCACGGCAGCCTGCAGCGACTTGTGGCTGTGCCGAACGGCTTTCGGCAGACCAGTCGTGCCCGAGCTGAACGCCAGCACCGCGTCGGCTTCCAGCGGTGCAGCGGTGCCGGACACCGGTTCGCCCGGCGGGACCGGTTCGTCGAGGTGCAGCATCGGCATGAGTTCCGACAGCACTTCGTGGTCGCCGATAGCGTGGGACGGATTCGTCAGCGCCAGGGCGTGCTCTACCTCGTGGCGCTTCCACGCCGGGCTGATCAGCACAACGACGGCGGCCAGGCGCCAGATCGCGTGCAGCGCGACGACGAACTCAGGGCGGTTGGACGCCATCAACGCGACCCGCCCGCCGGCCGTCACACCCCGGTTGCGCAAGCTTGCTGCCAGCCCGTCGGCCAGGGCGTCGAGTTGAGGCAAGGTGAAGTGCTGATCCTCGAACACGAGCGCGGTCGGCTCACACGGAGACGACCGGGTCTGCAACATTGAGAACATCCTATCGGTTTGAGAGAATAGTATTCTCTCAACCGAAGAACGCAAAGTGTGGAAGGTGCGGGAATGGCGGAACGCCACGTGCTCCAGCGGGCCGCTGAGGCTGCCGGTCCGGACGACGGCGCCCAGTCCGGCGGCACGGTGACCATCCGACTGGACCGCAAGAAGGTGTCGGTGCCGCGGGTCGCGGGCGAGACGCTGCTGGAAAGCGCGCGCCGGGCCGGCCTGTCGCCGCCGTTCAGCTGCGAGGCCGGCAATTGCGGGACCTGCATGGCCAAGCTCATCGACGGCGCCGCCACCATGCGCACCAACGACGTGCTCGAGGACGACGAGATCGCCGATGGCTACATTCTGACGTGCCAGGCCGTTCCGGACACGCCGTCGGTGACGGTGGAGTACGAGTAGTTCTGCACGGCAACACTTTCCGCAGATCGGGAATGTAACGGGACGTTTTGGGGCTGAAACGCTCAGTGCTAACCCGAAAGGAACCGCGACCATGACCGATCTGCCGGCCTTCGCTGAGCTCGCCGCCAAAGACCAGGGCCTCGTCGTCTTCACCACGCTGCGTCGCGACGGGAGCGCACAGGCGTCGGTCGTCAACGCCGGAGTTCTGCCCCATCCGCTGACGAAGGAACCGGTAGTGGCGTTGGTCGCCATCGGCGGTGCCCGCAAGCTGGCCCACCTGCGCGCCGATCCCCGGACCACCGTCGTGGCTCGCGCGGGTTGGCAGTGGGCCACCGTCGAGGGGTCAGCTCAGTTGATCGGACCCGACGACCCGCACCCCGACGTGGACGACGAGCGGCTGCGCGTCCTGCTTCGCGAGATTTTCATCGCCGCCGGGGGAAGCCACGACGACTGGGACACCTACGACCAAGTGATGCGCGACGAGCGTCGCACCGCGGTCCTGATCCCGCCGACCCGCGTCTACACCAACCCGTCGCGGGGTTAGTTATCGAAGCTCGGCGCCCAGCGCCGCTATGACCTCGCGGGTACGCCGCTTCGAGGCGACCAACTCCTCGCGGTTGTCGCCGATGGGCAACAGTCGCACCGACAGATCGGTCACCCCGGCCTCGGCAAATCGGCGCATCCGCGCCAGAATGGCCTCCTCGGCGCCGGCCGCGCAGATGTCGCCGACATCGCGGGCGTCGCCGTAGTCCAGCAACCGCTGATAGTTCGGCGACATCTCGGCTTCTCCAAGAATCCGGTTAGCACGCTCGCGAGCAGCGTCGGCTTCGCCTGCCGCGCAGAGGCATACCGGGATTCCGGCGACGATGCGCGGCGCCGGACGGCCGGCGTTGTCGGCGGCCTTGGTGATCCGTGGCACCACATGCTCGGCGATGGAGCGCTCGTCGGCCATCCACAGCACGGTGCCGTCAGCGCGTTCCCCTGCCAGGCTCAGCATCACCGGGCCAAGTGCCGCGACGAGTACCGGCAGCGGCGCCACCGGCGCGAGATCCAGCGGATTGTGCACGGTGAAGGTCTCGTTCTCGACGTCGACCGGGCCCGGTCCGGCCAGCGCGACGTTCAAGACCTCCAGGTAGTCGCGGGTGTAGGCGGCAGGCCGCTCGTACGGCAACCCGAGCATGTCTTGGATGATCCAGTGATGCGACGGCCCGACTCCCAGCGCCAACCGGCCACCGGTCGCGGCGTGCGTCGATAACGCCTGACGCGCCAACGCAATCGGATGCTGGGCCTGCAGCGGTACGACGGCCGTGCCGAGCTCGATGCGGGTGGTCCGCGTGCCCATCAGCGCAACCGCCAGTAGCGCGTCGAAGTCGTTAGGGACCTGGGGAATCCAGGCGGTATCCATGCCCACCGACTCGGCCCACTCGATATCGGCGAGCATCCGGCTGACCTTGCGCGCGGAGTCGCCGCGCTCGGCACCGATCATCACTCCGAGACGCACAGATCCTCCAAAGTGTCGTTATCCATCACTGATAACGTACTTGCCAAAAAAGAGAATGCCAATACCGCGCGCTTGAACAGGACAAACGCACGACGGGCTACGCCCGACAGAGGATCTCGCCGTGCGGAATCGCCAGCCAGCCATCCGGCGCCGCGGCCCACTGCCGCCACGTCGACGAGATCGCGTCGAGTTCATCACTGCCGGCCATCCCTGAGTCGACCAACTGACGGGCGAGGGCCGATTCGACGATCCGGTCCGCCCACATCCCGCCCCACCAGTCGCGGTCTTCCGGCGTGGCAAAACACCACAGGCTCCCGCTGGGAGTGATGTCGTCGAATCCGGCGTCCTGCGCCCAGGACAGCAGTCGCCGCCCAGCGTCGGGCTCGCCGCCGTTGGCCCGCGCCGCCGCGGCGTAAAGCTGCATCCAACGGTCCAGCGCCGGAAGCTGCGGGAACCAGGTGAATCCGGCATAGTCCGCGTCGCGGACCGCGACGACACCGCCCGGCTTGCACACTCGTCGCAGCTCACGCAACGCCTGCACCGGGTCGGCCACGTGCTGCAGCACCTGATGGGCGTGCACGACATCGAAGGTGTCGTCGGCAAAGTCGAGTGTGTGGACATCGGACGTCGCGAACGCGATGTTGGTCTGGCCACGCGTCCGCGCCTCGGCGCGAGCCAAATCCAATGCAGCATCGGTCAATTCGACGGCGGTAACCTGTCCGGGCGCGACCCGGGCGGCCAAGTCGACGGTGATGGTTCCGGGGCCGCAGCCCACGTCGAGCACAGACATTCCCGGCCGCAGATGCGGAAGCAGATAGCCGGCGGAGTTCTCCGCGGTGCGCCGGCGATGCGCGCGTAGCACCGACTCGTGATGCCCGTGGGTGTAGACGGCCTGAGGCTTGCCGGTCATCCTGCGACTCCTAACGATCGAATCGTGTTCGGACCCAAGGATACCGCTGGCCATTTCACAATACGAAATACACTTCCCATATCTTGGGATAGCTTAATTCACTGGCACGTTGAGGATAGGACGTCCGACCCCGGCGCCGGGCGCGTCGAAATGCCACCACTCACCGGAATACACCGACAACCCGCCCGCGCTCATCGCGGTGCGCAGCCGGGCACGATTCGCCTGCTCAGCAGCGCTCACACCGTCGGTCGCAAAGGCCGTGGCGCGAGGTGAGAAGTCGTCGAAATCGGTCCCCATGTCGACGAGGCAGTGCGGGCACTGCTGGGACAGGTCGGCCAGCGTCACGTCCACCGAACGCCCCGACTCGTGGCTGCGCGCGGACGAGCCGGGCTTGGCCACCCACGCCGGGTTCGGCACGACGTCAAACATCCTGACCTGGACATCGTGCGGTCGATAGCAGTCCCAGAAGACGAGCACATTCCCCTGCGCCGCCAAGGTCTTCGCCGCGGCCGCAAGCCCGGGGGCCATGGATTCGTGGACCAGGCAGCGGGCGTCGGCGGGGTACAGCTGCACGTGGGTGAAGTTGTTCGACGTCGCGTAGCGCAGATCGATCAG